>Ga0308310_1000084_pt1 | contig 31732 bp, 29 predicted proteins | sample HotsprSampleMS65_FD_203672 | JGI IMG/M metagenome (GOLD analysis project Ga0308310, IMG submission 203672) | Hot spring phototrophic mat microbial communities from Mushroom Spring, Yellowstone National Park, Wyoming, United States - 20090730_MS65 ...
TGGTGGCTGCGATCACCCCCTTCAACTTCCCCGGCATGGTGCCGCTGTGGTTCCTGCCCTATGCCGTGGCGACCGGCAACTGCTTCATCCTCAAGCCCAGCGAGAAGGTGCCGATGACGATCCAGCGGATTTACCAATTGCTGGAGCAGGCCGGCTTCCCGCCGGGCGTGGTGCAATTGGTGAACGGGGCCAAGGAGGCCGTGGACGCCATCCTCGACCACCCGGAGATCCGCGCCGTGAGCTTCGTGGGCAGCACGCCGGTGGCGCGCTATATCTACGAGCGCGCGGCCAAGGCCGGCAAGCGCGTCCAGGCCCAGGGCGGCGCCAAGAACCCCGTCGTGATCATGCCCGATGCCGACATGGAGATGACCACCCGCATCGTGGCCGATTCAGCGTTCGGCTGCGCCGGCCAGCGCTGCCTGGCCGCCTCGGTCGGCATCACGGTGGGCGAAGCGCGCAACATCTTCGTCGAGCAACTGGCCGACGCCGCCGCCTCGCGCAAGGTAGGCTACGGCCTGGACGAAGGCGTGGAGATGGGGCCGGTGATCACGGCGGAGAGCAAGGCGCGGATCGAGAAGCTGATCGCGCTCGGCGAAAGCGAGGGCGCGCAAGTGATCGTGGATGGGCGCGGCAAGAAGGTCAAAGGCTACGAAGACGGTTACTTCGTCTTCCCCACCCTGCTCGACCGCGTGCCGCCCAAGAGCCAAATCGCCCAGACCGAGATCTTCGGGCCGGTGTTCAGCCTGATGCACGCGGAGACCCTTGACGAGGCGATCGCGCTGGTCAACGAGCGCAGTTACGGCAACATGGCCTGCATCTTCACCAGCAGCGGCGCGGCCGCCCGCCAGTTCCGCTACGAGGTGAAGGCCGGCAACGTTGGCATCAACATCGGCGTGGCTGCGCCGATGGCGTTCTACCCCTTCAGCGGCTGGCGCGAGAGCTTCTTCGGCGACCTACACGCCCAGGGCATCCACGGCGTGGAGTTCTACACCGAGACCAAGGTCGTTGTGGAGCGCTGGCCGAAGGAGTGGAGCCGCAAGTTCTGAGCCTGTGCCCCGTTTCGCCCGCGCCATCGGCATAGACTATTCCGGCGCGCGGACGCCGACCGACGGCCTGCCCGGCCTGCGCGTCTACCTCGCCGAGGGCGAATCACCGCCGGTCGAGGTCAGGCCGTCCCCGGATCGGCGCAGGCACTGGACGCGCCGCGCGCTGGCCGAGTGGCTGGCCGCACAACTGCGCGATGGCCCACCGGCGGTGATCGGCATGGATCACGGCTTCTCGTTCCCGCTGCGCTACTTCGCGCAACACGGCCTGCCGTTGCGTTGGTCGGATTTCCTGGACGACTTCTGCCGGCACTGGCCCACCGACCAAGACGACGTGAGCGTGGACATGGTGCGACGCGGCCAGCGCGGCGCCGGCCGGGCTAGGATGGGCGATGCGCGCTGGCGCCGGCTGTGCGACCTGCGCGCCGGCGCGGCCAAGTCGGTCTTTCACTTCGACGTGACCGGCAGCGTGGCAAAGTCCACCCACGCCGGCTTGCCCTGGCTGCGCTTCTTGCGCCGGCAGCTCGGGGAACGCCTGCACGTCTGGCCGTTCGACGGCTGGGATGTGCCGGAGGGCCGTTCGCTGATCGCCGAGGTCTATCCCAGGCTGTGGCGGGGCCGGCTGCCGCGCACGACGCAGTCGCCCGATCAGCACGACGCGCGCGTCGTCGCCGACTGGCTCTGGGAGGCGAACTGCCAGGGCACACTCGCCGACTACCTCAATCCGGCCCTTGCGCCGGATGAGCGCGCAATCGCAGAGGTAGAAGGATGGATTCTCGGCCTACGATAAACGACCTGCTGCGCCTGCTGATCGGCGCTGTGCCGGGCGATGCGTTCAACATGTATGCGCAGCGCGACCCGCGCCTTGACCTGCCGGACGCGCCGGCGATCCGACAGGCCAACCTGCGCCACTATCTGGAAACGCACGCCCAGGCGCGGATCGCGCTGATCGGCGAGGCAGCCGGCTACCGCGGCTGCCGCTTCAGCGGCGTCCCGTTTCTCAGCGAGGCGCAGATGCTCGCCCTGGGCGACCCGGCCTATCGGCCCAGCAGCCGGCGCGGCGACTACGACGAAGTCAGCGCGCAGCGCGTGCAGGCCGTGATCGGTGGGCGCGACGACGTGATCTGCTGGAACGCCGTCCCCTGGCATCCGCACAAACCCGGCCAGCCGCTCTCCAACCGCCGGCCCACAATTGCCGAACAGGACCTCGGCACGGAGATGCTCAGGGACTTTCTGGCCTGGAAGCAGCCAACGCTGGTGATCGCGCTCGGCCGCATCGCCGAGGATGCGCTGGGCGCGCTCGGTGTGCCGGCGCACTGCGTCCGCCACCCGGCGCGCAGCGGCCAACGCGCCTTTCAAGCGGCGCTCACGGAGCTGCTCGCGCGTTCATCGCCAGGGGCGAGCGCCGCGTCCAGCAAGGGACGAAATTCGGCGACGCAGTCGTTATAATGCAACGCAGCTTAAGCCGCCAAAGCGCTTAAGTTAAGGAGAGGATGATGACGGTGAACGCAGAAGACGTTGTGGCCAAGCTAAGAGAATTGCGACCAGTCATCGCCACTCGCTACAAGGCAAGGGAAATAAGGCTTTTCGGTTCTTTCGCACGGGGAGAACAAACTGCAATCAGCGATATTGATATCCTGGCAGAGTTCGACGAAGAAGCAGACCTATTTGATTTGATAGGCCTGACATTGTATCTGGAAGACGTACTCCAACGCCGCGTGGACGTTGTTCCTAAAAGTGCCATTCGGGCGGAGTTGCGAGAAGCAATCCTCCACGAGGCTATCCCTGTATGAGGGATTATACCCTCTACTTGAAAGATATCCTGGCAGCGATAGAAAGTATCGAAAGATTCACTGCTGGAATGGACCTGGACGCGTTTCAGGCAGATGATAAAACTACAAGCGCCGTGATAAGAAAACTCGAAATAATCGGCGAAGCCGTAAAACAAATACCTGATGAAATACGTCAGAGGTACACCCAAGTTCCAGTGACATGCCACAGAACCTCTGGAACGACGAAGACGCACGCGGACTGAGCGCGCTGGAGATCCTCGCCTACCGCTCCCGGCTGCTGGCCGCCGACCGCAGCGTGGTGAACATCTTCGGCGGCAACACCTCGGCGAAGGCCGTCGAGACCGACCATCTGGGCCGGCCCGTGAACGTGCTCTGGGTGAAGGGCAGCGGGGCCGACATGGCGACGTGCACCACGAAAGACTTCGCCGGCTTAAAGCTAGACGAAGTGCTGCCGCTGATCGCGCGCGAGGAGATGAGCGACGAAGAGATGGTGGCCTACCTGACCCGCTGCCAGTTCGAGCCAAACCGCCCGCGCCAGTCCATCGAGACCCTGCTACATGCCTTCACGCCCCACCCTCACGTTGACCACACCCACCCCGACGCGATCATCGCGCTGGCTTGCGCGGCGCGGGGCGAGGCAGCCGCGCGCGAGGTGTTCGGTGACGCGATGGTGTGGGTGCCTTACCTGCGTCCGGGCTTTGCCCTCAGCAAGCGCATCGCGCTGCTGCTGCGCCAGCATCCCCAGGCAAGCTGCGTGATCATGGGCAAGCACGGGCTGATCACCTGGGGCGAAGACGCCAAGCAGTGTTACTTGAGCACGCTCGCCTGTATCCAGCAGGCCGAGGACGCGCTGCGCGAAGCAGAGCGGCGCATCTTCGCGCTCGCCCACCAGGTCAACCAAACGCCGGAGCAGCTCGCTTTCAGCCTGGCCGATCAAACGCGCAAGGCAATCGCCGCGGCAGTGATGCCGACCCTGCGCGGCGCGGTGAGCGCGCAGCCCAGGTCAATCGTCCTATTCGACGACAGCGAGGACGTGTTGCGCTTTCTGGCCCGGCCCGATGCCGAGGCCCTCTCCCAAGTCGGCGCGGCCTGTCCCGACCACCTGGTTCACACCAAGCGCCTGCCGTTGTTCGTGCCGTGGGATGGGGGCGACATTGAGGCGCTGAAGCGCGCGTTGGCGGAGGGCGTAGCGCGCTACATCGCGCAATACACGGACTATTTCACGCGCCTGAACCGCGACCCGAGCGTGAAGATGGCCGATCCCGCGCCGCGCGTCGTGCTGGTGCCGGGCTTGGGGATGTTCACCGTCGGGCGCGATGCAGCCCAGGCCGACGTCTCGCGCCAGCTCTATCACCGCGCCATCGCCGTGATGACGCTGTGCAGCCAGATTGATCGGTTCACCTCGCTGGACGAGCAGGAGACGTTCGACGTGGAGTATTGGCCGCTGGAGCTGTATAAGCTCACGCTGCGCCCGCCGGACCGCGAGCTGGCCGGCCGCGTGGCGTTCATCACCGGCGCGGCCAGCGGCATCGGGCGCGCGATCGCCCACCGGCTGGCGCAAGAGGGCGCGCACGTCGTCATCGCCGACATCAACGCCGACGGCGCGCAGGCTGTGGCCGAGGACATCACGCGGGCATATGGCTTCAAGCGCGCGGTGGCCGTCGCGTGCGACGTGACCCACGAAGAGGCCGTCCAGGCCGCCTTCGCCCTGGCCTGCCGAGCGTATGGCGGGGTGGACATCGTGGTGAACAACGCCGGCATCGCCAGCAGCGCGCCGGTCGAAGAGACCACGTTGGCCGAGTGGCAGCGCAACATGGACGTGCTGGCCACCGGCTACTTCCTGGTGGCCCGCGAAGCCTTCCGGGTGCTCAAGCAGCAGGGGCGGGGCGGCGCGCTCATCTTTATTTGTAGCAAGAACAGCGTGGCCGCCGGCAAGAACGCCGCAGCCTACAGCGCGGCCAAAGCAGCCGAGCTTCACCTGGCGCGCTGCCTGGCCGAGGAAGGCGGCCCGTTCGGCATCCGCGTGAACAGCATCCTGCCCGACGCCGTGCTCCAGGGCAGCAGCATTTGGAACAGCCAATGGCGCGAGGCGCGCGCCAAGAATTACGGCATCCGCCCCGACGAGCTGGAGGCCTATTACGCCGCGCGGACAACGCTGAAGGTGAACGTCTTTCCAGAGGACATTGCGGAGGCAGCGCTGTTCTTCGCCTCCGACCGCTCGGCCAAGACCACCGGCGGGATGCTCACCGTGGATGGCGGCGTGGCCGCTGCGTACGCGCGCTAGCACATATCGTTGCGAATTGAGCACGCCGGCGTCACCGGTACCCTGCCCTACCCTGCGTGCGCGGCGCAGAGCCTAAACATGTGCTGCGCTGCGGGGCGCTGAGGCAGGGTGTTTTGACAGCTGCGTGAGGCCGTGGTGATATGCGCTAAATATCCCACACGTTATCCCACACGGCGTGTGGGATTTCGCCGAGGGCCGTTCAACGCATGCTGAGCGCGCTTATACATCTTTAGCATCTCGTCTATTCCTCTCTAACATCCCTTCCCTACCTTGTGGGCAGAATTAAGCAAGCAGACTAACAAAAGGAGGGATCTGACATGGCAAACTTGGTTCGCAGGACGTGGAATCCGGCTGGTGAGATGCTGGCGCTGAGCGAGGCAATGGATCAACTGATGCGCAATGCGTTCGTCAGCACTGCGCGGTGGTTTGACGATGGGTTCAACATGCCGGCGGTGGACGTGATGGAGACGCCCGAAGGCTTCACCGTGAAGGCTGCGTTGCCTGGCTGGAAGCCAGAGGACGTGGAGGTCACGGTGGAGAACGGCGTGCTCACGCTGCGCGGCGAATGGAAGGAGGAGGAAGAGATCAAGGACGACAAGAGCCGCTGGCTGCGCAGGGAGATCCGCTACAGCTCGTTTGAGCGGAGCATCCAACTGCCGACCGAGGTCGAGGCCGAGAAGGCCAAGGCTGAGTTCGAGAACGGCGTGCTCACGCTGACCATTCCGAAGGCGGAGGTCGTCAAGCCGAAGCAAATCAAGATCGCGGTCAAGTGAAGCCGCGCGGCGATACACAGCGGAAGGGGCAGTGCAGATGAGCGCTGCACTGCCCCTGGGGGCCGGGGCTACGCACCGGCTTCTTTGTTTTTCCCATCCGTCGCCCTGAGCAAACGTACATCGCCGACGCGCTGGGTGATCCCCAAAGCGTCGAGGTGTTCCAAGAGGGCGAGCACATACTTGCGCGTTGTGGCGAAGTAATCGCGCACCTCTGCGACGGTAACCTGTCCTCGACGCGCGATGAGCGCGCACACATCTCGCACCGCCTGTTCATAGGTCTCCGCCAAGAGCATGACTTCGGCATTCAACTGCACGATCGAGCCTCGACGGATGAGTAGCTCATAGATTTGGTCACCGAGGGCTGCGCGCGCTTCCTTGACCGAGGGCGTCGCCCAGGGGTGTGCCCGACAACGGTCGAGCAGCGCGTTGACCATTTCTTCCTGTTGTGGGGTCAACTGCACTGTGTGCGATACCAGGCGCACCACGCCGCCGGCATCCACCAAACCATCGGCAGCGTGGGGGTCAGCGCAATGCTTCAGCAACGCCTCGAACGCGGGAGACGACAGCGCCAGCCGGCTGCGCAACGCCTCGCGGGGCATCCCCTCGGCCAGCGGCTGGGCCTGATGAAACGCTTGCAAGATCGCAACCGCGCGACGGTGCGCATCGCGCAACGCCTCGGCGCTCCACACGACGCTTGCCGTGCCTCTGAGATCGGGCGTGACGAGCACCGTCCCTTGAGCCGAGGACGCATCCAACGCAGCGCGCAGGGCAGCATCGTCGAGTTGCGCGTTGGCCCTCAGCTCATCCAGTGTCGCAACCTGAAGCGTCTTGATCGCTTGGGCCAACTTATCCACCGGCGCGCCATCCTTCAGCGTGGCTAAGCGCGACAACACGGCAGGATCGGCACTCCCCCCACGCCGCCGATGCGGGCGAGGCGGATGTGGATCTACGACGAGGCCGCCGGCTATCGTCGCGGCAGGCGACGGCCACCGCAGGATAAACCGGTCACCCGCAGCCAAGAGCATCGGCGTGGTGAGCTGTAACTGAGCCCAACCCGCCGTCCCGGGCATCAAGGCATCGCCTTCCAGCAGGCGCACGCTCGCCATGCTATGCGCGGTGCCGCTGAAGACCTTGAGCACAGCCCGATGGCGCAGTGGCATGGCCCGACGCAGGCCGAAGGCGCGCTGCTGTGCCTCGCCCAGGACCTGCAGATGCACATCGGCCAGGGTCGTCAGCGCATAGGCGCCGGGCCGAGTCACTACGCTGCCACGCGCAAGATGCGCAGCGTCAACGCCGGCCAGGTTCATGGCCAGCCGGCTGCCGACTTGGGCGCGGAGGATCTTCTGTTTGTGCGTTTGCAGCCCTCGAATGCGCGCAGCGAGCACCTGGCCGCGCTGGGTGTGGACCTCAACCTCGTCCCCCACCGCAAAGACGCCATCGCGCAACGTCCCTGTGATCACCGTTCCGAATCCAGGCAAGACGAAGACGCGATCGACGGGCAAACGGGGACGTCCGAGGTCGGGCCTGGCCGGCGCGCGGGCCAGCACGTCGGCAAGGGCTGCCCTCAGGTCATCCAGCCCCTGTCCGGTCTTCGCGCTCACGGGCACGATCGGCGCGCCGGCCAGGGGCGTGCCGGCCAGCGCCCGTCGGATGTCATCGGTGACCAGCCCAAGCCAAGTCGCGTCCGCCACTAGATCGGCCTTGGTCAGCGCGACCAAGCCGGTTGGGATTCCCAGCAAAGCGAGGATGGCCAGATGCTCAAGCGTTTGGGGCATCGGCCCCTCGTCGGCAGCCACCACCAGCAGCGCTGCGTCTATGCCGCCGACGCCGGCCAACATGTTCTCGATGAAGTCAGCATGGCCCGGCACGTCCACTATCCCCACCGACTCGCCGTTGGGCAGGGTCAGCCAAGCGAAGCCTAGGTCAATGGTCATGCCGCGCTGCTGCTCTTCGCGCAGGCGGTCGGGGTTGATACCGGTGAGCGCGCGCACCAAGGTGGATTTGCCGTGATCCACATGGCCGGCGGTGGCGACGACGCGCATGGTTTACTCGATCAGGTCAGCAGAGAGGTCAACGCCATCGCTGGTCTCCGGCTGAGGGGCAGCCTGCGCCTGGCGCTTCTTGCGCTGGCGGCGGGATGGCTTGACCTCGCTGGGCACGAGCGCTTTGATCTGGTCAATCAGCCGATTGGACTCCGCCAGCCACTCGCGGCCGGCTTCGGCGTATGCCTTGGCGAACGCCTCGAGCAGCTCGATGAGCGCGCTGATCTGCGGCTGAAGCCTGGGCAGCTCTTCCTCCAGCTCAGCGATCCGCGGCTCCAGCTCGCTGTAGCGCCGGTCGCGGTCGAACCACTTCTCATCCTGTGCGATGGCGAACAGCCGCCACTCCTTCTCGATCTGCTCGCGAAAGGCGTCGGCGGCGCGCTTGGCGCGTTCCTCGGCCTCGCGCTGCAGCTCGAACAGCTCGTTGATCCGCACCTCCAGGCGCTCCTTAAAGTCGGGCAGCGCGGCCAGCTCGCGCTTGACCTCCTCGCGGAGCTGAACGTAGCCGATCACCTGTTGGGAGACCTCCTCTGCGCGCAATTTCAGCTTCTCGATGAGCTCAGCGTATTCGGCGAACTGCCGCTCGCGACGCACGTCGGCCATTCGTTGCGTTTCAATCAACTGGCTCTGCGCCTCCAGCAGCTTCGCCGCCTCTTCGATCTCGGTTTGCTTGCGGCGGATCGCCTCATCCAGGAGCAGCAGTTTGGGAGGGAGCTGTTCAATTTTCTTCTTTAGCTCTGCAATTTCTTGTTCAAGCGCGCTGACGCGCTTAGCATCCTGCCGGCGCTGTTCTTCGAGAAAGGCGATCTGAGTGATGGGTTGGCTGAACCGCCGATCCAGATCCATCACTTGCAGTTGCAAGCGACCGATCAGCTCGGCCAGCCGGCCCTCCTCGGCCTTGCGCGCCTCGATCTGCTCAGCGTAGCCGGCATAGGGCTTGACCTCTTTGCGCAGCTCGTTCAACTGGCGGGTGAGGGACTCGATCTCGATCTGGCGGGTGCGCATCAGCTCGCGCTCGGCCTTGGCGCGCTGATCTTCGATTCGCTCGATGACCTGGGTGAACTCCTGGCGCAATTGCTCGTTGGCCGAAGTCCAGCCAAGCGCGCGCATCACCTGTAGCTTCAGCTCGTTCAGCGCCGTCTCCAGCGATTGCGCGTAGCGCGTGCGCGCCTCGGCCTCCTGCATCAGGCTGGCCACCTGCTCCTGCAATTGGGCGATCAGGACGCGATCTTTGCGTCGCTCTTCGTCAATGAATTGAACCAGCTTGGTGAGTTGTAACAGGTCCATTTGGTCATTGCACCTCGCTTACTGATGCTGCCACATGCGCCCGCCGTCCAGCATGATGCAATCACCGTTGATGAACTGTGGGCCAGTGAGCAAGAACAACACGATCTCACCGACCTGCTCGGCGCTGCCCAGGGCACGCAGCGGGTTAGTTGCGCGCAAGGCCTCCCATTGCTCGTCCGAGTAATCAGGCGGTTTGAGGATCGGCCCTGGGCAGATCGCGTTCACCCGCACCTTCGGCCCGAAGTTCAACGCTTGGGCGCGGGTCAGCGCCAACAGGGCAGCCTTAGACAGGCCATGCGCGACATACTTCCGCCCGGGGATGAAGGCACCCTCATCCACGATGTTGATGATGTTGCCACAGATGCCCTCCGTCTGGCTGGCCATCATCGCCCTGGCGATCACCTGGCTGAGCACGAACGGCCCTTTCACGTTGACGTCGAACGCCTGATCGAAATCCGCCTCGGTGGTGGAGAAATAGTCGTTGGGCACAAAACTAGACGCGCTGTTGATTAGGATGTCCACGTGGCCGAAGTGTGCCAACGCGCGCTCGCCCAGCTCGGCTGCCTGTTGCCAACTCCCCATATCGGCCTGATGCAAGAGGACGCGCCGACCCAGCGCCGCGATCTCCTGCGCAGTTTGTTGAGCGGCCTCGACGCTCCGGCCATAGTGCACCACAATGTCAGCACCTTCGCGAGCCAACATCATGGCGATCACCTTGCCCACGCGATGCGCCGCCCCCGTCACCAGCGCCACCTTACCTTGAAGTTTCATACAGTGTCAGATGTTATACTGAATTCGTATGTTCAGCGAGCTCATCGAGCGCATTCGGCGCAACCATGCGCTCGAGCACGCCACGCTGCGCCTCTTGGAATCACGACGCCCCAGCCTGCGCGCAGGTGGACGGGCGACGGCGCATGGCTTCTACCTCTACGGCGATCTGCCAGACGGCGTAACGGTACAGGCGGCCGCCGAGGAAGCCATTCAGCGCTTGCAAGCCGGCCAGCGCGAGCTGGCGATCCACCCCCGCTGCGGCACAAATGTGGTCGCCACAGGCGCGCTGAGCGGCGCGTTGGCCTTGCTCAGCATCGCACTCTCCGGTCGGAACACGCCGTGGTATGTGCAACTGCCGAACGCCATGCTCAGCGCGATGATCGGCGCGCTCTTGGCCGTGCCGGTCGGGACGTGGATGCAAGCGCACCTCACCACCTCAGCCAACACCACCGGCGCGCGCGTGCGGCGGGTTCATAGCAAGTCGGTAGGTCAAATGACCGCCCACTTTGTGGAGACCGAGCACCCGCCGGCGCGCCAGTAGCAAAGGCAGCCAAGCCGGAACGCGCTGCCCTTCGGGGCAGTACAGAGGCGTTCAGCCAAGAGGACGATCAAAAGTCGCGCTCAACCGCTCTAACAAGCGCCAGGCATCTCGGTCATTTGGGTCAGCAAGCACGGCCTGCCGAAAGGCCGCGATCGCTTGTGCGATCTCACCGCGGTCGCGGTAGATCAGGCCCATGTTGTAGGCCACGTTGTGGGCCAATGGGTCGATGTCCAGCGCGCGCTGAAATGCCGCCAGCGCGCGACGCTGCCGGTCATCGGTCGCAGTGGCCGGGTTGCCCAGATAGGCCGCCCCTAGGTTGATCCAAAGTTGGGCGTAATCCGGATGGCGCTCGACAGCGACCTCCAGCACGCTGACCGCCAGCGCGTATTTGCCGGCCATGATATAGGCACCGCCCAAATTGAGCGCAGCATCCGGATGGTCTGGTTTCAGTTTATGTGCGCGCTCCAGAAAGGGCAGCGCATCATCCGGCCTGCGTTGGCTGAGCAGTTGTGTGCCTTGGGTCAGGCTATCGCGAAACTGCTTCTCGTGGCGCTCGCGCAGCCAGGCATCCAGTCGGGCTTGCTCGGGATCGTCGGAGGAAGAGCGCATCGAGATCTAAAACCCCTCAAGCCTGCTGAGGTTAGCGATGCCATCGGCCTGTGCGACGATCCGGCGCAACAGGGCCAAACGCGCCGCGCGCAGTGCCAAATCATCGGCCATCACCAAAACCTCATCAAAGAAACGATTGATCAGCGGCGTGAGCGCGCGCAGGTTAGCGACCAAGCCGTACACATCGTGGGGCACAGGCAAAGCCTCAACCGCCTGGGCGAGGGCACGGCTGGCCGGCTCGTCATCTGCACCCGGCGACGCGCCATCGGCCGGCTGGGACCGCACGATGCGCGCGCAGCGCGCGTAGGCAGCCAACGTCGCCGACCAATCCGCAGCGGCGACGGCCTCGCGCAACTGCACCAAATGACGCAGCGCGCGCGCCGGGTCATCGCCGGCCTCGTCCACCACGGCATCCACCACATCGTGGCGATACCCCTCATCAAGGAAATGCTGCCGCTCGCGCTCCAGGATGAAGTGGTGGGCGGCGCGTAAAACGTCCTCGCCGGCGGGGACGGGCAGGCCGCTGAGGGCCTTCGCCAGCCCATCTCGCAGCGAGAACGTCCGCCCGCTGGCCAGCAGATTTTGCACGATGCCGATGGCGGCGCGACGCAGGGCAAAGGGATCGGCGCTGCCCTTCGGCGCCAGGCCGACTGCGAAGAGGCCAGCGATGCTATCGAGCTTGTCGGCCAGCGAGACGATCAGGCCGGCTTCGGTCTTTGGCGCGGCGTCGCCGGCGAAGCGCGGCAGATAGTGCTCGAAGATCGCCTCGGCGACTGCCTCGCGATCCGGGTCTTCGCTGGTGCGCCGGTGATACTCCCGCCCCATCACGCCCTGCAGCGCGGTGATCTCCACCACCATGCTGGTGGCCAGGTCAGCCTTGCACAGCCGCGCGGCTTTGCGCGCCACGTCGAGCGCCCGGCCGCTGATGCCGAGCTGCTGCGCGATCGGTTCAACCAGGGCTTCGATCCGCCGCACCTTATCCAGCATCGAGCCGAGCTTGGCCTGGAAAGTGATCGTGGCGAGGCGGGGCAAATAGGCCTCCAGCGGCTTACTGAGGTCTTGGCGGAAGAAATACGCCGCGTCGGCGAAGCGGGCGCGCACCACGTCTTCGTTGCCCTTGCGCACCTCATCGGCATGTGCGCTGCCGCCGTTGCGCACGGTGACGAAGTAAGGCAGCAACGCCTGGCCATCCGGGCGCATGACGGTGAAGTAGCGCTGCTTCTTGCGCATCACCGCGGTGAGCACCTCCGCCGGCAGCTCCAAAAACGCCTCGTCGAATTGGCACAAGATCGCCGTAGGTTGCTCAACCAGGTTGGTCACTTCGTCGAGCAAGGCGTCGTCGGGCGCGACATACCCACCAACGGCGGACGCGGCGGCGTTCACCTGGCGCTGAATCTCGGCGCGGCGCGCGCGCATCTCGCCCAGGATGTGATGCGCCTCAAGCTGGGCCAGGTAATCCTCGGCGCTGGCCAGCGTGAAGGCCGGTGAGCCTTCCCCTCGCGGCCCATAGCTCACCCGCCCCGATGGCACGCCGGCAAAGGCAAACGGGATGACGTGCTCGCCCAGCAGCGCAACGATCCAGTTGATCGGCCGGGCGAACGCGACGTTGGTGAGGTTCCAACGCATCGTCTTCTCGAAGGTGATCTTCCCGATCGCCTGCGGCAGGGCGGCGGCGAGCACCTCGAGGGTGGGCCGGCCCGATTCGCGCCTGCGGGCATAGACATAGGCGCCGCCGGCGTCCTCTTTGACGATCAAATCGGTTGGCTCAAGCTGGAAGCGTTTGGCGAAGCCGATCGCAGCCTGGGTGGGGCGGCCCGCGCTGTCGAACGCGGCCTTGGCCGGCGGGCCTTTCACCAGCTCATCCACGTCGCGCTGGCGCGCAGCCACGTCCCTCACCAGCACGGCCGTGCGCCGTGGGGTGCCGATCAACGTCACGTCGCCGTGGTCAACGCGGGCCGCGTCGAGCGCTTCGATCACAAAGCGGCCCAGTTGCTCCTGGCAGGCGGGCACGTCGTCCGCCGGTAGTTCCTCAGTGCCCAGCTCGATGAGCAACGTCTGGGGCCGATCGCCGGCGACTGGCAATTCGGGCAGCGATGTCTCGGGCGCTTGCGCTGCCGGCACGCCCCATGGAAATCCGAGCTTCTTGCGCTGTTCCGTGTATCGCGCGGCCACCTCGCGGGCCAGGTCGCGCATGCGCCCGATGAAGCGTTGGCGCTCGGTCACGCCGATCGCCCCGCGCGTGTCCAGTAGGTTGAAGGCGTGAGAGCACTGTAGGATGTAGTCGTAGGCCGGCAGCACCAAGCCGGCCTCCAGCGCGCGCCGACTCTCTCGCTCATACGTGTCAAACAGCACCTGGAGCGCGCCGACATCCGCCTGCTCAAAGGCATACGCGCTGCGCTCTTGTTCTTCGATCAACCGCACGTCGCCATACGTGCGGTCCTCGCTCCAGCGCAGGTCAAAAACGCTGCGCACGCCCTGCATCGCCATGGCGATGCGTTCCAAGCCGTAGGTGATCTCCAGGCACACCGGATCGAGCGTCTGCCCGCCGACCTGCTGGAAGTAGGTGTATTGCGTGATCTCCAGGCCATCCAGCCACACCTCCCAGCCCAGCCCCCACGCACCGATCGTCGGCTGCGCCCAGTTATCCTCGACGAAGCGGATGTCGTGGCGCGCCAGGTCAATGCCCAGCGCGCGCAGGCTATCCAGGTAGATCTCCTGCGACCGCTCCGGCGGCGGCTTGAGGATCACTTGGAACTGGGTATGGGTGTAAAGCCGGTTGGGGTTTTGGCCGAAGCGGCCGTCATCGGGCCGCACCGAAGGTTCGACATAGGCCACGTTCCATGGCTCTGGGCCGAGCACGCGCAGGAAGGTGGCGGGGTTCATCGTGCCCGCGCCGACGACCTGGTTATAGGGTTGCCATATCAAACACCCCCGCTCAGCCCAAAACGACTGCAAGGTGAGGATGAGGTCTTGGAAGGTGCGCATGCAGCCGCTATTGTATCTTTGGCGGCTCTAGACAGACAGGAGCATATTCCAGAGCTAACATCGTAGCCACGCAGCTACGCATGCCTGACCCTATATCATGCCAAGCAGCCGCACTTGCTAAAGGGAGTGTTTCAATTTGGAATGAAAGGCTACATCGTTGGGCACATGTTTTGGTCATCACAAGCGCATCGCTCACGTCATCGCAGCGAAGCATCGAGCGGGTCGGCGATGCTTAGCGTATTCAGCGCATCAGGGTCACCACTATCCTGCCTCACCCTGTCTTTCTAGCGCAAGCGAAGAGTCTAGACTCGCACCCCAATCGAATTACTGCGGCGTCACTAGCTTTGCGGCGCAGCAACATGGATGAACTCATGAGAGGCTAGCTGAGCAGGATTTAGATGCTTTGCGTGTGGGGCGCAGCGGCGCTGCACCTCTGAGCACGACAGGCTGGCACAGCGAGTGATTCGTGAACGGGCACGTGTCGATAAATATCCTTTCCATCGTGCCACTCCCCACAAAGTACAATTCCAGAACTGGCAGGTGGAACGTGCATACCTTCAACCGAATCTTCGTCCTCGTCATGTTGAGCCTGCTGCTGGTGCTGGGCGCGTTTGTGCTGATCGCGCCGGCTGCCTGGCTGAGCCTGATGCAATCAATTGCCGACTGGTTTCGCGGCACCGTCTTCGTCGCTTATTCGGACACCGGTCGCGTGCTGGCGCGCGTGCTCATGGCCATTGTGTGGGCGGCGTTGATCGGCTTCTTGATCTGGCTGGAGCTGCGCCAGGGCAGCTCGCGCGACATCGAGATCGTCCATCATGCCGGCGAGAGCACCATCCGCATCAGCACCGAAGACGTGCGCGAGCGCGTCAAGGCCCAAGTGGATGCCATTCCTGGCGTGGTTGGCTCGAAAGTACACGTGATCGGCCGTGATCGCGCCGTGGAGCTGAAGCTGGACGTGACGGTGACAAGGGACTTGGATCTGGTGGCCAAAGCCGAGGAGGTGGCGCTGGTCGCGCGCCAGGTGGCCCAAGACCAGCTTGGGTTGCGGCTGGCAGGTAAGCCGCAGGTGTCAATCCGGGCCAAGGCCGGCAAGTCCCCTATCGCGCCCGCTCCCGCCCGACCAGCGGCGACGCCCGTCGTCGAGCCTGCATCCTCGCCGGCGCCATCATTCGCCGATCAACCCGTTGTCTCAACCGAGCAACCCACTGCCGGCGACGAACGCCCTGCGTGAGTCCACAATGGACGATTTGCCCGCACTGACCAACGACGCGCCTCCTGCGCTCTCGCTGGCTGCTCAGGTAGAGGCCTTGTTGTTTGCTTCGGGTGAGCCGGCGACGGTTAATGCGCTGGCGGCAGCGCTGGGCGCGACGCTGAACGAGGTCGAAGCTGCGCTCGAGTCGCTGGCCGATCACTACCAGTCGCGCGGCATCCGGCTACAGCGCCTCGGCAATCGCGTCCGCCTGGTCACCGCCCCGGAGCTTGCCGAGCGCATCCAGCGTTTCCTCGGCCTGGAGGAAAGCACGCGCCTCTCGCCGGCAGCGCTGGAGACGCTGGCCATCATCGCCTATAACCAGCCGATCACCAAGCCGCAGATCGAGATGATCCGCGGCGTGAATTGCGACGGCGTGATCAACACCCTACTGGCGCGCAACCTGATCCAGGAGCTGGGGCGGGCTGAGACAGTGGGACATCCCATGCGCTATGGGGTCTCGTTCGACTTCCTCAGCCATTTTGGCTTGCGCGGCGTGCATGAGCTGCCGCCGGTTGAGAACCTCGACCAGCTCCCCACCGCAGCGCAACCTCCTGCGGGAGGCGACGCGCCCGCGGATGGCGAGCCCCGTTAGCCATGCGCTTGCAAAAGCTGCTGGCGCAAGCAGGACTGGGCGCGCGGCGCAAGTGCGAGGCGCTGATCGCAGCCGGCCGCGTGACGGTCAACGGCCAGGTGGCCGTGCTCGGCACCGTCGTCTCGCCGCACGATGAGGTGCGCGTAGATGGCCGGCTGCTTGCGCCGCCGGAGGAGAAGGTCTATATCGCGCTGCATAAGCCAGTTGGCTACCTCTCCGACCGCAGCGTGGCCGGCGCAAAGACGGTGTTCGACCTGGTTCACCTGCCGCAGCGGCTGTTCGCTGTAGGCCGGTTAGATAAGGACACCAGCGGCCTGATCTTGCTGACCAACGACGGCGCGTTTGCCCATCGCCTGGCCCATCCCCGTTTTGAGCATGAGAAGGAATATCACGCCCTGGTGGCCGGCTATCCCACCGAAGCGACGCTGGCGCGCTGGCGCAGCGGGGTATGGCTGGCCGGCGAGCAGCGTCCCACCGCGCCTGCTGACGTCTCCGTGATCCATCCTCAGCCGCCTTTGCCCGATGACCGAATGGCGGCGACCTGGCTGCGGATCGTGATGCGCGAGGGGCGCAAGCGCCAAATCCGGCGCGTGGCCAAGCTGCTTGGCCATCCTGTCCTGCGCCTGATGCGCGTCCGGTTTGGCTGCGTGACGTTGGGTCAACTAAAATCAGGTCAGTGGCGCAGGCTCACTCAAGCCGAGGTGGCTGCGCTGATGCAAGGGAGGAATGGTGATGTCCCACAAGCATCCTGTGCGCACGATCGCCATTGACGGCCCGGCGGGCGCGGGCAAGAGCACGCTGGGCCTGGGTCTGGCTCGCCACCTAGGGTTCCTCTACTTCGATACTGGAGTGACCTATCGCGCGGTGGCGCTGGCCGTCTTACGGCGCGGGATCGCGCCCGAAGACGAGGCGGCTGTCTCTGCGCTTGCCGAGGGATTGCACATCGAGGTGTTGCCGCCACGACCAGACGATGATCTGCCATATTTGGTTCACTTGGATGGCCAGGATGTGACCCACGCATTGCGCAGTCCAGAGGTGGACGCCGTGGTGTCCATCGTGGCGGCGTTTCCGCGCGTCCGGCGGGCGATGGTGGCCCAACAACGGCGCATCGCCAGCGGCCGGCAGGCCGTGGTAGTTGGGCGGGACATCGGCACAGTGGTAATGCCAGACGCCGACTTAAAGATCTACCTAGATGCCTCACTGGAAGCGCGCGCTGCGCGGCGACACCTCGAGTTAACCCAGCGCAACGTCGCCAGCCGTTACAGCGATGTGCTGGAGGGCCTGCGTCAGCGCGATCGGTTGGACTCCTCGCGCGCCGACTCGCCGCTGCGCCCGGCGCACGATGCGGTCATCCTGGATAGCACGGAGCTGAGCGCGGAGGAAACGCTGGCACAGGCGCTCGCGCTGGTCGAGGCGCGCAACGCTGCCCTCGCGCCCCATCAGTCCGCGCCATGACGCGCTCACTTGCTCGCACCCCCGGCAAGCGGTCGGCCTTCAGCCGGCGTTGGAGGTGGAACAAGCGCGCGCCGCTGCGCGTGTTCTACAACGCCTGGCTGCGGGCATGGTATCGCCTGGGCATGCGCCACCGCGTCGTTCACCCCGAACACATGCCGCCGACGGGCGGGACGATCGTGATGATCAACCACGTGAACTGGGCAGATCCGTTCGTGGTGTTGGCGGCGCTGGGCCGGCCGATCACACCGATGGCCAAAGTGGAGGCCTTCGAGGACTGGCGCGTGCGCTGGCTGGTCGCCCCTTACGGCGCGATCCCCGTTCACCGCGGGGCGGTGGACGTGCAAGCGATCAAGGCCGCGACCGAGGTGCTCAACGCGGGTGGGGTCGTGTTGATCTCGCCGGAGGGCACGCGCAGCAAGACAGGCGGGCTGATCCAAGGTCAGGAAGGGTTGGCGTTCTTGGCCGTGCGCACCGGCGCGTGGGTAGTGCCGGCGGGCATCGTCGGCACACCCGACATCCTGCCGTCCCTCCTTCGGCTGCGGCGCGCCGAGGTGACGATCACGCTGGGCGCGCCGTTCAAGTTGACCGCTGAGGACAACCCACCTTCGCGCGAGCAGCTCCTGGCGCTGACCGATTTCGCCATGCGCCGGCTGGCTGCCGTTCTCCCGCCGCACATGCGCGGCGTGTATGCCTGAGCGATGGGGCTCATACAGTCCGTTGACCCCGGCAGCCTGGCCGATCAGGCTGGCCTGCGCCCAGGGGACGATTTGATCGCCATCAATGGCCATACGCTGCGCGACGTCATAGACGCGCAGTTCTACGCTGCCGACGAGGTGCTCACCCTGCGCTTCGTTCGCGCCGGCGTGACGCACGATGTCACCGTTCGGCGGGCCTTCGGCCAGGCGTTGGGCATCCAGTTCGCCCATCCCACCTTCGACATAGATATTCGGCGCTGTAATAACTTGTGCCCGTTCTGTTTTGTGCTGCAGAACGCGCCGCGCATGCGCCGCACGCTCTACATCAAGGATGATGACTATCGCTACTCCTTTCTGTTTGGCCATTTCGTCACGCTCACCAACCTGAGCGAGGAGGACTGGGCGCGCATCGCGGAACAGCGCCTGTCGCCGCTTTACGTCAGCGTGCATGCCACAGATCTGGAGACGCGCCGGCGCTGTTTGCGCAACCCCCACGCGCCCGACATCATGGCCCAACTGCGCTGGTTGGCCGACCACGGCATCACCACCCACACCCAATTGGTGATCACGCCTGGGCTAAACGATGGCCCGCGAATGGAGGAGAGCGTCCGCCAACTGGCGACGCTTTATCCTCACGTGATGTCGGTGAGCGTCGTGCCGGTCGGCCTCACCCGCCACCATAAGTATGGCTACCGTCCACATACGCCGGCGGAAGCACTAGCCACCCTCGAACGGGTTGAGGCTTGGCAAGCGGAGTACCGCCGAACCTTCGGCGTCGGCTTCGTATACGCCACGGACGAATGGTATTTGCTCGCCGGTCGCCCCGTGCCGACCAAGCGGGCGTACGACGGCTTGGCGCTGCAGGCCAATGGCCTGGGCATGGTGCGCGACTTCCTGGACGAGTGGCGACGGGTTAAGCGCAGCGAGCTGCCGATGATTCGTCGCGCACACGCGCTGTTTCAAGCGGCCAGCCTGGTCACCGGCACGCTCTTCGCCCCCACCCTGACGAGCGCAGCGCATGCGTTTAGCCGCTTAACCGGCATCCCGCTGCGCGTCTTCCCCATCGTCAACGAACAGCTGGGCGAGACGATCACCGTCGCCGGCCTGCTCTGCGGCCAGGACGTCATCCGTCAACTGCGCAACGCCGATCTGTGCGGCGATTTGGTCATTCTGCCGCGCCTGATGTTCGATCATCCCGACGGCGTTGCGCTCGACGATGTGTCGCCGGCGGACATCGCCCGGGCGCTAAATAAGACGGTCGCGCTGGCCGACTGCATGGGCGATGTGCTCGATGCGCTGCTCGGAAATAGTAAACTTCTAAACGCACCGGCTGCTGACATGCCGGCTATCACGCCGATGCAAGCAGGCGGCTGGGCGGTGGAGAAGTATCTTTAAGTCATACAAATCTAAGATTTGGTTACTGCCTATGAAGAGACACCTATCACTGTTAATCGCTGCGATGTTGATCATTGTTTCGTTCGGCACGCAGGCTGTGCGTGCCCAGGGAGGCGTAGAGCTGACGGTGACCACGCCTTTCCTCAACGTGCGGGAGGGCCCCAGCACGGGCAACGCGATCATCGGTCGGCTGACCTGTGGACAGAAGGTGATGGCCGATGCCAAGACTGCTGACGGTGCTTGGTATCGGATCAACTACAATGGTCGCCAGGCGTTCGTCTTTGCCCAGTTCGCTGTGCCGGGCGGCACGTGTCAGTCCAGTGCGCCCGCGCCGGCATCTGCACCTGCGCCGGCGGCGCCTGCCGGCACCAGCGTCACGGTCACCTCGGATTTCCTGAACGTGCGCAGCGGCCCCAGCCTGAACGACGCGATCCTGGGCCGGCTGCGGCGCGGCGACGTGGTGCAAGCGACGGCGCGCACGGCCGATGGTCGCTGGCTTCAGATCCTCTACAACAACCGCCCGGCCTTCGTCTTCGCCCAATACACCACCTTTGGAGGTGCGCCGGCTGCGCCAGCACCCGCGCCTGCCGCCCCTGCCCCGCGCCCCGGCGGCAACTGGACCTTCGAGTTGGGCGGCCACATGGGCAGCACCGCCGTGTTCAACCAGATGCGCGACATCGGCATGACCTGGGTGAAGTTCCAGACCCAGGATACGGACATCCCAGGGCGAATCGCCGCGGCCAAGGCAGCCGGCCTGAAGGTCCTAATCGGCGCAGTGGGCGACCGCAGACGAGCGGCTGACCTCAACTATCATCGCGAGTTCGCAGCGTCGTTGGTTGACCTCGTCCGGATGGGGGCTGACGCAATCGAGGTGTGGAACGAGCCTAATCTCGACCGTGAATATGGCGGCCCAGGCAACGGCCAGGTGAACCCGGAGAACTACGTCAACATGCTGCGCGAGGCATACATCGCCATTAAGGCGGCCAACCCCAACGTCCTGGTGATCAGCGGGGCGATGGCGCCCACGGGCTACTTCGGCGGCAACTGCACGAATGCCGGCTGCGATGATGCCCCGTTCCTGCGGCGCATGGCAGCTGCCGGCGCAGCGCAGTGGATGGACTGCATCGGTGCGCACCACAACGGCACGATGGTCGGCCCAGACCAGACCAGCGGCGCGCCGGTCGGCAGCAGCGACCATCACCAGTGGTACTTCTGGGGCACGTTGAACGTGACTTACGACGCCTTCGGCGGCCAGCGCCCGGTCTGCTGGACCGAGCTGGGTTATCTCACGCCCGAGGGCCTCGGGTCGATCCAGGCGCCGAACTTCCAGTGGGCATCCAACATCACGCTGGCCAACCAAGCGCAGTGGCTGGCGCGCGCAGCCCAGCTCTCGCGCGACAGCGGCAAGGTGCGCATGATGATCATCTGGAACATGGATCGCCGCCAATACGACGCCGAGGATCCGCAGGCCGGCTACTCGATCTTCCGACCGGATGGCTCGTGCCCGGCCTGCGCCACGCTGCGCGCCGTCATGGGCCGCTGAGCCTTAGCTGTCTCTCGAACGCTGCGAGAAGCGCCTGCACGGCGCTTCTCGCGTTTATTTAAGTAGGCCAAATAGAGAGTCACATGTGTGGGATCATCGGCTACCTCGGCCCGCGGCCAGCCGCCGCGGTCGTCATCAATGGCCTGCGGCGCTTGGAATATCGCGGCTACGACTCGGCCGGCCTGGCCATCCTGCGCGAAGGGCGCATCCTCGTCCAGCGCGCCATCGGCAAGCTGAGCAATCTGGAAGCCAAACTCCAAGCTGAGCCAGACCTCCTGACCGCTAGCCATACGGTCGGGATCGGCCATACCCGCTGGGCGACGCACGGCGGCGTGACGGAGCACAACGCCCACCCGCACCTTAACGACACCGGCAGCGTGGCCGTCATTCACAACGGTATCGTCGAGAACTTCGTCGAGTTAAAGGCTGCGCTAGAAGGCGAGGGGGTGCGCTTCCGCAGCGAGACGGATACCGAGGTGATTCCTCACCTCGTGGACCTCTTTATGAAGGACGGCATGTCGTTCGAGCGCGCCGCATTTGCTGCGATTGGCCGGCTGCGCGGATCCAACGCCGTCGTGATGATGTGCGCCGAGGCGCCGGACACGTTGATCGCGGCGCGGCTGGGCAACGCCGGCGGGATTGTGATCGGCCTAGGGGAAGGTGAACACTTCGTCGCCTCCGATGTCCCTGGCATCCTGGAATACACCCGACGGGTGATCTTCCTGGACGATGGCGAGGTGGCCGTCGTGCGGCTGGATGGCCTCGACGTGCGCCGGCTGGACGGCACGCCGGTCGAGAAGCGCGCACACATCATCCCCTGGGACCCTGTCAGCGCCGAGAAGGGCGAGTATCGCCACTTCATGCAAAAGGAGATCTTCGAGCAGGCGCGCGCGATCACCGACACGCTGCGGGGTCGGGTGAACTTCCAGACCGGCGCCGTTCACCTAGAGCAGTTGGCGCTTGACGAGGCCAATCGCCCGGCGCGCATCCATACAGTGGCATGCGGCTCGTCATTCCACGCCGGCCTGGTCGGCCGCTTCTACATCGAGCGCATCGCGCGCGTGCCCGTCGAGGTGGACTACGGAAGCGAGTATCGCTATCGCGACCCGCTGATCGCGCCCGACACGGTCGTGCTCGGCATCACCCAATCTGGCGAGACGGCGGATACGCTGGCGGCGATGAGCGCCGGCCGCGAGCGCGGCGCGCCGGCGTGGGCCATCGTCAACGCAGTCGGCGCGCAGGCCGAGCGCCTGGCCAGCGGCGTGATCCACATGCGGGCCGGCCCGGAGATCGGTGTGTGCAGCACCAAGACATTCCTCACCTCGATCGTGGATCAATACTTGCTGGCGTGCGCGCTGGCGCAGTCGGCTCACACAGCCGAAGATGAGCGGTCGTACGCGCTGGCGCGCGCCTTGGCTCATCTGCCCGGCCTGGTCAGCCGGATGCTAGACGATGAACCGATCTATCAGGAGCTGGCCAACCGCTTTCACAACCGCGAACACTTTTTGTTCTTAGGTCGCGGGGTGAACTATCCAATCGCCCTGGAGGGTGCGCTCAAGCTGAAAGAGATCAGCTACATTCACGCCGAAGGTTACCCCGCCGGCGAGATGAAGCATGGACCCATCGCCCTGATCGATGAGAAGATGCCGGTGGTGTGCGTGGCCGTCCGAGACAACGTTTACGAGAAGATGATCTCGCAGATCGAGCAGGTGAAGGCGCGCGGAGGGACGGTGATCGCCGTCGCCACTGAAGGCGACGATTTCATCCGCGGCAAGGCGGACTACGTGATCGAGGTGCCGCCGGCGGAAGCGCTGCTCACCCCGGTCTTGACGGCCATCCCTATGCAGCGCCTGGCCTATGAGATGGCGGTGCGGCTGGGCTGTGACGTGGACCAGCCGCGCAACCTGGCCAAGAGCGTGACCGTAGAATAGCCACATTTGCCAGCTATGAGCGATCACATCAAGCTATTCATCCCAGGGCCGGTCGAGGTGCGCAGGCCGATCCTGGAGGCGCAGGCGCAGTGGATGATCGGCCATCGCGGCAAGCCGTTTGAAACGCTCTTCGCCCGCATCCAGCCCAAACTGCGCCAGGTCTTCTTCACGCAGAGCAGGGTGTTCATCAGCACCTCATCGGGCACGGGTTTATGGGAAGCCGCCGCGCGGAACTGCGTGAGCGACGACCCAGCCGGCGGTGTGTTGGCCGCCGTGTGCGGGGCGTTTAGCGAGCGCTGGGCCGATGTCTTCGAGCGCAACGGCAAGGCCACCACCTGGCTGCGCGTCCCCGAAGGACAAGCGATCAAGCCGGAGATGGTGCGCGAGGCGCTGCTGGCGCGCGCCGCCGACCCCAATAAGCGCCCGTTTGAGGCGATCGCCATCGTGCATAACGAGACGAGCTGTGGGGTGATGAACCCGTTGGCCGAGATCGTCAGCGTGGTGAAAGCGCTCTCGCCGCAAACGCTCATCCTGGTGGACGCGGTCAGCTCGCTGGGTGGGGTCAAGATTGACTTCGACGGCCTGGGGCTGGATGTGTTGCTCACCTCGTCGCAGAAGTGCTTTGGCCTGCCGCCTGGATTGGCCTTTGCCGCGGTGAGTGACCGCGCCCTGGCCAAGGCTGCGACGGTCAAAAACCGCGGCTACTACTTTGACTTTGTTGAGCTGGAGAAGTTCCTCCAGAAAAACCACACGCCGGCCACGCCAGCTATCTCGCTCATGTTCGCGCTGGATCGCCAACTGGACGATATGTTGGCCGAGGGGCTGGAGGGGCGCTTCGCCCGCCATGCGCGCATGGCGCAGCGCGTCCGCGAATGGGCGCGCCGGCAGTTTGCCCTCTTCGCCGAGCCTGGCTACGAGTCCGACACGGTGACCTGTGTGGCGAACACGCGCAACATCGATGTGGGCGCGCTGAACGCCTTTCTCGCTGCGCGCGGCATGCACATCTCCGATGGCTACGGTGCGCTAAAGGGCAAGACCTTTCGCATCGCGCACATGGCCGACACGACCGAGGAGGAGATCCAGACGCTGCTGGACGCGATTGATGCGTTCCTGGCCCAGGCCGGCTAGGGTGCGGGAGTCAAACTGAGCGCAGGCGCAACCTGAAGCAGCATCCCCATGCGCACGCGCGCCGTGGCGAACAGCGCGTCGTTACCTATCCGCTCGGCGATCGCCGCTGCTGCCTCAAGGTCGCGGATGGCCTGTGGCAAGTTGCCCTGCTGTTCGAGCGCTGTCGCGCGCATCATGTAGGCATCGGCTGGGTCGGCAAATCGTTCGATGGCGTAGGTCATGTCGGCGACCACCCGCTCATAGCGACCGAGCAGCAAATTGACCTGCGACTGTTCCAATAGGTAGTCGCGCTCGCCCAGGCCGGCGCGCGCGGCGGCCAGGATCGCAGTGGCTGCCGGGTCGTTGCGCGCATCCAGGAGCGTCCCCTTCCAGGTGAGCAAGGTGGGGTGGTTGGGTGCGGCCTGGAGGCCCTCCTCGATGGCCTGCAAGGCGCGAGATACATCGCCCTGTTGGAGGGCGGACTGGGCAGCAAAGATCGCATCGCCGACCGGGTTGGGCGGGAAGAGCACGTCGCGCAGCAAAAAGCCGACCAGGCCAATCGCAGCCAAAATGGCGAAGCCGGCGATGGCTTGCCGGATCAGCCGGCGGCGCCTAGCGGCGACGATGGCCTCCAGCGCCCACCAAGGTTCATCGAGCTGCGGCGCAACTTGGCTGCGCAGAGCGACAAATGAGCGAGTCCCGCCTGCTGCGTTCACGATTCTTTCGGCATCCTTGACCATGCGCTCGGTCACGGTTTGCCAGCGGGCGGCTTCGGCGCGCACGTCCGCGCCGGCGGCGCGTAACTTGTCAAGCAGCCGATGGGCCTCGGCAGCGTTGCGCAGGAGGGCTTGCGCGCGCTGCGCATCCAGAGACGCCAGTGCCCGCTCGCACTCAGCGAGGTGCGCGCGCAGTTGATCGCCCTCGTTCAGGATGCCGGTCGGCTGCTGGAGCTTGCTCATCGCTCGAGAAACGATTGTATCGAGTGAGTGGAGTGGGTAATTCCCTTACGCTTAGCGTGTCAGCATTGAGCGCACGAGGGTCGCCAGCAATCCCGTCATCTGAGCGTCGGCAAAGAATCTAGACTCACGCCCAACCAAAGCAGAATGAGCTGGCACATACATGGCCTTAGTCAACGTAGCCGCTCAACATGACGCGCCGCTGCGGCGAGCGAGCAGCCGGCGCTCCTATGTGCGAATGCGCCTAGCCAAGGATGCCGCGCTTTATCTCTTTGCATGCTCTCGCGTCTGATCGGACTTTCCCCTCCAGCGATGAACCCACCCCTATGAGCTGGCGCTGCTATAGCCTAACACGGCGCGCTGCCATAGCCAGGCGCTGAACAGGACGAGCAGGGCGGCCAGGCCCAGCGAGGCGGCGAGCGTCGTGCCGTCGAGCAGGCCGAGCACGGCCTGGGCCGGGAAGGTGGTCATGAATGCCACCGGCAGCACAAAGGTCAGCAGCAGGCGCACCAACCCAGGGTATGTCGTTACCGGAAAGCGGGCGGTGTCGAAGAGCGCGTAGAACAGCTCGGATAAGCTTTCAATCTTCACAAACCAGAAGGACAACGCCGCCATCACCAGCCAAATGCTATAGACGATGGCCAGCGCGGAGATGAGCATGAGCGCAAACTGGATGGCTGCCAGAGGGGTGGGCAGGTATTGCATGCGATGGAGCGCGAACCCCATGATCGCGCCGCCAGCGGCGATGTCGGCCAAGCCGGCATACTGGGCATAGCGCAGGGTGGCCAGGAACTGGCTGTTGGCCGGCTTGGTCAGCACGAAGTCCATCGCGCCGGTGCGCACCATCTCGACGATTTTGATCACGTTTGGCTCCAAGATGAAGCGGACTGCGCCGCTGATGATGGTGAACAAGGCGACGATGATCAGCGCCTGCTCGTATGTCCAACCGCCCAGCGCGTCGGTCTGGGTGAAGAACACCGCCACGCTGACAAAGGTCAGGCCGGCCCACAGGACGCCGAGCGCCGACTGCGCCGCGAAGTTGGCGCGATATTCCAACTCCACCAGCAGGTTGGCTTTGAGGAACAAGCCCAGCAGACGTACGTAGCGCATGCTCGCTCAGGCCCCTACGGCGCTGTAGCTGCGCACGGCGATCTTCCAAAAGGCCCAAGCGGCGCAGATGAAGAAGAGCGCCCAACCCCACTGGACGATGAGTCCCGTCAACAACGCCTCTGGCGTGAGGCGGCCCATCGCCACGTCCACGCTGAAGTTGAGCATGTATGGGAAGGGCGACCAGCGCAGCACCTCTTGGACCGCCGGCGGAAACATCGCCACCGGCGCGATTGCGCCGGAGAGCACCAAGCGGATGCCGAAGAAACCATTGATGAACGCGCCCACCTGCGACGTCCAGAACGCCAGTATGCCCACCAGGTAATCTGAGAGGAAGACGATCAGCCAGGCGCCGATGAGCGAAACCGGGAAGGTCAAAATATTCAGCGGACTAAAATCCAGATGCACTTCGGGTGTGAGCAGGAGAACGATAGCCGCGATCGGCACCACGATGCCCAGGCGCAGCAGTTTCTCGACCCAATGGACCGCAATATCGTTATGGATAGGATGAATCGGGCGAAGCAGCATCGGCGAGAGCCGGCCTTCGCGGATGTTAAAGTCCAACTCCCATGAGGCCCATACCGCGGTGAGATTGCGCACGATCCAGCCGACCATAAAGTAAGTGATAAAGTCGGCGGAGCTGTAGCCGTTGACCGCCCCCTCGCTGCTGATGCTCAGCCACACCAGCAGCATGATCACCATCAGCAGGCTGCTCGTCATCCAGATCACGACCTGGGCGCGATATTCCATGATGAGCGCCCAGCCGGCCTTGCCTAAGGCGATGTACTTCCTCAGCCACCACATGAAACGACACCAAAAGGCAGTATACCCAGCGCTTGATGAGAGGAAGGTGCATTGATGTTAAAAGCAGCAGTCCAGTAGGCGGCGGCATCGCCATGCTCACCAAGGTTTGGGCATAAACGCACTCGGCAGACGGGTTGTGTCCACCGATGGGGCGTAGGCTGCGCGCTCGGCGCGCCAACCTTTCATGCCAAGCAAGGCGAAGCGTCCAAACGCCTGTCCAATGGAGCATTCCACCATACCCCCTCCTGCAGGGCGTGTGCTAGAATATCAGTCCTACTACGTAGCTGGTGTTCAGCGAGGACGACCGTGGAAGATAACCTGATCGAGAAGATGACAACCGATGCGGCGGAGGCAACGAGCGCATCCCAACGGCGCAAATCGCCGGCTGCTGCGCGCGCGGTGGTGATCGAACCACCCGCCGTCAAAAGCAACCGCATTGATGAGTTTGCGGCGAGCAAGACCACCCCGGATTACAAAAACGTGGATCAACTGCGCCGCTATATCAATGCGCAGGGGAAGATCCTCCCGCGCCGGCGCACCGGCCTGAGCGCGAAGAACCAGCGCTTGCTGGCGCGCGCGATCAAGCGCGCCCGCCATCTGGCCTTGCTGCCGATGCCCGGCACGAAAGCAGTTTTAAGAGGAGGGTAAGTCATGGCCAAGAAGAAGGGCAATCGCGTTCTGATCCGCCTGAAGAGCACAGCGAGCGGCCACTTCTATCTGACGGAGAAGAATCGCAAGAACGATCCATCGCGGCTGGAGCTGCGCCGCTACGATCCCTTTGTGCGCCGCCACGTGATATACAAAGAGGAGAAATAACTCCAGCTTGCATCCAGTGCTCGTTCGTGCGTGGACACCCGAAGCAACCCGCTTCGGGTGTTTTATTAGGCGCTTGGCGCAAGCGCTCTTCCCGCTTGCGCTGAGCTGCGCTGTGGCGTGTGGGCCGACAGCCACGGCCACATCGCCCCCTGCCACGGCTAGGCCAACCCAGCCTCTGCCAACGCTTTCGCCGACAGCGCCCCCGCCTGCGCCTACGCCCACGCCGCTGCCGGTCATCGTCATCACTGCGCCTCTCCCGGACGCGCCCCTCCCCAACCCGTTCACGCTCGCCGGACAGGTGGGGCGGCTGCCGGCCGACAGCGCGCTGCGCTACCGGCTGCGCAGCCTGGATGGCGAGGACCTCGCCGATGGCCAGTGGATCATCCCTGAATCCTCGGCAACCTTCAGCACGACAGTGAGCTACACCATGGCGCTCCCTGGGCCGGCGGAGTTGGAGGTGCACATCGCCGACACCACCATCCGGCAGCCTGTGCGCATCCCCGCGCTCACCGTTCACTTGCTCTCCGGCTTGCGCCTGACGATTAACGGCCTGGCTTCCAAAGCGCGCGCTGAGATCGTGCTCGGCCGGCCACACGTGCGCTCGCCGCTCGAATGGAACGGCTGGCCTGAGCACGTGCGGGTGATGTTCGACGATGACATCCTCCCCAGCGACAACTTCGACCCACGCCAGCGCCAGTTGCTGGTCTTGCCTTTGGCGAGCTATCGCGCATTATTTCGCTCCGCCGATGCAGAGGCGTTCGACGCGGCGCTTCGCGACTTTCAAGCGCTGTTGACAGCCCAGCCCGCGCGCTTCGAGCAGGACATCCTGCTGTTGCCCGCCTCAGGGCTGAGCCAGGCGATCTGGGCGCAGGTGCGTTATCTGAGCTTCGAAGGCGGGCGAGGGGTGCGCTTCGTGACGCACTTGACCACAGAACTTGGGCTGCTGACCGCCGGCAGCTTGACCTACACCTTTCAGGGCCTGACCGAGGACGGTCGGTATTACATCGCAGCATACTTCCCGATCACCACAACCCTGCTGCCGAGCAAGCCGGCCGAGGTGGACAAGCCGACGCGCGACCTCTTTCGCAGGGACTATCGCGCGTATGCTGAGGGCATCGCGCAGCAGCTCGACGCGCATCCTGAGTCCTTCACGCCCGCCCTGCGCGTGCTCGATGGATTGATCGCCTCGCTGGCCATCACGGATGAACTCTTGGGCGCACAGACGGTTCCAAGCGATGTTCCAGCCGGCGAGGCCAAGACGTTGCTGAACATGCGGGCTGGGCCTGGCACGCGCTTCCGCATCATCGGCCAGCTCGCGCCTGGCCAGCGCGTCGAGCTGCTCGCGCGCGACGCGGCGGCGAGTTGGCTGCGCGTGCGCACGCCCGGCGGCATGGTCGGCTGGGTCAGCCGCGCTTACGTGGACACCCCTTTTGATTTAGAGTTGCTCCCCGTCCAACAGCCATGAGCCGCGAACCGATTCGCCTCTTGCATTTTGCCGACCTGCATATCGGCATGGAGAACTACGGCCGGCTTGATCCTTCGAGCGGCCTGAACCAGCGGGTGCTGGACTTCGTCTCGCGCCTGAAGGAGGTGGTGGACTACGCCCTTGAACACGAAGCCGATCTGGTGATCTTCGCCGGCGATGCGTTCAAGACGCGCGATCCCAACCCCACCTATCAACGCGCCTTTGCGCGCCAGGTCATGCGCCTCTCGCGCGCCGGCATCCCGACGGTGCTGTTGCTGGGCAACCACGACATGCCGATCATCGAGCAACGCGCCAGCAGCCTGGATATCTTCAGCGCGCTCGAAGTCCCCAACGTGATCGTTGGACGCGCTGAGGCCGTGCACCGCATCCAAACGCGGCGTGGCACGCTCCAGGTCGCTACCGTCCCCTGGCCACAGCGCAACCGATTGCTGAAGTTCGAGGAGTATCGCGGCATGACCGTCGAGCAGCTCGATCAGGAGATGGTGAGGATCCTGGATTCGGAGATCGGTCGGCTGGCCGGTGAGCTGGACGCCAGCCTGCCAGCCGTCCTCACCGGCCACTTCACGCTGGATGGGGCAGTGTTCGGCTCTGAGCGCAACGTCATGCTGGGCCGCGACCTGGTTTTGCCGCTGAGCGCGCTCCACTTGAGCGCATGGGACTACGTGGCCATGGGGCATATTCACAAGCACCAAAGCCTGAATCAGAACAACATGCCGCCCGTGGTGTATGCCGGCAGCCTGGAGCGGGTTGACTTTGGCGAGGCGGACGAGGCGAAGGGCTTTTGCTGGGTGGAGCTGCGTCGTGGCGAGGCGCGCTGGTCGTTTGTGCCCCTGGCCAGCGTCCGCCGATTTGTCTCGATCTACGTTGACGCCACGCGGGAAGGCGATGCGCCCACCGAGGCCGTGCTGCGGCGCATTGCGCAGCACGACCTGAAAGACGCCGTGGTGCGCGTGCAGATCAAGCTGCTCCAGCACCAGGAGGCCGCGCTGCGCATGCGCGAGATCGAGTCGGCGCTGGCCGATGCCTACTTCATTGCCGGCATCGCGCGCCACGTCGAGCGCGAGGCGCGCTCGCGCATTGGGTTGCAGAACCCGGAGTCACTCACGCCGCTTGAGCTGCTGGAGCGCTACTTCGTCAGCAAGAACACGCCGCGCGGGCGCGTGGATGCGCTGCTGGCGCTGGCCGGCAAACTCATCGAACAAGCCGACGCGCGGGCCGGCGAATGAGCGCAGCGTCATCCTCCTAACCACAGCACAGCGATCCCCATCGTGAGGATGGTGATGATCACGCCGGGGAGGAGATATGCTCGAAAGGTGAGCGCGATGCCGAACTTGCGAGCCTGCTCGGCGACGATCAGGTTGGCCACAGAGCCGATCAGGGTGAGGTTGCCGGCCAGGGTGGACGCAGCAGCCAAGGTCAACCAAGCCTGGGTTGGGTCGGCAAACTGCGGCACGAGCGGCCGGAAGAGCAACACCGCCGGCACGTTGGAGATGAGGTTGCTGAGCAACAGCGTGACGATCGCCAGAGGCGCAGTGCCGGCGAAAGCGAGCGGCTTCACTTGCTCGAACAGCCAGGCCGAGACGCCGGTGTGCTCAAGCGCGCCGGTGACGACGAACAGGCCGCTGAACATCACGAGCAACGGCCAGTCCACCAGCGCCAGGATGCGCGCCGATTCAAAGCGCCGGCCAATGAGGACGGCGCAGGCAGCGATGAAGGCAGCCACCGTGATGTTGACGCCGGCCAGAAAGGCGATGAGCATCAGCGCGATGACCACCAAGCTCCTGCGCAGGGTGGAGAGATAGACCTGGGCCTCCGCCTGCGCCAGCGGCAGCGGGCCTGTTGGCGAGCGCAGCGCGCTGAGCGAGGGCGAGCGCGCCGACGATCGGCCGGCGCGAAACTCGGCCGGATACAGCAGCCACAGCACGGCGAAGATCACAAAGAGACCGGCGAGCGCCACCGGCCCAGGCGGGCCAGCCAGTAGGTGTAGCTGATGCCCGACGACGCGCCGATCAGGATATTTTGCGGGTTGCCGGTGATGGTGGCCGTTGAGCCGACGTTGGCCGCGCAGGCCAGGCCGATCAGGTAAGGGATTGGATCGCGCCTGAGGCGGATGACGACGCCGCACACCAGCGGCGTGAGCATGATGCACACCGGGTCGTTGAGGAAGAGCATTGAAAGCACGCTGGACGTGCCGATGACCAGCGCAAGCAGGCTCAGCGGGTGGCTCGCCCGCTCGATGATGCGCTCACCTACCCATGTGAAGAACCCCGATAGCTCCAACACCGCGTTGATGACCATCATGCTGAACAAGAGGACCAGCGTGCTCAGGTCCAGCGTACGCTCGGCGGCGGGGAAGTCGAGCACGCCGAACACGAGCACTGCGCCTGCGCCGATCATGGCAATCGCAGCTCGGTTCAGCCGCAGACCGGGCACTTCGCCCAGGGCCAGCGCGACGAAGGTGAGCA
>Ga0308310_1000085_pt1 | contig 31664 bp, 17 predicted proteins | sample HotsprSampleMS65_FD_203672 | JGI IMG/M metagenome (GOLD analysis project Ga0308310, IMG submission 203672) | Hot spring phototrophic mat microbial communities from Mushroom Spring, Yellowstone National Park, Wyoming, United States - 20090730_MS65 ...
GATATTGGGGCAGGAAGCACGACGTGCACGGGGGAGCGAGGCGGATAAGTTCAAAGCCCGTGATTAGTATTAGCGTTGTTTGCCCAAATTGACCCTTGCGAGTTTTCGGAGTGCAGGTTTTCTTGACTTGCTGCGATCCCAGATTTCTGGGAATGGCGGTTTTCCCGAAGAGATCGGAATAACGGCCTAGGTTTCAAGGTTTACGGTACTGGTATGTTACACTTGGCGGAGGGTGAGACGATGAAGAGCACTCCGTGGATAGCTTTACTCCGAAGGATTCACCGGGACGAAGGTGGGGCAGTTAGCCTCGAGACTATCTTGATCATTGGGGCAATTGCAATCCCGATCTTGATATTCCTCATCCGGGTCGGTTGGCCAAGGATCCGTGCCTTCTTTAACCAGGGCCTCTCGGACTTGGAGCAGGGTGCCCTGGATGCTCAGCAATAGTTCGGGCAGGATGCCCTCGAAGTTCAGCAATAGTTGAATGTCGATCCCGGGCTCCATTTGACCAGGGTGTCCACAATTGCTAGGCACATAGCGGTGGAACTCGATTCCCAACCTTAAGCCATCTCGAAAGGGGAGTTTTGTTGACATTTGGGGAAGCTAAGGAACTTTTTTGGGTTTTGGATTCTCGAGTAAACGGGCACATGGAGAAGCCACTCCGAATGCCGGCCTTGTTCATTTGGTGGTATTTGCCCTTTAAGTGAACCTGTGTCCTTCTCCCCGGGTTTATAGCCTCGGCGGAGCTTCGCGATGAGCCACGGGGCCGGTCGCAAAGTAGTGCCATGTTCCCGCCACAACAACAGCACAGCATTAGAGACCTGTGAAGCATAACAGCATTAAAGACCCGTGATAAAAGGAACCGGGGCTAACCCGGCGACTTGGCGTTGAACAAAAGGTCCAATGTTGACTGTCGCGTTGTTAAGCTTTTTTTTGATCGTCGCCAGTTTTACGGATATCCGATGGCGGAAAATTTTCAATTGGACAACTTACCCGGGTACCTTGCTTGCTTGGGGCTTGAACGCGGCAGGGACCGTTTTGCTGCGTCTGGGTTGGGCGAACCCTGCGGATCTGGAACCGCTTGGATATATCGGTCTTGGCCCCAGCCTGCTAGGATTCGTGTTGTGTGGCGGTCTGTTGGTGTTATGCTACGTGTTTTTTGACATAGGTGGGGGTGACGTCAAACTTTTAGCAATGGTTGGGGCTTATTTGGGGCCAGAGAAGGGGTTGGAAGCTTTGCTCTGGACTTTGGTCCTGGGAGGATGCTTGGCACTGATTGTCGCTATTTGGCACTTTGGTGCCTGGAAATTGGTCCGGCATTTGGTCGTGGCGTTTTGGCATTGGATTCGATGGCGACACTGGTTGGGATTATTACCTCGGGGTAGCGGGCCGGTACCTGTGCCTATGTTTTTAGCTCCGTGTGCGTTGGTCGCAGTGCTGGTGGTGGCAGTGGCTGGGGGCGATTAAAAAATTCCGGGCTGAGAATCTCCGGGAAAAGGCCCTGGAGATCCGGGTAGGGGCGACGGCTGGCCGGATCCTGGGAACGGGCTTAACGAACCGGAGGTTCAGAGACCTTCGGTATGATGTCGCAACACCACCCTCGGTCCGAAATTGAAAAAAGCCTCCGGGCACTTGGGCTTAGGGCTGGGGTGGGCCTTTGAGCTTTTTGCGAAGTTGAGGGCCGGACGATGTGGCGGGGAGTGTTATGGGCCTGCCTTCCGCTCTTTGGTTGGATGCTGCTTGGATTTGTTGCTCTTCTCCTAGGATCGTGGGCATGCAGAGTGAGATGGCAGCCGGCCAAGATTCGTCAGCTTCTCGCCGATCAGTCAGGAACTGTACAAAGTCTGAGCTTCGTCCTCACTTTGCCTTTTTTAGTGCTGGTGGTGTTATTTGTCGTCCAAGTAGCCCAGTTGATGGTGGCAACGATCCTGGTTCACTACGCGGCATTTGCGGCAGCTCGGGCGGCAGCGGTGTGGATACCGGCTCGGGTGGAGGGAAGTGGAGAACTGGAAAATCGGATAAGCTTTCGGTGGATTGACCCCACACGGTGGGATCAAGAGTTCCCGGCACTAGACCCCGAAGATCCCCACTTCGGACCTTCTGCCGGAGGGATGTGGTTCCAAGTCGAGCCGGGAAGTGCCAAATTCCTGAAAATCGCGTCTGCTGCCGTGCTCGCTTGTGCTGCGATTTCCCCTTCCGGTCGCTTGTTGCTTCCGCCTGCCCCCCCTTCTGCGACGATTTCCCCAGCCGTCATCGACCGGATTTACCATGCGATGGTCCCTAATGCCCATTTCAATCCACGCATACCGGAGCGGCTACGAAACAAGTTGGAGTATGCGACGCGCGCCACCGAAGTCCGGGTTGCCTTCTTCCACCCGAACTTCGAACCTCCGTTGATTCCCTGGGGCGAACCCCCTGATCCTAATCAGTTTTATTGGGATGAGTTAGGATGGCAGGATCCGATTGTGGTGACCGTTCGTTATCGCGTTCCCTTAATGCCGGCTTTGGGGCGGATTCTTGCCCGTCCGTTGACAAGCGGAAAAGGCCCGGACACCGTCAGCGGCCGCATCGAAAAATGGGGAGGCATTTATGTTTACCCGATTTCGGCAACTGTGATGTTGGGCAATGAAGGGGATATGCCGGTGTATCCGTACCCCGAAATACTTTGGTAGGGGGAGGCAGAGTCAACCCAGGCAGAGGCTGTTGGATCTCTGGGGCTCCATCGGTTTGTCGCCTGGGGCCTTTAACGACAAAAGATCGACTTTGCAGGCCGGTTCGAATGTGGGTTGTCCTGCCGCAGGGCTACAAGGCTTGGTTTAAAGGAAGTAACCCAGGCCCGGTTTAAAGGGAGTAACGGTGGCAAAATTCGAGGGCACGAGGGGTGGGAAAGGAATCGAACGAATCATAAGAGAAGTCATAAGAGAACACTTTCTCCGTTTAAAGGGTTGGAGCAAGTCTTAGCGAGCGGTCGGTATCAGCGGAGAAAAGTTTGAAATCCGCCCGAACGGCGGCCTTGGGCTAGCGAATTAAGCCAATGCCTGTCGGATGAGAAACCGATCCACACCCGCAGGGGACCTGTGAGACTCCCCGGCGGACTTAAGGTAGGAAGGGACCGCGTGCAAAGAGGCCCGAAAATTCGGCCGGTCGGTGGCCCAGAGAGGTAACCCCAGAGAGGTAACCATGGTGCCGTCCTCGTTCCCAATATACTTCCATGGCAAATTGGCAACGATCTTTCAAGAGGGCTTGTGGCGAAGGGGGTATCTCCGGCTCCGGCAGCTTCAGCAGGACGAGCGGGGTGTCATAAGCATTCTTACGGTCTTCGCTGTGCTTTTGCTCGTCATGCTTTTGGGCTATGTGATGAATGTAGGCCGGCAAGTAGATAGCAAGATTCGGCTCCAAAATGCTGCCGACGCTGCTGCACTCAGTGGGGGGGTGATGATCGCAAGAGGAATGAATGTTCTGGCGTTCACCAATCATCTTCTGTGTGAGGTGTTCGCCCTTACAGCGTTCATGCGAGAGGCCCACTATCGAAACTCTTACACGTATTTTCGACGCGATAATCCTTACAATCAGGACCGATCAATCTTGGCCGCTTGGGACAAGGCCGGGGAATTGCTTAGCCGGGCTCCTCTCCCCAAGTTCAGTTTGTTAGGGCAGGCCATTCGCCAGAAGGTCCCCTTAGAGCAGCAGTTGGTGGAGGCCTTCACAGCGTGGGCTTATGCCGTTAGTGTGCCTATGCTGCCTACCTTAGAAATGATCCTCGCGGAGGAAATGATTCCGCAGTACCAGCGGGCAGTGATTGCTGTCTTTCCAGAATTGGCCCAACGAGCAGCTCAAGAGATCGCCCGCCTAAACAGTTTTCCAAGTAGGTATGAGGCGGGAATGGAAGCGATCCTCTGGCGAACGGATGTCCAGCCGGTGGGCGGTCCAGTGGAAAGCTGGGATCGCACTCTGCCGGTGGTCGACCCCTTGGAGAATGTTGTCTACCTGGAAGATTCCAAAGAGGGCCGGGCCTTTTGGGCTCGGCACTATCTCAATGATTGGAACAACGTGACCTTACGCTTCTTTGACCGTGAGGCGAAAATGTCCCAATTTGCCGGGTTGTGGCGGAGTTTCACCTGTGGCTATTTGGACTCGTTGCTGAATACGGAGTATCCGGAACGAAATCTTCCGGTGATGATTCGTCGCGGGAGTCGGTTGCCCCGAGAGCTTCACGACGACTACACCTTGGTCGCTGTGGTATACCGCCCGAAGTTACCGGAGATGGCAAGCACGATTTTTCGGAACCCTTTAGGGAGCGATAGTGTTGCCTATGCGGCTGTCCGGGTATTCGTGCCCAAGAGAAGACTCGTTTGGTGGCGGGATTATCCCTGGCAGCGAACGGAGTTGGGCGGCGTGCCTGGGGATTTGGTCATCATTGAGCCGGAGGATCCACCCACCGGGCCTCCGGAACCCGGGGTCTGGGTGGTTCGCCGAGAACCGGGCATCTGGGAAGCGTGGGACCTGTTTAATCAGCGGTGGCGGGCGCAATTGGTGCCGGCCACGGTGGAGACCCTGGCTTGGATATTGCAAACGCCGCCTCCTCTTCCAGGTTGGTGGGAGGGAAGATTGCAAGTTCCCCAGCTGTCTGGGGTGGACACTCCGGAGATTTTGCACATAAGCCCTCATTAATTCTGGGAAGGGGTACTGAGACATTAACTCTTGAATTCTTGGAATTAATTCTTGAATTCTTGGAAGGGGTAATCAGAGTTGGCACGCCGGCAAACCGGCGGCATCCTTCCAAGGGCTCGGAAGCTCGGTTCCGCCTCGCGAAACCCTGGGGACTTGCTGCCGAAATCGATGGACCAGGGGGGGAGGTGGGGGAATTTCGGCCGAAAGATATATAAGAGAAAAGGAAAAGAAAGTTATAGCCGAATCGCCGAGGAGTGTTTGCCCTCCGAGGAGGGAGCTTCTCAGGAAATTCCGGCTTTCGAGGGAGCTCGGGAATAAGGAATCGACGATGGCTCCGGTGGGGTTAGAAGCAAAGTCCGGCGGTTGGCGGTCTCGCGGGTTGAGTGAAGTCGTGATCCACCGGTCCCTCCCGGCTGGGTTGGCGATGCTTGAGCTGGTACTTGCTTTGCCTATACTCCTTTTGATGATGGCGTTAATCATCAATTTTGCGACCTTTGCGGCGTGGAAGGTGAGGGCTCTGGCCTCTGCCCGGCATTCTGCGTGGAGTTCGCGATGGCCGCGTGATGGCGGGAGATTACCACGACCGGAATATTGGCCGTTAAATGCCTCCTTGGGAAGTTGGGGTTGGGGAACGCTAGATGTACTGGATGATCCTCGGCTGAACCATTCGGTGATTCGGGGGCCAATGCCCAACGGTTTCGTAGTGCGGGAGTGGCTTTTCCATCCAGGACGGGGGGTGCTCCAGGGATCGGCAGAAATGTCCCGTCGATTTCCCTTAGTAAGTTCGTTGGGATCCTATCGGTTGTCGGGGCACCATCGTGTGCTCGATCGGTTCTGGGATCATCGTGAGATGGGGCTTTTCACGACCCACGACCGTCGCACGCCGGTGCTGTATGAGTTGCCGCGGGCTCCGCAAAGTTATTCGGAGGCTTACCGGCAGGCCGCCTTGGCGATCTTGACCGCTCCTTTTCGACCCCACCTTGCACCGCTGGATCGGGACGAGGAGTTTGTGGGATATGCCCGGCGTTTTGGATGGCGGCATGTTGGAGCTCCTGATTTTCATCCACCTTTGCGTCGATTTTGCTCTTTGGATCACGGTGTGGCTCAGGAGCGGGTAAGTGAGCTAATCGACGACATTCAGGGACAAATCATTGCGGACTCTCATGGGAATCTCCAGAGAGTGGGTGGTGTGCCCCAGCGGATTGTGGAGGCTTTTATCTACCTATACGGCCGAGTGATTCAGGAACTGCAACAACAACTGGCGGCAGGAGTCCCGCAAGATGTGGCTTTAAGCATTCAGGCGGAAATCAATGACTTGCAAAACCGGATCGACATGCTTCAAGGTTTTTTGAACGAACTTCGCAATGCGATTGATTGATTTAGTCCGGACCCGTTGCCGGGCTTCAAAAACCGAGAAGGGGGTGAGAGGGCAAGAGGGGGTAGGCCCGGCAGAACGAGCGATCGCCAATTGGAAGCGTTTGTCTACTGGGCTCTTCGTTTTTGCAAGTAACATTCTTGCTACATTGCTCGTCGTGGTGGCGGGGGTGGCGTTTTGCCGGCAGGTGGTGCAATGGTGGCGGGAAAGTGGTCCTCCGGCACCAAGTATCTCTCGAATCTCTTCGGGAAACCTTGCAGATGAGTTTTCTGGTGGGCGAGGGGAAACAACAGGGGGCCTTACCGGGGCTGCTGAGGCGGAAGCGGATGTGCTTTTGGGCACCTCTCCCTGGATGTGGAGCCGGCGGATGGTTCGGGGGGAATCCGCTCAGGCAGCCCAATGCCTTGGCGATCTAACGGCAGCAAAAGTAGCCGAAATTGCCTCAGGAAGTGCCATCTTGGGAGCTTCCCTTCCTCCAATCGATATCGATTTCTCCCACCTAGAGGGGGGGCGAAATCTTTGGCAAATCCGAGAGGTTGGCAACTTTGGCCAAGTATGGATTTTGCCATGGGAAGTTTCTGTTTCTTTGGGTGTTGTGCAGGGTGTTTCGAAAATAGGAGAAGACGGTTCCAAAAAAGGTAAGCTTCAGGCGGTCGCTTTTGGTATCGTTCGGCCCAGGGGAGAAAAAATTTGGGAGCTCGATCTTTTTTCTTGGGCGGGAAACGTTTCAGCTGACTGGAAGGACTCGCCGGAAAGAATCCCGGAGTGGGCAACCTCGCATATGTTTCCGTGTCGGCTACCTGCAGATGCGAAACTGTTGTTGGCGTGCACCACTCCCCTTTTCGGCGGACAGGTTACTTTCCGGGGAACGGGGCCGGTGGAAAGTTGGATGGAGTTCTTCGACCAAGCGGCACCTGTTGCGGGGTGGCGGGCGGAGTCGGAATGGCAACGGATTCAGACGGTTTGGCGGCGAGTTTTTCACCCGCTCGTCGGCGGGGGTGACAGCAAACTGGAAGTTCTGCTCTCTCCCACAGGCGAGGGAGATTATTACGGGTTGATTCTTTGGTGGATAGGGTTGCCGAGCAGGAATTCGGCTAGCGGTGGGAGCAAGTGAAAAGCCCCGCGAGGGCCAGACGGCGGGAGGAAGGGCAGGACTCAAAGAATTCCCACGCTCGAGATGGCGTGGGTTTTAGGTTCGGAGATTTCGGTTGATCCCATATTGTTTTCGAAGAATTCGTTTATCGCCTTTGGGTCCAAAATTGGCGGAAAAGTTCTCGGAAATTAAGAAGGGGCTGTTAGCCTCGCCAAGCTTTCGCCGTGGTTTTTCCGGATCGAATTTGTGAAAGCGAAATTTGTCGCCAAGTTCCTTTGAACCGCTGAAGATTTTGTGGGAAGCCTTGGGCGAGCTGCACAGCCGAGGAAAATGGCCTACATAAGCCTGCCGATGTATCGAGCCCGGGCTGTTTGGAGTCTCGAGTTTTTAGGGTTCCGATTCATTGGGTAGTTCAGAGAGCGAGAGGCAGACCGATTCGGCCCGCGGGGGATTGGTGCCGAAGATCTGAACCCATGACGGATGCGGAACAGCAATAAGGCAGCCGACCGCAGCTTGCAGGAGCTTCAGGCTGCCACATTAACGTGCCGATTTTAACGGAGCCTTACGGAGATCGGATGAGAACCATTAGAGCGAAAACGCTAGAGGTTTGGTAAGGGAGCTTTAGACGAGACCAGAATCTAGCTTTTAAAAAATTCCAAAGGTCGCAGGTGAGACGATGAAAGGAGTTTATGGACTTTTCCTAGCGGTCGCTCTTGGCTTAGTGGGTGCTGCTTTCAATTATCTGTACCTAATGAGTAAGGCCGGCCAAGTGGAAATGGTGCACTTTATCGGAATCCACCCAGAGCGGGATCTACCCGAAGGACATCGATTGAACGAACAGGACTTAGTGCGAGTGCCGATTCCCCGACGCTGGGTGGGCAATCTGGACCAGTTTGCCATTCGCGACACAGCCTGGAACAGTGTGATTGGCCAGGCAATCGTGCGGGCTAAGCCTGGAGGTTCCCTTTTGCTCAGCGATGACATCCGAACGCCGCCCAGTCAATTGCGATTAGGTCCAAATGAAGGTTTGGTTTGGATTCCGGTAGATACCAAATCCTTTGTGCCGAGCTTGGTCAACCCGGGAGATCGGGTTTCCTTCTTGGTCTCAGTGGGCAGTGCGGCGTCCCCTCGGAGTGTGCCGGAAATAGGGGAAGTTCCGAGTGCCTTTGGGGGCAAAGGTCCCGACGATTCGGCAAACGTCCAGGTAGTGGGGCCTTTTACGGTGGCCTCGGTCGGGAGCCGGTTAGGATCGGCCGAAGTTTTTCGGGCAGCTCGGGTACCAGCAGCCTATGAAAATGTCATTGGGATTCGGGTGACTTTAAATGCTCAGGGACAGCTCCCTCCGGAAGTTATCAAGCTCAAGCAACTTTTGGATGCTACGGGAAATCGGCCGGTGAGCGTGATGCTCCACGGCAAAAAGTAGTGAGCAATCAGAGGAGAATCTTTTGAGCCGACGGCGTCTGGAAGATTTTTCCCCCGGAAACCGGGATAGGAAAAATTTCTCGAAGCTCCATTAGGGGATGGGGTTATGCGAGTTTGGTTTAACCGGATTCATGATAGCCGACGGACGATGGTGGAAGTTGAGGAGAATGAAGTCACCATCGGTCGTGATCCTTCGAACACTATTGTTCTTAACAGTCCCCTGGTTTCTCGTCGCCATGCCATTGTTCGCCTGCAGGACGGCAAGCTTGTGTTGGAAAACATCGGCCTAAATAGTTGCATGGTGGGTGACGAGGAGATCCTGGGCGGTCAAAGTGCCGTCTTTGAACCGGGGACAAAGGTCCGCATTTGGCCGTTTACGCTGACCTTCGAAGCCGAAAGACCGGCGGTCATTTCCCGGAGCGAGTTGGAGGCCCATTTGCGTTCCGTGTTTGCGGATCTGGAGCTAAAGATCCACCGAAAGCTTTTGGAGCGACTGGACCTTTATGAGTTCGAGGCTCAAAGGAAGCCGGACACCAATACCATCCTTTTATTGGAAAATCATATTGAAGATATCTGTCGGGAGCTGAGGGTTTTTTCCCAAGAAAATGACCTCATTTTGGAGGAGCTGGCAGGACTAGCGATTCGCGACTTACTGGTGCAGCAGATTCTTATGGATTCTGGGGAGCAAAGCTTCTTTGAGGGGGCGGCGTTGAGTGCGACCCAGTTTGATATCCCCGCTACTTTGGTGCCCGAGCGGGAGACGGAAATCCAGGCCTTGCTTCAATTTGTGCGAGACCGGCTGGGGATTTCGCGTTATCAAGATACTACGGAAAAGGTCTCTCAGGTGGAGCAGCACTTTCACGAAGTATTGCCTTTGCTTCGGCCGCACTTGCATCGCGAATTGCGTCGGTACCTGGTGTTGCGGGTGTTGAAAAAAGACTTAAAGGACACCATCTTCGGCTACGGTCCACTGGAGGATCTGCTTCGAGCTCCGACAGTGACCGAAATCATGGTTGTCTCGAGCGACCAGATATATATCGAGCGAAATGGAGTGATCGAGCGATCAGGGAGACGATTCATTTCGGATAAAGTGACGGAAGCTATCATCGAACGCATTGTGGCTCAGGTGGGTCGGCGAATTGACAAAAGTCAGCCCTTGGTCGATGCCCGGTTGCCGGACGGCTCTCGGGTCAATGCAATTATCCCTCCCTTAGCAGTGAAGGGTCCCTGTTTGACGATCCGGAAGTTTCCGGTGCAACGGTTTACGATCGAGGACATGATCGAAATGGGGACCCTAACTCCGGCAGCAGCGGCTTTTCTCCGGGCTTGTGTGATCGACCGGCGAAGTATTTTGGTTAGTGGCGGCACCGGCACGGGCAAAACCACCATGCTCAATGTTCTCAGCAGTTTCATCCCTAATCGGGAGCGGATTATTACGATCGAGGACACCTGCGAATTGCGGCTTCACCAAGAGCATGTGGTTTCCTTGGAAACCAAGATGGCCAGCGTCGAGGGCACTGGTGCTTATACCATTCGCGATCTTGTGCGGAATGCCCTCCGCATGCGGCCCGATCGGATTATCGTTGGCGAGTGTCGAGGGCCGGAGGCTCTCGATATGATTCAGGCAATGAACACAGGCCACGAGGGTTCGATGACCACTGTACACGCCAATAGTTCCCGAGAGGTTATTGAACGTCTGGAAATCCTTATCTTGATGGCTGCAGAGCTCCCGATTAGTTCCATCCATCGGCAAATTGCTTCAGCGATCGATCTCATCGTCCACTTGACACGACTTCCCGGGGGCAAACGCGTGGTAAGCCAAATCACCGAAGTGGCCCGTTTTGATCCGGAGTTAGGGCAAATCGTTCTCCTGGATATTTTCAACTTCCGTGACGGGAAGTCCTTGCGACCCACGGGGTATCTTCCTTCCTTCATCGATTCCTTAGTGGACAAAGGGCTTCTCGATCCCCGCTTCCTTTACGGAGAGTTCAATGTTGAGGCGGAAGAAGATCGTGACAAGGCAGCATCCCGGCAGAGGCGAACAATCCGGCCTTCTCCCATCGGGTGAAAAACGAGGTGACTATGGAACTCGATGCCATCCTTGCCAGTGGGGTTATCGGCCTCGGAATAGCCGTTGGTGTCTTCACCCTGGGGGATCATCTGGGGCGGCTATTCCTTTGGATAGAAGCAGATTTTGCCGACAAATTGCGACGTCTTCGTGCTCCCGTGGCTAATCTTCGGACCTACCTTCTCCTCTGGATAATCCTGGTGATTGCTCTTTTCCTTGTTTTTTGGTTAATCGTGGACAATCTAGTGTTTGCCATCTTGAGTGCGATTTTCCTGTTGGCTGCCCCGTGGTATGTCCTCCGGAGAATGGCAGAACGCCGGCGGCGAAAGATTGAAGAACAGTTGGCCGATGCCATGGTCACATTAACTAACGCCGTTCGGGCGGGACTTTCATTAGCTCAGGCCTTGGAGATTTTGGCCTTGCGTTGCCCTCGGCCTATCAATTTGGAATTTCAGCAGATTGTTGCCGAGTACAACATGGGGAAGCCCCTCATCCAAACCTTAGCGGAGGCCAAGCAGCGACTCCGGAGTGAAAACTTTGCCCTCTTTGCCGCAACCTTGATGGCTAGTCACGAAAGCGGGGGGCGTTTGAGTGAGACGGTGGAACGAATCGCCCACTCGGTACTCGAACTGCAGCGGCTGGAGCGGAAAATCCTTGCGGAAACGGCTCAAGCACGAAAATCGGCAATCTATATGGCGATAATCCCGGTGGTGATTCTAGTGGCCTACTGGTATGTGGATCCGGCGAATACAGCCCTGCTATTTCGCACAGTATTGGGGCAGTTCATTTTGGGCACGGCCGTCGTCCTAAATGTGATAGCATATTTCTGGGCCCGGATTATCCTGAACCCGGACATCTGAAAGGGAGCGATGATGCCCGATCGAGCATTTAAGATTTTTGGGTAAAAGTGGAAGACCTGGGCGATCCGACGCCTAACCAGGTAGTCTCGCAAATTGCGAGCTTTCTATCCTTATGCTCGGCAGGGTTCGTGGATCGTGGAACAATGTCCGAAGGCTAGTGGAGGGTTCTTGCCGATAGCCAAAGAACGCCCCGGGACCCTCTACAGCTAGGAAATGAAGTGGACAGGATTCTTACTGATTTTCGCAAATTGCGTAGAACACTTAAATCCGCCGTTTTTGTCCAGGTTTGCGTCTATTGGTTTTGCCAATATGAGTATTTGTTGCGTAGGCGTGAGATGGGAAAAAAGAGGGTAATTGACGGCACTTAGCATCTCTGGTCTTTCTTTCGAGGATGCCTGGCAGTTGGCCGGCGGAATTGGACATTTTTAGGGCAAGGGAAGGCAACCTACACAGGTGTCTACTTAGTGGAAGTGAAATTTGCCTTCGTTGGTCGCTAAAAAATGGATAGTCTGTCGCTGACAGGTATTGAAGGACAGGTTGCAGAATTGGAATGGGCCTGTTGGGTGGCCAGCGGGTTCATGGGGATTAGCGTTTTTGTGCTGGTATTGTGGCTGACTCGGCTTACGGAGGCTGGGCGAAAACTCCCCGGAGACGAATGGCGTTACGATATTACCCGAATGGCCCAACTTCAGCAGGAGGACCTGCTCTATCGTTTTTTCGGGCCGCTTATTCGTTGCTTTGCTGTTTTTAATCGTGCTGCCTTTGGGGAAGTGCTCCCGGGAATTCAGCGGGATATGAATGCCGCGGGGATTTCCCGGTTTTGGCTGCCTGAGGAGTATCTCGGTCGAATGCAGGTAATCGGACTGTTGCTTGCCCCGCTGCTCGCTTACTTGGCAGTAGGATCCTTTGGTCCGGTCCTTGGCGTGATTGTCTCCATGGTTTTGTATGTGGCAGTGGTGTGGTTGCTGAGGAGGCGGCTTGGTGCTCGGGCAACATTGCGACTTCGGCTAATCAAGCGGCGAATGCCTTACCTTCTAGATCTCTTGACACTCCTTATCGAGGCAGGCTCCACGTTTCTGAATGCCTTGGCCCAGGCTGTGGAAGAATTTCGGGGCCATCCCATCGCTGAGGAATTTGGGCGAGTTTTGGCCGACCTGAATATGGGTAAGACAAGGGCGGAAGCCTTCTCTGCCATGCGGGATCGGCTCCAGGACGACGAAATTGGAAGCATCATTGGATCGATTCTCCAGGGCGAGGAATTGGGAACACCGATGGCGAACGTTTTCCGGATGCAGGCGGATGTGCTCCGGGTGAAGAGGTCCCAGCGGGCTGAAACGATCGCAGCAGAGGCTGGTGTTAATATGCTGCTGCCGGCGGTTTTGGTGATGGTGGCAGCAGCCCTTATTATTGTCGGACCGTTCCTGCTTAATTACTGGAGTTTTGGACTGTTTCTCTAACTTTGTGTTTGGCTGGGCAGCTGGTTACACGTTTGGGCATCGGAAATCTTGGCGAATATGATTGGTCGGCACTCGGGCCAGATCCTTAGGGGGGAGAAAGCTTTGCTGTGGTGCTTCCATTGGTAGATAGCCCGTATGCCAGGTTGACCTGGTAGCACTGGTAGCAGCTGACGTCTCAACAAAGCATGCCAAGTAGTTGGGAAAGAGGGAAAAGTACTTCTTTGTCACGGAGATAGGATTACGGTAATCCGGTTTTCGGAGGGAGTGGAAAAGACGAGGTAAGGCACCGTTACCAAGGATGGGTGTGTATAGCAATGGGGGATAGCAGGAAATAGCGGGGGAGATCCCCGTCGAAGTTGAGTTTCCCTCGGGGTTCTGGCCGGCCGGGGTAGCACCCCCTCCATAAGTCTTGGAAGAACAATATGAATCTGAGAATAAAAAGAGGAATGTGCAGTAAACTTTGGCGAACCTCCAAACTTTGGCGAACTTCCGGCGGGGAGCAGCGAGAAAAAGGAGGTCGCAGGAAATCTCTACGGGGCTAAAGGGGTTGCTCAGATATGCCGGTGGCTGTTAGTTGTCCCAGGTGTGGCCAAGAGATTCAAGTTCCGGCTCAAATGGCGGGGCGGAAGGCCGTTTGCCCCCGTTGCAGCCGAAGTTTTTGGGTGCCTGGTGTGGGGCCTGGCGAAAAAGCAGAAGCCCCTGCTAAAGGGCTTGAGAAATCCCCAGGCCTGGGTGTCAAAGAACCGTTTGGGCTGCATACGCCGGCCGGCAGCGAGGGAGGTCTCTCGGCTCCAGGCCCCGTCTTTGCTTCCTCGGAAAGTTCCCGTGGGCAAGCGGTGCTGCCTCCATTGGCGGTCACTACTCCCCCCGGTAAAGGGGTAATGGCTTCCCAAGAAGTTCCTTCGGGCTTTGTCCCTCCAAAGCGGGTGGCCCGGTTGGTTGTGGAGGATACCGTTCCTAGTGCATTAGTGATAACTCCCGATGGTCAGCTGCCTTCTCTTCGCCTGGTCGAAAAGGAGGCTGAGGCGGCTCTCCAGGAAAAGCATCGGGGTGTCCATCCGCTGTTACTGGTAATTCTTCTGTGTACAAGTGTTGTGGTCTCCGTGGCTTTGCTTTTTGTCGATTTCGAGGGAGCTCAAAGCCCGGGAGGGCCGGAAAAAATTCGGGCCCGGTGGTTGATTGAGCAGGACTATTTCTCGGACCTGGACGATCCCGCCCCTCGTTTCCAGTACCAGCTCCTTCTTCGGGAGGCCCAGCAGGCTTATGCTCGGGGAGACTTTCGCCGAGAAAGAGAGCTTTACCGGCAAGTACTCAATCTGCTTCGGCAAGAACGGCCCAAAGGGGAATCCCTCACGGGAAGTGTTCAGCGGGACCGCCGTCTGGAGGAATTGCTGCTGATCCTTCTGTCCGATTGATGGCCCGCAACCAATAAAATCCGGCGAAGATACCGGATACCCTCCGGCCGACCGGGGTCGTCAAAGCCGGGCCGGTTGGTTGACGGGGGTTTCACGGTCAGTCGCCAAAAAGCTTGCTCCATTTCTACCCCTGAAACCTCTCTTGCAAAAAAGTGCAACTTGCTAGGATTTTGGGGAACCTGATCCTGGCCGTTCGCACGGCTAAACTTCCCTATATGTGGAATCGTAAATTTGCCTTTATGTGGAATCGGAGGAGACCTTTTGCTTTAGTTGGGGGAACTCGTGGCATAAACGGCGGTTTTCTGACTCCTCTTCTCAAATGCAAAAGGGACAGAGGGGGGCGAAAACTGGGATTTTTCGTTTCTCGAAGATTTGCCCCGGGCAACAATATGCTGCTACCCCCTCCGACGAGCGGACGTCTTCTGTCCGGCCGGACCGGCTGGCCAGCCTTCGGGAATACATTCCGTGCAAGGGGCATGGACTTAAACCCGGAAGGGAGTTGAGTCGATTTCTGCGTAGGGGTTGCGATAGTTGTTTCGTTTAAAGTTCTTAGACGAAGATCCCGCGAGGGCTCATTGTTTGCCTCCCCCGGGAGAAAGCTTGTCTTTAAGCCGTCAGAAGGGGTTTTAGCCGCTTGGGGATGGTGTTTTTCCTCGTCGACCTGAAATTTGGTTGCTATCCTCGGCGATCTGGGAGGTAGTTTTCTCGGGCTGGTCCCGCAACTCCCATTTCAGCCAGACTGGACGCTCTCGGGAACCCGTACCCCGCCCAAGGTCAAAAACGGCACTTTCATAAGGGCACTTTCGTAAGGAGAAAAGCTTGGGAAAGAGCCAGGCTGTGATAGCTCCGAGTTTCGGAGCACCCTATGGCCCCGGGACTGTGGAAAAAATCATTTTCAAATCCAAGCCTGCGGGTTAAAAAAAAAGAGAAAGTGGCGTGACAGATTTGTCAGATCTCCGCGGGGTTTTACCACTGGGCAAATAGGCGAGGAATTGCCAATGGTGGAGCGGTATGAGATTTTAGGGCAGATTGCTGTGGGGGATTTCGCCACGGTTTACCGATGCCGGGATTGGGAGCTTCTTAGAGAGGTAGCTATCAAGGAGATTCACTCCCAGTTCTTGAAAGATCCCCGGCAACTGGAACGCTTTTGGCGGGAGGCTCAGCTGTTGGCTTCCTTGCAGCATCCCAACATTATCACGATTTACGATCTCGTCCGATCTCGGGGCTGGCTTGTCATGGAATTGATGCAAGGCAATGTTCGGGATCTGGCGGCCGGCGAGCCTTTGGATGTCGACTTTGTTCGCACCATTCTTGCCAGCTGTTTGGACGCTTTGCGTTTCCTCCATACCCAGGGAATTATCCATGGCGATATAAAACCGAGCAATATGTTGGTGGCGAAAGATGGGCGTGTGAAACTGGGAGATTTCGGCCTGGCTCGTCGGGCGACAAGTAAAGAGGGAAGCTTGCTAAAAGGGACCACGAAATACATCGCACCGGAGGTGATTTCGCCCCAGTTTGGAGAGGTGGGACCGGCAAGTGATCTTTATTCCTTGGGTTTTGCCACCTATGAACTTTTGTGCGGGTCCCGGTTTGTCGATCTTTTTCCGGGGCTGAGTACATTCGGCCGAGATGAACAAATGGCCTGGCTGATGTGGCATGCGGCTTCGGATATGCGATTGCCTCCTGTCCGCCGGATATTGCAGGGTGTACCTGCGGATGTGGCGGACGTAGTGGATCGATTGGTCCAAAAAAATCCAGAAGCCCGGTTTAGGTCTGCTGAGGAAGCTCTTCGCCATTTAGCGGTGGGCGGCCCTGGCATGCCGCCGCCCCGCGTGGTAGAGCCACGAAAAGAGCCCCCACCATTCCCAAAGCAAACTCCCACCAAGCGGTGGGTGGCTATTGGGGCGGTTATTCTTTCTGCTATCCTGAGTGTGTGGTTGCTGTGGCCTGCCAGTCCACCTACGCCCCCTCCGGAGCCGAGTCTTGGCGGGGTCCTACGAGTAGTGGATCCGGGGGATCGGCGGTTGGAAATTCTCAAGGAAGACGGACGGCAGTTAGTGGAAGTTCGACTGGCCTCGGGAGACCAATTTTTTTTAAATGGGGAACCGGTTTCCATCCGCGAGCTTCGGCCGGAGGACCGTGTTCGAGTAGAGTGGGACAAGGACGAGAAAGGCCGCCGCATCCGCCGCGTTTTCGCCTTTAGACTAGTCACTTACCAAGGTGTCATCGCGGAGGTCGACCCTGATAAGGGAACTATCCACTTGCAAGGGAAAGGAACCCGGGAAGTCCTTGAGCTCCGTCTTCCAGAAAACCCGCAAGTGTCTTTGAACAATCAAGAAACTTTGGACGGGCAGCCCGTCACGTGGCAGATGCTCCAAAAGGGTGATCGGGTCGAGGTTGACGCTCTGCCTGATGGGGAGGTCCAGTGGGCACAGGCTATCCGTGCTATCCGAACCATGGACGGGGAAGGGGTGGTGAAGGAGCTAGACGTGAAGGGCAGAAAGTTGAGCTGGGCACCCGAGGGGCTACAGGAGAAAGAGCTATCACTCCTTTGGAGTGCGGATTGCGTGGTGACTTTGAATGGGCAAACAGTTTGGGATCGAAAAGAACTGACACCTGCCGATCTGCTGCCCGGCGACAAGGTTCGTCTTGTTTACGACACGGAAATCCGCCGGATCGAGGCCTACCGTGTCTTTGAAGTTACGGGTGCAATCGCCCGGATTTTTTGGGGGGAACAACGGCTGGTGCTCGGTGGGGCTGCTGTGCGATCAGAATTTCGTGTGGGACCGGACACAGTGATTGATCTCCAAGGGGAGAGGGCTTCCCTCGAAGACCTTCGACAGGGTGACCAAGTCCGGTTGCGATTTGACGATTTGGCCAGTCAGGTACCCGTGGCTCTTTTTCTGGAGGTTACCCGTCCCCCTGATTCAAGCCGATGGGCGTTACTTGTGGCTGTAGGTCAATATGAAGACCGAACTTTTTCTGCATTGCCCGATGCAAACTCGCTCTTTGCCTCCCTGCGGGAAAAACTGGTGAGGCGTTATCGGGTAGCCGGGCATCAAGCCATTCTGATTTCGGATCCTACTCGGGTGGAGTTCGAGGCTGCAGTTCGAGACTTTGTAGGAAGAAGTCAATCCTCTGCCGAAGTTATTGTCTTTTTGAAGGGACATGGAAATTTCGACCAAGATGGAATTCCGTACCTTGCCCTACGGGATTCCCGGTATTTGGACCTGGCAGGAAGCGGAACTTCCCTTCGCTGGTTGATTGACCAGCTTGAGAGTTTGCAGGCTGTTCGTAAGGTGCTCATTCTGGATACGACCTATTCTGGAAAAATGGTGCAAAACCTCAATCCCCGAGGGCGACGATTGCCGATGCGAACGGTGACGGTAATCACCAGTTTCGCTCCGGAGGAAGAGGCGGAAGCAGTATCATCTTATCAAGGCAGTGTGCTGGCAGAAGTGTTAGCAAGGGCCTATGCCGGGGAGGCCGACCGCAATCGTGACCTGGTCTTGGATCCGAGCGAGCTGTTTGGTTTTCTTCAGCTAAAGGTGCCAGAAGAAGCAAAACGCCGGTCGTTGAAGCAAACTCCTGGGCTATTTTTGCCAGATCTTTCTCCTCCGCGTCTAAGTGAGGAAGCTAAGGAGGCCATTCGTCGTTTGGCAGCCTATTTTCGCCAACAAAAGTTCGATCTGAAGGCGGTCAGAAAGGAGTATGACGAAGCGGTTCGGCTGGCCCGGGGGGAACCCGAACCTCACCTGTTGTATGCCCTCTTGGCATTGCGGGCCCGGCAGAGGGATGAGGCGGCACCCATTCTAGCTCAACTGCGGGTGTCCCACCCGAACTCTCTTGCTGTTGCCCATGCCCTGGTGTGGCTGGAACTGGAGCGGCGGAATACTCCGGGGGCGGCTCAGGCTTTGGTCGAACTGGTAACCAACCTCCAGAAGGCGATTTCCTCCAGGACCCAACCGGATGAATTCCTCAAAGAAATAGCCAGCTGGTGCGGGCAGGTCCGAGAGTTGTTGCCTATGCTTGAGGTTCCGGAAAGTACTTTGCTCCGAATCGATCAGGTAGTGGGGCAGACTTCCCCGGATATCCAAAATGTTTATGAGATGGGGCGAACCAAAACTCGAGAAATCATCGCAAAATTCGAGGAGGAATTGAAAGTGGCGGAAGAGTCGCGGGTGCCCTTGCTCCGTTTTGAACGACGCAATTATCGCAATTACCTAATCTTCCCATTCGATGCCTGGGTCGACCAAATCCTGGCGGATCTCGATGTAGAATAGCCTCTTGGGGGAATTTCGCGTTGCCTTCAACCAGCTTTGGGTTGATCCCGAAATTCGTGTTTCCAAACCCAAACTCGACTTCCGGGCTCCTGCTATTGCTGCGAAAAGCTGGACTACAGGGTATTGGGGTGGAGTGGAGGGCATTGTGTTGGAGAAGAGTGGTTCGAGGGGCATCAGGGCCTCGGCGGGCTATCAATTCCTGGGACCCCTGTCTTGAGGTATGCCGCCGTAGTTGCAATGTGAGGGTATCGGCACCAAAGGTAGCGAACTGTCTTCGCAAAGTCGGCAGCCGAGAGTCTTCCTGGCGGGCTTTTGCATATGGAGCGTCCAGAATTCCGGGTCCAGGAGTTCCCGACCGCATTCAAAGCCAAAAATGTGTTCCGTTCTTTTCTACGAGAAAACCGCCGGGGAAACACCGCTGGGCCAGCAACCTGGATCCGGTAGGGCATCGGGGACAAAATTCCCGACAAAATTCCCCTTAAGCGAAAGCTTTAGGAGAATAGTTCGAGGAGAATAGTTCGTAGGTTCATTCCTTGGACATCGTAAAGTTGTTGGGGCCAATATGTCTTCGGCATCACAGTCCTAATCCCGGCGGGACTTGTGTGTGTAGGTCGGCCGAAGAACGTGTTCCGAAAGGATCCTGGCGGCCTACTTGGTCCCTTTGGGTCCTGCCCCGCATGCTTAGATTGCCGGAGGCACGTCTCGAAAAACGGCAATGAATTCTTCCGTGTGGCGTATAGTCGTGAGAGTTTCTTTTGGGTAAGGGAGGGCCTCGAGTAAAATCTGGATTTCAACCTTGTTCGGCAGACTCCCTTCAATCTTGGGATCAGCCTAGTAGAGGGATGAAAAACTTCGGTTTTCCAGACGTTCACCCTTGCCAATGTTAACACTTTGATTTCACTTCCATTTGTCCGAACGAGCTGGTGGGAGCGAAGCCGAAAATAGGTCGATTCCGGTCCAGTGGCATGAAATATATGGGGGAAGAAGATGAAGGGTAATCTCCCGGGTTTCCTACGATTCCAAAGGAACTGCACGATGGCAGGAAGCCTCCCGTCGGTAGGCTTTTCCTTGTTAGGGATGTTGCTAGGCTGCTTTGTTCTTGTGGGGTGCCAGCAATTTGGGGCCCCCAAGGAGCCGCCGAGGAGCTCACCGGTGGCCGAGGTGGAAAAGCCTCCAATAGCCCAGGAGACTGGGCTACCCGCCAAAGGGGATTCGGCAGAAGCTCGGCCGGATGAAGACCCGAAGGAATTATTGGAACTTCTCACGCTCTTTAACCGTGGCACGGCTATGTTGGAGCAGTATCGCTATGGCGAAGCAGCGGAAACATTGCAGAAGGTTGTTTCCAAGCGTCCCGACTGGATTGCCGCCAAGTTCAACCTGGCGTTGGCATACTTGAATATGCACGAGGTAAAAGGAGCTCGCGACTTTTTAGGAGAAGCAAAAAGGCTTTTCGAGGAAATTCTGCAGGTCGAACCGGATCATCTTCACTCCTGGTTTAGCCTAGGGTTACTCTGGGAGCACTTAGGGGAAAACGAAAAAGCCCTGGAATGTTTTCAGCGGGTCTATCAGAAAGATCCCCAGGAGCCGGCGGTAGTGTACAAATATGCCGAGATTCTCATTGCCGTGGGGAAGGAGGAGGAAGGAACAGAGTTGCTGGAAAAATTGGTGGATGCCTATCCGGGTTTTGTTTCTGGGGTTTACCGGCTGGCGATGCAATATCAGCGACTGCGTCAGCCAGAGAAGGCGAGGCCTCTTTTTGCCCGGTTCAAAAAGCTTAATGCTCAAGAATTGGCGGGTGGCACTTTCACCGTTCGGAAGGTCTATGGTTCAGCGGGCAAGTACTACTTAGCTTTGGGGTTAGATAATTTACCTAGGATCCAGGGGTTGTTGGGGGAACAAGCAGTTCCTGTTTTCTCGCCCGAAGTCGGTGGAGTTGGCCAACCGCTGGCTTCGTGGAAGGTGGGAGATGTGCTGATTCGGATACCCCCCGTTGCCGTGGGGGATTGGGACAAGAATGGATATCTTGATCTGTGTGTGGCCAATCCGGATGGGCAAATTTGGCTGTACTGGAATGAGGGAGGTGGAAAGTTTTCGCCGGCAGTGATTGCCGAGACAGCGGCTAGCCAGCTTTTAGTGGGGGATATCGACAACGACGGCAATCTTGACCTTTGGGTGGCAGGCGAGGGTCTCGGGAAGCTTTTCATGGGCAACGGCCGCGGACAGTTTGACGAGATGTCCTTGCCGGCCCTGCCCCCTGAAAAGCAAGGGGCCGTGGTCCTTGCCGCGCGCCTCATCGATTACGACTTGGACGGAGATCTTGATCTGCTGGCTTTCGTCGGTTCTAGTGGGGCGATCCCAGCCCGTAGCGAGGATCCTGCCCCTGAGGCGGTATTATTGCTAAATTCCCGCGATGGTACCTTCGAATTGCTTACCCAGGTTTCGGAGCTTGAACCCGTTCGGTTTCCCCTCGGGGGGTTGTTGATCGAAGACTTCGATGGGGATCGGGACTGGGATTTGATAGTGTTTGCGGCGGGAGACGATTTTCCCCTTGTTTGCGTCAATGAACGGATTGGGGAGTTTCAGCTCCGCCAAGGGAAGAGCTTAGGACTTGACGTTACCGAAGTGCAGGCCGCTACGTGCGGGGATGTGGACAAGAATGGGAATCCTGACGTCCTCGTGTTTACCTCCCATGGTTGTGTTCTTCTGTTAAATCGCGGGAGTTGGCAGTTTGAAAGGGCTCCTCAGGAACGATATCCGTTTCAATCGTTGATAGCCAATTCGGGGCAGTGGGTAGACGTCGATAACGACGGAGATTTGGATTTGTTGCTGGCGGAGCTCTCCGCAGGTGGGGCGGTCCGGCCCCGGTTGTTTGTCAACCTTTGGCCCGAGCAACGCTTTGCGAGTTTGGACGAGCTTGCTCCTGGAAATATTCTTGGAGCCTTGAAATGGGAGGGTGCTGCAAGCACAGTGGCCGCTGATTTCGATAACAATGGGACAGTCGACTTGGTTTTCGCTCCCATGGGAGGGCTTGTCACAACGGTCTGGGGCATGGACACCGGGCGAAATTGGTTACAAATAGAACTTCAGGGCACCCAGGGGCAGGACCAAAAGACTAGGTCGAATAGCTCGGCCCTAGGGGCCCGGGTAGAAGTGAAGGCAGGGCCTATCTCCCAACAGTACCTTCTTGGTATGCCAACTGGTCCAGCCTCCAATGCCCCGTTGCGGGTGCATGTCGGATTAAGTACCCAAACCCGGGTGGATTGGCTCCGGGTGACTTGGCCTGACGCAGTCCTCCAGGCGGAGCTCGAAATCCCTGCCAACCAGCTTCTCCCCCTGACCGAAGTCCAGCGAAAGGTCAGTTCATGCCCGCATCTTTTCGCTTGGACGGGAACTCATTTCCAGTTCGTGAGCGATTTCGGTGGCAAAGGGGGGCTCGGTTACTGGGTTGCTCCGGGCAGGCATGCAGAACCCCAACCTTTGGAATTGGTTCCACTTCCATTGTTAGTGCCACTGGGGGGCCGGTATGTCCTAAAGATCCTCGAACCCTTAGAGGAGGTGATTTACCTTGATGAATTGAAACTGCTGATTGTGGAACATCGAGAAGGAACAGCCGTGGTGCCGTCGGAAATGATGGCGGTGGGAGTTTCCCCGCCACAAGAAGAACTCCTGTGTTTTCGGCAGGAAGTTCCGCCCGTGCGAGCCCAGGATCATTTGGGCCGAGACGTTTCCTCGGCTTTATCCGCAGTAGATCGGATATGCGTGGGAGCAACCCATCCCGACCCGCGGTTTATCGGCTTTGCCCAAGATCACTTGGTGGAACTGGAGTTTGACCTGGAAGGGGCAGGCTGGAAAGAGAATGAGCGTTTGTTCTTAGTCGCCCACGGCTGGGTCCAGTATGCATATTCGTCCACCAATTATGCAGCCTATCAGGCAGGATTGCGTTTGCGGGCTCCAACCGTTTCTGTGCTGCGGGAGGGACGGTGGGTTCCTCTGATAAAAGAAGTGGGTTACCCGGCTGGTGTGAATCACGTAATGACCGTTGAGTTGACCGGCCTAGTCAAACCCTCCGATCGGAGATTTCGCCTAGAGACGAACATGGATCTGTCGTGGGACAAAATTGCCTTGGCAATCGTGGATCCTTTGGCCGAGGAACACTGCCAAATCATCGAGTCGTCGCCTGTCCGATCGGTCTTAAGCTTTTATGGCTTCCCGCGAGAATACTCACCCGATGGACAAAAGCCAAATCTCTATGATTACAGCAACGCGGACACAAATATCCCCTGGAAGAGGCCGCGAGGCTATTACACGGTATTTGGCGAGGTTACCCCATTGATATCAGCTCGGGATGATGCATTTGTGATCATGGGCCCGGGGGAAGAACTGAGTGTGGAGTTTGAAGTTCCCGATCGTGTGTCGCCGTCTGGCTTCACGCGGACATTCATCCTCAAGACATTTAGCTACTGTAAGGATATGGACTGGCATACAGCCCATGGGCAAACGGTAGAACCTCTACCGTTCCGAGGAATGGGCTCCTATGCGGATCTCAGGGAAGGTGCAGGTCCGCCCGCCACTCAAAGCAGGGAATTGCACCAACTTTTCAATCGCCGCTTCCACTCAAACTTCTAACAACCGTCAATCCTTACAGCTGACGAGTTAGACCGTAGAAGCCGGCAGTTTCTTAATCATGGATTGCAAGGGCTATACCGATAGGTCCGGAGCTAGGAAATAGAAGGTATACCCGTGGGGGCCCGGCTAGAAAAAAGATGCGGTGGTCAAAATGAAGGATCAAAATGAAGGATTAAGGAGTTTTTGCGGAACACCAAACCTGTGCAGGGCTAGCGGACTTGCGTCCGTAGCCCTGCCGCAAGTTTTGGACGTTCGAAAAACCCCGGCGAGCCCAGTTTCTCGGGCGAAAGGGGACTGAGATAGGGTGGGCGAGCTGTAGGTGTTTGCGGAGCGGTTTATTTTTTCTGGCCCAAAACCATCTCCTTGAGACCTTTTAGTGCCCTGACCTGAATCTTCGTGCTCGCGGGTCTGGCGGGAATATCCCGGAGTTGCCCAAACACCATCACATTCTTTCGGGCCGGCCGAGGCGGGATCTTCTTCTTTTCGATCTTTAACAGGCCTGGCAACACAAACACGCCTGGACCACGCATCAGACTTTTGCGGATTTCTTCCTGAAGGGCGTCAAGAACCGCCCCGATGTCCTTTTTTGTCAAGCCGGTGGCCTGAGCTATGTTGGCCAGCAGTTCGTTTTTACTGAGCGGTTTCTTTGTCGCTTCCGTTTTCGCCATGATCTACCTCTCCAGCATTTTTCCAGCTACCAACAGCCACAACCCAAATTCTCTTGGCCCACACTTTCGATTTGGCCATAGTTCCGATTGCGGGCCCCGCGAAGATACTCATAGAAAAAGCATACCCCACTGTCGCTACTCCGTCGGCCGGCCTTATTTTGGGGATTGTAGTCTCCCCAACAAGGAAGGCGAAAGATACCCCAGCGACTCCCCCGCCCCAAGCTCCTCCCGCCCCCGAAGTTCTCGCATGGCCATTCCTGCCTCCAAGATGGCCGTTTTTTCGGCCGATTCCCGATTCGACAGGCGGATCGGCCAAAAGTTGTACTTTTTTCCGAACCTGTTGCCCAGAATGCCGGCCAGCCCCTGTTGCCGAGCATGCCCTCCACCAGAGTTTTTGGGATTTCCTGTCGACAAACTCCCTAGCAATACGGACGGAAAGTGCAAAGTTTTCTATAATCGAAAGTAGGAAACGATCCCAAACGACTCTCTGGGTAGGAAACGTTCCCGAACGATTCTTCGGGATTGGATATTTGGCACGGCTTCTGCCTCGCGCGCCTTGCCGCAGCTACCCCCTGAGACGTCGTTGCCGGGGATTCCCTGTTGGTTCCGTGCTTATAACAAATAATTCGATTACTTAGCCAGTTTACGAAAGAGCAACTTGCGGGAATTTGGAAAACCCGAAGGGTAATAGCCGGTAAACCACTTTCACACCAGAATCTTATCCTTCTTAAAAGGGTGTGAACTTATGAAAGTCCCATTCCTCGGAAGCCTCGATCGGGTTAGTCTCGCTAGGATGGGAGGAATTTCGGCCCAAACCGTTTATGTTTTACTGGCTTTTGCACTGATTTTCCTCTGTGGGCCGGCGTTTTCCCAAAACCAGATCGCGGTTCCCGGCGTCCACCCCCCGGCCGGCCCGGCCACAACCGCTGGTGGAGTAACAGCCCAACCTTCTGTGCCAGATGGCGGCACCTTTTTGGCACCTCCCCGGGAGCTTTTGCGTCTCCTGGAGCAGGCTCGTGCACTCTTAGCGGCAAAACGTTATAGCGAGGCCGTGGAGCGTCTGCAAGAGGTGTTGGAAAGCTCGGAGGATTATTTTGTTGTCGCCGAGGGAGCGAGTTCGCTCCGAAGCTTCAAGGCGGAGGCACTTCGGCTGCTTAGGGGATCTCCAAACGAGGTTCGGGAGGCTTACCGGCTCCGGTATGCAACCCGGGCTAAGAGACTTTTGGAGGAGGCGGTTCAAGGGCGGCAGCTTGAGCAGCTTATCCGGCTTGCCGCGATTTATCCTTTGACAGAGGCTGGGCAAATGGCCGCCATCTTGGCCGCTTATTGGCTCCTCCAGGAGGGAGAGCTGGAAGAGGCGGCCGCCCTGCTGGAGGATCTTCGGCAGGAATCAGAACTTCCGGAGCATTTGCAATCCCCAATAGAGGTTCTGTTGGCCGGGTGTTATCTGGGACTTCAAAGACCGGCGGAGGCTTCCGCGATTATTGCCTGCCTCCAAGAGCGAATGCTGAAAAGCAGTGGCCGGGTGGGAGGGCCTCCAGCGAATCGTAATCTTGCCGAAATCCCCATGGAACAGGATCTCCTCCAGTGGATTAGTCAGACTTTTGGAGGCTGGAGAAAATCTAGGCCGGGTTCCGGGGCTATCTCACGAGGAATTCCCTATTTTGGCGGAGAGCCTGGGCGAAATTCCCCCTCCTTTGCCGGTGCACCCCTCCTTACGGCAGCTTGGCGTGCCCGAACTGCCGAGTACCCAGAGTTCGATGATCTCATTCGCCAGCTGGAGCGGATGGATAAAGCATCCGGTCGACCGGTAGTTCCCGCCGGTGTACCCCTTGTAGTGGATCAAAAAGTGATCGTTCGCACGCTCCGGGGTGTGGCCGCGTTGGATTTGGCGAGCGGCAAACGGCTTTGGGAATCTAGCGGTGAGACAGGGTGGGAACAGTTCTTGCGAAGTTCTAGCGGCTTTTCCGAGCAGTGGCTGCCGCTGATGGAGCAGGCCCTTCGCATCCGCATGTGGTGGGATGCAACCTCCGGGGGTTTGAGTAGCGACGGGAAGTTGGTGTTCTCTGTGGAGGATTCAGGACTTGCGATTTCGGCAGGGTTTCCGATCGTTCTCCTGCGGCCGGGAGGGTCTGCGAATGTGCCCGGCCCTCGGGAGGTAAACTCTCTTGTGGCCTATGAGGTCGCTACGGGTCGGCGTTGCTGGGAACTGCGTGGGGAGTCCGGCGAGGATCAAGGTAGTTTGGGGAAGATTTTCTTTTTGGGGCCGCCCTTACCCCTTCGGAATCGACTCTATGTGTTGGGAGTGGCTCAAGGAGAGGTTCGGCTTTTGGAGTTGGAGGCGGCTTCCGGTCGGGTCTCCTGGCAGGTGCCGATTGCCCGGGTGGAGGAGGCAATTGCAGAAGCGGTATGGCGGCGGACCGCAGGGCTTACACCCAGCTATGGAAGGGGAATCTTGGTTTGCCCAACTGGTGCGGGGGCAGTAGTTGGGGTAGATCTGTTGCGACGCCAATTGGCTTGGGTGACCCGCTACTCCACTGTGCCGGGCCCGAGGGTAGCTGGCCGGTTTGTGTGGATGGAAAGTGCCGGCCCTTTTGGGGGCATGCGGGCTGCTGCCCTTCCCGCCGCAGCTCCCCTCATTGCTGAGGATCGGGTAATCGTGGCCCCCTCAGAGGGTACCGAAATCCTTTGTCTGGACTTGCGGACAGGAGCACTGCAGTGGCGAATCCCTCGGCAGGACATCCTTTATGTAGCCTGTGTCCATGAGGGGCATGTTGTCGTCGTAGAGCCAAGGGGTGTCCTCTTTTTAACCTTAGAACCCCAAGGGGTTTCGTTAGGGAGCTTCCAACGCGATGAATCCGTCATAGTAGCGGCGGTGGAGATTGCGGCTCCCTGCGGGGCAGATATAGAGTCGCAAAGTCCCCCAGCTCCCGTGGGAACCGGGGGTGGGGAAGCCATCGAGGCGGAATCCCTCGAGCCGGATAAGCCACGGGAAAGAGGTTCCATTCGCCAAGAAGGCGGAGGGACCTTCCCCCGTGTTGTCGCCCGCGTGGAATTGTCGGGAGAGGCCCGAGTGGCAGGACTAGGGTACCGGGGAGGCGACTTCTATTACCTTCCTCTGACCACGGGAGATGTAGCTCAAATCGATCTTCGCCGGTTTCAGTTACGCGAGACACTTCGCCCTTTGCGACACGTGCGGTTGGGAAATCTTGTAGCTTGGAACGGATGCATCTTGTCCCAATCAGCCGGAAGCGTGGATCTCTTTTATGATGCGGATTGGCTCCGGGCGGAAGTAAACGGCAAGCTCGCCAATAATCCTGGGGACAAAGCAGCCCTTTATTGGGCAGGCCAGATCCGACTATGGGAACGCGATTTCGAAGGGGCGATCGAATGTTTTGGACACCTATGGCAACTGGAGCGAACGGCTCGGGCTTTTCAGTCCCTCCGCGATGCTTGGTTTGCGGCTTTGGAGGCGGACTTTGGACGGTTTTCTTATCGCGTGTCAGAGGTGGAGAGTCTTTTCCAAGAGCCGACCGACCGCTGGCAGTTTTTGCAGCTAGTGGCCAAGGGCGCGGAAGAGTTGGGGGATTATCACTGGGCCTGGAAGGCCTATCGCCGGCTCATCGAGCTGGATTGGAACAATCCTGGGTGGGTGAAGCTCTCTGAAGATTGGCAGATCCTGGGAAGCCAGTGGGTGCGGAGTCGGCTTTCCGAAATGCTGGGAAAAGTTCCGGCCGACCTCCGTGGGGAGATCTTGCAATTTGCTACCCAGCGGAAACCAAAGGAGATTACTTCCGGCGGGCAAAAATTCCCGCAGGCTTTTGGGGAACGGTGGCTTCGGTACTTTTTTGGGCTGCCGGAAAGCTTCGAAGTTGCCCTCGCACTGGCGGAGGCCTATGTCCATGCCGATCTGCCTCTGACGAGCGAATTTTGGTATCGGCAAGTTTTGAGCCAGGCAGGGATGACAGCGGAAAATCCATATAGCTATCGAGCTAAGTTAGGGCTCCTCCAGCTCTATCGGCAAACAAATAATTGGGCGGCCCTGGCTGCCTGCCTGCGGGAAACAATGCAATTGGAAAATCAGCTTTCCGGGGATTCGCTGGGTGGGGTTCACCAAATTTGCGAACAGTTCCGGCAGCAGCCGCCTGTAGAGGCCTGGATGCTTCCTGCTGCTGATTGGCCAAGGAGTGTCCAGGTCCATCACGAGCCTTCCCGAGGTGGAGCTTCTCCTCATCCAAGGTTGGCTCTTACCCTTTTAGGCGGCGATGGGAATGCCTGGGGCTCGGTTCCAGGGGTGTTTTTGATCTCGGGCCGTCCCCTCATCGTCGGCTACGACTCCTATGGCAGGCGGGTTTGGGAATACTCGTGGGCGGAGCGCGCCGGAGCTTCACCTTTTTCGTTTGTTCGCGGTACCTCGAAGGCCCTCCCACTTGGGCATTTGCTTGTGATAACGGGTCAGGGGGAAATTGTGGCGATTGACACCCTCAACGTGGGGCCCCAGGGCCGAGCACGGCTGGCATGGGCCTTTGACGTCTTGGAGATGCAGCCGGTATCCTTCCGTCCAGGTAGTGAAGGGGACTCTCCCCCTCGTTCGCCGGAGGCTGCCTCGGAGATGGTAATCGGGGCGACCGTTGTTCCTAAGTTTTTCGAAGTTGATGTAGCTGCAGTCGGTGGGAGATACGTCGCTATCAAGCGGGCCAACGATGTGGTTCTCCTCGAAGCAATATCCGGGGAGGTGCTTTGGCGACGCAGCGATTTGCCGGCTGACACACTGTTAGCAGCTTCTGAGCACCATTTATTCCTAGTTCATCCCCAGGAACGCGAGGTGGTGGTCTTGAGGGCCGAGACTGGGGAATTAGCTGCACGGGTTCGCTTACCCGGTGAGGTTGTTGGCTTTGCGACATCTGCCGGGCGGAGTTTTCGCCACTCGGGTTTCGATCGTCTGCCAACTTATGGGTCGGCAATTCTCTGTTGGGAACTCCTTGGAGGGACCGAGGGAGAGGCTACTCGCCGATTAATCCTATGGGACATAATCCGGCAAGAAGTGTTGTGGCGATCGCCCCCGGTGCCAGAGGGCTCGGCGATGACTTTCGGCGGGCAACAGCTACTGGGCATCTGGCAGCCGGACGGATTGTTGCGGTTGTTCCGTTTGCCACACTGTCAGCTGTTTTCAGAGGTGCGACTTCCACGGCTGGGACAGAGTGATACCGAAACGCGATGGAAGTGGAAATTGGAACTCCTATGTAACTCTTGGCAAGTGCTTGTTCTTGGTTATCGAGGAGACTGGGAACCAGCCAGCACTCTAGGCGTTTATGCCCCACCCGGGCTACAGAGCGAGGGCATCCGCCAAGGGGTTTTGTACGCTTTCGATTGGGAGGGCCGACCCATGTGGCCGGACCCCGTGGTTATAGAAAACCAGTGGCTCCCGTGGGATCAACCGCCCGAAATTCCTCTGCTAATCTTTGCCTCATATCTCCAGCCTTCGCAGAGTGGAATAGTTCAGGGAGGTCCGGAATTGGCTATGTTGGGAATCGACCGACGAACAGGTCAGCAGGTGTTGGAAATGCGGTTCCGTCAACCCGGCGTGGGGCTCGAGATCGAGGGTTCCCCTGAGGAAAGAGCGGTGCGGATTAAACTTCAGCGATCGACCACCGTCGTTCGGTTTGTGGAGGCAGGGCCAAAGTTCCCCGCGGAGGAAGAAGGTGCTGCCTCGTCGAACTCGGCAACCGGGATCCCGTGGTGGGAATTAATTCGCCGGGCCGCGGGAGAGATTTTTGAGCGGAAGCCGTCTCGGTAGAAGATCACGGCAGAGAATCCCGTGGGACAGATGGGGGAGGAGCGGTGAGAGAAAAGATTTGCGGAGTGACTTTATGGAATCTGACTAGAGCGGGTGGCGGGCACCGATCGGGCGGTAACAAAACGGTTTCCGGCTTATTTTGGAGATCGAGGCTACTCCCAGTTTTCTGCTCTTTATGGGGAAGTTTGTTGGGGTTCATCGGCCAGGCATGTTTGGGCCAGGTGGATCCAGCCGATTGGGAGCGGGCGGTCCATCGGGGATTGGAATGGTTGGCGAGCCAGCAGTCCGGTCGGGGAACAGCCCGGGGACTGGGGCACTGGACGGCAAGTGGGGGCCGCTATCCCACGGCGATGACTGCGTTAGCAGGGATCGCTTTGCTTTGTGAAGGTTCTACTACAACCACGGGTAAGTACGCCCCGAATATCCGCCGAGCCGTGGACTACCTAGTTGGCCGCAGTCAGCCCAACGGGCTCATTGGCGATCCGGACCAAGACGATCGCTATACTTATGGACATGGATTTGCCATGTTATTCCTGTCCCAGGTATTGGGAGAGGAAGAAGATGCGGCGCGCCGAGAGGAGCTGATCGACGTGCTTATCCGGGCAGTAGAGTTCACAGCTCGTGCTCAAACCTCGGCGGGGGGGTGGGGATACGTGAGTGCGGCAGACGGACAGGATTTTGACGAAGGTTCCACGACAGTGACCCAGGTTCAGGGGCTGCGGGGCTGCCGCGATGCCGGAATTGTGGTTCCTAAAGAAATCATCGATCGTGCTATTGCTTACATTCATCGATGTACATTACCCGACGGAGGAGTGCAGTACAATTCCCATGGGGGCGGTGGGCGTCCTGCCATAACTGCAGCCGCCATCGCTTGCCTCTTTAGTGCTGGGGAGTATGATAGCGATTACGTGCGGAGGTTATTCGCCTATTGCCAGCGTCACTTAGATCATCTTTCCGATCGAGGACTGGGGCACTGGCATTATGCTCATTATTATTATGCTCAGGCTCTTTACCGGCGGGGCGGCGAGGAGTGGCGGCAATATCGGGATCGGCTCTACGCCCGGCTCATCCGCGAGCAGAATCCCGACGGCTCATGGACGCAGGGCTATGTAGGACCTGTGTACACTACGGCTCTCAATCTGACAATGCTGCAGTTGGAGAGGGCGGCCCTGCCGATTTATCAGCGGTAAGTACTGTAAGGTTCGGTCCGGCATTTCGGCAGAACTCTCCACCGGATTTTTCGGCAGCCCTTTAGCCCAAATCCGAGGATGTGTTTGTTTTAGCAAATCAGCAGCCACAAACGGGTTCGGAAAAAGAGAGTTTCAATGTCTCTGCAATTGCAGACGGGGAATATTCCAAAGTGAATAACCCTCCCAAATTTAATTTCCTACTCTGTTGGGAAAGGTACATTTTGGGGAAGTGTTTTGTGGCACATAAATCCGAAATTCGCAATGTTAAAATTTGACGACACAAAAATGGGGGAAATGGATTGCTTTGTGGGTCAGCGGGATTTTGCCGTTTGGTGGCGAGGACCTGAGAGAGCATTGACGGTTTTTTTCCTCTTGCGGTCAAAGGAGGCAATACTTCCCCCAGGTAATGGAGAGGATTCCGATGAGTAATGAAGCCTTAGCTGTTGTGGCTGAAGATGCGGTGGCCGAGCTAGCTCGGGCTCGGGAGAAGATTTTGGAACAATTATCCCGGGTGATTGTGGGGCAGCAGGAGGTCATTGAACAACTCCTGATCGGTTTGTTCAGCAATGGCCACTGCTTGCTGGAAGGGGTACCGGGACTGGCCAAGACGTTAATGGTAAGTACTCTTGCCCAGACTCTAAATCTCGAATTTAGCCGAATTCAGTTTACGCCCGACCTGATGCCAGCGGACATAACCGGGACGGAAGTCATTCAAGAGAACCGCAGCACGGGAAGTCGC
>Ga0308310_1000100_pt1 | contig 29934 bp, 13 predicted proteins | sample HotsprSampleMS65_FD_203672 | JGI IMG/M metagenome (GOLD analysis project Ga0308310, IMG submission 203672) | Hot spring phototrophic mat microbial communities from Mushroom Spring, Yellowstone National Park, Wyoming, United States - 20090730_MS65 ...
CGCGCCAAAAACGAGCCGGTTTCAGTGCTCTACCGTGAGCCGAAATTGTTGAATTGATGATCAGCAACGCCAGCGCAACGCATCTCGCGTTGGTTTCAGTGCTCTACCGTGAGCCGAAATTGTTGAAAGACCACACCGTCGCGACTTGTCAAGCCCTTCTCGCGCGTTTCAGTGCTCTACCGTGAGCCGAAATTGTTGAAAGTCAATATTGGCCAGACGTTCGTTGATGTTTTCGAGTTTCAGTGCTCTACCGTGAGCCGAAATTGTTGAAAGGCGAGATGCACGTGTGGGTCACGGACAGGAACGGCCGTTTCAGTGCTCTACCGTGAGCCGAAATTGTTGAAAGCTAACTGTAGATCGCTGTTGACCGCGCATCAACCGCGCGTTTCAGTGCTCTACCGTGAGCCGAAATTGTTGAAAGACGACGAGGCGTACTATATCGACATTAGGGGCTTGCATGTTTCAGTGCTCTACCGTGAGCCGAAATTGTTGAAAGTTGTTGAACAAAAGCAGATGAACGAGCCAGTTTCGCGTTTCAGTGCTCTACCGTGAGCCGAAATTGTTGAAAGCGTATTCCTCAATCTTTGACCGCGTTGCCCACTCGCGTTTCAGTGCTCTACCGTGAGCCGAAATTGTTGAAAGGTCTCGAACGTCGCCCGTTGCTTCTCTACGACACCGGTTTCAGTGCTCTACCGTGAGCCGAAATTGTTGAAAGGATCACTTCCAAAAACAAAGAAGACACCATCGAAAGGTTTCAGTGCTCTACCGTGAGCCGAAATTGTTGAAAGGTTTGGCCGAATTCCGCTGCTCGCGGTAGTGTTAGGTTTCAGTGCTCTACCGTGAGCCGAAATTGTTGAAAGCGTTCTCGTAATACGGTTGCAATCCCAACCGCTTCGGTTTCAGTGCTCTACCGTGAGCCGAAATTGTTGAAAGTTCTAGTTTTAGTTTTACGCGTAATACCTCCCCGAGTTTCAGTGCTCTACCGTGAGCCGAAATTGTTGAATTTTGTTAAAGATGCGCTCGATTGGTTTGATCTCACAAGTTTCAGTGCTCTACCGTGAGCCGAAATTGTTGAAAGAAATGCAGTGTTGTGACAGTGTTGAACATCAACGAGCGCGTTTCAGTGCTCTACCGTGAGCCGAAATTGTTGAAAGAGATCGTCGCGAAGCAGCTCGGTGTTTGGGGCGCGAGTTTCAGTGCTCTACCGTGAGCCGAAATTGTTGAATCTGGCCAATATTGACGTTTTCATCTATTCCCCGTCCGTGTTTCAGTGCTCTACCGTGAGCCGAAATTGTTGAAAGCTGCCGGATTCGTCTTCAACAATCACTGCCACGCCGCCGTTTCAGTGCTCTACCGTGAGCCGAAATTGTTGAAAGAAGACAACGCGCTGGCGCAACACTTAGACGAGATCGAGGTTTCAGTGCTCTACCGTGAGCCGAAATTGTTGAAGAGTGGAACGCCGACCTCCTCCGCCGCGACGCGCGAGTTTCAGTGCTCTACCGTGAGCCGAAATTGTTGAAAGAACTACGATCTCTACATCAAGCGCGCCTCGCAGCGCGTTTCAGTGCTCTACCGTGAGCCGAAATTGTTGAAAGGGTTACTGGAGGGAAACCTATGATCCTTGGGATAATCGGTTTCAGTGCTCTACCGTGAGCCGAAATTGTTGAAAGTTTTACACCATTAGTTGGAACGGACAACCCGCGATAACGTTTCAGTGCTCTACCGTGAGCCGAAATTGTTGAAAGTGTTCAAAGAAGCAAAAAAGAGACCAGCCGGACGTTCGTTTCAGTGCTCTACCGTGAGCCGAAATTGTTGAAAGCATCGCCTGTCCCATCGCGGTATACCCGGCAGCGCGTTTCAGTGCTCTACCGTGAGCCGAAATTGTTGAAAGAGAAAAGCGAGTATTGTGACGGCTGTTAAGTAAGAGTTTCAGTGCTCTACCGTGAGCCGAAATTGTTGAAGTGACACTAAACCCGCTTGACAACTGCGCCGCGTCGGTTTCAGTGCTCTACCGTGAGCCGAAATTGTTGAAAGGTCGCGCACAACAGAGGTGCTGTTCGATGTATAAGCGTTTCAGTGCTCTACCGTGAGCCGAAATTGTTGAAAGGATTACGGCGCTAGCCGACATCCGCGACGCGGCGCGAGTTTCAGTGCTCTACCGTGAGCCGAAATTGTTGAAAGCTGGCCAATATTGACGTTTTCATCTATTCACCGTCCGTGTTTCAGTGCTCTACCGTGAGCCGAAATTGTTGAAAGATGTTGTCAGAAACACTGCCGCGCCAGCCAAGCCGACGTTTCAGTGCTCTACCGTGAGCCGAAATTGTTGAAAGCGGGTTGTTCTGACGGTAGAAAAACCCCCACTGGCCGTTTCAGTGCTCTACCGTGAGCCGAAATTGTTGAAAATCCGCTGCTGGCCCTCGTCGCCGTAGCCGCCGGCGTTTCAGTGCTCTACCGTGAGCCGAAATTGTTGAAAGACGTCAATAATATCTGTTGCGATCACAATCAACAGGTTTCAGTGCTCTACCGTGAGCCGAAATTGTTGAAAGACGTATGTTTCACCTCTGATTTTTGTACCTATAAAGTTTCAGTGCTCTACCGTGAGCCGAAATTGTTGAAAGCAATTTTCCGTCAACAACACCCCACGCGCCGGGTTCGTTTCAGTGCTCTACCGTGAGCCGAAATTGTTGAAAGCCGAGCGCTTGCTGATTGCGCTCGTCAGCAAAGCGCGTTTCAGTGCTCTACCGTGAGCCGAAATTGTTGAAAGCGAAACGATTGCGATTACTGCGGCGACAGAAGCAGCGAGTTTCAGTGCTCTACCGTGAGCCGAAATTGTTGAAACGATATGGCGCGCTGTTTTTGGCGCTCGCGCATCGGGTTTCAGTGCTCTACCGTGAGCCGAAATTGTTGAAAGGGGATGAAGCATCCCCTCACCACCGATAACGAACGAAGGTTTCAGTGCTCTACCGTGAGCCGAAATTGTTGAAAGTACGACGCGCTGTCTCGCGACTGAGCAGCGCGTCGTACGTTTCAGTGCTCTACCGTGAGCCGAAATTGTTGAAAAGTTGCGCGGGAAGCGATTGCAGCCGGAATAAACACCGGTTTCAGTGCTCTACCGTGAGCCGAAATTGTTGAAAGTCGGCCCGTTGGTTAGAGTTGGCCAGCGAAGCAGAGGTTTCAGTGCTCTACCGTGAGCCGAAATTGTTGAAAGTCAATCATTCACCGATTCCGCAACATTGACAAAGCTGGTTTCAGTGCTCTACCGTGAGCCGAAATTGTTGAAAGACGTACCTACCGCGACGCGCTGCGGGCTGAGCACAATCGTTTCAGTGCTCTACCGTGAGCCGAAATTGTTGAAAGATCTCGAATATTTCAAATATTTGAAACACAACCGATGTTTCAGTGCTCTACCGTGAGCCGAAATTGTTGAAAGGTCGCCAAACCGCAACAGCGCGAGCGATGTAGTCGCGTTTCAGTGCTCTACCGTGAGCCGAAATTGTTGAAAACAACGCGGCAACAGAAGCACAAGTAGCTCTCGCTGCAACGTTTCAGTGCTCTACCGTGAGCCGAAATTGTTGAAAGCTGCGAACGACGTTTTGCCGCCGCCGTAGCGTCCGGTTTCAGTGCTCTACCGTGAGCCGAAATTGTTGAAAGTTGATCTCAGCGCGCTACCAGCGGCAGATATATCGTATGGTTTCAGTGCTCTACCGTGAGCCGAAATTGTTGAAAGACAGACGAACGTCTGCTGGCCGAACCCAATCCGCGTGTTTCAGTGCTCTACCGTGAGCCGAAATTGTTGAAAGCGTTAGGCAAAGCACTGGTTGGCGCAGGCGCGGGGAGTTTCAGTGCTCTACCGTGAGCCGAAATTGTTGAAAGACCGGCGTCTCTATCGATATTGAAGGCTTCGCACTGTTGTTTCAGTGCTCTACCGTGAGCCGAAATTGTTGAAAGTCGTGTGTGCCGTGGGGCGCACGAGCAGTGCACGGGTTTCAGTGCTCTACCGTGAGCCGAAATTGTTGAATCCACCAAATACGCGCCTTTCGGCGCCTCGCGCGTGTTTCAGTGCTCTACCGTGAGCCGAAATTGTTGAAAGACATCGCGATAGCGCTCCACTATCTGCTTAACGTCGTCGTTTCAGTGCTCTACCGTGAGCCGAAATTGTTGAAAGCCACTCCGCCGGCTCCCCCACCCGCGACTCGCAGCCGTTTCAGTGCTCTACCGTGAGCCGAAATTGTTGAAAGACCCGCCGGACGTTCCGGCGGGTCAAAAAGAGCGGATTGTTTCAGTGCTCTACCGTGAGCCGAAATTGTTGAAAGGTTGAACGACGCGCTCAAACGTGACGTGCGGGAGAGTTTCAGTGCTCTACCGTGAGCCGAAATTGTTGAAAGATCGCGATGCTTCCGACGGAGCCGGTCGAGATCGTAGTGTTTCAGTGCTCTACCGTGAGCCGAAATTGTTGAAAGACAACCGTCCGTCCGCCGTCTCGATCTGCCCGTAGTCGTTTCAGTGCTCTACCGTGAGCCGAAATTGTTGAAAGCAACGTCAATAATATCTGTTGCGAGTACGATTAAGAGGTTTCAGTGCTCTACCGTGAGCCGAAATTGTTGAAAGCGTATCGAGATCTTGCACTTTTGCGCAAGTTAGAGTGTTTCAGTGCTCTACCGTGAGCCGAAATTGTTGAAAGAAACGTCATTTGTCTGTCTCCCGTATCAACTGCGGTTTCAGTGCTCTACCGTGAGCCGAAATTGTTGAAAGCTTATTTATACAGAGTGTTGTGACACTTACGTTCGTGTTTCAGTGCTCTACCGTGAGCCGAAATTGTTGAAAGATCCAACGCCTTCGCGCTCTTGTAAATTGCGCGAAGTGTTTCAGTGCTCTACCGTGAGCCGAAATTGTTGAAAGCTAACGGTGTTCGTACCCGCGCCGTCCGCGAGGATGAGGTTTCAGTGCTCTACCGTGAGCCGAAATTGTTGAAAGTCTGGCAGACGCGGCGGCGGGTGGCTCGCAGGTCGCGAGTTTCAGTGCTCTACCGTGAGCCGAAATTGTTGAAAGCGAACTCGCTGACCTCATGCCCGCCGACCACGCCGGTTTCAGTGCTCTACCGTGAGCCGAAATTGTTGAAAGCTCATCAGCGTCAACTCGCGTGAGCGTGTCCAGAGTCGTGTTTCAGTGCTCTACCGTGAGCCGAAATTGTTGAAAGCGACGTTGTGACAATCGAGTCGTGAGTTCGCGTGATGGTTTCAGTGCTCTACCGTGAGCCGAAATTGTTGAAAGCTGCACGTCGCGGATCAGACGGTACAGCGACGTATGTTTCAGTGCTCTACCGTGAGCCGAAATTGTTGAAAGCCCTGACCACTCGACGTATGCCCGCAACCTTGTTGCCCGTTTCAGTGCTCTACCGTGAGCCGAAATTGTTGAAAGTCGACGTGGATCGAGTACTTGACGTTGTTGCGTCGGTTTCAGTGCTCTACCGTGAGCCGAAATTGTTGAAGTGATGGGCGACTCCAGATCACGGCCCGTGACGGTAGTTTCAGTGCTCTACCGTGAGCCGAAATTGTTGAAATCGTTCGTGGTTCTGACGAGAGTGAGCGCGGGATGTTTCAGTGCTCTACCGTGAGCCGAAATTGTTGAAAGCTGGCGGGCTGGTACGTCATCAGCGTGTTCGAAGACCCGTTTCAGTGCTCTACCGTGAGCCGAAATTGTTGAAAGTGGAAACGGCTCATTCGACGTTCGGTCGGGTGAGTGTTTCAGTGCTCTACCGTGAGCCGAAATTGTTGAAAGGGGCAATTCCTCTTTTGACCTTGGGGTTCGTTTGGAGTTTCAGTGCTCTACCGTGAGCCGAAATTGTTGAAAGCTCCGAGTGCGCGTGTGCCGACAACCCTCCTTAGCGCCGTTTCAGTGCTCTACCGTGAGCCGAAATTGTTGAAAGGCTCACGGCTGATCCCAATCCGCTGCAACGCTGCTAGGTTTCAGTGCTCTACCGTGAGCCGAAATTGTTGAAAGTTGGCGAATCTACCAGTCTGCGCTCGATGATCCGCGCGTTTCAGTGCTCTACCGTGAGCCGAAATTGTTGAAAGGTAGCCGTCGGCGTCGTTGACAACTTCATATTTTACGTTTCAGTGCTCTACCGTGAGCCGAAATTGTTGAAAGGCGGGTTTGCTCCGTTTGCGGCGGGTATCGTCGCGCGTTTCAGTGCTCTACCGTGAGCCGAAATTGTTGAACGGTCGAGCTTGTCAAAGATGCGCTCAGTCTGCTTGACGTTTCAGTGCTCTACCGTGAGCCGAAATTGTTGAAAGAACTGGAGAAGGCCGAGGCGATTCAACGCCTGGCCGTTTCAGTGCTCTACCGTGAGCCGAAATTGTTGAATCCGGCGCGCGGGTTGTTCTGACGACAGAAAAACCTCGCCCGTTTCAGTGCTCTACCGTGAGCCGAAATTGTTGAAAGCTGTACGACGAGCGCGACACCCCTATCCTTCCACCACGTTTCAGTGCTCTACCGTGAGCCGAAATTGTTGAAAGGCTGGCCAACCTCGCGGTGCAGTACAACAACGCGAGTTTCAGTGCTCTACCGTGAGCCGAAATTGTTGAAAGTTGAGGCAGTTGGTGAGCGGTATCCGCAATGCGTTCGTTTCAGTGCTCTACCGTGAGCCGAAATTGTTGAAACGAAGAGCTTCCGTATCCACTCCGCGTCGCGAAGTGTTTCAGTGCTCTACCGTGAGCCGAAATTGTTGAAAGGCAGTATACTGCTGATGCTGCTGAGCAGCATCTACTGCGTTTCAGTGCTCTACCGTGAGCCGAAATTGTTGAAAGCGATGCAGACGCCAACCGGCAAACGGCTGGAGTGGGTTTCAGTGCTCTACCGTGAGCCGAAATTGTTGAAAGCCTGCCGGAGCCGACACTGGTTGTTCATACCGGCAACGTTTCAGTGCTCTACCGTGAGCCGAAATTGTTGAAAGAGGTGTTTGTGAAAGATCATCAATCCGCTGACCAATGTTTCAGTGCTCTACCGTGAGCCGAAATTGTTGAAAGTTCGTATGGATAGATGATTAGCTCGTATTTATCCTGTTTCAGTGCTCTACCGTGAGCCGAAATTGTTGAATGTTGTGATCTTAGGGATTGGTACGTATTACTGTCAAGTTTCAGTGCTCTACCGTGAGCCGAAATTGTTGAAAGAGCGCGACCGGATCGTCGTGCTGGAACACCGGCGGCGTTTCAGTGCTCTACCGTGAGCCGAAATTGTTGAAAGCCTTCCCTCACCTCCAGATCACACGATATATCTGCGTTTCAGTGCTCTACCGTGAGCCGAAATTGTTGAAAGCTCCACGGCAGACGGCCGAGACTGCCACCCACAACCCGTTTCAGTGCTCTACCGTGAGCCGAAATTGTTGAAAGCTTCTCGCACCGTCGTCACCTGCGAGCCGCCGGCAGGTTTCAGTGCTCTACCGTGAGCCGAAATTGTTGAAAGCGCACTGGTGAGCTCGTTTCGGACGGTCTGGATCCGCGTTTCAGTGCTCTACCGTGAGCCGAAATTGTTGAAAGCCTTCCCTCACCTCCAGATCACACGATATATCTGCGTTTCAGTGCTCTACCGTGAGCCGAAATTGTTGAAAGCTCCACGGCAGACGGCCGAGACTGCCACCCACAACCCGTTTCAGTGCTCTACCGTGAGCCGAAATTGTTGAAAGCGGTGCGGCAGTCTTACTCCGCCGCGTGCTGCGCGCGTTTCAGTGCTCTACCGTGAGCCGAAATTGTTGAAAGGTGCCGCGGCCTCGAGGCGACGCCGGTGGCGCCGGGTGCGTTTCAGTGCTCTACCGTGAGCCGAAATTGTTGAAAGTCGATCACCGCGATACGCACCGTCGGGTCCGGATAGGGTTTCAGTGCTCTACCGTGAGCCGAAATTGTTGAAAAGGTTCACAACCCTGATAGCCTTGTACATGTTTGGGTTTCAGTGCTCTACCGTGAGCCGAAATTGTTGAAAGAGGCAACGGGCGAAAACCTGGCGTAGCGTACTGCCCGTTTCAGTGCTCTACCGTGAGCCGAAATTGTTGAAAGCTGTTTTAGATAGTGAGTACTACAAAAAGCTAATAGAGGTTTCAGTGCTCTACCGTGAGCCGAAATTGTTGAAAGGAATCCTTCTTCTCTCAATACGTTGACCTACTGCTGTTTCAGTGCTCTACCGTGAGCCGAAATTGTTGAAAGTACTGCACGTGTATACGTGCAGGAGACGTTCATAGAGTTTCAGTGCTCTACCGTGAGCCGAAATTGTTGAATTCATGAAACTCGGGCGATAGCGCTCACGAACAGGAGTTTCAGTGCTCTACCGTGAGCCGAAATTGTTGAAATATATGCACTATCGTAGACGCCCCATACTGTTGTGTTTCAGTGCTCTACCGTGAGCCGAAATTGTTGAAAGGAACTAGCGGGTACGGGTCATTGCTCAAGAAGTCTGTTTCAGTGCTCTACCGTGAGCCGAAATTGTTGAAAGCCATACTCTTCACTTACGTCATGGTAGATTTTCATTGTGTTTCAGTGCTCTACCGTGAGCCGAAATTGTTGAAAGTTCCGTTGACGTACAACCCATGCCGCGTGTAGAGCGGTTTCAGTGCTCTACCGTGAGCCGAAATTGTTGAAATGCGTGACCGTACCTCACGTAGCGCACGCGCAGGCCGTTTCAGTGCTCTACCGTGAGCCGAAATTGTTGAAAGCCGTTCCGCTTTTCCCACAACTCTCCCTCGATTTTCCGTTTCAGTGCTCTACCGTGAGCCGAAATTGTTGAAAGTTATTTCAAATCCTCGATGAGTTAGTAATCATCGGTTTCAGTGCTCTACCGTGAGCCGAAATTGTTGAAATCGCGAGTGACCGACCATCACCACGACCGTGCAGCAGTTTCAGTGCTCTACCGTGAGCCGAAATTGTTGAAAGTGGCGTCGGGATCCTGACGAATCTCCTGCTCGATGAGTTTCAGTGCTCTACCGTGAGCCGAAATTGTTGAACCCGCCGGACGCGGGGGAGTTTGTGAAGGTTGGGCGGTTTCAGTGCTCTACCGTGAGCCGAAATTGTTGAAAGTTACAACAAACGAGAGAATGAATACCGTTCTCTCAACGGTTTCAGTGCTCTACCGTGAGCCGAAATTGTTGAAAGTTGGGATGTAATTGTAGCCGACCGCGTGATGACCCTGTTTCAGTGCTCTACCGTGAGCCGAAATTGTTGAAAGTTTTGACGCGGACGGGTTGATGCCGCGAAGCTGCGGTTTCAGTGCTCTACCGTGAGCCGAAATTGTTGAATCGTCTACTTTCCACAACCGCATTTTGTTTTAACGGTTTCAGTGCTCTACCGTGAGCCGAAATTGTTGAAAGTTACGACGATGGGGTTATCGCGCTGGCGCTCGCGGTGTGTTTCAGTGCTCTACCGTGAGCCGAAATTGTTGAAAATGTCGGTTTGGCGCGCAAACTGCATATTCCCGTCGGTTTCAGTGCTCTACCGTGAGCCGAAATTGTTGAAAGCACTCTGTATAAATAATAACTAACGCAGTGTTGTGAGTTTCAGTGCTCTACCGTGAGCCGAAATTGTTGAAAGCAAGTGTTGTGACACTGCTGACAACACAACAACGAGCGGTTTCAGTGCTCTACCGTGAGCCGAAATTGTTGAAAGTTGCCTGTAGCGACCCCAATCTGCTGAATATCCCTCGGTTTCAGTGCTCTACCGTGAGCCGAAATTGTTGAAAGCGATGACGGTGCGCTTTGCGCATCTCGTGCGTGCGCCGTCGGCGTAAGTTTCAGTGCTCTACCGTGAGCCGAAATTGTTGAAAGTTTTTACGTACAACGCAACCGCGACAAATTTAGCAGTTTCAGTGCTCTACCGTGAGCCGAAATTGTTGAAAGAACAGACGCGCGATTGTTTCGAGATTCCCGCGCATCGCGGTTTCAGTGCTCTACCGTGAGCCGAAATTGTTGAAAGCGCCGCTCGCGAGCGCGTCTACGCGAGCGAAATATCGTTTCAGTGCTCTACCGTGAGCCGAAATTGTTGAAAGCGCGCCTAGGGGTGCGTTGGTCTCCGCGCGGGTTAGTGTTTCAGTGCTCTACCGTGAGCCGAAATTGTTGAAAACCAGAAACACCCGCGACGAGCGCGGATCGAGGCCGTTTCAGTGCTCTACCGTGAGCCGAAATTGTTGAAAGCCGGCTCTTCAATAAGAATAATTCCGCTCGCGGTTTTGACGTTTCAGTGCTCTACCGTGAGCCGAAATTGTTGAAAGTCAAGCGGGTATTTTGAAGAATTTTTGAGTAGTTCGGTTTCAGTGCTCTACCGTGAGCCGAAATTGTTGAAAGTTGACATCGATGAAACGATCCCGTTCTGAACCTCGTGTTTCAGTGCTCTACCGTGAGCCGAAATTGTTGAAAGCGAGCCGAAGTTTGAACAGCGCATCTTCCGACCTCACTGTTTCAGTGCTCTACCGTGAGCCGAAATTGTTGAAAGTTCCGGCGCGTACCGCGAGCGGGGTGAAAGTAGAAGTTTCAGTGCTCTACCGTGAGCCGAAATTGTTGAAAGCAGAGCGTCTACTGATCGCGCTCGTCAGTAAAGCGCGTTTCAGTGCTCTACCGTGAGCCGAAATTGTTGAAAGTGACCCGTTACCTCCGCTCATCGCAAGCGCGGCAGGCGCGTTTCAGTGCTCTACCGTGAGCCGAAATTGTTGAATGCGGCGCATTTGGTAATGCGCGAACAGATTGGAAGTTTCAGTGCTCTACCGTGAGCCGAAATTGTTGAAAGATCAAAATTCTTTGATGCGCAAGGTAGTTTTATCGGGAGTTTCAGTGCTCTACCGTGAGCCGAAATTGTTGAAAGCGAGGCATCGTTGACCATCCGGCGACGATCAGCGTTTCGCGTTTCAGTGCTCTACCGTGAGCCGAAATTGTTGAAAGTTGAGAAGCGGCGCGTCGGGCGGCGCGCGCTGTGGTTTCAGTGCTCTACCGTGAGCCGAAATTGTTGAAAGCAATTCGCGCCACCAACCCCAACCCCTACACCAGCGGTTTCAGTGCTCTACCGTGAGCCGAAATTGTTGAAAGCAGCGCTTCACCGACAAACCCCACTGGCTTGGCCAGGTTTCAGTGCTCTACCGTGAGCCGAAATTGTTGAATCATCCTCGCGCTTCCGGTGCAGACTACCGCAGATCGTTTCAGTGCTCTACCGTGAGCCGAAATTGTTGAAAGCGCTGTCGCGAGGCTGGCCAGCGCGGTATTGGCGCGTTTCAGTGCTCTACCGTGAGCCGAAATTGTTGAAAGGAGGGGGATGAGCGCGGGAGGTTTTTCGAGTTGTATGACGTTTCAGTGCTCTACCGTGAGCCGAAATTGTTGAAAGCACCAACTTTCTCTCACGCCCCGCCGATGTCGGCGGTTTCAGTGCTCTACCGTGAGCCGAAATTGTTGAAAGTTAACCGCCGCAACCCCAATCTGCCGCAGCGCGCCGAGTTTCAGTGCTCTACCGTGAGCCGAAATTGTTGAAAGACGAATTATACTTTCACCGATTTTAGCGAAACAAGTTTCAGTGCTCTACCGTGAGCCGAAATTGTTGAAAGAGATTGATGAGAACGCCGATGTTGCCCTCGACCTCCTCGTTTCAGTGCTCTACCGTGAGCCGAAATTGTTGAAAGTTCATCTGAAGCGCGGTGACGTTGCAGAGCCGCAACGTTTCAGTGCTCTACCGTGAGCCGAAATTGTTGAAACTCGGCTGCCAGCAGCGCCCGCGCCTGCGTCAACGGTTTCAGTGCTCTACCGTGAGCCGAAATTGTTGAAAGTGTGCCGACCTCGTCAAAAATCTTTTTGAGTAGTAGCGGTTTCAGTGCTCTACCGTGAGCCGAAATTGTTGAAAGTTCCGTCATCGCGCTGCGTAACAGCGCAACGTCTGCGTTTCAGTGCTCTACCGTGAGCCGAAATTGTTGAAAGCCGGGCTGACGGACATCATCAACTCGTCGCGTGCGGTTTCAGTGCTCTACCGTGAGCCGAAATTGTTGAAAGACGCGCACTGTGTGCGTATCACCGCGCACACTGGAAGTTTCAGTGCTCTACCGTGAGCCGAAATTGTTGAAAGAAGTGTTTATCGCGACGCCAGCATCACCGCGCCGGTTCGTTTCAGTGCTCTACCGTGAGCCGAAATTGTTGAAAGTTTACAACACCGAACCACCGTTTGTGTGGATTTTGCGTTTCAGTGCTCTACCGTGAGCCGAAATTGTTGAAAGATCGCGTTTCCGCCAGTCGCGACTACGCTGCTGGTAAGTTTCAGTGCTCTACCGTGAGCCGAAATTGTTGAAAGATTGACGATTTGCTGCTGGTGCGCGACGTTGGAAGTAAGTTTCAGTGCTCTACCGTGAGCCGAAATTGTTGAAAGCTCGCTGGTGCTGGGATTGCGGCGCTCGCAGATCGTTTCAGTGCTCTACCGTGAGCCGAAATTGTTGAAACTCTCAAAATACCCGCTTGACAAGCCGGTGCGAACGGTTTCAGTGCTCTACCGTGAGCCGAAATTGTTGAAAGTCAAGTTTATCGAGGCTGTGTATCGTTGTCGCGACGCGGTTTCAGTGCTCTACCGTGAGCCGAAATTGTTGAAAGATTACAAAACCCGAATATGCTTGTACTATACCGCGCCGTTTCAGTGCTCTACCGTGAGCCGAAATTGTTGAAAGTCAAGCTCGATACACTTGATCGTATCGAGCGTGACGGTTTCAGTGCTCTACCGTGAGCCGAAATTGTTGAAAGAGACGGGCAGCGAGTGCGAACGTACTATCTCATCAAGTTTCAGTGCTCTACCGTGAGCCGAAATTGTTGAAAGCTGACAAGCCGCAACACTGTATCCGCGTACTGACGCGTTTCAGTGCTCTACCGTGAGCCGAAATTGTTGAAAGGTTGTTGTGACGTACCACAAACAACCCGCGCTGCGCGTTTCAGTGCTCTACCGTGAGCCGAAATTGTTGAAAGGCTTTTTTGACAATTTCATCGGCGCGCTGCTGGCGGAGTTTCAGTGCTCTACCGTGAGCCGAAATTGTTGAAAGTGGCGTCAGTCGGGCTGGTGCAGCGTTCGATCAAAGCGCGTTTCAGTGCTCTACCGTGAGCCGAAATTGTTGAAAGCAGCGCTGCCGTCCCCGTTACCGTTCCAGTGTGCGGTTTCAGTGCTCTACCGTGAGCCGAAATTGTTGAAAGCTTCGCTTCTGCGTTAATTGCCGCAATCGCTTCTATTGTTTCAGTGCTCTACCGTGAGCCGAAATTGTTGAAAGTGGACGGGGATCAAGCTGCGCACCGACACCAACGCGCGTTTCAGTGCTCTACCGTGAGCCGAAATTGTTGAAAGCCTGCGGCATCCCGTACACAAACCGCGCATATGACGGTTTCAGTGCTCTACCGTGAGCCGAAATTGTTGAAAGGCTTCAATGCTCAAAAGCAACTCAGCGATTGCTTTGAGGTTTCAGTGCTCTACCGTGAGCCGAAATTGTTGAAAGGCTGGCGTTCATACGGCATCAGCTCGTCTTCTTCAGGTTTCAGTGCTCTACCGTGAGCCGAAATTGTTGAAAGCTCAAGCGCGCGGCGGAGTGGGCGCGAGGGGTGCGGTTTCAGTGCTCTACCGTGAGCCGAAATTGTTGAAAGCCAGTTCCAGCGCATCAGAAAGCTCTGAAACTGGCTGTTTCAGTGCTCTACCGTGAGCCGAAATTGTTGAAAGCAGCGCTGCCGTCCCCGTTACCGTTCCAGTGTGCGGTTTCAGTGCTCTACCGTGAGCCGAAATTGTTGAAATTCTCGCGACGTTCGATTGGTTGCTGCTGGCGCTGTGTTTCAGTGCTCTACCGTGAGCCGAAATTGTTGAAAGAAGCTCCCGAAACATTAGTTGTCTCCTTTCCTATCTAGTTTCAGTGCTCTACCGTGAGCCGAAATTGTTGAAAGGCGACATCGGGACTTGGAATGTGGTAATCAACAATTGTTTCAGTGCTCTACCGTGAGCCGAAATTGTTGAAAGTCACACTATGCGCTGCTGCCGCGCCTGCGTCAAGCGGTTTCAGTGCTCTACCGTGAGCCGAAATTGTTGAAAGGGATGTAGCATTCCCTCCCCCTTCACCGCGCTTGGGTTTCAGTGCTCTACCGTGAGCCGAAATTGTTGAAAGACTACCATCCACCAACGCGCCCGCGATCAGTGTTGAGGTTTCAGTGCTCTACCGTGAGCCGAAATTGTTGAAAGCGCTGCTGCCTCCGTCGCGGCAGTGATCGCAATCGTTTGTTTCAGTGCTCTACCGTGAGCCGAAATTGTTGAAACGGTGTAGGGGTCTTTGTTTGTCACGGTACTGGCCAGGGTTTCAGTGCTCTACCGTGAGCCGAAATTGTTGAAAGCTGGAGCGGGGCTTGGACAGCAATTAAAAATATTGGTTTCAGTGCTCTACCGTGAGCCGAAATTGTTGAAAGTTGTTGCAGACGCAAGCACAGACAACACCGACGCAAGTTTCAGTGCTCTACCGTGAGCCGAAATTGTTGAAAGTCAGTGTCAAGCAATCTCGTTTTAGAAAACTTCAACGCGTTTCAGTGCTCTACCGTGAGCCGAAATTGTTGAAAGTTGGCTCAACAACGCAATACAGCGCGCAGCAAGCGTGTTTCAGTGCTCTACCGTGAGCCGAAATTGTTGAAAGCTAGCTTATTGTTGTGTCTCTAGTATACCGCGTCGGTTTCAGTGCTCTACCGTGAGCCGAAATTGTTGAAAGCGCAACTGCTGAAAAGCGCGCTTGAGATCGCGGTAGAGCGTTTCAGTGCTCTACCGTGAGCCGAAATTGTTGAAAGTCCGGGCTGACGGACATCATCAACTCGTCGCGTGCGGTTTCAGTGCTCTACCGTGAGCCGAAATTGTTGAAAGTCTAGAGACGTAGAAAACGTAAAATCGCGGGTATATTGAAGGTTTCAGTGCTCTACCGTGAGCCGAAATTGTTGAAAGCCAAAGTTTCGTATGGCAGTGAGAAAATCATTCAACCGTTTCAGTGCTCTACCGTGAGCCGAAATTGTTGAAAGCGCAGGTTGATCACATATGACCTCGTACGTATTAGCCCGTTTCAGTGCTCTACCGTGAGCCGAAATTGTTGAAAGTTTCGTTAAGGTTCGTCATTCGCACAGACTTGTACACCTTGTTTCAGTGCTCTACCGTGAGCCGAAATTGTTGAAAGTCCTTGCTACTGATAAAGACAACCATGAACTATTGATCGTTTCAGTGCTCTACCGTGAGCCGAAATTGTTGAAAGCTACACCGACGCCGGTGTAGGGGTCTTTGTTTGTCAGTTTCAGTGCTCTACCGTGAGCCGAAATTGTTGAAAGAATTACAAGCTCAACCACACTTTCTGCGAGTATCGCAGTTTCAGTGCTCTACCGTGAGCCGAAATTGTTGAAAGGCTTGTGTGAGCGCGGTTGTCACCAATCCGACGCCGTTTCAGTGCTCTACCGTGAGCCGAAATTGTTGAAAGCTAACCCGCGACTGAACAGCGCTTCACCGACAAACCCCACGTTTCAGTGCTCTACCGTGAGCCGAAATTGTTGAATCGCATTTGAGTTTTTGACAATATTGTTCGCGGTCATTGTTTCAGTGCTCTACCGTGAGCCGAAATTGTTGAAAGCGCAGCGCAGCGAGATGCTTCGCAACGCGCTGGAGGTTTCAGTGCTCTACCGTGAGCCGAAATTGTTGAAAGCTTTGACCCAACTATTCCGCGCCCGTCGCGCCTCGGTTTCAGTGCTCTACCGTGAGCCGAAATTGTTGAAAGCCGACACAAGTCAGGGCGCTGAGGGGAAAATGAAAGAGTTTCAGTGCTCTACCGTGAGCCGAAATTGTTGAAAGTTTCAATGCAGACGCCGACTGGGAAGCGCTTGGAGGTTTCAGTGCTCTACCGTGAGCCGAAATTGTTGAAAGAACGTCTGATCGTCGCCCAACGCGGATCATCGAGCGCAGGTTTCAGTGCTCTACCGTGAGCCGAAATTGTTGAAAGAGACGCTGCAAAAACGTCTTCAACGACGTACCGGCGTGTTTCAGTGCTCTACCGTGAGCCGAAATTGTTGAAAGCGAACCACCTGGCAAGAAAGTTCTCGATGCAATCACGCAGTTTCAGTGCTCTACCGTGAGCCGAAATTGTTGAAATCATCACCATCCTTGCCGCATCCGGCGATGCCACGAGTTTCAGTGCTCTACCGTGAGCCGAAATTGTTGAAAGATGCCTGGTGCCACTGTGCCCACAGATACTGCACCGTTTCAGTGCTCTACCGTGAGCCGAAATTGTTGAAAGTTATTATCAGAAACGTCAACAAAAAAGCAGAGTATGGTTTCAGTGCTCTACCGTGAGCCGAAATTGTTGAAAGTTTAGCAACGTGTGGAGCATCTGGGCAACGAGGGTGCGTTTCAGTGCTCTACCGTGAGCCGAAATTGTTGAAAGCAGTGTTACCGCTGCGTTGATGTTTCATCTGAAGCGGTTTCAGTGCTCTACCGTGAGCCGAAATTGTTGAAAGGCCGCAGATTGCCCGTCCGCCGATAGCGCGAACCAGCGTTTCAGTGCTCTACCGTGAGCCGAAATTGTTGAATTTATCAGCGCGCTGTTGCGCCGGCTCGGCGTCGGTATCAAGTTTCAGTGCTCTACCGTGAGCCGAAATTGTTGAAAGTATGCGCGTTACCGGCAACAGTGATCTTGTTAAAGAGGTTTCAGTGCTCTACCGTGAGCCGAAATTGTTGAAAGGTCGAAAAACTTTGACTTTCCGTCTTCCGTCGCGAGGTTTCAGTGCTCTACCGTGAGCCGAAATTGTTGAAATCGAGCGCAGACTGGTAGATTCGCCAAAAATCACCGGTTTCAGTGCTCTACCGTGAGCCGAAATTGTTGAAAGAGCTACCAGCGTACCGCGCCGCGTTGTGATCTCCCAGTTTCAGTGCTCTACCGTGAGCCGAAATTGTTGAAAGCTGTTGACGCAGCAACGTAGGCATCGGCAGCGTGCGTTTCAGTGCTCTACCGTGAGCCGAAATTGTTGAATTGAACCGGCAATCCGGCGCGCTGTAATTCTTCAAGTTTCAGTGCTCTACCGTGAGCCGAAATTGTTGAAAGTCGTCAATCTCCCACACCGCTCGCGTTGCGCGCGTTGGTTTCAGTGCTCTACCGTGAGCCGAAATTGTTGAAAGTCGCCGCGTAGTCCGCGTTTGCGAAAACGTAGCCTTCGTTTCAGTGCTCTACCGTGAGCCGAAATTGTTGAAAGACCAGCAGAATATCTACGAAAGCGCTTTATTAGAGAGTTTCAGTGCTCTACCGTGAGCCGAAATTGTTGAAAGGTTGCTGATCTGCTGGCGTCGGCAGCGAACGCAAGTAGTTTCAGTGCTCTACCGTGAGCCGAAATTGTTGAAAGCGCCGTTGGGTTCGTTAGACTAACGAACAATTCGAGTTTCAGTGCTCTACCGTGAGCCGAAATTGTTGAAAGATGGCGGCGCGGTGTTTCGCGGGGTGCGCGCTTGCGTGTTTCAGTGCTCTACCGTGAGCCGAAATTGTTGAAAGTTGAGTAAATTCGGGTCACTACACGCAAACCTGCGTTTCAGTGCTCTACCGTGAGCCGAAATTGTTGAAAGACGACTGCGGGCCGGATGCGCTACAGCGCACCCGAGTTTCAGTGCTCTACCGTGAGCCGAAATTGTTGAAAGAGTATGCTGACGAGTGCAGCAACAGATGCTGCTGGTGCGTTTCAGTGCTCTACCGTGAGCCGAAATTGTTGAAAGTCTGTTTGTACGGTGCGGCGTATCTGTTGCGCGATCGTTTCAGTGCTCTACCGTGAGCCGAAATTGTTGAAAGTATTTGTGGGAACCGTCAGTACGCGGCGAAGTTGAGCCGTTTCAGTGCTCTACCGTGAGCCGAAATTGTTGAAAGCTATAGACGGTATTTTTACGTACAACGCAACCGCGACAAATGTTTCAGTGCTCTACCGTGAGCCGAAATTGTTGAAAACGACGACGGGGTGATCGCGCTGGCGCTGGCGGTGTGGTTTCAGTGCTCTACCGTGAGCCGAAATTGTTGAATCCGCGCGGCAGCAGCAATCGCAGAAGCTGGTGCTGCGTGGTTTCAGTGCTCTACCGTGAGCCGAAATTGTTGAAAAGCAACGCTGCTGTTTGTGCAATCAGGCGTTCGTAGTTTCAGTGCTCTACCGTGAGCCGAAATTGTTGAAAGTGTTCGCACAGCGCCCAACCGACGCCGAACGTTCGGTTTCAGTGCTCTACCGTGAGCCGAAATTGTTGAAAGCTGGTACAAACGCTTTAAAATATTCTTCAGCTTTGTGTTTCAGTGCTCTACCGTGAGCCGAAATTGTTGAAAGACTTGGTGTAGGGGTTGGGGTTGATTGGTTATTAACTCGTTTCAGTGCTCTACCGTGAGCCGAAATTGTTGAAAGCGAGCGCGGTGATTGAGAAAGTCGCGAATAACGTTCGCGTTTCAGTGCTCTACCGTGAGCCGAAATTGTTGAAAGATCAGAAACAACCGCGCTGCCGCGACGCGCGCGCGTTTCAGTGCTCTACCGTGAGCCGAAATTGTTGAAAGTTGAGGACGGTTGCAGCTTGACGAATCGTCAGCGCGCTGGTTTCAGTGCTCTACCGTGAGCCGAAATTGTTGAAAGCATCCGGCGCGGCGCGCGCTGGTGTAGCAGCGCGCAGAGTTTCAGTGCTCTACCGTGAGCCGAAATTGTTGAAAGTGTACCACCCGTCGCCCGCGAAACACTGATCGTTGCGTTTCAGTGCTCTACCGTGAGCCGAAATTGTTGAAAGGCGAGACGCGGTACAGCAGGCGGGGAGCACAACGAGTTTCAGTGCTCTACCGTGAGCCGAAATTGTTGAAAGTTGACGCACTGCTGTTAGAGGATGACGGAGCGCTGAGTTTCAGTGCTCTACCGTGAGCCGAAATTGTTGAAAGCGGATAGCCGGGGCGCGAACCGTCACCATTGCGACGAAGTTTCAGTGCTCTACCGTGAGCCGAAATTGTTGAAAGTTGACTTCTTTCTGCTTGACCAACAGAAGCCCGTCGGTTTCAGTGCTCTACCGTGAGCCGAAATTGTTGAAAGATAGTCTTTCGTTTCTCGGTCATAGATGATTTTGTGATGTTTCAGTGCTCTACCGTGAGCCGAAATTGTTGAAAGTCGAAAACGCACTAAGCGACGCGCTGGCGCTGTTCAGGGTTTCAGTGCTCTACCGTGAGCCGAAATTGTTGAAAGGCGATTCACAATATTGACACAACGATCAGCAATAGTACGTTTCAGTGCTCTACCGTGAGCCGAAATTGTTGAAGTAGATTGTATTGCGGCCCAAGCTGTTGACGTTGAGTTTCAGTGCTCTACCGTGAGCCGAAATTGTTGAAAGCGCTGCCGCAAGCGGTATTAACACCTTCACCGCGTGTTTCAGTGCTCTACCGTGAGCCGAAATTGTTGAAAGAAAACGCACTAAGCGACGCGCTGGCGCTGTTCAGGGTTTCAGTGCTCTACCGTGAGCCGAAATTGTTGAAGTCTATCTCCCACACTGCCTTTGTTGCGCGTGTCGGTTTCAGTGCTCTACCGTGAGCCGAAATTGTTGAAAGCCCATCATCGCGGACGGACTATCCATCCGCGTCTCATCGTTTCAGTGCTCTACCGTGAGCCGAAATTGTTGAAAGAAAAGCCAGCGCTGCGCTTCTTCTTCAGTTAGCGACGCGTTTCAGTGCTCTACCGTGAGCCGAAATTGTTGAAAGACTTCGCGCGCAACATATGCTCCAGAAGCGCGCCGAGTTTCAGTGCTCTACCGTGAGCCGAAATTGTTGAAAGGTTGCGTACATTTTACATTATCCGCGTCCAGTTCGCGTTTCAGTGCTCTACCGTGAGCCGAAATTGTTGAAAGCGAGGCGCGGCGGTGATCCACTTACCGTTCTCGTAATAGTTTCAGTGCTCTACCGTGAGCCGAAATTGTTGAAAGTTACGCGACGAGCAATGACGGCGCGACGTTTGGTTTGGGTTTCAGTGCTCTACCGTGAGCCGAAATTGTTGAAAGTTTCCCTGCGCCTGCCAGGCGTGCGTTCTGGTCGCCGTTTCAGTGCTCTACCGTGAGCCGAAATTGTTGAAAGCCGCACCAACCGCGCGATGACCGGCGCGGTCAATTCGGTTTCAGTGCTCTACCGTGAGCCGAAATTGTTGAAAGCGCCTGCGGCATTCCGTAGACGTACCGCGCATATGACGGTTTCAGTGCTCTACCGTGAGCCGAAATTGTTGAAAGTCAGTCATCACAACCTCCTACTTGATAATCAACCGAAAGTTTCAGTGCTCTACCGTGAGCCGAAATTGTTGAAATTCGCGCCGTTGTCGCATCAAAGCGCCGACCGACAGGTTTCAGTGCTCTACCGTGAGCCGAAATTGTTGAAAGAACTAATGACAGCGACCGGCGCGGCGATACCAAACTGTTTCAGTGCTCTACCGTGAGCCGAAATTGTTGAAAGAAAATCCGTTTCTTTCGTAAAAAACTCATTTTCGAGATCAAGTTTCAGTGCTCTACCGTGAGCCGAAATTGTTGAAAGATAAAAAGATTAACCGTCGCCGGATGCGGCGACTTTGTTTCAGTGCTCTACCGTGAGCCGAAATTGTTGAAAGCCGTCGCGTCAACCAACTGCGCGATGTAGTAGCCGGAGTTTCAGTGCTCTACCGTGAGCCGAAATTGTTGAATCGTATCTCAATTCGTATTGAGCCAATTCCCGGAACGTTTCAGTGCTCTACCGTGAGCCGAAATTGTTGAAAGTACGCGACGCTTGCGCGCAATCTACAAAAGCGCGAGTTTCAGTGCTCTACCGTGAGCCGAAATTGTTGAAAGCACCGGCGCGATGTGGATGATCTCATACCATCCGCTGTTTCAGTGCTCTACCGTGAGCCGAAATTGTTGAAAGCGCATACTTGACAACAACCCGGCCTTGTTCAACGCGGTTTCAGTGCTCTACCGTGAGCCGAAATTGTTGAAAGACTGATCAGCGCGTCGTAGAACAAAACCCGCTGGCTGTTTCAGTGCTCTACCGTGAGCCGAAATTGTTGAAAGCTCGTTGTGCAGTGTTGCGCGCTCTGTACGAGCTGGGTTTCAGTGCTCTACCGTGAGCCGAAATTGTTGAAAACACTGGAGGTGACAGACGAAGGGGTTATCATACGGTTTCAGTGCTCTACCGTGAGCCGAAATTGTTGAAAACCTATCAACCAACCCCTACACCGAGCTGGTGTAGGTTTCAGTGCTCTACCGTGAGCCGAAATTGTTGAAAGTTTCGCGAATACTTCCGCGACGCGCGCGATGAATGAAGTTTCAGTGCTCTACCGTGAGCCGAAATTGTTGAAAGTCCAGCGCCGACTGGTAGATTCGCCAAAAATCACCGGTTTCAGTGCTCTACCGTGAGCCGAAATTGTTGAAAGGCCGTACCGACACCGTCGCGTTGTTGTACTGTACCGCGGTTTCAGTGCTCTACCGTGAGCCGAAATTGTTGAAAGACACCAGCGCGCACCGCGCCGGATGAGCACTGAGTAGTTTCAGTGCTCTACCGTGAGCCGAAATTGTTGAAAGCGCAACAAAGATGATGGTGGAGCTGGGCCTCGCGAGTTTCAGTGCTCTACCGTGAGCCGAAATTGTTGAAAGACCTCCCTGACCGTCGCCACCTGCGAGCCGCCGGCAGGTTTCAGTGCTCTACCGTGAGCCGAAATTGTTGAAAGTCGTCCTCCGTCGGCGCAATCGGCGTCAACTGGAGGCCGGTTTCAGTGCTCTACCGTGAGCCGAAATTGTTGAAAGGCCAGTCACGCACCGGTTCCGACCGCGACGGTTCGGTTTCAGTGCTCTACCGTGAGCCGAAATTGTTGAACTGCACGAGAGCAGACGGGCTCTTGTGTTGCAAGGAGTTTCAGTGCTCTACCGTGAGCCGAAATTGTTGAAAGGCATTTCGCACAGTGTGGATCCGCGGGCGATATGGGTTTCAGTGCTCTACCGTGAGCCGAAATTGTTGAAAGCCCCATGTACCAACCCGCAGTTCTACGATTTCCATGAGTTTCAGTGCTCTACCGTGAGCCGAAATTGTTGAAAGCAGGAATCGTTGGTTTTTCACAAACGTTTATTAGAGCGTTTCAGTGCTCTACCGTGAGCCGAAATTGTTGAAAGTCGCGCGAGCCATAACCACTGCGTTCCCGCCTTGACAAGTTTCAGTGCTCTACCGTGAGCCGAAATTGTTGAAGCAAGATTATTCCTTTCATGTTCCTCAATAGAATTGACGTTTCAGTGCTCTACCGTGAGCCGAAATTGTTGAAAGTGCCTAGTTGCGCGCATAGTTTGCCTAAGTTGATACAGTTTCAGTGCTCTACCGTGAGCCGAAATTGTTGAAAGCAGCGGCGCGGCGATGGACGGTTGAATGTACCGGGGTTTCAGTGCTCTACCGTGAGCCGAAATTGTTGAAAGATAACTAACCGATACGACGTATTTCTTAACATCGTTCGGTTTCAGTGCTCTACCGTGAGCCGAAATTGTTGAAAGCACTCGCTGGGAAGCGCGGCTGTTGGTTGAACAACTGGTTTCAGTGCTCTACCGTGAGCCGAAATTGTTGAAAGCGCGCTTGTTCCCAGACGGGTAACATTAATTTGTACGTGTTTCAGTGCTCTACCGTGAGCCGAAATTGTTGAAAGTGCCTAGTTGCGCGCATAGTTTGCCTAAGTTGATACAGTTTCAGTGCTCTACCGTGAGCCGAAATTGTTGAAAGGAGTGCGGACTGAATTGCCCAGACTGCCGCGAGCCAGGTTTCAGTGCTCTACCGTGAGCCGAAATTGTTGAAATCAAGCTCGATACGTTAGATCGCGTTGAGCGTGACGGTTTCAGTGCTCTACCGTGAGCCGAAATTGTTGAAAGGAAAGTATGCAAGAAACTCCAACGTCTTAATCTCGCGAGTTTCAGTGCTCTACCGTGAGCCGAAATTGTTGAAAGCACGGTGGATGAGAATTCCGTCTTCCGTCTGGAACACGGTTTCAGTGCTCTACCGTGAGCCGAAATTGTTGAAAGATTGGAAAGAGAACGTCAACGTCAGTACAAGCGTAGGTTTCAGTGCTCTACCGTGAGCCGAAATTGTTGAAAGTGAATAATATTTTTTACAGCCCCGTCGATGTCGGCGGTTTCAGTGCTCTACCGTGAGCCGAAATTGTTGAAAGCTGCCGGTAGGTGCTCGCTGTACGCGATTGGAATACGTTTCAGTGCTCTACCGTGAGCCGAAATTGTTGAAAGAATTGCTGTCCAAGCCCCGCTCCAGTCGCCGCGCAGCGGTTTCAGTGCTCTACCGTGAGCCGAAATTGTTGAAGAAGCCGCGTGACCGCGACCGCTGAAAGCCTCGTCGGTTTCAGTGCTCTACCGTGAGCCGAAATTGTTGAAAACGTATGTTTCACCTCTGATTTTTGTACCTATAGAGTTTCAGTGCTCTACCGTGAGCCGAAATTGTTGAAAGCTGCCAACCAACCCACGCGGAGACCAGCGGACACCCGTTTCAGTGCTCTACCGTGAGCCGAAATTGTTGAAAGCCAATCGCCCGCCGCACCAACCGCGCCACAACCGGCGGTTTCAGTGCTCTACCGTGAGCCGAAATTGTTGAATCATACACTTCTTTCCCCACCAGCTTTTTCAGTTCAGAGTTTCAGTGCTCTACCGTGAGCCGAAATTGTTGAATGGTTGGCAGCGCGAGGGCTTACGCGACGAGCAACGAGTTTCAGTGCTCTACCGTGAGCCGAAATTGTTGAAAGCGGTCGCGACTTTCTCATTCACATTCACCCGCTCACGTTTCAGTGCTCTACCGTGAGCCGAAATTGTTGAAAGATAGTGTAGACACAACAGTTAAGTACTTAATCACAAGTTTCAGTGCTCTACCGTGAGCCGAAATTGTTGAAAGGTATCAGCGCGTTTTGTCGGTCGGACATCGCGTCTCGCGTTTCAGTGCTCTACCGTGAGCCGAAATTGTTGAAAGTGGGAAACCGCGAATGACGAGCGGGTTTGTCCGATTTGGTTTCAGTGCTCTACCGTGAGCCGAAATTGTTGAAAGCGACTTTGACGAACTCCCCCGCGTCTGGCGGGAGAGTTTCAGTGCTCTACCGTGAGCCGAAATTGTTGAACTGTTCGAGCGCCAGCGCGAGGGTATCGATCAGCAGGTTTCAGTGCTCTACCGTGAGCCGAAATTGTTGAAATCACACTATGCGCTGCTGCCGCGCCCGCATCCAGCGGTTTCAGTGCTCTACCGTGAGCCGAAATTGTTGAAAGACGCGATGTTGTGACACCTCGCGCCGTTTGCGCGCGTTTCAGTGCTCTACCGTGAGCCGAAATTGTTGAAAGTGGAAAGGTTCATCCGCCATTCTAACCGCTTGCCGGTGTTTCAGTGCTCTACCGTGAGCCGAAATTGTTGAAAGCGCGCGATGACGCTCGGCTTCAACATCGAACACAGCTGTTTCAGTGCTCTACCGTGAGCCGAAATTGTTGAAAGCCCCGACGGGATACGCCCGATGTGCGCGCTGCCGACGTTTCAGTGCTCTACCGTGAGCCGAAATTGTTGAAAATCAAGCGCGCCTCGCAGCGCGTCAAGCCGGTGCGGTTTCAGTGCTCTACCGTGAGCCGAAATTGTTGAAAGGCAAAGTATTCATCGCGACGCCAGCGTCGCCGCGCGTTTCAGTGCTCTACCGTGAGCCGAAATTGTTGAAAGATCCAACCGCGCCCGCGCTTCGTTGAGGGTGAGCACGTTTCAGTGCTCTACCGTGAGCCGAAATTGTTGAAAGTCAGCGCGCAGCGCTGCTAAGTGTTGCGCGACGCGCGTTTCAGTGCTCTACCGTGAGCCGAAATTGTTGAAAGTTTTGAAGAAATTTTGAGCTGTTTCCGCGCGCGACGGTTTCAGTGCTCTACCGTGAGCCGAAATTGTTGAAAGCCGACCTCAACCTCATCATCCGCGACGAGGCTTTCAGGTTTCAGTGCTCTACCGTGAGCCGAAATTGTTGAAGCTGTTTGACAAAGCGCGCCGGTTGCAGACGTTGGCGGTTTCAGTGCTCTACCGTGAGCCGAAATTGTTGAAAGTTATCTATTTATATATGCAGTGTTGTGACACTAGCGGTTTCAGTGCTCTACCGTGAGCCGAAATTGTTGAAAGGTCATCGACATCAAAACCGTCAGCGCTCGCGAGTGGTGTTTCAGTGCTCTACCGTGAGCCGAAATTGTTGAAAGGTCTTTCGTTTCGCGGTCATAGATGATTTTGTGATCGTTTCAGTGCTCTACCGTGAGCCGAAATTGTTGAAAGTCGAAAACGCACTAAGCGACGCGCTGACGCTGTTCAGGGTTTCAGTGCTCTACCGTGAGCCGAAATTGTTGAAAGCTGCCTGGAACCGGTTTTTTGTCAAGACCAAACTTGTGTTTCAGTGCTCTACCGTGAGCCGAAATTGTTGAAAGCTGATCAGCTCGGTTGATGCAGCGACGTAGGCATCTGGTTTCAGTGCTCTACCGTGAGCCGAAATTGTTGAAAGATTTCATGAACGCTTTGGTCGGCTTGGCGACCGCGAGTTTCAGTGCTCTACCGTGAGCCGAAATTGTTGAAAGGACGCGGGGGAGTACGTCAAAATCGGGCGCGGTGGGTGTTTCAGTGCTCTACCGTGAGCCGAAATTGTTGAAAGTCAATTTGTTGTCTTCTACCGTTAGCCCGTCATACAGTTTCAGTGCTCTACCGTGAGCCGAAATTGTTGAAAGTCCGATCTGACCATCCCGCGCTTCCAGCGCCTCGCGCAGGCGTTTCAGTGCTCTACCGTGAGCCGAAATTGTTGAAAGAAAAAACGGTTGCTACGCGGACGGTTGACACTCTGATGTTTCAGTGCTCTACCGTGAGCCGAAATTGTTGAAAAAGTAACTGAAGCGTTTACTAAAGTTGCGCGCAACGGTTTCAGTGCTCTACCGTGAGCCGAAATTGTTGAAAGTCGTTTGTGATAGTTTTGTGCAATAAATACTCAACTGTTTCAGTGCTCTACCGTGAGCCGAAATTGTTGAAAGTGCTTCGAGCAACTCAAATAGTCTGCGTCGCTCTTCTGGGTTTCAGTGCTCTACCGTGAGCCGAAATTGTTGAAAGTCGCTAATACGATTAAGAGTGGAAGCGGCTCAGCAGCGATGTTTCAGTGCTCTACCGTGAGCCGAAATTGTTGAAAGTTTTTCAAAAACACAATCTGTCTGAATTATCAGCGGTTTCAGTGCTCTACCGTGAGCCGAAATTGTTGAAAGCCTCGCGCCAGATCGTCTCTAAGTTCCGTACCAGCCGTTTCAGTGCTCTACCGTGAGCCGAAATTGTTGAAAGAAAGGAGGTAAAAAATGAACACACTTCACATCGTAAGTTTCAGTGCTCTACCGTGAGCCGAAATTGTTGAAATTACAAGCTCAACCACACTTTCTGCGAGTATCGCAGTTTCAGTGCTCTACCGTGAGCCGAAATTGTTGAATTCAACGTTGTGCGGATCGGGTTGGATGTTCTGCGTCGTTTCAGTGCTCTACCGTGAGCCGAAATTGTTGAAAGTTCCCGGCCGCACCTGCTGCTCCGCGAACGGTTGCCGTTTCAGTGCTCTACCGTGAGCCGAAATTGTTGAAAGAGGAATGATCATCGAGTTGGTGGTTATCATCATCGCGTGTTTCAGTGCTCTACCGTGAGCCGAAATTGTTGAAAGCAGCGCGAATGTATCTGGTTTAGTCCGTTCTGCGAAAGTTTCAGTGCTCTACCGTGAGCCGAAATTGTTGAAAGGCAGCCAGTCGAACGTTGTGAGAAACGCTACCGCGCGTTTCAGTGCTCTACCGTGAGCCGAAATTGTTGAAAGATCTAATAGCTAACCTATCAACCAACCCCTACACCGAGGTTTCAGTGCTCTACCGTGAGCCGAAATTGTTGAAAGTAGGACAGTCGGCCACGATCACGATCCTCGGCGCCGACGTTTCAGTGCTCTACCGTGAGCCGAAATTGTTGAAAGCAGCTCGACCGCCCACGATGGCACGGACACCGTCACAGTTTCAGTGCTCTACCGTGAGCCGAAATTGTTGAAAGTTGGTCCTCATACACCGTAATCACGTACCACCCGGCGTTTCAGTGCTCTACCGTGAGCCGAAATTGTTGAAAGGCCGGCTGGGTGGTACGTCATCAGCGTATTCGAAGACCCGTTTCAGTGCTCTACCGTGAGCCGAAATTGTTGAAAGGCGCATAATACGTTGTTGCGCTCTTCTTCCAACAATGTTTCAGTGCTCTACCGTGAGCCGAAATTGTTGAAAGCACTGCGGCGCATTTGGTAATGCGCGAACAGATTGGAAGTTTCAGTGCTCTACCGTGAGCCGAAATTGTTGAAAGGCTTTCCCAGCCTCCCAACCGCTGAATGTGATTGACGTTTCAGTGCTCTACCGTGAGCCGAAATTGTTGAAAGCACTAACGTCTGCCGACCAGTTTGGTATCGCCGCACGTTTCAGTGCTCTACCGTGAGCCGAAATTGTTGAAAGTTTGCAAAGCGTTGGGACGGATATTGACTCGTCCCAGTTTCAGTGCTCTACCGTGAGCCGAAATTGTTGAAAGGTACTTCGACCGATCTTTGAAACCGTCCCTCTCATGTTTCAGTGCTCTACCGTGAGCCGAAATTGTTGAAGCCAACGCCGACGCCGACGCCACCACCACCGACGCCGAGTTTCAGTGCTCTACCGTGAGCCGAAATTGTTGAAAGTTCCTTCCCTCTTTCAGCTTCGACTTCGAGGGGGTGGTTTCAGTGCTCTACCGTGAGCCGAAATTGTTGAAAGACCCAATCCCATCGCCAATCGCTCCGGCTCCCAACCCGTTTCAGTGCTCTACCGTGAGCCGAAATTGTTGAAAGCTCGTCCAACGTCAGTACCCGACGCTCGATAATCCGTTTCAGTGCTCTACCGTGAGCCGAAATTGTTGAAAGGGATAGCTGGCGCGCGAACCGTTACCATTACAACAAAGTTTCAGTGCTCTACCGTGAGCCGAAATTGTTGAAAGATTTTTCAAAAACACAATCTGTCTGAATTATCAGCGGTTTCAGTGCTCTACCGTGAGCCGAAATTGTTGAAAGATAAAGCGGAGCGGCGAATTGACACAGTAGTTGGTGTTTCAGTGCTCTACCGTGAGCCGAAATTGTTGAAAGTTTGTTGAACGCATCAAGCTTAGCCGCCCGCACCGCGTGTTTCAGTGCTCTACCGTGAGCCGAAATTGTTGAAAGATCCGACGCTCAACCAGCGACAATCCGCGCCTCGATCGTTTCAGTGCTCTACCGTGAGCCGAAATTGTTGAAAGCGTCGAGCGCAACGCGCTTGTCCTACAAGCCGCGTTGTTTCAGTGCTCTACCGTGAGCCGAAATTGTTGAAAGGGCGCGCTTGCGCAACATCTCGATGAGATTGAGCAAGCGGTTTCAGTGCTCTACCGTGAGCCGAAATTGTTGAAAGCGAGCGCCAGCGCGATGACACCGTCATCAAAGCAGCCGTCGTTTCAGTGCTCTACCGTGAGCCGAAATTGTTGAAAGTCCAGTATCTGCTTAACGTCATCCGGCAACGCCGAGTTTCAGTGCTCTACCGTGAGCCGAAATTGTTGAAAGTTGAATAATGTTTTTTACAGCCCCGCCGATGTCGGCGGTTTCAGTGCTCTACCGTGAGCCGAAATTGTTGAAAGTTGACTTCTTTCTGCTTGACCAACAGAAACCCGTCGGTTTCAGTGCTCTACCGTGAGCCGAAATTGTTGAAAGTAGTATAGACACAACAGTTAAGTACTTAATCGCAAGTTTCAGTGCTCTACCGTGAGCCGAAATTGTTGAAAGTCGAAAGATGAAGCGTTGAAGCTGTTGAACGAGAGGTTTCAGTGCTCTACCGTGAGCCGAAATTGTTGAAAGCTGATCAGCGCGTCGTAGAACAAAAACCCGCTGGCTGTTTCAGTGCTCTACCGTGAGCCGAAATTGTTGAAAGAACACTTACCCGCCTGCTTACGCGGACGGGCCGCGTTGTTTCAGTGCTCTACCGTGAGCCGAAATTGTTGAAAGTCAGCGCGCTTGATTTAAGCGACAATCTCAAGCGCGGTTTCAGTGCTCTACCGTGAGCCGAAATTGTTGAAAGTCGCGCGCGTCGCGGAAGTATTCGCGAAAGTTAGCGTTTCAGTGCTCTACCGTGAGCCGAAATTGTTGAAAGTGATCCCCAGTGCAAGCTGCAAAAATACGAGAGCAGTTTCAGTGCTCTACCGTGAGCCGAAATTGTTGAAAGTGGCCGATATTGACGTTTTCATCTATTCACCCTCTGTGTTTCAGTGCTCTACCGTGAGCCGAAATTGTTGAAAGGTACTGACGTTGGACGAGTGGCGGCAGCGGAAACAGAAGTTTCAGTGCTCTACCGTGAGCCGAAATTGTTGAAAGGCTGTGGCCGGCGGGCCGGGATGCGAAAGCCGGGTGGTTTCAGTGCTCTACCGTGAGCCGAAATTGTTGAAAGAAATGAAAACTGACAGACAGCGGGTTAACCTCAATCAAGTTTCAGTGCTCTACCGTGAGCCGAAATTGTTGAAAGATGTTCGGGTGGATCAGTCGGATCGGCGAAGTGGTCAGTTTCAGTGCTCTACCGTGAGCCGAAATTGTTGAAAGCTTCTTGCTTAATGCCGGCGCTGTCAACGTAGCAGTGTTTCAGTGCTCTACCGTGAGCCGAAATTGTTGAAAGAGGATATTGGTTTCTCGAACCTGATGAAAAAGTGATGTTTCAGTGCTCTACCGTGAGCCGAAATTGTTGAAAGTGAAGCGTTACGTGAACAAGCGCGATTGGTGGGTGCGAGTTTCAGTGCTCTACCGTGAGCCGAAATTGTTGAAAGTTGGCGGAGTAGCAAGCGGGCCGGAACCGTTGATCTAGTTTCAGTGCTCTACCGTGAGCCGAAATTGTTGAAAGC
>Ga0308310_1000101_pt1 | contig 29930 bp, 41 predicted proteins | sample HotsprSampleMS65_FD_203672 | JGI IMG/M metagenome (GOLD analysis project Ga0308310, IMG submission 203672) | Hot spring phototrophic mat microbial communities from Mushroom Spring, Yellowstone National Park, Wyoming, United States - 20090730_MS65 ...
TTTTTTTTTTGGCAGTAAACCGTCTGTATATATATGGAGGGATATTCTATGAGCAGAGTAATTGCAATTGCAGCAGTACTTCTTCTCTCAATTCCGTCGGCAATGGGCGTTCAGGCGGCCCTAACACCGTCGCGCGGCGCAATTGCCGGATGGCTGGCCGCGATAGGGATCGAATTGGCCTACCTCTCGCTGGCGTTGTTGGAAGTACCGGAACGGCTACGGTCAACGGTTCGGGCAACGGCAGTATGGGCCGTTAGTTCGGCAATATTGCTGAACACCCTCGCCGACTACTCCGCAAAGGTTCCGAACGGGCTGACCGGCGCAGAGGCGTTCGTTCAATCCTTCGACTGGCTATTACTGGCCTTATCCGTCGCCGAAAGCGCGCCGCTTTCCGGTTTAGCCTTCGCCATTGCGTTGATCCTTCACAACCTCAACCACCGGTCAAAAATCTCTCGACAAACCCCCTTGACAACGCGAAGATCGGTGGTATAATATAGGCTTAGCGGTCAAAAGTGGCCAATTCGGAGATTTGACAACGATAAGGGGTTTGTATGGAACTGCGAACACTGCTACCGGATCGCGGGTATATCGTTCTGATGGCCCAACGCGGCGACCGTCGCGAGTTTGTGACGGTTGAAGCCGGTCAGTGGGCAACGCTGGAACAGAAAATCGGTGCGGTGAAGGATAAGGCCAATCTGTACCTTTCGCGCGCCTCGCTGACGGTAAAGCCGGAAGCGGGCAAGCGCGGAACGTCTGACCTTTGCGGTTGGCAGAAAGTAGTCACCGTAGACCTAGACTACGGTTCTGCCGGTCACAACCGCGAAGGGTATCCGCCGGATCGCGACGCCGCGTTAGCACTGCTGGAAAAGCTTCCCAGCCCGTCAGCCGTCCTTTCCACCGGCAACGGGCTATTGGTGTTTTGGGTGCTGGATCAAACGTACCCGATTGATGTGGTTGAGAAGGTTCAAAAAGGCATTCAGCGCGAATTGGAAGCCGTCGCCGCTTTGCGCGGGTACGTTGTTGACGATACGTCGGAGCGGGTGCGGATGTTCCGCGTTCCCGGGACGCTGAACCACAAATCTGATCCACCGAAGCCGGTTGAGTGGTTGTTCACCGATGGGCCGATCTATTCCCTTTCCGACCTCTCCGCCTACGCGCTGGAAATCCTTCCGGCGTTGCGGCTGAGCAGCGGTCAGCTTAGTGAGGAAACCGTTCGCGAGTTGTTACGGTATATCCCTCGCGAAGGGTTGGACTACAACCGTTGGCTGGCGTCGGTGTGGGCCGTTCAGTCGCTCTTTGACGAACAGACGGCAGAGCGACTGTTAGACGAATGGGGTACACCCAACTGGCGGAAGCACAAGAAGCCGGAAGGGAAAGAGACTTCACCGGCAATTCTCATTGCGCTGGCCAAAGAGTACGGCTTTGCCGGTTCTGTCCGCAGTGAAGGGTTTGACGCCGTTCCGATTGCGCCGGAATTGCCGAACACACTGACGGTAGAACAACGTTACCTTGACGTTCCGATGCCGTCGGAACGGGTAGTTGTTCTAAAGTCGGCAATCGGCACCGGAAAGACCGAACTTATCCGACGCTGGTTGGCCGAGCACTATCCGAAACAACCGGTGCTGGCCGTCTCTCACCGCGTTTCGTTGGTGAAGCAGATGGCGCAGCGGTTAGGACTGGAAAGCTACTTCAGCGAAGGCGAATGGAACGTTGACGCAAAGCGCCTGGCGGTAACGTTGCATTCGGTGGATAAGGTCAGCCCAAAGATAACGTATAAGGTAGTTGTCGTTGACGAAGTAGAACAATTCCTTCAGGCGTTGGTGTTTGACCGCAATCTCAGCAGTCGGAAGCTGAGCGTCTTCATTCACTTACTATCGCGGCTGGCTGCAGCAGAAAAGATTATCCTCGCCGACGCCGACGCTGGCCCGTTGACGCTGCGGCTCCTCACCGCGTTAGGCGGGTCGGTACGGTCAATCGTCAATACGTATCGGCACTGTACGTATGAGTTGGTGTACCTCTCACCGACACCAGAGGAGGTTCTCAATCAAGCGCGGCGACTGTGTGCTGAAGGGTACAAAGTCGCAATCGCCTGCAACACCAAAGCCGACGTTGAGCGGGCCGAGATTTTCTTCAAAGCGGAACTACCAACTAAGCGGTTACTGGCCGTCACCGCAGACGGTCGCGAAGGGAACACCGACGTTCTGGCCAATCTAAACGAACGGCTAGAGACGGTTGATATTTTCCTCTTCTCACCATCCGTCGGTACCGGCGTTTCGATTGAACGGAACGATTTTGTTCTGTTCGGTATTGCCCGTTCCGCGCTGGAAGGCGTCGGTAATTCGTTGGACTTTGCCCAACAGCTAGGCCGGTTCCGAAACCCCATCGGAAAGACCGCGTTCTGTTGGGTTGACCCGAAGACGTTCAAGAACGTCGCAACCGACGCCGAACACTACCGCGATCTGGCCTTAATCCGTAAGAGCGCGGCGGATTTGCGCTTTGCGCCGGACGGTCAATCTTTCGTCCCACTGGCCGGTTTTGACGCACTGTACACCGACCTCTTCGCAATCGCGAAGGCCAAGGATGCGCTGCTAAAGCGCAGTTTCCTCAACAGTCTGGCCGGTATCTGGAACAGCAGCGAGATTGCTGCGGTACCGGCCAAGGGTGTTAAGGAAGCACTGACGCGAGAAGCGGCGCTGAATATCCGAAAGGTTATCAACGGTAGTCGCCGCGAGAAGGTAGAAGTGGAGATCGCCGCGATTGCGAATGCCCCGAACACCGAGGCCGAGGCGAAAGCGGTTGATCAACTGGAATACTACGCGCAGAAAGAAGAAATCGCCGAGCGGTACGGTTGTGCAATCGAAGAGGTAACGGCGGAATTGGTCAAAGCAGACCGCAACGGCGCTTATCAGAAAGCTCAGCGGTTGTACGCGCTGGTGAATGCGGAATACGCGCAGTGGAAGGATCAGCAAGAGCGGATTGAAAAGCCGACTGCCGATCTCCGGCTGTTCGGCCCGTTCACCGAATGGCTGCTGGCGATCCTTACCGTCTTCAGAATTGAACTCCGCGAAGGCGCACCGGTTCGGGCAACACCGGAAGGGATTGCGTTCCTGAAGACCTACCGGTCAGCGATTGAAGCGCTGCTCGGTGTTCGCGTTCGGTCAGACGTTGACACCGCGCCGATCCGAACACTGTCGGCTATTTTAGCCACCGTCGGCATTCGCGTTGTCGGCGTTCAGCGACGCGAAGGAACAACGCGCGTTCGCGAATACCGGCTGGCCGGAGTTGAGGAAGCGTTCAAGCGAACGCGGGGGATCGCAAAGCGGTTTGAGGTCATCAAATCGTTGCAATCGCAACTTTGTCACAGGAGTTCTCAATATATTATGAGTATCCGATCTCCTGTGACAGAAGGATCATTAACCGGCGCCGCGCTGATTGAATGGAAAGGAGAGCGCTAATGCCCGCGTTCCGCACCGATTTGGCCTTCGGTAAAGCCGCCGAAACGCGGATTGCCGCTGCGGTGGTTGAAGCACTGTTCCCTTCCGGTGTTGCCGTCCGCTGGCCGGAAACGGCATTGGTGGATTTTGTGATCATCCAAAACGCCGTTGTGGTTGCGGCGCTGGAAGTTAAACGCCGTCGCGTTCCGTCAACTGCGTTCGACGAAACGATATTGCCGGAAGCGATTGTCCGTACCGGCGTTGAGTTGACCGAGCGGCTGAAAATCCCGTTGCTGGCCGCAATTGCGTTCAGTGACGATACGCTGTTCGTTTTCCGCGTTCGGCCACAGCAGAAGGTTATCCAAATCCCAAACCGCGCCGGTAATCCGGTACCCCACCACTGTTTTTCTCTGGCCGGTACCGACGTTATCCGTCTTAAGACGGATTTTTCAACGTCACTTTGAGTTATTTGGCAACAAACCGTCTGTATATATATGGAGGGGGTAAATGGATTTCGAGGAACTCGTATCAATCGCGCTGGAAATCGCCCGCGACCGGTCACTGAAACCATCAGACCGGATTGCCGCGTTGCGGCTGTTGTTCCCGATAGCCCTCAAACGTTCCGAACAGCGCCCGACCGATCCCGATGAACTCTTTGAACGCATCCGCGCCGCCGTTCTCGCCGAACAACCTTCCTGAAACCGGCCCGTTGGGCCGTCGGCGACTGCGCGCAGCGGATGATCTCGAATACTTTGCGCGGGCTTATTTTCCCGACCTTTTCCCAACCGAACCGCCACCGTTTCACCGCGAGGCGTTTGCACTGCTGAACGAAATTGCCGCAAACGCCAGACAGAAACGGCCAGGAAAGCGACTGGCGATTGCCTACCCGCGAGGGCACAGTAAAACCACTATCTACAGCCGCGTTGCCGTTATCCATTCGCTGTTGTACCGTTGGTCTCCGTTGACAATTCTTATCGGCAACAACGATAGAAGCGCAAAGCGGTTGCTGAAGAATATCAAAGACGATTTAGAGAGCAACGAACTCTTACGCGAAGATTTTCCGATCCTTCACCGACCGGCAAAAGTCTGGTCTGCGACCGCAATCGAACTCGCCGACGGCTGCGCGGTTTCGGTGTTCGGGCGCGGTAGTGGCGCCATACGCGGAGTGGTCTCAAAACGAAGGCCGACGCTGGTAATCGGTGACGATATTGAAGACGACACCAGCATCCGCAGCGAGATCGAAACATCGGCGCTGATCGAATGGTGGAATAGGGCGGTACTGGCCGTCGGCGATAATATCACCGGTACCACAACCTATATCCTTGTCGGTACCATTCTGGCCAGACAAAGCCTATTCGTTTCGTTTGCCGAAACGCCAGGCGTTACCGCGTTGATCTATCCGGCGCTGATCACCCCTCCGACCAATACCGACCTTTGGGCCGAATGGGAACGGCACTATACCGCGCATCCGGTTGATACGCCGGAAGCGGATACGTTCTACCAACAACACAAAACTGAATTGGCCAAAGGCGCTACGCTGTTGTGGGATCGGCCAGACGCGCTGTGGTATATCTATCAGTATCGTCTTAGTCGCGGTGAGTTGGCCTTTCAGCGCGAGCTTCAGAATAACCCCTATTCCGACGATACCCAGCCGCTCGGCCCGTTGCCGGAAAGTGATCCGATCACCGGTTATCGGATTGCGGCGCTTGACCCGACCGTCAGCGGCGCAAAGACGGCAGACTATCCGGCCTACGTTGAGATCGTCTTTGATCCGGCCACAAAGAAGGCCGTATTGGATTACTGTTTGGCCGAACGGGCAGACTACGGCACAACGGTACGGATGATTGCGGATCGGATTGCGCAACTACCGAAACCGCTTGATGGGTTGGTAGTAGAGGCCAACAGCGCCGGTGCGGTGATTGCCGATCTGTTGCAGCAAGAGCTAATCCGACGCGGGCGAACCGAAGTTGCGACCAAGATTTACAACAAAGTACCGAAGGCACAACGGATAGCGGCCCTGGCCGTCTACGCCAGACGCGGGCAGTTTGCGATACGGCGAGGATTAGGCGGCGAGTTTGTAAGAGAATGGCAGTCGTATCCGGCGGTCAGAAACGATGACGCACTTGACGCGGCGGCGACGGCAATGCGGTTTTTAGAAGAGCAACGATTACTACTGTTGGGTGAACCGAATGCATACTTCTTCGACCCAGAAGAGCTATAATCCGCGATTTGGGGTTCAGACCGGCGATATTTGGCGGGTGGGAAATCAGTATTTGGTTTGCGGCGACGCCGCCGATCCTTCGGTTAAAGAAACCGTTACGCGGTTGTTGCCGGTAGAGACAATCCTTACGTCACCACCTTACCCGAAAGTTCGGAAATATCAAGAGATCGGCGACGTACCGTTTGCGGTTGTTACCGGTATCCTCGCCGGTCTGGCCGAGATCGAAACCGTTCAGAGTGCGTTTGTCAATCTCGGTATCGTTCACATCAACGGTACCGTTTGGCGGTATTGGGAAACACTGATCGAAGCGTTTCCGTTCCCTCTGTTCCAATGGATCGTTTGGGATAAGCTCACACCGGTCCCGCGAGACGAGAACGGTAGGTTACTGCAATCGTTCGATTTTGTGTTTCACTTCAAGCGACCGGATCACCGACCGCCGCTACAGCGTTCGCGAAAGCTAAAGACTGCCGGGAAGGTATCGAACGGTTTCACCGTTCGCGAGCCGGACGGACGAATACGACGGTTTGAACCGGAAAATAGTTCGTATCGAACACCGGAATACGGGATTGAACACAACGTTATCCGACTACCGAACGAACACCGCCGCGATATACGAACGGCGCATCCGGCAGTGTTTCCGGTTGAATTACCACAGTGGGTTATGAAGGCCTATCGATACCAATACTGGCTAGACCCGTTTGTCGGATCGGGGTCAACGCTGATCGCCGCCGAGCGCGAAGGGTTGCGGAGTGTTGGGATTGAAATCGTTCCGTACTACGCCGATCTCGCACTGGCCCGCTGTGAGAAAGAAGGGTTAGCGATTGAGAGGATACACCGGCAATGATCCCCCAAACGGCACAATCGAAAGCCGCGCTGATCCACACCATTCGTCAGGCGGTCAACCCACCGGCCAGACCGTTGCCGGTACCGTTGCGGTCTCTATTTGGTAGAGAGTTCCGAACGCCGTTACCGGTTCTTCAAGCGGTGATCGCTGCGGTTGCGGATAAGCTCTATCTGGCCAGGGTGCGAAACCGGCGGAAAACCGTCGAACAGCAAATCGGGCGGATACTCACCACGTCGGAGTATCAACTACGACTGTTGTTCGCGGCGGTTGTGCGCGACGGTACCGGCTATCTGATGATCGTCACCGATCCGAAACCCGCATTGGTGTTTGTACCGGCATACGACGGAACGATAGGCGCGTTTTCGTTCACCGACGGCGCGATAGGGATTGTCGGAATTACCGATACTGGCGAGCGGTTGTTGACGGTGTTCCGAACCGGTACCATCGAACGCTATCGCGAACAGTCGCAACAATGGGTTCGCACCGAAACCGAACGCTGGCCGTATCCGATACCGGTGATCGAATTCGGTGACGGAAAATCGTTCGTTGAGCCGCTCATCCAACTGCAAGACGATTTAAACCTAGCCGTCTTCGATCTTCTTGCCGCAAACCGCGCCGTAGGCTTTCCGGTGCGGTATATCCTCGGTAGTGCCAGTAGTGATTACCTCACAAACCTTTTCGGTCAACCGTTGATCGACGCAACTGGCGCGCCGATCCGGCGAACGATAACGCTTGAACCAGGCGCGTTTGTGCGGATCAGTGAACCAAATGCCGAAATCGGCCAGCTTTCCGCTTCTCCGCCCGACGCGACCACCATTAATACGCTGTTGGAATTGTTCAGTCTTTTCACCGGCGTACCGCTCTTCTTCTTCAAGGGTACCGTACCTTCTGGCGCCGCCATTCAGGCGGCTGAACAACGGCTGAATGCGACGGTAGAACGGTATCAATCACTGCTTTCCGATCCCCTTCGCCGCGTTTGCGCAACGCTGGCCGCATTGGTGGCAAACCGTCAGAGTGACGAAGACGAATGGGTGGTTGACTGGTATCCGCCGCAGATCGAAACCGAAGAACTACGGGCGCAACGGGTGAAGTGGGTGGTTGAAGCGGTGAATGCCGGTCTAATGAGCAAAGAAGAAGCCGTTCGTACCATTCACCCAGACTGGCCGGAAGAACGGATTATTGAGGAGGTAGCAAAGCTCAATGGAAGCCCAGAACCAGGAAACTGAGATTACCGAGCCGGTAAAACCGCCGGTTGAACAACCGACCGAAGACCTTCGCGCCACCCTTCGCAGTGAGATTGAAGCAGAATTGCGCGAAGCGTTGCGGAAAGAGATCGAAGCCGAACTGCGAGAGAAGTTGCGCGAAGAGATCGCGAAAGAGTACGAAGCACAACGGCGGAAAGAAGAGCTTCAGCGCGTTCGGCAATCGCTGATCGAAGAGTACGAATTGAACAGCGAGCAGATCGAAGTACTAGACCTTTTACCGATTGAAGACCCTACCGAATTATCGCGACGGGTTGAGCGATTGTTTGGGCGGCAAAAGACGCCGAAGGTCAAATCACCGCAATTGATTACCGAACCGGAAGTATTTACCGTTGCACAGATCAAAGACCCCGCGTTCTGGCGACAAAACCGCGAGAAAATCCTACGCGCCGCAGCAGAAGGTCGTATTGTTGAATAGGAGGGAGTAAATGACCGTCAACTTAGGTAGTGGAAACGTCGGGTTAAACTACGTTCCGACAATCCTTGCCCAGCGCGCCCTTGAACTTCTTCGCGCTACCCATATTCTGCCGCGCTTTGCAACACCCGATACGCGGTATGAAACGGCCCAATTCGGCCAGACGATTACAATCCCCCGCCCAATGAGTACGACTGCGAACCAGAAGCTACCAGGCCAGCAGGTGACCATCCAAACACCAACCGGATCAAACGGATTGCAGATCACCCTCAACCAGCATTGGGAAGTGACAACGGTAATCGAAGATACCGCCGCGTTGCTGGCCAATCAATCACTGATGGATTTATTCGTCCAAGACGCTGTTCGCTCGCTGGCAGAGCAAATGGAAGCGTCGCTGTTCACCGCCCTTAACGCTGCGGTGACAACGAACGATACCGACGCCGCCGCAGCGCTGGAACTTTCCGAAATCCGGTTGGTGCGCCAGCGTCTGACTGAGGCTCGTATTCCGGTCAGTGGTCGGATTGCGGTGATCGGGCCGGAAGTTGAGACACAGATCAAGAGCGATACCGGTCTGGCGAACTACTTCGCGTACCAGCAGGCGACCATTGCCGAAGGTTCCATCGGGCGCCTAGAGGGGTTTGACTGGTACGTCTCGCAGTTGGTGCCGGTGATTACCGGAACGCCGAATAAGCGCGCCAACTTCTTCTACCATCCGCGAGGTCTGATTGTGGCCATCCGGCCATTACCCGAAGTACCTTCCGGTATGGGCGCGGTAACGTCAACCGTCACCGACCCCGAAAGTGGGTTGGCAATGCGGGTTGTGAGCAGCTATAACCCGAACTACCTCGGAACACAGATCACACTCGATATGCTGTGGGGTGTCGGCGTCGTTCGCGAATACACCTGGCGGGTACGAACGAATGTTTAGTTACGATCCTGGCCAAATCAACCCAGATACCGGCCAGCCGATTTCGGCGATCCGGTTCCTGCTTCAGGATACCGTCGAAGAGCTGGCCGAGTTCACCGATGCAGAGATTGTGGGGGTTTACCAACAAACCCCCAGTAGTCATCCGCAACGGGTACGGGTGTACTACGCCGCCGCACTGCTGGCCGAAGCGCTGTACCGCCGGTACAGCAGGGACGTATCCTTCTCCGCCGGTGATCTGAAGGTTAACTACGAACTACGCCGCCAACACTGGCAGTTGTTGGCCAACGAATTAGCCCAGACGGCGCTTCGGCAGATCGGTGAAGGGTTGGTGTGGTACACCGAGCGCGGGGTTTGGTAAGTTGTCACAGGAACGGTGAAGCTATAATAATATTGAGAACTCCTGTGACAAAGCTGACTGGTCAACCATCCGCGCCGGTGATCGGGCAATAACCCGAAAGTATTAGACGTTTAATTCGCGAATTGTAGTTCGTAGTTCCTCTCAAACCCTCTCAACGCGGCGCGGATCGTTGCGGGTGAAACGTTGTCACAGGAGTTCTTAAGATATATTATAGCTTCCGCGCTGCTGTGACGGTGATCTATGCGAGCAACAGACCGAGCAACCCTCCGCGCCTTAGCGCGGCGGTTTCTTACCGATACCGTCTTTACCCTCGCCCGTTCGGTGACGATTACCGACTTCGGCAACCTTCAAGAGACCTTCACCCGTTCCGGTTCGTTTCGCGGGCTGTTGGTGATTAATCGTTCGATCAACGCGGTCAGACAGCAGACGAAGGGAACCGACGCGGGTGAGACCGTTACCGGAACGGTACGTATCCTCTGTGAAGAAGCACCGCCAAACGTCGAATGGGTTGAGGTGAACGGTGAAATCTATCGCGTTCTGGCGGTGATCGCACTGCCGTACCGCGTCTTTGAAGAATTGCAGTGCAAACCGCGACGGGAGGTCGTATGACGTATCTGGCCAGAGATTTTATCTTCGAGATTAACGCCGGTTCGGGCTTTGTGACCGTCGGCGGCATTCAAGAGTGGTCGTTTACCGTTGAAACCGAGGTTCAAGACGCGACTACCGTCGGAAACACCGGCTGGAAAACCGAAATCCCAACACTCCGTAAGGCGCTGATTGAGTGTTCGGGGTTCGTTGCGGTCAACGGAGTAACCCGCGACGCCGGTCAATTGGCGGTGTTGAGCGCGGCGACAACCGGCGCTTCCGTTCAGTTTCGCGTCTCAACAACGATACTGAACGGTGGCAACCCGATAGGCAGTATCTCCGGCAACGCCTATATCGAATTGACTACCGGCGCCGGAGGCGGAACGTCTGAACTCGGTGAGTTTTCCTTCCGCGTTCACTTCGTTGGTCAGCCGACGTTCAGCGGAATATTTGCCTAGGTAGTTGCCAACGGAACTTTGTCACAGGAGTTCTCAATATTATTATAACTTCAAACCTCCTGTGACACCGGTGAAAAGGGGTACCGGTGACGGTCACAAAGCTCATCCAAGCAATCCTAGAAGCCTATAGTCGCGCCGAGGCGAAGTTGCTCGCTGCCGTCGCTGATGCGGTAGAACGCAAAGATCGCGAACGGCAGTTGGCCGAACTCCGCCGCCAGGCGCAACAGATCGTTGAGCAATTACGGGCCGGAACGGTTGACCAGGCGCTGAAGGCGCTGATTGCAGCGTTTGAAGAGGGCGCGACAAAGGCCAAGGCCGATACCGTACTGGTCAACCCGACACCGAATGCCTTTCTCGCTGCCGAGTTGTTCAACCTCCTCGGTGAAACGCGGTTTGCACTGTTACGACAAACCGAAGACGCCTTCCGAACTGCCGTCGCCGCCGAAGTATCGCCGGTGCTGCTCGGCGCGGAAACGCGGTTAGGTTCGGCGGCGGACGTATTAGCCTATCTGGCCGAGCGCGGGTTTACGTTCAGGGATCGTAGCGGACGCGAATGGGAATTGGCCAGTTACGTTGAAATGGCCACCCGAACGGCGACAATGAACGCCTTCCGCGAAGGTCGGGCGGCGTCACTGCTGGCCAACGGGTACGATTTGGTGGTTATCCGTTCCGGCCCGTCGCGCTGTCCGAAGTGCGATCCGTACAACGGAAAAATCGTCAGTCTGACCGGCAAACACCCGAAATACCCTTCACTAGAACGGGCCAAAACCGACGGCGTATTTCACCCGAACTGCCGCTGTTCCTTTTCGGCTTACATTGAGGGGTTGACGGAAACCGAACCGGTTGAACGGGTTCCGAACTATTACGCCGAAGAGCAAGAACTACGGCGGTTAGAACGCGAAGCGAGGTCACTGCGGCGGATTGTTGCCGTTACCGGAGACGAGGCCGCAAAAGACCAATTGAAGGTCGTCACAGAACAGATAAAGGCGTTGGTTGAGGATACTGAAGGATTGACCCGAAAGCCGCACCGAGAACAGATAGGAGTACCGCGATGAGTGTTCGGTTTCACTGGAACGGCGCAAGGGTGAAGTTGTCACTCAACCGAAAACGAAAGGAAGCACTTCGCGACGCGGCGGAATACCTTTTAGACGAAAGTAAGAAGTTGGTACCGTTTGATGAAGGCGTCTTGAGCGCTTCCGGTTCGGTTGCGGTGAATGAAAAAGGAACAAAGGCGGTGGTTGGGTACAATACTCCTTATGCTGTATACCAGCACGAGCGTACCGATCTCTACCATCCAAACGGTCGTAGCGCGAAGTACCTTGAACGTCCGCTACGAGAAAAACGCCAGCGGATTATCGATTACTTCCGTCGCCGCCTCCGAGAGGCCGTATGATTAGGTTACTCTTACGCGACTACCTTCAGACGTTATTCCCTTCCGTCACCTTCACCGTTGACTATCTACCGGCAACAACGGCCCTCTGTTGCGCGTTGGTTGCAACCGCCGGTACCTTCAGCGACGGAAAGTTTGCGATTGATGAGGTCGGTATTCAGTTTCTCCTACGCGGAGAAGACCGACAGACAACGGCACAGACGGCAGAGACGCTGTATCGCGCGTTGGTGTCGGCAAAGTTCGATTTGCCGCCGTATCGCATCCTCTCCGTTTCCGTACCGTCTGCGGGGCCGGTGTTTGTCGGGGTAGACAACGGATTATCGTACTACAGTATCAACGCAGTATTCCTCACCGTTCGCACCGGCAGTGCGGCGGGGTATCGTCAGGAGGCGTAAATGTTTCCGGCCAGAGCGGTAGCGATAGAAGTTCAGATCAGCGGTACGTATACTGCAATTCCTGGTATTCAAAGCTGGAAACTGAACGTTGAAAATGAAGAGGAAACGATCTTCACCATCGGCGGTTCAACCGGCTCGGTGATACCGGTGGCGAATACGGTGAGTGTTGAGGCGTCCGGTTATTTGGTGTGGGACGGATCGAACATCAACAGTACCCAACGCTACGTTATCACTTCCGCCCGAACGTTCCGCCGCGATAACTTCCGTATCCGACTGCTGAACCCGACTTCAGGCGCCGAGATCGGAGCGATCACCGGTGCGGGATATTTTCGGCTGACGGGTACAGGCGGCGGAGCAAACGCGAAGAGTGATTTTGGGTTCGTCTTTACGTTTGACGGAGCACCAACCTACACCGGCGCGTTTGCGTAATTCGTTGCGGACGGAACTTTGTCACAGGACTTCTCAATATATTATATATTCATACTTCCTGTGACATCCGCGTAGGGACTTCCTGTGACAGAAAGGATGATTGATGAAGGATTTTGATGCCTTCCTGAAAGAACTAGAGGGTAGCGGCCCGATTTTCAAGCTCTTCGGTGACGTTTACCGGCTACCGACTTCACCATCGGCGTTGTCGGTGTTAAAGCTCCTCGCCCTCCGGCGAAAGCCGGATGAGATTGCGGATGATCAGTTAGTGTTGGAAATATTCCGTTCCTTCTTTGGCAATGCGGTGAAAACCGACGGAACAACCGGCGACTTCGTTAGTGAGTGGTTAGAGCGCGGGTTGACGATCACCGCGATGATCGAACTGTTGAAGTGGGTTCTGGCCGAATACCGGCTGGCCGGTGAAGGGAATAGTGAGGGAAAAGGGTTGACTGGCTGATCTCCGCCTGGGGCGCAATTGAGGCGGATTTTCAGCGCGAATATCAGATTGACCTTCGACGCGAACTGCCGTCAATGTCGTTGCGGCGGTTTCTGACCTTACTGACCAACTTATCACCCAACGCGGTTACTCCGACGGCGATCAAACGCGAGCGGGACAGCGATCCGGTGGAAATCGCAAAACAGATTAAGGCACTACTTCAATGAACGTCGGTGAACTCTTTGCAACCTTATCACTGAACGATCAGCCGTTCCGCGCCGCACTAGACGCGGCGGAGAACTCGTTGAGATCGTTCCGTTCCTCGCTGGCTTCAGCCGCCGAGGCTGCGGCTGGGTTGGTGAAGGGCGCGGCTATCGGCGGGGTTGTTGCCGTCGGCGGTGCACTGACCGGCGCTGCGGCGGCGGGGTTGTCGTTTAACAACGCACTAGAACAGACAACCGCGCAACTGCAAGCGATGACGAAAGACGCCGCACAGACGGAAGCAATTCTTCAGATGATCAAACAACGCGCCGCCGAAACGCCGTTTGCGTTCACCGAAATGGCCAACGCGGCGGCTTCGTTGTTACCGGCGGCAAAGGCGTCCGGTGCTCAGTTAGAAGACCTTCTCGCCGTTGCCGAGGTTCTCGCCGCCAGCAATCCGGCGCAAGGCCTTGAAGGGGCCGCGTTCGCCCTCCGCGAGGCGCTGAGCGGTGACTTTGTGTCTGTGGTCGAACGGTTTAACCTTCCGCGCTCGGAGATCAACCGACTGAAAGAAGAGGGCGTACCGGCGTTGGAAGCCATCCGGCAAACGTTGGCCGGTATGGGGTTAGATGCTTCGGTCGTCAGCGCGCAGGCGAATACGCTACAAGGCCGTTGGGGTCGGGTGACGGATATCCTTCAACAATTGGCCGGTGTCGCCACACAACCGATCTTCGACGCGGCCAGCGCTGCACTGGGCTGGTTTGCCGATCTGTTAGAACGGAACTTACCGGTGCTACAGCAATTTGCAGAAACAATCGCCGGTCGGTTACGCGACGGATTGACCGCCGTTCAGCCGGTGTTGGGTACGATTGCGGCTACGGTACAAAACGCATTCGGTGCCATCGGCCCGTTGGTCGCCGACGCAACCGCCAAACTAGCCGAGTTCACTCCGGTGATTGAAACCGCGAAGACGGTGCTCAACGATCTTTGGGTTTCCGTTCAACCGGCGCTGAACGAACTCGCCGCGTTGTTCGGAACGGTCAAGGATCGGGTAACGGGGTTGTTCGGTACGGTCGGTGAGAAAGCACCGGCGGTGAAAGGATTACTGGCCAATTTGGCCGGTGTTGCCGTTGCTTCATTCAGACAGACCGCACAAACGATTGCCTCGGTGATCGGTATTATCCGTTCCGTCTTTGACGCCTTTGCGCCGTTGGTCGAAGCTATCGTTTCGGTAATCGTCGGCTTTCTCGAAGAGAACGGCGCAAAGATATTGGCGTTCTTTTTGACGGTCAGAGAGAAGATCGGATCGATTATCGTTACGCTGTTGGAAATCGCCACCGCGATCCTTATTCCGATCTTTACGTTCCTGGCCGATTTCATAAGCGACAACCAAGAGACGATAAAGGAAATATTCAGTCGCGTTTGGGGCGCAATTGAAGGGATCGTTTCCGGCGCGCTATCGGTTGTTGAAGGCTTACTAAAGTCGGTGCTGGCACTACTTAAGGGCGATACGGATACAGCACTGGCCGAATTGGAAAACGCTTTCAACGCGGCGTTTGAAGGGATTAAGAAGGCCTTCTCTTCGTTGTTCGACTGGGCCGCGCCGTTTGTCGAAGAGCAGGTCAAGAACCTTACCGAAACGATCATCGGCTTCTTTGACAACGCGGTAAAGACGATCACCGGATTGCCGGAAAAGGTCAAGAACGCCGTATCTGACTTCGGCGGATCGGTGTTTGAAGGGGTCTCTTCGGCGTTCCAACTTCCACAGTTGCCGCAATTACCGTTCTTCGGTCAACCGAACCAAAACCGAACGGTGAACATTACGGTCAACGCGCAGTATCCGTCAACGGGCCGTTCGTTGTTTGACGATATAGCACTGGCTGCGAGGGTGATACGCTGATGTTTACGCTTTCATTTGTGAGAGTACTTTATAACTCAGAAGTGCTGTTTAATCTATCTTCTGTTGCGGAAATACTCAGTCTTTCCGGCTTCGAGGCCGTATCTTATCAAATAACTGACAACTCAAAACCTTCTACCATTGAGTACGCTCCTTTTGTCTGGGGACGGAAGGATTTTTCGGTTGTGTTGTTTGTGCGGGGTTCAACGCTTAGTGAGTACGCAACTAAGCTAGAAACAGTTTTATCCGCGTTCAGGCAGTACAGAGAAGTAAATACTGCACATAGGTTCATCATCCAAAACAACCAGACGAACAAAAGCTACAACATTCCGGTAGTTATAGAAGAAGTAAGTATAAGCAAACAGACCGGCTTCTCTGCGACTGTCGCCGTTCGCGGCAGGAAAAGAGCACTCACTGTATTTAACAACTCTGTCCCCACCTCAGTAGGCGCTACGACATCCGCCGAAGGTTTACCAAAAACGGTTAGTTTCTCTTATACCGGATCGTTCCCCGCCCCACTCATAATCGTTCTGTATGGGCCTATCAATCAAGGATTTCAGATTTCTCGCCAAACGTCAAATCCATTATTCAATTTCACTTTGACCGTCGGAACAACAATCCCATCTGGCGTTTTGGTTGAGATTGATTATAGGTATTTCCTTGCCGGAGGATCATCGCCGGTTAAGAACATTCAGTACCTAGCAAACCCAGAAATAGCACCCGATCTGGTTACTGTTCCTTCCTCTGTAAATCAATTTACCTTATCCGGTCCGTCAAGTACAGGAACCGTCATAATTGGTGCTTATCTTATGAGCTGGTCAATTTATGAATAGAGTTGTTCTCTACAACGGAGCTGGCCAGGCTTTGATGACTTTTCAAAACACTTCGGTGCAGTGCTCTTCGGCGCTGAACGAAATCGGATCGGCGACGGTAGAGACCGATGAAGTACCGATTAACGTTGTGAATACTCTGTGCAGCAACCCGGACAACTTCCTTCGCGTCTTTTTCGCACAGCGTTCGTTTGCAACCGATCCACAAACGGTAATTTGGTCTGGGTTTGTTACCGGTGCTACCGTTCGCCGCGAACCGGCGAGAACGGTAACAACGATTACCGCCATCGGGGCTGAAGATTTTCTCCGCCGTCGGTTTGTGTTATTTCCGAAAGGAACAACGCCGGACAATCAATACCGCTGGTACGCGAACGGTACCGCACTCGGAACGATTATCAACGGGCTGTTGCGGAACTATCAAAGTGACGGGCAACGCTATCTCAGTAACCCGTTTCCGTTTCCGATAATCTCGGACGTTCAAACTACTGTCACCGTACCGGAGATTGACACCGGTGAACGAACCCCTTATGAGGTTTTGCGGGCGATTATCGGGCGGTACGGAACCTACTTCAAAGCAGTGATCGAAGGAACGAACAGTATCCGGTTAATCGTTCGTACCCTCTTTGCTTTCCCCGCGCCGGTAACGGTACTGACCCCAACGGTACCGTTTGTGAGCGAGTATCGCGAAGACTGGGCCGCGACAGACGAAGGCGCGCTGATTGTCTGGTACGGCGGATCGTCAACACCGTTTCAAGCGGCTTCTTCGTATTTCTTGACGGCCAGAGAGCGGTTGTATCGGGCCAACTCCAACAACCAGGGCGAGGCCGCATTTGAAGCGGTGTCTTCGCTTGATCCGTACCCTTCAAAGCGAAGAGTTGTCTCCGTCTCACTGACCGGCCCGTTTCCGCGAGAACTACTGATCACCGGCAACGCCGTCGCGCTGAGAAACGAATTTGGGTTCGGTAATCTGGCACTGATCCGGTCGGTAACGTACCGTTCGCAAAACGAGGTAGACAACGCAACAATAGAACTAACGGACAAACTATGAGCGAAACCGAACGAACAACAGTCTTAACGCTGGCTGATACCGTTCGCGATCTCCGCCGCCGCGTTGAACAGTTAGAGCAGAAGGCTGTGTTTAGCCGCAATAACGCGAACGGTATTCGATTCAACGGCGATTTGCAGACGAACTTTATCCGGTTAGGGCAGGCGAACAGTATACCGCTTCGCAACCAGAATACCCCACAAATGAGGGTTCGCGGTGCCGACACCAACGCAACGTTTTTTGAAATCTTTTTTGACCGGTTTCAAAACTCGGTATTCTTTGAAGTGGGCTGCGAACGAGAAGTTGAAGGGGGTGGCGCCGGTAATCCGGTTCGGGCAATCCATAGGGAAATGAACCCGAACACCAACCGCGATCTGGTGAGGCCGGTGTTTATGGCGTTGATGGGCGGCGACAACAACCCGGCAACCGCGTTCTTTGGCCAACGTCTGTATATGAGCGGGTCGGTGCTCTCTGACCCTACCGGAACTACCTTTCAGACGAGCGGTGGTCTTCAAACCATCCTCTGGGCCGGTTACGATAGAGGTCAAAGTACCTGGCGGTATTACGTCAACGCAAACTGGCAGATACTATCTGACGAACGTACAAAGCGCGATATTCAATCGTTCACCAAAACCGCCGACGGGCTACAACCGCGCCGGTTCCGTCGGGTTGACTGCGAGACTGAAGAGGTCGGCTTTGTGGCGCAAGAGGTCGAACGGGTATTGCCGGAGGCGGTTGGAGAGGTAGACGGAACAAAGACACTCAAAGAAACGGTAATCCTTGCCGCGTTGGTCAACTCGGTGAACGAATTGACCAAAACAGTCAACGAATTGCAACAACGGATTGAGCAGTTGGAGGTTGAACGGTGGAAATCGTCACCGAACTCGTCGAAGCCCTAACCGCCGGTCATAGCGGGTTGACCGCCGGTCAGTATTTGGTGAACGCCCTACTAGGCGCCGTCGGTGCCTTTGTCGCCGCCGTTGCGTCTTCAGCCGAAGACCGGATCGAACTACCGCGTTACGAAAACGGCCAGATTAGTTTAGGCGTTGTCGGAACACTGGTAGTCGGTGCCGGTGCCGCGTTGGTGATCGGTTACGGCGGATGGGTACCGTTGGTTGCCGGTATGGTCGCAGAGATTGTCGTACCGGCGGTGTTGGAAATTGTACGAAGGGAGGTCGAACGGTGGAAGCGGTAATTGCGAAATCGTTTCCGTTGCTGGTAGCAGCGTTAGTACCAGAGTACGCTCCGGTACTATTGATCTTTGGTTTGATTGCGTTGCTAAGGGGGTGAAAATGATAACGGCGCAATTCGCAGTCGTAATTCCTCAGATCAACCGCCAACGGGTGTTGGAAACACTGGCCCGTTTTTGTACGCAATACGATCAACCCGCGCAACGCGAAATTGCGGATCGCTATATCACCCGATGCGCGGAAATTGGGCTGTACACACCAATGGTGATCGCTCAAGCGCTGTTGGAAACCGGATACTTCAACAGTTGGTGGTCTAGCCCGCCGCGCCATAACTTTGCCGGTATCGGCGTTACCGGCCAGAGCAGCCGCGAACGGCCAGCACAAGGCTACTGGGCGGAGAAAGACGGCGTTTGGTATCGCGGCTATTCGTTTCCTTCAATCGCCGAAGGAATTGAAAATCACCTAGCGCTATTGCTAATCTACGCAACCGTACCGGATAAACGAACAAAGGCGCAAAACGATTGCATTGCCGGTTCCGTTTTTGCGTCACTGGCCCGCACTCACCGGTATACCGGCAAGGCGCCGTTTTGGATCGATCTCAACGGCAAATGGGCAGTCCCTGGCAACGGATACGCTCAGCGGATCGCGGCAATCGCGGCGCAGTTGGTGTAACTGTCACAGGAGTTCTGAAGCTATAATAATATTGAGAACTCCTGTGACAACGTTACAGACGTAACTACTTACAACACAAACAGAAACCCTCTCGGCATTCACCGAGAGGGCTTTTTGTTTGTCGGGTAGTTATCGGCGACTTCGCGGCGGCTTTCGGAACTTCCACTTCACCGGTACCACCGGCGGCGGTTCGGGCGCTACGCGGTGCTCGAAAAACTGACCGTCGTCAATCACCAGCGCGCCATCCGGCGCCTCGGTGTGGTTCTCGGTGATCCGTAGGCCGACGTTATCGTAGAAGACGTAGAACGTCTTCTCTGACGATTTGGCCAGTAGATCGCTGATTAGCAGCGCCTCGCCGATAGTCTCAACCGGTTCGCTACCGGTCAGAAGGTTGAAGTCAACGCCTTCGTTGGCGTAAATCCTAATTGCGTACTCGCCGTCGGTCAGTACGGCAACTTCTCGGTTAACGCGGGTTAGGAACTTCATCGGAAACCTCCTTTGGGTAAAGATCGATTACGTCTGTAGTATAGCGCTGCCGGTTCGGGTTGTCAAGAGGGTTGTCACAGCAGTGCTGATCTTATAATATATTGAGAACTCCTGTGACAAAGTTCCACAGTCACCGGCGCGGGCCGGTACGAACCCACTTGACAACTCCGCCGGTCGGTGATATACTAACAGCGTAATCGGTTCGGTTCACTGATAGGAGGTTCGCGGGCCGCGAACTAGAAAGAGGTAAACCAATGGGTTCTGTGACGTATCCTTATATCAGCACTTACTTAAAAGGGTTTTCCGTACTGTTCGGCGATTTTACCGGCTATCTAGTGCTGGTTGAAAACACCGCAATCGCGGTAAACGGAACCGCCGCGTTGGTGGTTGAGTTCCCACCGGATAGCGTTCCGTTCCGGTTCCTCGGTAACGAGGTACCGACTGTGGTTGTTCGGGCGCTTGATCAGCTACCGAGGGTGAACACTCTCGCAATAGAAAACCTCGGCGATAAGCAGCGGCTAACCGCCGTCTGTGAAGGTGGGATAGGGGCTGATTTTTCCATACCGCCGAGCGGGAGTAAGACCTTAGCACTGGCCGGTAAGCTAAAGAAGGTTGCAGACCAGCCAGCAACAGAGGAATTGGGGACGCGGAAATTGTCCGAGTTCGCCAACGGCTGGCACTTTAGCGAGTTTAGCTGGCTGAAGACGATTGTGAAGCCGGTGGTAGAATCGGTCAAAACCGTACACCCGCTGGCGCCGAAGGCGACGTTTGTTGACGCTGATATAACACTGGCTTCTAATCTGGTGGCGCCGAAGCCGGTACCAATTCTCCGGCTGAAGTTCACCGGCTTCGGTAAGGTTACGGCGTTGATTGTTCCGGCAACCGGAAACTAGAACCCAAACAACACCGAGACGAACCCTCACCAACAACGGTGAGGGTTTTTCGTTGCGTTAGAAACGTTGTCATAGGAGTTCTCAATATTATTATAGCTTCAGCGTTCCTGTGACAACCCTCTTGACAGCCGATTGCCGCTGTGGTATACTACGGTCACAACGGTAATCGGTTTACTACTTAGGAGGTCACCAATGAAGCCCGTAACTTACGAACACAAGGAATACCGCTCGGTAGTTCGCTACAACCCCCAGACTCATAAGTTTATCGTCTATTTGTACCGCAACGAAGAACTAATCGAACTTCAGACCTTCAGCGACTACGATACCGCCGACAATTACGCCTATCTTATCACTATCATTGAAGACTTATGTGATCGATTAGGTCTCCGCTAATCCTCTCCGTCAACCGCCTACCGGTCAATCCGGTAGGTGGTTTTTTTTTTGCGCTCCGGCCCGTCTCATCAACCGGCAGAAAAATCCGCGAAATTTCCTCAAAATACCCTCTTGACAAACGTCAGCCGGTATGCTATATTGTAAGTTAGATAAGTAATCGCAACGGTCAAGCGAAGTTAGTCAACGGAGGTACCACAATGAAATTCAACAAAGTTCGGAACGGCGAGTATCGGGCGGAGGTTCGCAAGGGGGTGTTTCTCTGGGTAGTTCGCGAAGGTCGCAACTGGGTATGGTTCCTGGGCGGCTACGATCCGAACCTAGGAGCTTGGGAAACGGATAACAACGGGCCGTTTCCCACCCGCCGAGAAGCAATCGCCGACGCACTGGCCAATTACGAAGAGCTTCTAGCTGAATAATCCGAACAGCCCCTGCCGGTAGCGATACCGGTAGGGGCACCAACAGAAAGGATACACAGATGTTTTGGGAAAAGGTTACTATCGAAGGAGCTTCAACGATTGTGATCGAAAAGGATTTGGTACGAGGGGTTGTTAAATGGTCGGTTACGACGGCAAACCGGATTATCGCCGGTGAAGCCGCAACGGTAGCCGAGGCATTCGCCGAGGCCGTAGCCGCCGCGAACGACCAGCAACGAAAGCTAACGGATGAAGCGATTAAGGAATTCAATCTGGCCGATTTGCTCGATCAGTAATCAACCGCATCCGAACGCCGCCGGAACAACCGGCGGCTTTGGCGCGTTGCTAGAAGGGAACTTCGATGAAATACATCAGCGAGCTTAGTGACGTTCAAAGCGCGATCACCGAAATCACCGATCCGCGCTGGCTACCGGTGATCGCTATCGATATAGAGACCGCACCGATACCGGCACTGGTCGGTTATCCGCGTTCGGGGAAAAAGAAGGAATACAAAGAGTACCTAAAGAAGGTAGAGGGTCTACCGTTGTTCGATCAGCCGGTACCGGATTGGGTTCCTGGCCACATTCGCCGGTTGTTAGAGTTGGACGCGGTTGACTGCGATCCGGTACGGCCTGGCCTTGACCCCTACACCAGTGATATTTTCCTTTTTCAAATTGCCCGTTCTGACGGCGAGCGGGTTGAGAGTTGGGTATTTAACCTTCACCGGTTACCGGTTGAGGTTATCCGCCCGTTGCTACGGCTAGACGGGCTGTATCTCGGTCACAATATCCAATTCGATCTGGCCTTTTTCCTTCACTATCTCGCCGAAGCACCGCGCAACGTCTTTTGCACCGCGACGGCGTCGCGGGTGTTGTTCCTCGGCCTAGACCTCCGGCACTCGCTGAAGGATTGCGCCGAACGGTTTCTAGGCGTTCGGTTGTCAAAGGATATTCGCGAAACCTTCGGTAAGTGGGCGCTTGATCCAACGCCGGAACAGTTGGAATACGCGGCCAGAGACGCGGAAATACTGATCCGGCTGTACGACGCGGAAATCGATCTGGCCAAAACGCTAGACAACGAAGACGCTATTAGAACGTTCGCTTCACTGGCCTACCCGACGGCGCTGATCGAATACTGCGGTTTGGTATTCGACGCGGATCGCTGGTTAGAGGTTACTGCGTTGGCCGAACAGAAGCGGGCCGAGGTGGAAAAGGAACTACGCAAATGGCTAGAACTGCCGGATACCGTCTCGGTTACTCAACGTTCGGAAGTACTCAACGCGCTGGCGCTGAAGGGAATAGCGCTTCAGTCGCTTGATAAAACGGAGCGAGACGCGGCGGCGAAGAAGTTCAACAGTCCGTTCTTTGACCTCTATGACCGCTGGTCAAAGTATCAAAAGCGGGTAACAACGTATGGCCAAAACTTTCTGGCCTACATTCACCCGTTGACGGGTCGGATACACCCACAATTCAAAATTGCCGGTGCTGCAACCGGTCGGTTTGCTTGCGAGCGGCCTAATCTGTTGAATATCCCAACCGACGGCGAAGAGTTGGATATTCGATCCGCATTCAAGGCGCCGGAAGGGTTTGTATTCGGTAATTCCGACTACGCGGCAATGGAACAGAGGATTGCGGCGGACTTATCCTGTGATCCGGCGCTGGTAGAGCTATTCCTCTCCGGCGGCGACAATCACAGTATCACCGCCGCGTTAATGTTCCATTTGCAGATTGACCGGTCGGCAACCGAGCCGGTTCCGGTCAAACTAGAGTTTCGCGGTCAGGAAATCGAAGGATACCGGATACCAAACTGGCCGGTGAAGGAAATCATCCGGTTTGTGTTGGATAGTGGGCTGGCGGCGAAGATCGGCAAGGATTACAAGAAGACGACGCGGCAGATTGCGAAAGTGGTAGCCTTCCTGTTTTTCTACGGCGGAACACCGGTGGGACTGGCCAGGAAGTTGCTTTGTGCGAAAGAGGAAGCCGAGGCGTTCTTTGAACGGTTTTCCAAAGCGTACCCGATACTGACCAAATGGTTCAAGGAAACCGGCCAGAGGGCCGTAACCGAGCGTTGGTTTGTATTGGGGATTGACTGCGGGTCATCGGTGACGTATGGCAACCTTCGCCGATGGTTTGCGATACCGCCGATGTCGGAAGTTGACCTTTTCCACAAGCGCGAAGCGGAGCGCGAACGAGAGCGGAAGCTCTCCGCCATTCGCCGCGAAGCGCAAAACTTTCCTTGTCAGGGCGGCAACGCGCTGATTTTAGCCAAAGCTATGCAGCGCTTGACGCGGATAAAGCAGCCCGATCCGACGGCAACAACACCGGAAGCGCGGTTAGGTATCCGCGCAGCGGTTTGGTTGCCGATCTACGACGAAGTGGTGTTGCTGGCTACTCGGCGGGCAACAGACGAACAAATCAGCGAGCTGTTGAAGACGGAACTCGAAGCAGCCGCGAACGAGTTTATGCGCGTCTGCCCAGCGCTGGCCGAACCCAATCCAGTATCAGACGTTTGGCGGAAGTATTAAATCGTTGATCAGTCAGTTTTGTCACAGGAGTTCTCAATATTATTATAGCTTCAGAACTCCTGTGACAGTAGCGAGAAAGGGGAACACCGATGATCGTTGAACAACTTACCGAACTACTGAAGCAGAGACCGGCCAGACCACAGCGGTTGGTGTACGCCAGCGACGCAACCGGCTGTGAGCGGAAACTAACACTGGCGCTGTTGGGCGTTCCGGCAACCGACGCCGTAAGCCGCGATCACTGGTTGTGGTCGGCGGAGATCGGTACGGCCATTCACCAACAACTACAATCGTTGTTCCAACAACTCTACCCAGACTGTCAAACCGAATTGCGGGTAGAAGAAGCGGGGATACTATCCGGTCGGATTGACGTATTGGCCAGGATTGACGGAAAGCTGACGGTGATCGATATTAAGACCGTCAGCAGCCGCGAATACCGCGCCAGAACGAAGATCGGTCAGTACAAGGATCAGATCAACCTTTATGGCCGTCTGACCGGCGCGGAGGTCGGTTGTATCCTTTTGGTCAACCGCGATACCGGCGAATTAGACGAAATCGTCTTCGATATTGACAACGAACGAGCCGAGGCGCTGCTTAACCGCGCAGCCGGTATCGTTGCACTGGCCAAAAGCGGCGTTATCGGTCGGGCGGAGTGGTTTGGAAGTCAATACTGCGCGTTGTTTTGTCCGTATCGAACCCTCTGCTACGATCTTGACAACACCGGATTTGTGGGATATAATACAACTACGGCGATTGAGCCGGAAGTATTTGAGTAATAGGAGGGAACAATGCTAAACGATTTGGTAAAACGCAACGGAAACGGCAACTCATCCGGCAGTCTGAAAGACCTTGACGACGGGATTTATGAAGCAGAGTTCACCGGCTACCGAGAAGCGAAGCGGGCGACGTTCGAGACCCGAATGAGTGAAACGCCTGAGTTTGAAGAGTGCGTCGTATTCACCTTCGCTTTGGTGAATGAAGACGCCGAAGCGTCAATCTGGGTGCGGAAGGCGGTCATCTGGCCAGGTGAAGGCGCAAAGAACAAACCGCGCAGTGCGTTGTATCGCACCCTGTGCGAGTTACTGGGCAAGCGAGACCTTGACAAATCCGATCTGGCCGACCTTGACGCGGCTGTCAACGGTTGTGTAGGTAAGCGCTACCAAATCGTACTGGAAAGCACTGCAAGTGGTTGGAAAAAGGTAACGAAGGTAATCCCGATTAAGCCGCGTAAGCGGGTTATCGAAGAGCGGACAGTGACAGAGGTGGTGGATGAAGAAATCCCGTTCTAGGTGGAAGTACCGCGAACGGGAAGCCGTAAAAACAATTCAAGCAGTATTGGGAAGGGTGAAAGACCCTTCCCTTGCTGCGTTGGTGACGGCTACCGGTCGGGTTGGCCACTTAACGCACTTAGGCGCAGATGGGATTGTCGGCGACGGCGATACCGGCGCGGTGGTTGAGGTCAAGGCCCGCAAGGGTATGGTGTCGGCGGATATTCGGTCGGCGTTGGTGCAACTCACCGAAATTGCCAACGCGCTTCAACGCTGGCCAATTCTCGTACTTTCGTTTGTTGAGGACGTACCGGCAGCGGTTGAACGCAATTGGGCGTTGGTGCCGGTATCGTTGTTAGAAAGGTTGGCGTATGAGCGAGAAGGAATTACTGAACGCGATCCTTAAGCGCTTTCCGAGGATTGCCGAAGAGGTCAAACAGAAACCAAGAGTGGCCAGGAAGGTAGTTCGGTTGGCGTTGAGAGAGCCGCGAACGGTAGCGACGCTGATCAAGCAATTCGGCTACACCGATAGGCTGATCCTGGCCGCATTCCGGTGCTGGCCGGAACTCGCAACCGTCGCGGAGACAGACGAAACGGCGGCTACAATCCTTTCTGACCTTCAGCGGGCGGTAGAGAACGTTCCGCCGCACTGGCGGGCGCTACTGTTCACCGGCGACAAACGTTCACCGAGGGTACGGGCCGCGCTGAAGCGGATCAAAGAAGTGCTGGGGGAAGGCGTATGAGCAAACAAAAGTGTTTTCTCTGCCTTGAACGAAATGCCGTCAGTGACGGCCTTTGTCGCAGGTGCAAACGGTTGGTTGACGAGGCCGGAGACGGTGACTGGCTACTGTACCTTTCGGCAAACAGCGCGTATTGGGCGCGGTCGGAAATCCGGCAGCGACTGATCAAAGAGAAACTGAGAGGAGGGAACAAATGATCGAAATTATCTTCGCGGGGGTAGTACTGTACCTTTTAGTACGCTACGGCGTTTTCGCCCATATCCTTGATACGATTGACCTAAGCGACAACCTTACAAAGGCGGTCAATTGGGCCAAAACGGTACGAGGCGTTCCGGCAGCCGCCGGTGCCTTTGCGTTTGCGCTGATTGCCTTCGTCTGTGCCGGTCTGGCCGTCCGATACGATCTTTTACCGACGTATCGGTTTGTTCTGCCGGTCGGTCAACGGGTACTGGAAGTCAACAGTGAATATCTGGCCTACTTTACCGTATTCTTGACGCTATTACCGACGCTGATCGAAATTGCCAGTGCCGGTCTGATTAAGCAGCAGATCACCGCAATGCAGTACGCCGCGTACTTCTTTATCGCTTTTGATCTTTTTACCGACTACTTCGAGGCGCGGTTGATGGTAGTCGAATGGGAACAGATGGGCCTTTTCAACCCACTCGGCCCGTTCGCGTCAACGGCGAAGGTTATTCTGGAAATGGGTTGGACGTTCCTGGCCAGCTTCGGGTTTGAGTTTCTGGCCGTTCTCTGCTTTATAACCGCGCTGTTGTTGGCGGCCAATTCGCGTTCACCGGCGAGGGGGTGATCGTATGGATCGGCAGACGGATGGGATTGTTGTCGGTGGGGTGCTGTTGGTCGTTACCGTTCTGGCCAACAGTAACCCCTTCCTTGCCGCCCTTGCCGGTATGGTTTGGTTTGTGGCGTTTCGACCGGAAGTGTTGACCGGTCTGATCGAACAGACCAAACAACTAACAGACGAAACCACAAAGGCAGTCAAGGCGTTACTTCCGGCGCGAGAAGAAGAGTGTCACAGGAGTTCTTATAATAATATAAGCGTAGAACCTCCTGTGACGCCGGTGAAGACCGAACAACCGCGTCAACCGGCCAAACCGGCACCGATAACGTATCCGCCGTCTTCGTTGCTCAATCTAGCCACAAAACCGACGGCGTTCAGTGTTCCCATCGGCGTTGATCACACCGGTCGGTTTCGCTGGCTAGACGTTCAACGCGATTTGGTGCACTGTGCCGTTTACGGTACCAGCGGTGCCGGTAAGGATCACCTATTACGTTGTTGGTATCTCTCACTGGCCGACCAGCGGTCAATCCGTTGGGCAATTGTTGACGGGAAGGGCGACTGGCTGGTACCTTCAATCGTTGAGGACGAACGAAACCTTTTCCCACCGGCTGGCGGGTTTGGGGACGAAGGAACGGCGCGGATCAAAGACGGATTGAAGGAAATCCTTCGCGAAGCCGCGCGTCGGGCCGCGTTGATCGTTGAGGCCGGAGTTCGATCACTCGAAGAGTACAACGAACAAACCGGCGCGAACGAACCGTTGTTGATCGTTCTGATCACCGACGTTATTGACGCCGTTGCGGAGGTAGAGAAAACGCTTACCGCACTGATCAGCAAGGCCAGATCGTTAGGTATTAGGGTAATTTTCTCAGTGCAAACACCAACCGGCTTTTCGATGCAGTGGCGGATGAACGTCGGTACGGTGCTGGCCGGTGCGTTGGTTGATACGTCGCAAGACGCCGTCGCGCTCGGTATCCGCGATACAACAAAGCTACCGTTCCGCCCTTCAGCGCTTCCGCCGCCGCCAGCCGGTGCGGGGTTGTTTGTGTTTCGTCAAGGCGGTGATATTCGGCTTATCCGAACACCGCTGATCACCCAAACCGGCCAGCAAAGTAGTGCGTTTGACCGGCTGGTTCGCGAACGAAGGAACACCGCGTTGCTGGCCGATCTGTTGTCACAGGAGATTTCTACGCGGTGAGTTCGTTGCGGGTGGAACTTTGTCACAGGAGTTCTCAATATTATTATAGCTTTAGCGTTCCTGTGACAGAGGATTACCGCGCCTGGCCAATTTGGTGATCTTCTTTACCAACCCTCTTGACAACCGGCGCGGAGTTTGGTATACTGTGATTACGGTTCGGAACGGCGACGGAACGGAGGGAAGTTATGAAGGTACGGCGGTCGGAAACAACGTTGGTGATTGAGCTACCCGAAGACGGCGAGCGGGTTGAGATTGAGTTTCCGAATACGTTTCGGATGTTCTACGGTTCGGCAAAGACGGAGATAGTTTCCGATGATTTAAAGTATATCATCGGCGCGTTGGAACACCATCTGGCCAGACTGGCCAGCAACGCGATAGACGCAGAGGTATTTGCCCGCCTGACCGGTAATCCGCGCTGGCTGGTGTACGACGCGGAAACCGGCCATTCATACGAGGCCTCCTACGAAGTTGAGGGGTTTCCGAGGGTGGAATACCAAAACGGTCGGGCTGTTTGGATTAACGCAGAGGGAGGGAACGAATGAAGATCATCCGCTTGCGCGGCTGGCGCTGAACGCGCTTGACGCCGAGCGGTACGCGCAAACGGCCGAGCGCCCGCGCTGGTTGGTATACGAGGCCGACAGTGGCAATTCGTTCAATACGCTGTTGGAGGTTGAAGGCGCAGCGCGGGTTGAGTTCGTTAACGGAAAGGTAGTTTGGTTTGATCCAAAGGAAGGTGACAAATGATTACCGTTCACACAGGCGCCGGAGAAAGTCGGATCGTTAGCACCGGCACCGGCTATACCGCCGTCTACGCAGGGGTTGATACCAAGGCACCGGTTCGGAATAACGAATTAAACGCGGCCCTTGATCTCATTGAGATTGTCGGGCTGTACGAAGGGCCGCTGATGGCACTGATGGTAACAGAAACGCTCCGGTCAAAACTGGCCGAACTAGGGTACAATCTATAGGAGGGTTGTATGCGTACACTGGCCAGAGCAGTGAGTTATCCGGCTGAAGTAGCGTTGTCAGAAGGCGACGGGTTGTACTACTTCACCGCCGCCTACGAAGACACAATCCTCAGCGATACCGCAGGAACTATTACCGAAGCCGCCGAGGAAATCGTTCGATTTCTAACCTTCTGGGCAGCGCAGAAAGGTCACTCGTTCGGGGTTGTTCGAGATATTGCGGAAACGCTGGCCGTTGTGGTTGCGAACGAAACCGGCCAGCATCCGAGGGTGATATACCGTAAGTTAGTCAATCTTTAGGAGGTTCATAGCGCTGTCGGAGGGTTGTATGAAGATTGCACCGGAATGGCAACAGAAAAATTACGGATACCGGATTATCTTCTATCCGCGATACAGTATCGAACTCTATCGCGGCGAAGACGGCTGGCTATCCGCATTCGTTGATAAGCCGATTGTCTACGATACCGACCTTGCGCTTCCGTTCCGCGACGCGCTCCGGCGCGTTCTGGAGTTTGCGCGGGGTTGGGGAATTAGTGAAGAGGATATTAGGACCGTTGAACAGACGGCGCCGGTAGAAGCGTAGGAAGTCGTATGTGGTACAAAGACAAAGCGAATTGGCGCGGTAATCTCGGTAATTGCGTTGTGGTGCTGATCCCTCGCAACAGCGGCTGGTATTACCGCTTTGAAGGGATCGAAAACGGGCGGAAGTGGGTAACAACGGATGAAGGCCCGTACCGCTCGGCCTATCTTGCCGGTCTGTACGCTGTTGAAGAGGCCAAACTGTACGACGTTGACCGGCGGATGATTAACCAGTTGTCAACAACGCTGGCCGAATTGGTGTGACAATTGCCACAATTCCGATTGAACTCTATCATCTGTCGGAAGCCGTCTTCTGCTTAATCGAACCGAAAGAAGACGGCTTTCGGTGCTGGATCGAATACTTCACCGACGGCGAGCACTACCGCTCGCAGCCGGTAACGATCACCGGAGATCGGAGCGCGGTTGACGGGTATCTACAAGCGCTGGTCGAGTTCGGCGAGCTTTCCTTCACCGTCTACCGCCCGCCGGTGTTTGTTCGCGAAACTCGCCTACGTTTGGCCGAGCTTCTCAGACCTAAGACCGATTTTGTATCGGCACTTTGAGTTTTTTTTTTGGCAGTAAACCGTCTGTATATATATGGAGGGATATTCTATGAGCAGAGTAATTGCAATTGCAGCAGTACTTCTTCTCTCAATTCCGTCGGCAATGGGCGTTCAGGCGGCCCTAACAC
>Ga0308310_1000105_pt1 | contig 29623 bp, 26 predicted proteins | sample HotsprSampleMS65_FD_203672 | JGI IMG/M metagenome (GOLD analysis project Ga0308310, IMG submission 203672) | Hot spring phototrophic mat microbial communities from Mushroom Spring, Yellowstone National Park, Wyoming, United States - 20090730_MS65 ...
TATGGGACAGGTACCCCGGGAACAATTTGTGCCCGAAGTACTCGCAGCTGAGGCCTATGAGGATAAACCGCTGCCAATAGGCTGGGGCCAAACCATCAGTCAGCCGTCGATTGTAGCGATGATGACGGAAGCCCTCGACCCCCAAGATCACCATCGCGTTCTCGAAATTGGAACAGGTACCGGCTATCAGACGGCCATTCTCGCGTTGTTGGGCGGACAGATTGTGACGGTGGAGCGAATACCTTCTCTTATTTTTGCCGCAGCAAAACGGGTAAGTTCCCTTGGATTGTGGAATGTCTTCTACATTTTGGGCGACGGCACACTCGGCTGGCCCGACGGTGCCCCTTACGATCGAATTCTGGTGACCGCTTCTGCCCCCGAGATTCCTCCACCGCTCTGGCAGCAGCTCAATGAGGACGGCGTCATGGTGATCCCGATTGGTAGCCGAGATGAGCAGGTGCTCTACCGAATTACGAAGCGGCAGGGAAACCCAATTTGGTTCAGCATAACCCCGTGTCGATTTGTTCCTCTGTTAGGTTTACACGGTTGGTTGGACCCCCCGGCTACAGTTCGAAACGAGCCCGACCGGTAGTCTCCACCTACCGCCATCAGCACACCTGACGGCCTTTTTCCCCCGGACTTGCAACCGCCTCCTCAGGCAAATGATCTGACTATTTCGGCAGTTAGGATGAGTGCGGCACATCACCACTTGTGAAACTCCCCTGGCGGGTTCAATCACCCGTGATCCAAAGAATACCCGCCGAGGACTGGTCCCTCACCAAGCGTGTTCGGCCCGTCGAAATGGCCTGAAGCATGACATCCGAGTTTGCGGAAACCGCTCGACTGCGGGTAAATAGGCCCTTCATCAGCCTCCGGTTGGATGACGGCCACTTAGCTATGGCGGCCTACGAGAAGCGGGGGTTGAGTAACGCGGAGACAACTATATTAGCCGACCGTGAGCCGGGAAAACGCTCTGCCGGAAGCGATCTTGGCCAGGTAGTAACGAATCTTCCGCCAGTGGGACAAAATGCCTAATCACAAACACGGAACTTTGGTAAATACAGGCTTTTTTTGCCGGGCCAATCCGACAGAAATTCTCCTTGCCGCAGGAGGGGCGGACTTGCTTCATAGGGGAAAAGGTCGTGGCTTTCCGCCGGAAATACTGGTGCAAAGTGCTGCCATACCGGGGGTTTTTAAGGAAACTCCAGGTCCGCCTTTAATCAGGCACTGGGTAAAGATTGGATTCGGCCACTCCCGCAAAGCTGATCGACTGTGCATAATATTTGGGGAAAAAGGCGAGCTCCAGGCTTACCTTCCCAGGCTTTGTCCGGTTGGGCTGAGTTCATGGTATCAAGCAACGTGAATACTGAAGTCGGATTGAATGATAAGTGTGAAGCGTTCACGGAGATTGGCACAAACACCAAGTAATCCCAACTTAAGAAACAGCAACTAATCCTAACTTAAGGGGCAAATGCCATAAATCGTTGAGGGCACGGGCATTTCGATGGGAAAAATTGAGTCCCCTAAATCTGTGCTGGGGAAAGGTGTACCCTGAGCCAACCCAAAATTCTTAGTATAAGAGTGGGTAAACCCAGGGAAAACCTAAGAGTAGACAAACCTTGGGAAAACAGTGTTAAATCCACGCACCTGGCAAGGGCCCCGAGAGGGGCCCCGGGAAGCACCTGAAGCGTTTCTCCACGGGAAAGCTGGGGACCAGCCAAATAAAGGGTTAAATACACGTCAACAAACTACACAATCTACGAGATTTGCCTAGAAAAACTGCGAATCCCTCAATTACTTGGACAAAGTTTCCGCGGGCTTTGGGTTGTAGGAAGTTGACCCTGGCCCCCGAAAAGTCGGAATATAAATATTTAGATAAACTTATGAGTGGTTTGGCGTGACTTTAGTGAGGTGGGACATCGGGCAAGGCCCGTGCACCAGGGCCAATCCCAGAAAGCCAATCCCAGAAAATAGCCAAATAAATCCCAAGTAGTACAAATAAATGCCAAGTAGTATTGGAGAAGCTTCTGAGAAAGCCTGCCGTGGTCTACATCCGAGGGGGCGGAAAAGTTGTTGCGGGTATGTAGAGCACAATTCCCTCTAGAGCGAGAGTGGCGGAATAGGCAGACGCGCTGGACTTAGGATCCAGTGGGGAAACCCGTGGGGGTTCGACTCCCCCCTCTCGCACTCCCGGCCAAAGTAAACCAGTGCGGCTGTCGCCAAAAATCCCCCGACAGTCCATGGGCGAGCCTTGTCGGAAAGGCCCCGGAAGTCCGTGCTCCAGTCTTATCGAAGGGAATGGGCTCTTTGGTCGCTTCCTGATCGGGTCTTTGGTGGCTTGCTAATAGGTTTCGATAGTAATCCGCGAATTCTGGCGTGAACCTAGCTGTAGTTCGCGGGCTTTGCCTGAACCTGGCTGTAGTTGGCGGGTTTTTTCTTCAATTGTCGTCCTTATCGCGGAGAGAGCTTTTCCAATTGCTGCTCGGTTTATTGTTTGAAGGCCCAGGAGGAGGCCCACCAGGAGGACCTGTCCCTATTCCCCCCGGGGGATAGCTCGAAAAGCCTTGGCAACGGTTTTTTCTTAGACTTGGAGGTGGACCCCCTTCGGACAAAAAACGGTCCACTGGCGAAACTCAGATGACTACTTCGGGGATCGCAGCTCCGATGCGGGATGGCGACAGTTGAGGCCTTGCGCGCCTTGGTTGGGCAAAACTTATGTACACCTTGCTAAAATCGACCCTGATTATCGGGCATTTCTTGAAGAAGATGAGGACGATGTTACCGTATTGTTCTTATAAACCAGAGAGTGTCATTTTTTCATTTCCGAATCCCCTCTGCGTTGTCTTTAATTTGTACCTCAATTTTGCCTCTGACTCTCTGTGGAGTTTCCTCAAGACAGAGTTTTTCCCAACTTCTTGGCTGCGGCGGGCCCTGCGGCTTGTTGGCCCGTTTGGAACTCAGCGTTTTGAGATTGGAACTCAGCGTTTTGACAAATGCTTGTTGAGCTCTACCTTCGATGGCTTGTAAAGCAAACCGGTGTGTTCCTTCGCTATCTCGACGGTAAACGGATTGGCTTTCGGGGGCATCCGCTAGCTTTACCGCAAATTATCCATCACGAAACGGATATTCGCTCAATTCTTCCGGCGGTCCCAAGCCCAAAAAGCCGGAAAACTCTCAATCTATTGCAAGTTTTTTGGGAAGTGGAGAAAATTTTAGCCAGTAAGGAAGACAGGGTGGGATCTTTGCTTTGGGGAATGCCACAGCGGAGCTTCCCTGGGGATCTCGGTAAGTTTCGGCAGGTCACTTAGGAATCATATTGCAGGAGCCGACGCTCCCCTTCCAATGTACGAATTCGGGTTACATCTTGGGTGACTTCAAGGGTTCCAAGGTATTTGCCTTGAGGGTCGCGGACGGCGAAGTATCGAATGTGAACGAATTTCCCGCGGAAGTTGATCCAGAATTCTGCCACGCTCTGCCGGCCACTGCGGAAATCATTCAGGATTTGCTCCACAACGTGCACACTTTTCGGCGGATGACAGTGCTGGACCTTTCGACCGAGAATTGTGACGTTCCTATCAAAGATGCGGTCCGGCCCGTCCGAGAAGTAAACGACTCGGTCGTCTTCATCCACAAAGGTGATATCCACCGGCAAAGCTCGCAAGAGCCCAAGAAGTTGCTCCACCCGTAACCGGCCGGTAGGCAATGGGATTACTCCGTCGGAGAGATCTTCGCGATCCGACTTTCCATCTTGGGCGACCGACGGCTGGTAGGAAGTACCTGGTTCCACAAGACACCAACCAAACTGGGGGGATTCCTGCCAAATCTCGGCCCATTCCTCGGGGGTGAGAGTCTTGACGGCCATAGGCAGAAGGATTCTCTCTTCCTTGTTCACCATCTCAACCACCGCCGCCAAGACATCCTGGGCCAAGAGGAACACCTGCTCCGGGGGCACTACATTCTGCTGTGAGCACCACGACCGAAGTTCTTGCGATATTTGACTAAGCTTTTGGCGGACTTGGTCGTCTTTGGCCCACATGACCTGTGAGGGGCCGGTAATTCCGTGCCGCTCCAAAATCGGAAAGAGGAGATACTCCTTCCGCTTGTAATGTTTGTCGATGTCCTGCAGTAAATGGAATCCTTGGAGGACTTCCAGACACAATTGGGCACAATTCTCCTGAGAAGCAGCTTCTTGCCACCGTCGGAGCAAATTCTCAAGTTGCTGCACCAATTGGAGGATGGCCCGGTTTTCCTTGGAGAAAGTGTCGACCGGATGGCCCGGCGGGAAGGAAAATGTTTCTTTCGGCAAGGTCTCCATCACGACTTGGCTATGCAGATCGCACATCTGGCACAAATCGTGGACCGGCAGTCCTTCCGCCAGGAGTTGCTGCTCCATGATGGCAATTTCGCGGGCATCCGTTTGGCGGACCAAATTCTGAAATTCGAGTCTTACTTCCTCGACAGGCGCGCCTTCGTGAAGGCGGCGGATCAGCTTTTTCATGATTTCAAGCCGGGGCAACGTTTTCGCAAGGATTTCGCTCATCTATTCAATCTCCTCTAAAATGTTCCTTAGAGAGGCTCTATCCTGCACTTATAAATGGTCCAATCGGCTCGGGAAGATCTCCGGGTGGTTGAGCGAGACATTCTCTAGCCTCCTTTCCGCTCCACGCAGCGTTGACACGGCACCTGCGAGGCCCGGCAGGAAAGGGATTACTCTCGTCTGTTTCCCTCCCGTGGTTCATCCGAATCTTACGGTAGCCGGAAGGAAAGGAAGTTGATCTGAGTCAATTGGTCGCACAATTCCTTGGGGATCGATGGGCAGCAGCTTGTCGCGGCAAAGCGAGGAAAGTTACCGGATGAGGTGGTTTGCCTAAGCCGGGATGCGGGTGAGACAACTAAGAGAGTAAGAGCGGTGGTTTCGCTGTATCCTTTAGGCGAGCGGTGGAAGGGAACGCTCAGGAGATTGGGCTGTCGGTGGGCCGATTTGGAGGGCCAACTATGCAACAAAGTACCCGGGTGTGTTCACACAATCCCGGCTTACGCGGCTTGCCCGAGGCGGGGTTCAAATCCCGGGAGGAAAAGCTGGGTGGCGGGATGTTCTCGTTCCCAAAATCGTTCTCGATAGCTGTCTGCCAGTCGCATTAAGAGCTCCACAATCAAAAGGTGGGATCGGTTGAGTACGTGGCGACAACTTCTACTGCCCAGCCCCCGAATCAAATCTCTGACTACATTGAGGTGTAACTCGAGTGTGGTGTGGGCAGAAATCCCGGTAGCTGCCAAAATGTCCACCAGCTCGGCAAGCTCCCGCCTTAGAGTGCCGCTTCCCATGATCACACAAGTCCGCAAAAGTTCCCGGTAGTGGTTGACCAAGCTGGGCGGGAGCAGAGGAATGGTCGGGAGGCGGTGTGCCCAACGGACGAGGGCATCGCAGGCAGGGGTATCGGCACTGGTGGATATCTCCCTCGCCGATGCCGATGTTAAGGTCAGGCGGGCGGGGTAGCTAGCTTCCCGACCCATTCCCTGAAAATGGCGGAGAATTTCCCGCTCTTCTTCGAGAAGACGTGTGGCCTCTTCCTGATCGCGGGTGCGTCGTTGTTCCTCCGCTTGGGCAAGGCGACGGTTTTCCCGGATGAGCTGACATCGCTCCACAGCCCGAGTGACGATCCAGAAAACTGTACGGGCGGTAGCTGTATGGGCACAGAGGTAGCCGTCGGCTCCCTGCTCGAAGCAGAGGGCTGCCAATTCTTGCTCACTTTGATTACCCAGGATGATTAAGGGTAGCTCTGTGCCCGCACCTCGGGCGGCCTGGGTCCATTGGAGGGCGTCGAGCTCGGGGGGTTCGTGGCTGATGAGGACTAAATCAAAATCTTCCTCCTGAAGGCGAGCAAGGCCGCCTGCTGCCCCCACGACTTCTTCCCGGTGAAGCTTGCTGGGAATTTCCCTGGCTAAGGCGTCGAAAAGCCAAGCCCCGATCCGCCGTTGTCCTGTCACGTAGAGAAATCGTAGCCGAGCCGGATGGTTTACCGCGGCCTTTCGTACCGGCTGGGTTGGGTGCCCATTGCTTTTAGACGTAGCCTTCACACTCATTGCCGGGGGTGATTCTAGTAGAAGTGAGCTCGGCTTGAGCTCTCTCGTGGCTCGCGAAGAGCTAAAAGCTCTCAAAAATTCGAACCGCCAATCCAGAGACTTTGTAGGCGGCGTTTTACAGAAGCTCCGCCGCGGAAGTCAAGCTCGGTAATCCAACCAACAGAAAATAAAATTCGCCAACACAGGAGGACCGGACTCAAGAGAAACTATCGGGACTACTTCGCGAGCGGGGTAGGTGGATGTTCCAATTTAATCTTGGGGCTCGAAACCCCCGCCCGGTCTAATTCTGGGCTCACAACTCCCTGTCCGAGTATGTTTCTCAGAAACCGGCGGAAGTTAGGTTCTTCGGTGATTTTTTGGCCGACCCAGGGGGCACTTCGGCTTTAGCTAGTTTTTCGACATTCTCCCAATTTCCTTTTCCCCCTATATTCTCCAGCCTTTTTGCTATATTGTCGGCACTTAGTGGTGCCATGGGGCCCTTTTGCCGAGGAACTTTTCTGTCAATGTCTTTTCAACGTTTTTGTCCCGGTTTGCACTCCTGCGGTTTTGAACGCCATGGGGCGGGCTTGCCCGCCCCCGGCTGGAGTGGAGAACCAGCTGGCCGAGCGGTTTTCCCCCAAGGGTGAAGCCCGGCGGCCGAAGCAAAAACGGCTTTCACCACTCGAGCCAGTTTTTGGATACTTCGCCGGAGGCGTCAACCACTTTCTATGGCGAAGGAAACTCGGGCTGTAGGTCCGGATAAACTTCCCTAACATAGGCCATAAATGAATGACCGAAATGGATAATTTGCTTACGCCTAATATCCGAGACTCTCGTCGGAGGAGGCTCTTAATTGAGGTCTCGAAGACAACAGGTCAGCCAAAGGGGCGGAAGAAAAACGAAACCCGAGGGCCATCGTCCGGTCGAGCCTCTCCCCGGTATCCCCCGGATTTGGTCCTCGTTCGCCAGCCTCGGCTTTCCGACCTACTGCCAGCAAGGGATATATTTGTGTTTATGCTTGGGGTTCTTGGGCTTTTGGCGATCGGGGGCATTTTGGCCCTCGAGCTGGCCGTGGAAACTGAATTTGCCGAGCGAAGCAAGCCCGATCTTTGGGCCTTTGATCCCGAGGCCAATACTAGCCTCGGCGGGTGGTTCTCGTCAGTTCTGCTTGTGCTAGGGGCGGCTCTTTCGTTTGCGATTTACACCCTCCGCAAGCACCGCCGAGATGACTTTCGGGGCACCTACCGAATTTGGGTATGGGTAGCGATTGCGTGCGTTTTTCTGAGTATCCATGAAGCCACGGGCCTGATGGAGGCTCTGGAGGTGATCTTAGCTCAGGCGGCAGGTGAATCTGCCTGGCAGGATTTGGCCCTTTGGTGGATGGTGCCGTTCGGACTTTTCTTTGCGATAGTTGCTTCTCGGTTGTACGCGGAGCTTGAGACTCACTGGAAAGCAAAGCTACTGTTGGTGGGTGGAGCGGCTTGTTATCTTGCCGGTGGTATGACTTGGGTTCCAGTAATTTCCGCCTGGCTATCCGACTTTCGACCTTATGTGTCCCAGGGTGCCCGAATGTTGGGGTATCTCGGGATGGTGCTGGCGATCGTTGAGGCGGGCCGGCAAGTTGTCGAGGAGGCCTGGGCTGCCTCGACTGTCCCTCGCAAAGCTTCTGCCAGGGAAACCAATAAACCGGGGAGATGGATTATCGTGGAAGGAGGTCATGCCACTCCGGCGGGGTGGCATGTCCAGCATTTTGGCCAAGAGGAGTTTTCTTACCAGCAGCGTTCAAGTGCAGTTTCCCCAGAAGAAGAACTGTCCAAGCCTCCTCCGGCAACGAATGATCTGGGCCAAAGAGAATTGCCTCCCCTTGGCCAGAGTGGAAATGAAGGCTCGGTTAGTGCCCGGGAGTTCTCCGTCCGAACTTCCGTGCCCGGGAGTTTTCCCTCCTCGTTGGATTCCGCAACCAGGCCCTCTCCCACAGTTTGCACCGAGTCGGCTCCCGGTAGTTTGGCGGTGCCGTCCCAAGGGGTGCAGAACCTACGGTCGGCAGCTTTTCCGACACTTGGCTCGGGAAGTTCTCCAGCAAATGATTCCGGGATGATAGCACCAGCGAATTGTGCTGCTTCCGTTCCCACCGGGCTGGGTGGCTCTTCGGGAGTGCGAGTTTCCGGTGGCTGTGGAGAGACGTCCGCCCAAAGTTCGGGCTCCACCCTGAACCCCCCGGCACCCACAAATGCTGCGGGGATTCCCCGAAAGCTCACCAAAGCTGAGAAAAAGGCGATTCGGAAACGCTTGGAAGAACTTCGAGCTGCTCGGGAAAGACGTTTGCAAGAAAAGCAGGAGTCCACTCAGAATGCAAGCGGAGTCCAAAATTCCTAAGCGGCATCGGTAAAGAGTCCTTGTTCTTACCCGCCTGCCGGATCCTACCTTTGTGCCGTCCTTTTGCTCGAAGCCTCACGGTTCGTTAACGCGATCGAGTCTTCCCCGTTGACTAACTCGGTTTATGAGGCCAAAAGCTGTGCTCACGAAATCCCTACGATAAAAACGTCTGGTGGCTAGAAACCGCCCAGGTTGCGGGGGTATTAACCGATCGCAATTTGCATCACGGATCGGAACTTGTAACATATATAGGACGGTGTGTCCGGCTGTGTGGGTCTGTGTCCTGGAGTGGGACACACGATGCGGAAAAGGTTGTTGGGCGGTGAAACGGCAATGGTTTGATCCAAGAAGGGTTGGGCCTTAGGGGACCAAGGGAAAAGGCTTGGGTGTTGTTGCCCTGAGAAAAGGGGAATAGTATGGGAAGAAGAAAATCTTGGGTTTGCCGATTCTGGCTTCTGATTCTTTCGGTGTCTTTTGCTCTGGGCATAGTTGCTGGGCATGCTGCCACGGGGGCCGATTGGCCAACCTTGCGGCGTGATATGACCCGCTCTGGGCGTGTTCCCGTTGCTGTTCTGCCTCCTTATCGGCAAGTGTGGGTGGTTTTCTTCGAAGGAGAAATGATCCCTACCTACACGGAGCCTATAGCAGTTGATGGCTTAGTGTTCGTAGGCACCTATAGTGGAAATCTGTATTGTATCGATGCCCCAACGGGAAAAATCCGGTGGAGATCTTTTCTGGGGGGACCTGTGTTGCATTCGCCGTGTTGGGAAAACGGCGTCTTGTATGTACCCGGCGCGAGTGGATTATGGGCCGTGCGAGCCGATAACGGAGGTGTCGTCTGGAGTTTTCAAAAGGCACGGGGTGGCTTCTCCGGAAGTCCCGCGGTAAGCTCCGATCTGGTTCTTTGTGGATCCCGCGACGGCAATTTTTATGCTTTGAGTACACACGATGGAAATGTGGTGTGGGAGATTCCGGTGGGTGCACCCATTCGGTCGAGCTCGGCTGTGGCAGGGGATCTTGTTTATTTCGCTTCGGAGGACATGCGGGTATACGCCGCAGAAGTCCGTACGGGCAAATTGGTTTGGAGAAGTGAGAAGCTCTGGGGACAGACTTTTCGGGATGCTTTTCCCATTGTTGTGGGCGACAAAGTGGTGATTCGGACGAACCCCGTCCTCCACTTTGGCGCGCATGTAGCAGCCGATACGGTGTTTTTGGCAAGGGAAGCAGGGCTTGCGGACCACCATTGGCAAACGATCGACGCGTACTTGCGGAGCCCAAAGATCTTTGGTTCCCGTGACCAAATCCTTAGGGAACAAGAAGCTATCCGCTCCCGGCTTCGGGCGGAGCCCTGGAGGCAAACATTTTACATTTTGGATGCCCGGACAGGGGATCGCTCTATAATTGCCCCGGTCCTTTACACCGGTGGGTGTGCTGGCATAGAAAATCCCCCTGCAGTGGGACCGGACGGGCGGTTGATTGTCATTTACCGAACAGCCTATACAAATTTCTCCCTTGGTGTTGCTCCATTTGTGGGCGTGGGATATCTCGACGTGGATACCGGAGAAATCGAGCCGATTTTCCATGAACACGGATTGCAGCCTCCGTGGAACACCTTTTGGGGCACCGCGGACGAGGCCCAAAGCCTCACTACAGGTGGTTCACTGGTGTATTTTTGTCACCAAGCGACTTTATCCTCTTTGGACCTTGAATCGCGGAGGCTCACTAATATTGCCGGGAATCGGGATAGTTGGGGAGGATTTCGCAACCTACCCTGGGTTCTCAACGAATGGCATGGGCCGGCACGGGCGGGTTTGGTCATTTGCGGAGACATGTTGATCTGGCAAGTGGGAAGCCGAGTAATCGCCCTTCGTGGCAGGGTTGAGTCGCAGGACTAAACGGCATCGTGTCTCGGGTTGAGACGGGAAGATGCTAGCCGGCTGGCGAGTTAACCTATGAAACAATTTGGTAAGTTAGGAGGCGAGGAGCGCGCTTATGGGTAGCCTTTGGCGACCGATCGTACTTGTGCTAATTGTTGGGATACACTTCCTCTCGGGGGGCCGCCAGACTTTGTTAGCCATTCCCTCCGCCTCTGCCGGAGTCAAGGGGCACACTGCGGAGCAAGATGCCGGGACACATCAAGAGACATCCCGTGATAACAAGCGGGAAATTCAAGTTCCGACTGACGCCGAACCGGAATTTGTGCCACGGGGAGTGTTGCGGCAGGAGATAATCCGATTGGCGGAACGCCCTGTTTTCCGTTTTCGGGATACTGCGGGGGTTTTGCCGGAAGAGATGAAACCACTTCAAGAGGATTTAGCTGGGCATATCCGCCAGTGGTTAGAAAACGAGCCGCTTGCCCCGTTAGTGGTGGATATTGGTTTGGCGGGGCGAGAGATCTTCTTCGCTCATTCAGGGGAGGTTATTCGCGCGCTTTCGCTAGCTATTCCTCATCTCCCGGAACCTCTTCGTAAGGAGGTAATTTCCTTTTTGGATGTGCAATGGGAAGAACACTTTCCCCTAGGAACTCAGGCCTGGTACCCGCTTGGAGAAGGGAAACGGCGGGAGCGACATCTTTGGCCTCCCAATTCGCTAGAGAATCTCCAGCCTGTCCCTGGCCCCCATCCTTTTGCCCATCTGTACGCAGTTTGGTGCTATGCCTTTTATGCAGACCGCGGGGACCGTGTCAGCAAGGCTTGGCCTCAGATTTACCGATGCTGGGAGGATTTTCGCCGAACTCATCTTCCGCTTGAGTCCCGCCGCGATGCGTTGTGGGCGAATGGGTATTTGGCGGGGCTGATAGGGTTTCTACGGATTGCGAAAAATTTGGGCCAGCAAACGGAAATATCGGCAGCGTTAGACGATGGGGAACAATTAGGGCAGTGGTGTGTGGAACGATTTCGGGACGGAGCCGCCCGTCTGGATTTGCCCATATTTGAAAACGTCGGGCAGTTTGACAGATGGCGGGCGGAGGATATGGGGGGATTTTTCCTTCCCTTGCCGCCCCACCATAAAGCAAAGCCGGATAAGTTCCACGGTCTCACTCCGGAGGTGGGACAGCTTTTTGTCCGTCAGGCACCCGAGGCGGCTGCCGCATACTTGAAGTTTGTCGATAGGTCGCTTCCAGGATGGTATCTCGTGGGAGAAGAACGGCAACTTCACTTCGGAGAAAACTTTGTGGACTACCCGGACTTCGCTTTGAGCATTTTTCAGGCCCAAGCTTTCCTCGGAAATCAACCAGCTGGCCAGCTCGCCCGCTGGGTGGATATCCCTTGGTGCGTGGGCGATCCTTATTTCGTCGAAAAGCTGGCAATTTGTCTTCACGTCGCGGTCGTTACCGAGGAAATGATGCAAGCTCGGGAACCAGGCAAATACTGATAAAATGTGCATTTTTTGGACTGGACCATTCTGGTCGGGACATTTACGGAGCAAGCTGTCGTGAGTGATCAGCGGAGACTGCCGTTTGAGAATGAACGGGAAAGGCAATCGGTAACACTTCTCACCGCCAACCGATTTCAACATTCAGACTCCGGGAGTGATGAACCAAAACTGGCAAAAGGCAACTCGGGCCGGAGACTTGGTTTGATAAAGTGCCGGCACGTTGTAGGATTTGCGGTTTCCGAACGGGTTTCCAGGGTTTGCCGCCGTTTCTAGCTTCGCGACAGAGGCTTTGGCGAATACGAACCGGATTTTCTGCTTGACAACATAGGCATGGGCTTTTCCCGGCCGAATGGAGAGGGATTGATGCGGCAGATATGAAATTCTTCGAAAAGTTTATCGGGACGAATGGGATAGCCGCACAGTTCGACTCTTGGGAGTTGGTTTGAAGCAGGTGCCTTCGAGCCGAACAAATCCACGGACGGGTGGACGTGAAACCGGAGTCCCGTTTCTTTCACTAGCAAACCCGCAGCCGAACGATCTCTTGGGGACTTGGCTACGATCGAGCCTGCCGGGTATCCGAACGTTCTGAATCCGCCTCTGCGAGTTGAAGCACCTCGGGCGGGAGGTCATACCGCGATCGGTCTTCCCCATCGAACTGAACCAAAACGCGACAGTTAAAAGTCACGGCCTTTACGGTGCCAATCCGGCCCCAAAAACGGGCAAACTCCGGGGCGTTAGCCACGACCTTTACCCGTTTGTTCAAGAACTGCTTTTTCAACCTTTCTATTTCCTCAGGCATGATCATTGGCCGGGGCTGCGGGCATAATTAAATCCCTTTGGACACCTTTGTCAATGGGATGGAAAAAATTTGCGTCGATCGCACCCAACAGGCAGATTTTTGATCGTGCACTAAGGTCCGATCGTGCACTATGCTCCGATTCCGAGTTCTTTGGGGAAGCAATTCCTCCTCGAGACATAATGCCTGTTGGCCACAGCCGGGACGATTGTCCAAAGAAAAGCGATGGGAACTCGGCTAGCAACAATCGGTGCATGCTTTTCCTGGGCCTTTCTTCACAGACAATCTTTGCTGGCGACTTCAGGAGGGCACGATCAAGAAAGGTAGGAACAGGTCAGTGTACTTCCGCTTCAGGACCATTGGCGGGCTCGTGCTGAATCCTCCCCGAGTGGCTCACGGCGGAGGGGGAAGCCTAGTTGGCGGCTGGAGAGGCAGAGCTTTTCGAGCCTTCCTGGGCCCGCCAGCGAAGATATGCTTCCAAAAACCCCTGGATTTCTCCGTCCATGACTGCGTGAAAGTTGTAGACTGTATAACCCGTCCGGGCGTCTTTAACTCGCTGCTCCGGATGCAAAAAGTAGCTGCGGATTTGAGACCCAAATCCTACCTTTGGCATTTGGCGATATTTGGCTGCTTGTTCGGCCTCCCTTTTCTCTTCCTCTATGCGCGCCAGACGGGCCAAGAGCATTTTTCGTGCGGTTGCCCGATTTTGATGTTGGCTCCGCTCATTTTGGCACATCACCACTATGCCGGTGGGGAGGTGAGTAAGCCGGACGGCACTCGAAGTTTTGTTTACGTGCTGTCCCCCAGCACCTCCAGAGCGAAAGACATCCTCGCGGACATCCTTTTCCCAATCCACATGAATATCTGTTTCCTCCTCAACTTCTGGCGATACATCTACAGCGGCAAAACTCGTCTGCCGCTTTCCTTCCGCATTGAACGGGCTAATCCGCACCAAGCGGTGAATTCCGCTTTCTCCCTTAAGATAGCCATAGGCAAACGCACCCCGAATAGCGATGGTAGCACTCGTAATGCCAGCTTCCTCGTTGTCCTGGCGATCTAGAATTTCGACGTCAAAGTCCCTGCTCTCGGCCCAGTTGATGTACATCCGAAGCAGCATTTCAGCCCAATCGTTGGCATCGATCCCTCCATCCCGGGCGTGGATGGTCAGGATCGCATTCCGTTCGTCCATTGGCCCGCTAAGAAGACCTTGGGTCTCCAATTTCTCCACTTCTTTTTCAAGGATTTGCAGCTCCCGGAGAAATTCCTCAGCAAAGTCGGTATCCTCCCGGGCCATTTCCAGCATGACCTCGAGGTCTTCCACACGCTTCAAGGCATCCGTCATCGGCCGGACAAGAGCCGAAAATGTCTTTAGCTGAGAGACGATCTCCCGAGCCCGGGCCGGATCACCCCAAATTTCGGAGGAGTTTTTTAGTGCCTCTAGTCTCTCCACCTCTGCCTTTTTCCCGGGGTAGTCAAAGAGAGTCCCTCAAGGTGAGTAACCGCTGCCTCAGGTTTTCGAACTGTTCGATCTGTTCACGTTCCAACATCTCGGCCCTCCTGAAATCGAAACTCGTTCTCGACGACTGCCTTTCCCAGTTGCCACGATGAAGCAAACCGCTTGGCTCCAAGATTCATTTGTCTCGTGTGTTTCTCGACGTTAAAAGCTGCCGGTATCTTCCGCGGGTCCCTAATTTGGCTTAGATGCTGCTCGTTTCGTTAGTAAGATGCAAAAGTTCCTCCGGTTCCCCGTGCCAACCCAATGGATAGCTCCGGGCCAGTCAAGGCTTCGCGGGAGCAATTGGCTAGTTTTTCTTTTCTGACTGCCGAGTACCGCATTCCACAAAGCCGTTACGAAGCTGTAACTTTAATGGGTGGGAAAAAATCTAACCGGCAAACAGGGACCAACTTCGAAATCTGGCCGTAGCTTTCCTGTACCCGCAGACTTTGGGGGGTAGGTCGGCCAAATTAGTGCGAACTTGCTAAAGCTACTTTCTTTATCAGGATAGACCGAATGCTAGCTGCGGTCTCCCCAAAAAGCTATCTAAACTAACTTTTTTGTCTCCCTTTGCACCATTCTGGCGAATTTCCGAGTCGGGAGTGGAGACCTCACGAATTTTAAAGCTTTGCGGAAAATTCAGACTTTCTAAAGGCACAAGGAAGATACACATTTTCGACGGAGGATACACATTTTCGGGAGTGATTTTATTTTTTTGGGTGGGCGGCACGCGCGCCCTAAATGGCACATACACGTAAGCAGAGAATGAAAAATCAATCGTTTGCCTTGATTACGAAGCTAGCTTGTGCATTCCCACATGTTTTAGCAATTTTCTCAGAAACCTGTCCCCAGTCCAAAACTCACCAATCAACCAATGTTACTTCTCCTGGAGCACTGAACGCAAAACGTAAGGCTCACCAATCGTTTGCGGAAATTCCCAACGAATGGCCTACTATTGTCCACCAATTTGGGGTGATTCCAGTGCTATAAGGGAGGTTCTTACTTACATTCGTTATTACTTACAGTTACTACAATGCACACTCGTACTTAGGTTTGTAGGCCCACGACTGCCGCCCCCGAGCCGGCGGGATAGCACCCAGGACACCTCGGCCAGAATCGGCGTTACTTTCTCCGACCACGGGCGCGCTGTTTCCCCTTTTCCTACGGTCGTTTGCCCAACATGGGCACTTTTCCCTCCACTTTTTGGACCCACATGGGCATTCAGGATTTAGGTCCCGGGTTAGGTCCCGCGGTGTTTGAGGGGACAGGGCTTCCCTTCTCTTCCGAGAGCATAGCAATCGGTCTCCAACGACCAAAGGTTTGAGTTCGAAGCAAAAGCAATCTTGGGTAAAAAGTTACTATTGCGATGTCTTTTTTCGAGGTATGGCACTCAGTCTCGGCCAAGATTGTTACTTGCTTTCTTTATGCTGACTAAATCTTGTATTCTTGGGTGACCTATTCCCTAACCTATGGGTATGTTTCAGGTCTGGCACCTCGTGAGCTCCATCCGTGACCGCTTTTGCACGGCGAGCCCCTCGGGCATTACTGATTTTGGCAACGCAGGGGCTGTACTGAATGGGGTACGCCTCAGGCCGATGTCGAATCTTACACCTGCATCTTTCGGAGTATGTTGGTGTCGGAAGTCGCAGCCGGTCTAGCCTTGGGAGAATTGGTTAAAGATTCGATCGTGTGCGAGTTCAGTCTTACCCGTTGTCATCCTTTCAAATCGGTGGCAAACATTGGTAGGATTACCGATTTAATGAAAAAGGTTAGCAAAGGTTTTTGGCCCTTTTTGGCACCTGTTGATGCTTTATTCCCCACCAAATACCTTAGTCCAAGGAAAAGTTCGAGCATTAAAGCCGCGTTGGTCGGGTTAAAACGGGAGAGGGTAGGGTTTTGCTCACTCGCTGACCGGGCAATTTTGGGGAGACCGGAATAGTAGGTTCAACAAATCGGCTAGTGAACACAAGGAACATTTTCAGACGGAGGGGGTTTATACCCTTGGGGAGGTAATTGCTGCCAGCTCATTGATGCCGGGCAGTTCCGTGCGGATTTCCGAAACCTGGGGCCGGCAGTGTTATCGGGAAGAGGTCTCCAGTTTGATAAGCGGCCACAGGTATTCAGATGCCCTGAGTATGTTGAGCTGAAAGGCTTCGGTAAGATTGTGGGGAAGCTTTCGTAGCGACGAACTTCGTTGATTTTCTGAGAGATTTCGTGGGGACAGCCTTTTGGCGAGTCCTCGTGGGGTGTGTGCCGATGGGCTCGGTTTTCTAGCAAGAGTGGGGGTCCTCTTGCCGGTTGATTCCTCGGTCGAGATCTAAATCCAGTGGGGTGAGCGTTTTGCCGCCAGGTGGGGCCGGTGATACTCCGGCGGGGTAAAATGGGAAGGGAAGCTCATAGGTTGGAAATTTGGTGGACGGAATGACCTTGCTGAAGCTAGCCGGGTAATCCGCCGAGGATTGTTGGAGGCGGCCACCCTCCGAAGAACTAGGATGGTTTTGCCGGGGTGGGCTGTCCTAGTGTCTAAAGTGGGTTTTCGCCGCCACTGCGGACCGGCTTGGTCGAACGTAGGTGAGCCATTAATTCGCAGTTTGCCGGTGTCGGGTGACATCCGTGCAAAAACCGGGTCGGAAAGGTAGGAGGGTAGAGTTTTTGTGGCGGGACGGAGATACTGCGATGGCCGGAAGATTATCAGGTAGCGGCCGGTGGGCAGTTCGGGTTGCTGGTGTCGCAATCATTGTCGTTTCGAACTTCTTTTGGTCCCAGATGGTTCAGGCACAATTCAATCGGACTGCCCGTACTGGGGGGGCGACCGGTTCCAGTTTAAGTGCTTCAGCGATGCGGAGCTCTGCCAGTCAAGGTCCCTTCGGCACACGGACCTTTGGGCAGGGCATGTCGGCTCGCACGGGGAGTACCGGTGGCCTAGGCCTCAGTTCGATGTTAAGTTCGCGAACAACCCAGCAACAAACGGGGCAGGTGGGCCGACAAAGGGGGCAGTTTGTGGGAGCAGACACCGGCGACATCCGAAATCTGCTAGGATTCATCGCGAATCCCAACCAGGCCACGCAAGCTTGGCGTCAGGGGCTGACGGCAGTCCGATCGGGAACTGTGGGGCAACCCACTCAGCCAGGGGGGACGCGATTTGGGAACTTCTCGGGTAGAGGGGGAAGCCGGGCGGCAGAGGTGCCAAGCATGTTACAGCCGGGCTTTGTCGTTGAGTCCCGGCCGCCTTCAAACTTGGTGCAGTCGATTGAGAGCCGGCTGGATAAGGCGGGGCTAACAGGGCCTAGTCGATCAGTGGAAGTTGCTATCGGTGGAGGAGTAGTGATTCTTCGAGGGGAAGTCGACACTCCTTACCAGCGTCTGGTGGCAGAGAATTTGGTGCGGTTGGAGCCCGGAGTGCGGGAAGTTCGCAACGAATTAGTGGTGAAAGAATCTCCGCCCTCTGAGGGGAGCCGTTAGGCTTGTCTGGAGCTGTCACTTTCCTGTCAGCTTTGCGTGGTGATGGTAGGCTGGTAGGAGAGTGAGGTCAAAACTTTTCCCAGTAATGTTCTGGTTGGAGCTCGGCGGGCAGTATTGCGGGCCAGTGACATCTAAGCTTCTTTTGGACCGGGCACCTTTGTTGCTTTAGTACTCGCCGTTTAAGCCTTCTGACGTGTTTTGGCCCGGCAACTCTGTATTCCTTGGGTACCGAGCTATAGCGGCGAGTGTGTGGAGGTAGCACGCGTCGGGTGTGGCTCTAACTTCTAATCGGGTGTAGCTCTAACTTCTAAGAGGTAGGGAGGGAAGGCCTTGACACCCAACTTTAGGTTGGGTGCCCCGTTTTGGAGTGGCCTGGGCCCGCAGTCAACTTTCCGCTAAAAGGAGCACCGCCTTTAACCGGCAACCGCGACTGGATCGGCGTGTCTTTTGAATCTTTCCTTTCCTTCTCTCGTTCTCGAGTGCTTAGGCGTCTGGTCCTTTCTGGTTTCGAAATGGAAAATGAGGAGAAGTGGCGGAAACTTCGGTGTGTAATCCGGGGAGTTTTGCGGAAGAGACCGGGACAGCGAGGCCTTGGCGGGTCGAGCTAAAGCGAGTAAATGCCCCCAAAAAAGCAAGTTTACATAGGACGGCCCTGCGGTAATCTGCCGACGTTTTTTGGTCCTCCACTTTGGAGTGGAGCTTTCTCATGATCTCTGTAGTGATTCCGTGCTACAACGAGGAGGCGGTCCTGGACAAGCTGTACGACCGGCTGACCGCGGCGGCGGAAGCCTGGGCGGTTCCCTACGAGGTTCTGGTGATTGACGACGGGTCCGTCGACGGTACTTGGATGAAATTGAGAGCAATTCACGAGCGGGATCCTCGGTGGCGGGCCATCCGTTTTTCCAGAAATTTTGGGCATCAGGCCGCAATCTCCGCGGGAATGGCTCACGCTCGGGGAAATGCTGTAGTTATTCTCGATGCGGATCTCCAAGATCCTCCGGAGGTGGTCGAACAGTTCCTGGCTAAGTGGCGGGAGGGATATCAGGTTGTGTACGGTATCCGTCGTCGGCGAAAAGAACCTCCCTGGAAGCGATTAGCATATTATGTCTTTTATCGAATTCTACGGGCTGTAGCTACCACACCCATTCCTGCGGACAGCGGTGATTTCTGCCTGATGGATCGAAGAGTGGTAGATATTCTAAACCGCATGCCGGAGCGAAATCGGTTTGTCCGAGGTCTCCGGGCCTGGACAGGTTTTCGACAAATCGGGATCGAATATGAACGTCAGGCACGGGCTGCGGGCAGTCCTCAATACACTTTCCGGAAACTTGTTCAGTTGGCGATCGATGGCATTTTCTCCTTTTCGATATGGCCGCTGCGGATAGCCACCAGGCTTGGCCTCTTGGTTTCCACTTTGGCCTTCCTAGGAGTGATTTTTACGTTTTTGCAGCGGATTTACGCCGACTGGTTTGACAAATATTTGGGACTTCGACCGGTGCCGGGCTTTGCGACCACGGTGATTGCGATTTTGTTCTTAGGGGGAGTTCAACTGATTTGTCTGGGAATCATCGGGGAATATATCGGTCGGATTTACGAGGAGGTCAAGGGCCGACCTCCATGGGTTATTGCCGATTATTTGGAATCGGATCTTCCCCCACCCGGAAAAAGCAAGCCAGCGGACGGGGTGTAACGGAAGGCGGTGTGGCGAGTACTGCACGGGAGCTTAAGATCGAATGGGGGCAACGAGCATGTCGCCGCTGCCCCCGGTCCCGCCGTAAACTTCCAGGGGCTGCGGGGGAAGCTTAATTAACAGAAGGCAAGCTCCGGAGTTCCTACCCGGCTTAGAAAGCAAATCTGTAATGGGGTTGCAAATGCTTTCCGAGGGCTTTGAGTCGGGGGAGTCTTGAGCCCTAGAGGCTTTCCTGCAATTGCGATTCAACCAGGGGGGCCAATCCCTTTCCAAATTGTTCTTTCGAGAGCAAAGGCTTTGATGAAGCTTTTGGTAGTGGGTGGACGCCCATTTGGTCATGAACCCGGCGAAAGAAGGAATTGCGGGCCAGGTTCTTACAGGCGGAGCTTTTCCGGGGGAGGCGATAAGGGTTGATGGGGCTACCGGTTTGGCGGCGATCCTGGGTGGACTTTAAATTACCCTTTCGGCAACTCTTAACTTGGCACTGCGGGCCCGCGGGTTAGCAGCGATCTCTTCTGGGGAAGGGGTTACGGGATGGGGTGTGAGCACTCGCAAGCGGCTGTCGCGTCGAAACGCATCCTTGACCAGACGGTCCTCCAGGGAATGGAAGCTGATGACTACTAGGCGGCCTCCCGGCCGGAGAACTTCCGGAATGCGTCGGAGGGCAACCTCTAGCCACTTCAGCTCCTCGTTAACGGCGATCCGCAAGGCCTGGAAAGTTCGCGTGGCGGGATCAATGCGACTGCCTCGGCGGGGCACCGCTTTGCGAATGATCTCGGCTAGTTCCGCGGCTTTGAGGATCGGAGCACGCTGCCGGGCTATTACAATGGCTCGGGCAATTCGGCGACTATTCGGATCTTCCCCGTAGCGGTAAATCAGATCCGCAAGCCGCTCCTCCGAAAGCCGGTTCACTAACCGGTAAGCCGGTTCTCCGGTAGATGGATCGTAGCGGAGGTCCAATTCGCCAGGGGAGTCGAAACTGAACCCCCGCTCGGAGTCGGCCAGCTGATCGGAAGAAACTCCTAGATCGAGGAGCACTCCGTCGGCTGCCGGGATTTCCAAGCTAGCCAAGATTTCGGGCAGATCCGCATAATTTCCTTGCTCCAGCCGATGGGGATACCCGCTTAAGGCGACTTTACTCCGCTCGATTGCTTCCGGATCCCGATCAATTCCCAGCAAAAATCCCTCCGGTCCTATTTGTTCCGCAATAGCTCGAGCATGTCCCCCTCCGCCGACCGTCCCATCCACGATTAGGGCCCCCTTCCGCGGATCAAGCCATTTCAAAACTTCGGCAACCATTACCGGCTGGTGGAGAGAAACTGACTGGCCCATAGCTTGCGACGGCTAGAAATTAGTGTTTCGGAAAAGGAATATCCACTGATGCCCGGGGGGTGCCCCTCCGGCAAAGCTTGTTCCAACTCTGCTATCCTCAATCCTCGGCGAAAGATTGTTTTCTCCGGCCACCTCAGAGGGCCCAGAACTTTGAGGCCAATATTTCACGGGCAAGTAACTCTTAGCCCCTTCGGAACTATTTCCTATAAAACGGCATTATTACCCATCAAACTTGTTCAAAAGGTTTTTAGCAGGGAGAACTTCAAAATGCCGAACCTCAGCTCAAAAAGAACTGCTTCGGGACCCGCACCAAAGCAAATCCTTTCCCCTAAAGAACATTTGGGAAAGCCTTTGGTTTCGTGAATGGTTTAGAACGCTTGATTCTTCCACCGCAAACTGGGCATGGATCGGAGCGAATGCCAAGTGTGTCGGCGATAGAGCTTACTCACCTTTCTCCGAGATTAAGTTCGATGCCTATCCCGTAATTACGTCGCCCGTAATTACCTCGATAGTTATCCCGTTAATCGTGAATTTCTCACGAATATGCGGGAACCTTGCGGATCCACGTCGAGGCTCAACAGCCAAAACGAAATTTGCCCTTGGGTGTCCCTCCTAGCCCCAAGGGCAATGATTGCGTCGCGACCCCTCGGGGAGCGCGCCCCGGGGATCGCAAAGAAAGCCCGCCGGGGTTCCTCCCTGAAACCCCGGCTCGTGAGACCCGGCCCCAGCCCAAGCAGGACGCCGCAGGAAGCGCCGGTTGGTGGCCGGAACCGACGCTTCGGTCTCACGCTCGCTTGTTCGATTGAAGCTTTTAACCAGCTCTTTACCTTAATAGTGGTAACCGGAAGCCAATCCGATCGGCCCCACGCTCTGGCTCTGCGGTCTCCTTTTTACCACTCGTTGGAGCGGGGCGAAATTCCGTTTCGCCCGGTTTTGGTCCTTCAACAGTTTACTCCGGAATGGACTCGAAATCACCTGCCCGATTCAGAATTCTGACATGCGGGTGGGAATATCCCAGCTAAAAGAGGTAGCTTCATTGTTGTGATCACCAATGTAGTCATTCTCCGTTGTCGGGAAGGAACGCAGATCCTAGGTTGGGGCAACGCCTTATACCATCCTTTGGGGTACACAAAGCAACCAATATTGGTGGTCGGGAGGCTAGGTTGCGTAAACTTCGCTGGGGCTTTAGCTTTAGGTTTTTCGAGTAGAGGGGGTGAAAGTTTCTAATGTGGTTTCAACTCAGCCAAACCGGCTTCTGGTTCCAACTCAGCCAACCGGTTACTCAGGGCCCTCAATCTCAGTTGGTTAGAGTGCTTGCTTGGGTCCCGGGGTGTGGCTCGGTGCGGAAAGGCAGTGTCAGTTGTGTGCCGATCGTATGCAAAGCAGATTTGATAATCTCCAGAGCGGCTTTTCCGTATCCCCTCAAGCCACCCAGGGTGCCGCTCGACTGATCATAAGCTGCCGCGACTGTGAATTAGGTCTTCCCAAAGGTTTTGGTAAGCATCAACCATCCGCTCTACCGAAAAGAGGCGGGCGGCTCTCGCCCTGTTGGTTGTTCCCAGTTTCAATCGCAACGCTTTTTCGCCGAGAAGAAGTTTCACTCTAGCGGCAAAACCTGCCCATTGCTCCTGCGGCACGATTTGAAGTTCACTCTCCTCTCCCAGGAGTTCCTGAACCCCTTCAACCTGGGTGGCTACCACGGGTTTGCCGCATCCCATAGCCTCGAGGATAACATTGGGCATTCCTTCCCACCGGGAAGGCAACACCAACAGGGATGCCGACCGCAAAAATGACAACGGTTCGGGGTGCCAACCGAGGAAGTGGATTCGGTTACTTCGGGACAGATTTCGCACGTTTGCTTCCACTTGAGCTCGAAGGGGACCATCGCCTAAGATCACCAGATGGGGATCGAGTTCCGGCCCCGGTTCTAAAAATTCCGGAGCCACTTCTAGCAGCCGATCAATTCCTTTTTGGGCATCTAGCCGACCGATGTACAGAATAACATCCGCTCCAGAAGGAATCCCGTAAATTTCCCACAGGACAGGCGTAGTTTGATCGCACTCGGCAATGTCGATCCCGTTAGGGATGACGACAATTTTGTGGGGGGGAATGCCCGCCTTTTCCTGAATATATTGGGCCACAGCTCGGCTGACACACACAAACCGGTCCACCCAGCCACTTGTCAGACCTTCCAGACGTAGGTGCCATTGTTTGGATTTTTCCGCAACCCGAATGCCTGCCGCTACTGCTCGAACGCCCGCAAGTCGGGCTGCAATTCGAGCTAAGAAATTTGCGTGGAAAAGGAAGCTCTGGACAATCGCGGTTTGAGTTTGGCGAAAGAAATGTGTCAACCGTTTTAGCGTCCTCGCCAAGTGCCACCAGGAGTGGGCGGCAAGAAACTCAGGTTGGATTCCTGCCGCTAACAGCTTTGTGAGGAGCCGAGCCCGGTGGACATCCGGTGCGGGCTTAATAGACACGACGTGGGGGATAAACTTAGCTCGATCGACTCGGGTTGCAAGGTAAACCAGATTTTTCTCCGCACCCCCGGGTCGAAGTTCGGTAATGCACAAGACCAGGGGTATCGGATGTCGTTTTGTCCGGACGTCTAGGTGTTTCATTGGCATAAATCGGAGATGGGTACGAGGATCTCCCGCTCTCAAAGCGAAAGTAAATCTGCATGCTCCGGTGTTAAGGACCGGATCGCAAGGCCGGCTCGATTTCGGCCTGCGGGACTCCATGCTGGCGGTGTCAATGAGATACCGTTGCCTTATCAGTAAAAACCCGCCAACCCGCGTTGTGCCTCTCGATAGTCCTGGGTTGTTACGAACGTTAGCATGTTCTGGGGGATGATTTTAACTTTTACAGGCTTCCGCGGTCCGCCTAGGTAACACGATTTTTGAGAGGTAGGTTTATGCCCCATTGACGGGAAGTAGTTGGGAATCGGGGAGCGGTTGCAAAGAACCTTTCAAAACATCTGCGAGCGGCTTTCTGGGGTTTGCTGGAAGTCGCCGCAAGGTTTGATACTAAGGCCGGGTGTTGAGAGCCAGGTAACCCAGCTCTACTGGGGATCGAAAATAACACAATAACGCTGAGGAATGCATTAGTAAGCACTGGGTGGGGCAAAAGTTACTTAACCGACGAAGAAGTTACAGGAGGGGAGCTTACTCCCGAATTGCGGAGGTTTTGTTTCGGACCCTGGCGGGGCAAGACTACCAACTTTTGTGGTCGGAGTGCATTCCTGAGCCATAGAATTTGCAGAAAACCTGTTTGAATTTGCCTGACCAGTTCCGCCTCATCGTGGTATGCCACTAATGGAGTAGTCATCATACCAGTAAAGGGGATAGAAAAGGGACTCGAGGTTTTTCTCGATGTAGGCCATCCGAAATCTCTGCGGGAGCCAGGGGTGAAAGGTTTAGGGTTGCAATCGATTATGCAGGGAATATGCCGCTGCAGCAGCATCTGAATGATCATCTAGGAGATCTAGAGAATCTGGGATGTGCTGCAGTATACAGGTCGTTAAAAAGGAAATAATCCACATACGGACCCCAGTTCTTCGATGGATTTTGTCAAAACGAATTCTCCCGAAGTTCGTCGAATGTTTCTGGATCATAACCTTCCGGATGAAACTGGATCATAAGTTTCCGGATGAAAAAAGAAGTATTTGACGGGGAATTTTAGTCAATTTTGGGGTTAGGCAGGAGAATTGTTCCTCCAGAGTTTTCGCAAGAAGTGGCGGGGTGGAACGGAAGTAACTGGTTTTAGAATTGGGTTTACCATGGAGGTGGGCTAAAGTGCCTTGCGGCCCAGGCGATTTGGGATCCAAACCGGGGTTGGGATCGGAAAATTGGTGGGATGATTTGAGCTTATACGATTTCCAGTTACCACGCCGACTCGTGGCACAAGAGCCCCTTCCCAATCGGGAGGATGCCCGTTTGATGGTGGTTCGCCGGCGAAGGGGAAGTATCCATCATCACCGAGTTCGTGATTTGCCGAAAATTCTCCGGCCTGGGGACTGTCTGGTCTTTAATGACACCAAGGTGATTCCGGCCCGGCTCGTAGGTTTTAGGACTTCCACTGGCGGCCGTTGGGAGGGCCTATTCCTTCGCTTGGAGGGAGAGCGATTTTGGCGAGTGATCGGAAAAACCCGGGGGAAGCTCCAGTATGGGGAAACAATCACTCTGGTAGACCTCCAAGGTCGGGAGGACGTTCGACTGAGTGTGGGGGTGAGGGATCAGGACGGAACCTGGATTATGCGGCCGGAATCCGAAGAACCGGCAGAAACGATTCTCAATCGTGTGGGACGTGTTCCCATCCCTCCCTACATCCGAGGGGGACAAATGGTGGAGTCCGACCGGGAACGCTACCAGACCGTCTATGCCCGGCAACCGGGATCGGTGGCGGCTCCTACAGCTGGCCTCCATTTTACGGAACGGCTTTTGGGGGAGTTGCGGCAAGCCGGCATCGAGTTGTGCTGGGTTACCCTCCACATTGGTTTGGGCACGTTCAAGCCGATTCAATCGGCTCGTGTCAGCGAGCATCAAATGCACGCAGAATGGGCTCGCGTTTCGGAAGAGACAGTGGAGCGGATCTTGGATTGCCGCCGTAAGGGAGGCCGAGTGATTGCCGTGGGATCGACCTCGGTGAGAACCTTGGAAACAGCTGCTCAAGATGGGACATTGAAGCCCTTTGCCGGCGAGACAAATCTCTTCATCCGCCCACCTTACCAGTTCAAACTTGTCGATGGCATGGTCACAAACTTTCATCTGCCTCGTTCCACCTTGTTGGTCCTTGTGTATGCCTTTGGAGGCTGTGAGCTAATGCGGCGGGCTTATGAGGAAGCCATCCGGGAGGAATACCGGTTTTATAGCTACGGCGATGCCATGCTGATTCTTTGATGCCCCCATGAAGCAGGCTTGTCTCTTCCTGCCTTTGGATGCTGACTTTGGAAACCTAGACGATTTTTTTCGTTCCCTGGCTTCCAGGGATCGTCAGCCTTGGGCCAACTCGGTGGGGAGGGGTATGTGGTTTAAGAAGCAAAAACGAATTCCCTTCGTTCTTGATTGCATCGGTGGCAGCAGCCCGCAAAAATGCTTATTGGGGATAATTACCTGGGTTGATGTGGGGTTCCTCTTTGGGGTGAGGATGGAGTGTCTTCTGCACTAATGAGAGGAGAACCGGGGCAGTTTGGTCCCCGGGGTTTGGTCCCTGGGGCATAGGGAACGTTTGCCATTAGGTCTGGTGGGAATATCTTTCAAGAATTTGCTGCAAGCGGGCAGGACTCAAACTTGCCGCCCGCGAGGGAAAAGTTTCGAAAGGGTCTTCGGACTATGCTGAAGAGTTGCTCCGGTATTGGACTAGTTTTCAGGCCCGCTATTCTGGGCTCCGGTCATTGCGGACCCGCCGTAGGTCTTTTGAGCGTAGCTTCTTTGATCGTTGCTTTATTTTGGTGCGAGAGTGTTGGATGGGCGGGCGAATGTGGTGGGGACCTTCTGCCGCAGGGGAGCAGATCTGTTTCGGATTTATTTATTGAGGATGTAGCGGATTCAATCCGGAAGCAAGTTGAGGCAGATTGGGAGGCTGAGGACATCCGTTTCCGTCAATGGCAGAACCATCTCGGCTTTTTTGGACACCAGGAACAATCGGGCCGAACTTTGCCCGCTTTTTCACTGGAGCACATCGAGCAGGTTATTTCCCGGGCAGAACGCCTGGCTTGGCGACGCCTTTCTGAAGGCTCCGGGGACAAAATAGAGGAGCTAGCAGCAGAGCTTTCTCGGTGGAAAGATCGCGTAAGAAAATTGAGTTCCCACAGTGACAGTGAGATCCCCGAGGCAGCTCGAAGGGAGATCTTTGTTGCTGTACGGGAAGTGCTGCGGAAATTGGCTCTGGCGGGCAAGTTGCTGGATTTCGATAAGATCTTGTTTATCAAACGCCGCGATCCTGCCGGCATTTTCCATATGTGCGATCAATATTATGGCGTAAACGCGGTGCCTGGTGGCGGCCTGTACGTGCTAGTAGACCCTTTTGGCGAAAAGCCAAAGTTGATCAATCTTCTTCAAGGATCGAAGGTGCAAAAGGGTCGGCTTGCGGGGCAACTTCTGGTGGGAGGAAGCTTTTTGTCACCGGAACTTGACTGGGACGCGAGGTGGATTTACTTCGCCTATACCGAGGCGAAAGCTTGGCCGAAGTATCAGGGCCGGGAGGCTTATGAGTGGGCCCCAGAGATTTGTTACCATCTGTTTCGTTGCCGGGTCGATGGTTCCCAGTTGGAGCAACTTACTGACGGGCCCTGGGACGAGTTCGATCCTTGTGTTTTGCCGGATAATCGGGTGGCCTTTATCTCCATGCGGCGAGGTGGCTTTCTTCGCTGTGGTCGGCATTGCCCGGTATACACGTTGCATGTTTTGGATCCGGAAACGGGATCGATCGAGCCATTAAGCTTCCACGAAACCCACGAATGGCATCCCAGTGTCAGCCACGACGGTATGATCGTCTATACACGTTGGGACTATGTGGATCGTGATACCAATATCGCTCATCACATGTGGACCTGCTTCCCTGATGGCCGAAATCCTCGAGCACCCCATGGAAATTATCCCTTGCGGCGGGAACTTAGGCCTTGGATGCTCATGCGAATTCGGGCGATTCCTGGTTCTGAGAAATTCATAGGGGTGGCGGCGGCTCATCATGGGCATGAATTTGGCTCTTTGGTGTTAGTGGACCCAACTATCCCGGACGACGGAGCGATGTCTCAGGTGGAGCGATTAACCCCGGAGGTTCCATTTCCGGAGGCGGAGGGCCGACCTATCCGCCCGTACATGGTTTACGGGACCCCCTGGCCTCTTAGCGAGGAGGAATTCCTTGTGGTGTTGGATCCGGCTGCCAAAAATCGGGGCATTTATTGGATGGATCGGTATGGGAATCGGGAACTATTGTACCGCGATCCGGATATCTCCTGTGCAAGCCCTATTCCTATTCGCCCGCGGCCAAAACCTCCGGTCATCCCCCGGGGGCATCAAGGATGGGCCGACGCTGCTCGGATCCCTCCGGCGCGCGTAGCGGTGATGAATGTGTATGATAGCGACTTCGAGTGGCCGCAGGGTACAAAAATCACGCACTTACGCGTGCTCCAGCTGCTTCCCAAAACTACTCCTGCACCGAATCGACCTCGGATTGGGGTGGGCAATCAAACGAATGCACGGGCGGTCTTGGGAGTTGTACCTGTGGAAGCCGACGGAAGTGCCTACTTCGAAGTACCACCGGGCAAGCCTATCTACTTTCAAGCATTGGATGAGCAGGGGCTTGCGGTGATGTCGATGCGATCGGTTACCTATGCCCATCCAGGCGAGATGTTGAGCTGTCAAGGATGCCATGAACCGCGGCATCGTCAAACCCTTCCCGGAGGCCGACTCCCCTTAGCCCTGCAGCGGGAACCCTCCCAGCTGGTGCCTCCTCCTGAAGGTGCATATCCGTTTAGTTTCGTGCGTCTGGTCCAGCCGGTGTTGGATCGGCATTGTGTGGGGTGTCATCTCGAGAAGGGGGCCCTGGACTTGCGGGGCATTGTGGAGGGGCCATACGGGTGGACACGTTCTTACAGCAATCTCGCCCCCAAGTACGGCTTTTATTACCATGTGCATAATGGCTCCATCAACGAGGGGATTCATGGCGGTTCGCGGACCGTTCCTGGTCAATTTGGAGCAAGGGCAGCACCTCTGTTAAGATATCTTTCTCCGGAACACCATGGGGTAACTCTTCCTCCGGAAGATTTCCAGCGAGTTACTCTTTGGCTCGATTTGAATAGCGAGTTCTACGGGGCCTATGAGCTTACAGAAGCTCAGGCTTTGGGGCATGTTGTGTATCCGACGTTGGAATAAGTGAAAAAACCTCGGACTGATCAGGACCGGCGATCGAGCATCGACGTCACGAGGAATCGATGCCGATGAGAGGCCAGGCCGAAGTTGGCCCCTTAAACGCTGTTTCCTGCTCATTTCATATAGGCCTGGATAGGCGATCTACCTTGAAAGGGTGGGGCAAGCAGGCTTGGGAGTTCCGGGCGGGGACTGAGTAGCCGAAAAGAACGGTGGATTGGCTTCTCTATTTCCTTTTGATGCCAGGGAAAAAGCGGGATCCGGAGGCGATAAAGGGCACATATCTTTTTTTGATGGGGAGAGGTGGGGGTAGGAGGTTTCGCTCTGTTGTTGGGTTTCGCTTTACTTTTCGGAGGCATGCGACCGGACGGACTTGATAGGGTTGAAATCGATAGGCAAATGGGAAAGGGTAAAAAGATGAACTTGCGGATTCAGGTGGCTTTGGGAGTCTGCCTAGGAGCCATTGCATTTTGGGTTGGGGTGCTCGAATCGCAGGGTTATGCCCAGGACTGGCCTCAATGGCGGGGGCCCCGGCGAGATGGTCATGTTTTGGGAGTGCCGGTGCCCGGTAGTTGGCCGGCTGCATGGAAAAAGGTTTGGCAGTTGGAGGTCGGTGAGGGGTACTCCTCGCCTGTAGTTGCCGATGGAGTTGTGTACTTATTGTCACGAGAAGGGGAGGACGAGGTCGTTCGGGGTATTTCCGTCGCTTCTGGGAAGGTCCTTTGGGAACAACGCTATCCGGCCCCTTACGAGGTGAATCCTGCGGCTCGGGCTCATGGGAAGGGCCCGAAATCAACTCCGGTAGTAGCTTCGGGGAAGTTGGTAACTTTGGGCATTAGCGGGATCCTTAGTTGCTGGTCCACCAAGGATGGCAAGCGTCTATGGCAGCACCGATTTGGGGACCGCTTCCCGGAGACAGCCCCCTTATATGGAACTGCGATGTCCCCGATAGTGGTCGGCAGTCGGGTCATTGCCCATGTGGGAGGTCATGATCGAGGAGCCCTTGCTGCCTGGGATCTGGATACAGGAGAAAAAGCTTGGGAGTGGGCAGGTGATGGACCCGCTTACACTTCCCCCATTTTGGTTGAGTTGCATGGGAAGGCTCAGTTAATAACTCAATCCCAGCGATTTTGCTTGGGGGTGGATGTGGCCTCCGGCAGGGTTTT
>Ga0308310_1000106_pt1 | contig 29617 bp, 24 predicted proteins | sample HotsprSampleMS65_FD_203672 | JGI IMG/M metagenome (GOLD analysis project Ga0308310, IMG submission 203672) | Hot spring phototrophic mat microbial communities from Mushroom Spring, Yellowstone National Park, Wyoming, United States - 20090730_MS65 ...
GCGGGCGGCTTCGCCGCCCGCCGCAAAACCCCTCTTCAATCCCCCCTCGCCCCAGAGCGAAGCGATGGGGAGAGGGGAACCAACAGCCACTTTGGCGCACCAGGTACTGATTTTACCTTCGCGCCTACAAACACTCCGCACCGGTACGTGCCAGGCACTTCTGAAAGTGCCCGGCACGTTCAAGTCACCATTTCTACCCGCAGGGCGGTCAGGACCTCGGCGATGGGGTTGATGATGGTGGCCGCGTCGGAGCCAGCGAAGAGCAGACCCACCACCCGCCGGTCCTCGTCCAGGACGGCGGAGCCGGAATCCCCGGGCTGGCTCATCGGCGAGGCGATGAGTTGGCCCTCAAAGAGGGCACTGGGGCCGTTGTAGTCAATCCGCACGGTGGCGTCAATCTGGGTGATCATGCCAGTCGTGTGGCCTGTCGTCCGTCCGCTTTTCTGCACCCGCGTCCCCAGGGTGGCCTCTCCGACGCCGGTGGGGACGCCGATGCCCAGAATGTCGGGACGGACCAGGTCGGCGCTCAGGGGGCGGGCCAGCGCCGCATCCACCCGGTTGATCCCCGGCGTCTGCTGGACCGGTTCCAGGCGGTGCCGGGAGCCGACCAGTTCGGCCAGCGTGTTCAGTCCGGTCGCCAGAAGGGTGGCGATGCGGCATTCCGGCTCCGCGGTGCCGAAATCCAGCGGGACGAACTCCGCCAGTGTGGCGATGGCGTCCTCCGCCGTCCCGCCGTCGGCCAGGCCGGGCTGAAGGATGGGGTCGCCGGGGCGGCCCTTATTGACGTCGGCCAGGACGTGGTTGTTGGAGAGGATGAAGAGTTCGCTCCCCCGCCGCACCAGACAGCCGAAGGTCCCGGCGGTGATGTGGATGTGGCCGATGGAGACGCCCGGCGGCACCACCGGACGCCAGCGGTCGCGCGGGCCCTGGAAGGCCCGCAGCACCCCCAGTTCCACCACGTCGGTGGGGACTCCCTCCACCTGAGCGGGGATGAGGTCCTCCGGGGTCAGGGCCGAGGGGTGGACCTTGTGGGTGACGGAGACGACCAGGCTCAGTTCGTCCGTCTGTACCCCCTCCCGGATTTTGTAGCCGATGCCGCAGGCGACGACGTTGCGCCGGGCGAAGAAGGCGGGCAGATACCGCTGCTTCAAGGCTGCAATCTGGGCAATATAGGATTCCATTGGGGCCTCCTTGCTCTGGGGAGAAAAAAGGGTTTTTGTTGCGGCGGCTTTGCCGCCGCAACAAAAACCTTTCATTTTCCATGAAAATACCAGTCCAGGATTTCCTGCGCCACGGGCACCGCCGCCGTGGAGCCCTCGCCGCCGTTGTAGATGAAGACAATGAGGGCAATCTGGGGGTTCTCCACTGGCGCGTAGGCCATAAACCAGGCGTGCGTCGGCTGGGCGAAACCTTCCCGGCAGATGCCCATTTGGCGGGCGATGTCGTCGCAGAACTGGGCGGTGCCGGTCTTGCCCGCCACCCGCACCCCGGCCACCTGCGCGCGGGTTGCGGTGCCGTAGGCGACCGCCCCCTCCAGCCCCTGCTGGATGAGGCTCCAGTTCTCCGCCGAGATAGGCAGGGTGCGGATGATTTCAGGCCGGAACGGCTGGACGACATTCCCCTGCGCGTCGGTGATGTGGTGAACAATGCGCGGACGGTACAGGGCACCCCCGTTGGCGGTGGCAGCCATTACGTTCAGCATCTGCAGCGGCGTCACCAGCAGGTAGCCCTGACCGATGGAGAGGTTGTAGGTGTCGCCGGTGGACCAGTTCTCCCCGATGGTCAGCCGTTTCCAGCGGGCCGTGGGGACATGTCCCGGCGCCTCCTGCTCCAGTTCTATCCCCGTCGGTTCCCCCAGGCCGAAGAGTTGGGAGTATTGGACAATGCGGTCCAGCCCCAGTCCCTGGAACCGTTCGTACCCTCCGCCGACCTGGTAGAAGAAAATGTCACAGGAGAAGGCGAGGCCGTGGACGATGTCCAGCCAGCCGTGGCCGGACCGTTTCCAGCAGTAGAACGGCTGGGCCCGCTCGGGGTCGTTGGGGTAGTACTTGTTGGGGAGCATAATGGTGCCGGGGCAGTTCAGGCGGGTGCGCGCCGTCAACACCCCCTCCTGAAGCGCCCCCGCCGCGACGACAATCTTGAAAATGGAGCCGGGCGGCAACTGGTCGGCGATGGCATGGTTGAGCAGGGGACGGTGGGGGTCCTCTAACAGTCGGGTATACTCCTCCAGCGAGATGCCCCCGGCAAAGAGGTTGTTGTCGTAGGTAGGCAGACTGACCATGGCCAGAATTTCGCCAGTCTGGGGGTTCATGGCGATGACCACGCCCCGGCGGGAGTTGACCCGGTCCATTCCCCTCTGCAGCGCCTGCTGAGCCACCTGCTGCAGTTGGAGGTCTATGGTCAGGTAGACGTTGTGGCCGGGGGTTGGCGGGATTTCGTCCCCCAGCACCCGCACGACCCGGCCCAGGATGTCCGTCTCCTGGACGCGCTGGCCCGGAGTGCCCCGCAGCCAGGACTCAAAGGTCGCCTCCACCCCGGCGTAGCCGATGCGGTCGGTGGCGGGGTCGTACCCCCGGTCGGCGTACTCCTTCGCTTTCTCCGCCGGGATGGCCCCCATATAGCCCACCAACTGGGAGACCAGCGGGCCGTAGGGGTACTGGCGCCGGGAGATCACGTCCACCCGGACGCCGGGGAAGGCGAACTCCTGTCCCTGGGCGATGATGAGGGCGACCTTTCGGTCCACGTTGGTGGCGACGACCAGCGGGTCGTAAGGCGCGTAGGCGGGAGACCCGGCGTCCAGCACCCGGTCCACCCGCTCCCGCAGGCCGGGTTGCGCGCCACCCTGACTGTACGGGATTCCCAGCAGCGCCGCCAGACGGCGCAGTTCCGTCTCCCGCTGGACGTCGTCCTCCGGCAGCAGGGCCGGGATGATGACGACCTGGAAGGCGGGGACGTTGCGCACCAGGGGCTCCCCGTCCCGGCTGTAGATGAGGCCGCGTGGGGCCGGCAGGGAGACCAGTTCGGTCCGCTGCTCGTGGGCCCGGGCAATCCACTGCTCCGTCTCCACCACCTGCAGGCGGTAGAGGCGGACGGCGTAGACGGTCAGCACCAGGGGCAGGACCAGCCCCACCAGCAGGAGACGGGGCGCGGTCAGGAGCAACCACAGCCGGCGCGCCAGCCCGCGCTCAGGAGGAACAGGCGGCTTATCCCCTTTCTTCCGATTGTTCATTGGTCATTGGTCATTGGTCATTGGTCATTGGTCATTTGGTCATTGGTCATTTGGCCATTGGTCATTGGAGCGTGAATCCTTCCGGGCGGGTCCGCCGGTCCAGCCAGGAGAGGAGCGGATGGACGATGGGGGCCAGCAGGGCGTTGAGCACGGCCGACGGCGCGGCGACGTGGGCGAGTCCGTACTGCCAGTCCACCGGATAGCCCGTCGCGCTCATCGCCAGGAGCAGGACGACGTGGGAGAGGAATCCGGCGACCAGCACCAGCAGGACCAACTGGAACGCGGTGGAGCCCAGTTCCCGTCCCCACTGCTGCCCGACCAGGAGCGCGGCCAGCAGGAGGGCCAGGGTGAAACCGCCCAGCGGCCCGCCGGAGAGGACGTCTAACAGCACCCCGCCGATGAAGGCCCAGACCGCGCCCTCTACGGGGCCCCGCAGGAAGGCCCAGACGGCGACCAGCAGGAAGACCGCATCCGGATGGGCGCCGAAGAGGGAGACTCCCGCCAGCGCGGTGCTCTGGGCCAGGGCGGCCAGGGTCAGCAGAGGTAAGACAATATACAGGCTGAGAATGGTAGACTCCGCCGATCAGTGTTTTCGCATAATCAGCAAAAATTCTGACTGGATGCCCTCGGGGTTCTTGTTTTTGCGCCCCCGGAACAGTTGGCGGTTTTTGATGCGGTCCTCGTAGACCTGGACCAACTCCAGATGGCGTTCGCCAAAATACTCGCTCATAATGCGCCAGGTTTCCACTTCAAATTCATCCACATTCGGATTGCCCACAAAGACACAGAGAACGCCACCTGGCGTTAGCAGGCGGACCGCGTTCTCCAGAGCGCGAAGAGTGTAGTAGAAGTACGAATCCAGCATTGCCCGCAAGTCTTCCCGCCGGAGCGAAGCGCGAATGGCTTCCAGAGTTGGGGTAGAGATAAGCCTTTCGGCTTTCCGGTAGGGGATTTCCAGGCGGGATAGTTGCCGGATCCGCTCTTCGGGATAGCCCAGCCAGCTGAGGTCCAGTTTAAATGTGCGAATGTACTCCTGAGCCTGCAGGTAGGGGGGGGAGGTGATGATGGCTTTGAAAGGATACGGCGGAATATCCCCAAAGGCTTCAGGGTTGGAAGAGTCTACACCTCCCCGGTATATCACTTCTCCGGACTGATAACGGAGCTGCCGGGTGAGATAGTTCAACCGATTCCCCGCATCAAGAGCAGTGGTGTAGATCAGATCATCCAGTCGGGTCTTCCAGTCACCCTGCAGCAGGTTTTGCATTTCTGCTCGCTTGGCTTTAGACTTAAACAGTTTTGGAGTTCTATGCTCGGCATAGGAGAAATACTTGCTGGCCTTCAGAAGTGCCAATTCAATGATGCGGATATAAGGGCTATCGTCCTGGGCTTTCAGCCACCCCCAGTACCGGCTCAACAGGGACAGAACGTCTGGATCATACCAGTATGTGATATTGGCAAGGTCGGGCAAGAATATCGGGGCTTCCTGCTCCGAGGACTCGGCGGCGTGGCGCATCTCGTCCAGCATCCGACGAAGAGTCTCGGGCTCTACATCATAGCGAAAGAGGATTTTCAGAGGAACGATGTGATTCAGCAATGGGTTGAGGTCCAAAAGGAGCGCGTTCCGCCCCATAAGGACTGCTTCCAACCCCACTGTTGCTGAGCCCGCGAAGGGGTCTATCACCCAGTCTCCCTTCGCTGTATACTCTTTCAGGCAAAATCGGGGGACCTGAGGGATAAACTTGGCGGGGTAGTAAAAAAGCCCGTGGGTCAGGTAATTGGTGTCCGTGATTTCCGGTGCCAGTGCGCGGAAACTTACCAGATAAGGTTCCCCTTCGGCATGGGGAGAAGCCGGGGGAGTATCTGAAAATAAGGGGAGCTGATAAGGCCACGGGTGGGCTCCGCTATCTCTTGCTACCAGGGTTCCTGCTTCTCCCGACTGAGGGCAGTATTTCTCATAAATAGCCGATAAAAAGAGCAGATCGCGAAGGTAAAGGGCCTGGTCGGCGGGCGCTTTCACGGGCAGGGAGTCTTCCTTCCAATGAACGATCAGGCTATCTACCGCCTTTTCCACCAATGCCTGTAATTCGCTATACTTATGGAATTCCAGTTCAATACCCAGTTCTTTGCATTTGCTTCTCAGCAAATAGACGTTGGAGATGCCTCGCAATGCCTGCAGTTCCAGTTCAACAGAAGCAATAGCGTAGGCAACCCAGAGGTCGTCCCACTCTTCCACTCTCTGCACTGTTTTGGAAAGCATCTGTGAGGCACTGGGATCGGGCGCTGGGGCCCAATCCGTAATCGCTTCTATAATCTCCTTTGAGCCGTATGCCAATTGCAATCGGATATTCGGCGTAAGATCAGCACCTCTTCCAATGTCCTGTTCCAGGTTGGAAAAATCATAGGGAAGGTTAAGGTCTTGAAGAGATGAGCGGATTTTATTGATGGTTGAGATTCGCTGTTGTGATTCCCGCGCATCCCAGATTCCAATCAGATACAGGACGTGGGCCGAAGGTGATCCTCCTCCCCGGATCAATTCCTTTAGAGCATCCGCCAAGGAGCCTTTAGCGGTCGTCCCACCCGTATCGTCTCGGGAGCGCAACTGAACCAGAAGAAGCCGCCCCTGGTCCGCCGTAACCCCGATAACGTCTATATCGCTTTTGGGCCATTTGCCTTTATTCGCCGCCTGGGGGTAAAAGAGGTTTTGCAAAAGTGGAAGGGCCTGGTTCGTCTCCAGGACTTGGAAACTTGTGCATAGAGGTAAAATCCGTTTCAGCAACTCTTCCAGGACTTTCCCCTGTCTCGCCCGATAGGAACTGTGAAACCATTGATGAAAGGCAAACATCAGTGTGTAATAATCCGCCAGCCGGTAATCCCTCATCGCCGCAGCGCGCGTTATACCCGCCGCAAACCCCTTTACAATATCCAGGTCTTCCCGAAGAGATGGAAAATCCCCATTAAAGAGCCGGCAGACTACATCTCGGGCCAGTCCCAGAGGACTTTCCAATATCTCACGGGCGATCTGTATGGTGGGGTCATCATCGTCGGCCAGAAGCAGAAAAACACGCGGCTGCTGATCAAATTGCATTCCGCCTCCTTTGAGGACTCACTCCCCCGGCTCCTCCTGGACCAGGGGCTGGAACGACGTGATGACCAGCGTCAGTTCCACCCGGCGGTAGTCCACGGCCGGATGGATGACCGCCTCCTGGAACAGGGCGAAGTCCTGTTTCACCACCTGGGAGACCTGTCCCAGGACCAGACCGCGCGGGAAAGCGCCGCCCAGGCCGGACGTGAGCACCACGTCGCCGACCTGGACAGTGTCCTCCTGGGGGATGTAGAGCATGCGCAGGGAGCCGTCGGGCTGGCCCACCACCAGGCCGGTGGCGCGGGATTGCTGGAGCATCGCGGCGACGTTGCTGCCCGGGTCGGTAATCAACTGCACCTTGCTGGTGTGGAGTCCCGTCTCGGCGACCCGCCCCACCAGGACGGCGCCGCCGGTGACTACGGGCATCCCCACGGCGACCCCGTCGGCCTGCCCGACGTTGATGGTGATGTAGCGCAGATAGGGGTTGGGCTCCTGGCCCACCACGTCGCCGCAGGGGGCGTTGATGCAGGCCGACCGTCCCACCACGTCCGCGCCCAGGAAGGCCCAGGTGGGGTTGGCCTCCACGAACCCCAGCAGCCCCCGCAACTGCACCACCTCCGCCTCGTACTCCCGCAGGCGGACGTTCTCAATGGTGAGGGCGTTGACCTGTTCCTCCAGTTCGGCCACGCGGGCGCGCAGTTCCCGCACTTGCCGGACAGTCTGGGAGAGATCGCCGATACCGGTGACCAGCGCGGTCGCCGCGCGCTGAAGGGGGGCCAGGACCACCTGCAGGCCCCGCTCCACGGAGGCCAGGATACGGGTTTCGTGGAGGGCCAGGAACAGAATGGAGAGGATGAGAAACGTCAGAGGAAGCCAGGAACGCCAGGTCCCGCGCCGCACTGCACCTCCTGCAATTTACTTCCTGACGTGCCAGGCACTTCTGGAAGTGCCTGGCACGTTCTCCTGCTAACGGCGTAAGTCCTGTCAAGAGACCAGTTCCGTCCCCCGGCGGTCGGTGGCCATCACTACCTGCCGCAACAGGTTCACGTTTTCCAGCACCATTCCGGCCCCCCGGGCGACGCACGTCATCGCGTCCTGCGCTATCCATGCCCGAATGTGGGTCTCCTGGGTGACCCGCTCGGCCATCCCCTTCAGCAACGCGCCCCCGCCGGTCAGACAGATGCCGATGTCCATCAGGTCGGCGACCAGTTCCGGCGGCGTGTCGTCCAGTGTATCCCGAATCAGGTCCACAATGAGGCTGACGGAACCGGAGAGGGCTTCCCGAATCTCTATGCTGCTGATTTCCACCGCCTCCGGCAGGCCCGTGACCAGGTTACGGCCCCGCAGGAGCATCGTCTTCTCCTCGGGAAGCGGGTAGGCGGAGCCAATGGCGATTTTGACCCGCTCGGCGGTCTGCTCGCCGATCATCAGGTTGTACTTCTGGCGGGCGTACTGGATGATGTCCTCATCCATCTCGTCCCCGGCGACCCGAATGGAGCCGCTGGTAACAATCCCGCCCATCGCGAAGACGGCGACCTCGGTGGTGCCGCCGCCGATGTCCACCACGATGCTCCCCCGGGATTCGGTCACCGGCAGGCCGGCGCCGATGGCCGCGGCCATCGGCTCCTCTATCAGGTAGGCTTCCCGCGCCCCGGCGGCGATGGCCGCGTCGTAGACTGCCCGCCGTTCCACCTCCGTCACCCCGCTGGGGATGCCCACCACCACGCGGGGCCGGGGGATGGGGGTGAACATATGCTGATGCGCCTTCTTGATGAAATAGTCCAGCATCGCCTGGGTCACCTCAAATTCGGAGATGACCCCGTCTCGCAGCGGGCGGATGGCGACAATATTGGCCGGCGTCCGCCCGACCATCTCTTTGGCCTCAGCGCCGATGGAGAGAACCCGACGGCTATCCCGCTCAATAGCCACCCACGAGGGCTCGTTGATGACGATTCCCTTGCCCCGGACGTAGACCAGGGTGTTGGCCGTGCCCAGGTCAATACCAATATCCAGGGAAAAGAGGCCCAGCAACGCGTCTATTGGATTCCACAAAGGCATTTCTTCACCTGAATTTCGGGTTTACCGATGGAAAACATGACTGAGTCCACTGCAAAAAGGGTTCTTCATCGCAGAGACCGCAGAGTACGCAGAGCAATATTCAAAGAAAATCTCTGCGCTCTCCGCGTTCTCTGCGATGAGTTTTTGCAGTGAACTCATGACCAGAATGATTATACCACAAATCGGGGCTTTGGGTAGTGAAGACGATGTTTTTGCTGCGGCGGCAAAGCCGCCGCAGCAAAAACTTAACTGTCCACCGGATGACTTGACAGAACCCCTCCCTTGTGATAAAACCTCTTTGCCGCTTGCACAAAAACGGTTTCCCTTTCACCGATCGGGAGTGCCCTTTGTCCCAGGAATTGCTCATCGTGACCGAAAACCCCGGCAAGAAGCGGGAGTACCGGGCCCTGCTGGCCTCCCTCCCTGTTCCCATACGGTTCCCTTCCGACCTGGGATGCCGGATAGACGTCCAGGAGGACGGAACGACCTACGTGGAGAACGCGGCCCGGAAGGCCCGCGCCGGGGTACAGGCCTCCGGTCTGCTCTCCCTGGCCGACGACTCCGGCCTGGAAGTGGACGCGCTGGGCGGCGAGCCAGGCATCCGCTCCGCCCGCTACACCCCCGGCTCCGATGCCGACCGCATCGCGGCCCTGCTGGCCCGTCTGGATGGCGTCCCCTGGGAACAACGAACCGCCCGCTTCCGCTGCGTCATCGCCATCGCGACCCCGGCTGGCAACCTCTACACCACCGAGGGGACCTGCGAGGGGGTCATCGCCACCGCGCCCGCGGGGACCGGCGGCTTCGGCTACGACCCGGTCTTCTACCTCCCCGAGTTCGGTTGCACAATGGCCCAACTCCCGCCGGAAGTGAAAAACCGCATCAGCCATCGGGCGCGCGCGGTGGAGGCCGCGCTGCCCATCCTGCAACAGTTGCTGGAAGACTGTAGGACAACTGCAAGCAGTTGTCCTACAGGGATATAGGCAGTCAGCGCGGAGGCTGAAACGCCGATGATTTTCAAATGGCTGCGCCCTAAAACCCGACCGTCCGCAAAACCTCTAACCACCACCGAAATATCTCACCCGCTCCAGGAGCGCATCGGTTATTCATTCCGGGAGCCGGGGCTGCTCCTGCGCGCCCTGACCCACCCCTCCTACGTCCACGAGCACCCCGAAGAGGGCTGGGACAACCAGCGCCTGGAATTTCTGGGCGACGCCGTCCTGAGCCTGACGGTGGCGGAGTGGGTCTTCCACCGGTATCCCGAATTCCGGGAAGGGGAGATGACCCGCCTGCGGGCGGTCCTGGTCTCCGAGGAGATGCTGGCCCGCTTCGCCGCCCAACTGGGCCTGGGCGACTTTCTCCGCCTGGGGAAGGGCGAAGAGGAGCGGGGCGGACGGGAGCGGGCACCCAACCTGGCCGATGCCTTTGAGGCCGTCGTCGGCGCGATGTACCTGGACGGGGGGCTGGAGCCGGTGCGGAAACTGGTGCGCTTGTTGATGGCGCCGATGGCGGAGGCAATTCTGGCCGCCGAGGCCGATAAGGACGCCAAGAGCCGCTTCCAGGAGTGGGCCCAGGCCGAGATGGGCATCACCCCCCGCTACCGCATCGTCGCCGAGCACGGCCCCGAACACGCCAAGACCTTCGTCGCCGAGGTGCTCCTGGGGGATGAGGTGGCCGGCCGGGGAGAGGGGCGCTCCAAGCAGGCCGCCGAGCAGGCCGCCGCGCGGGATGCGTGGGAGCGGAGGATGGAATTACGTAATGCGTGAAACGTAAAACGTGAAACGTGAAGCGTGAAACGCGAAGGAGGAGCGATGAACCAGGAACGAGAGCGGATTGCCGCCGAACTGGAACGGTGGAAACAGACCACCCTGAAGGCCACGCTGGACCGTCAGCCGGAACGGTATCCAGAGTTCATCACCGCCTCCGGCGAGCCGGTGGAACGGCTGTACACCCCGCTGGATGTGGAGGGGGACTACCTGGAGAAAATCGGCTTCCCCGGCGAGTACCCGTTCACCCGGGGCATCCACCCCAACATGTACCGGGGGCGGTTGTGGACGATGCGGATGTTCGCCGGATTCGGCACCGCCGAGGAGACCAATGCCCGCTTCAAGTACCTGCTGGCCCACGGCGAGACGGGCCTCTCCGTGGCCTTTGACCTGCCCACCCTGATGGGCTACGACACCGACGCACCGGAGGCCGAGGGGGAGTTCGGCAAGTGCGGCGTCGCCGTCTCGTCGCTGAAGGACATGGAGATTCTCTTTGACGGCATCCCGCTGGACAAAGTCACCACGTCCATGACCATCAACAGTCCGGCGGCCGTCATCTGGGCCATGTACATCGCGGCGGCGGAGAAGCAGGGCGTCCGGATGGACCAACTGGGCGGGACCATCCAGAACGACATCCTCAAGGAGTACATCGCTCAGAAAGAGTACCTCTTCCCACCCGAACCCTCTATGCGATTGGTGACAGACACCATAGAGTTCGGCAGCAAATATCTCCCCAAGTGGAACACCATCAGCATCAGCGGCTACCACATCCGGGAGGCCGGCTCCACCGCCGCGCAGGAACTGGCCTTCACCCTGGCCGACGGGATGGAGTACGTCCGCTGGGCTCTGCGGCGCGGTCTGGATATAGACGAGTTCGCCCCGCGCCTCTCCTTCTTCTTCAACTGCCACAACGACTTTCTGGAAGAGATTGCCAAATTCCGGGCCGCGCGCCGCATCTGGGCGCGGGAGATGCGGTACACCTTCGGGGCCAAAAACCCCCGCTCCTGGTGGATGCGCTTCCACACCCAGACGGCCGGGTGCACCCTCACCGCCCAGCAGCCGGAGATCAACATCGTCCGCGTGGCCATCCAGGCGCTGGCGGCGGTCCTGGGCGGGACTCAGTCACTGCACACCAACTCGCTGGACGAGGCGCTGGCGCTGCCCAGCGAGTTCGCCGTCACCATCGCGCTGCGCACCCAGCAGATCATCGCCCACGAATCGGGTGTGGCGAACACCGTGGACCCGCTGGGCGGCTCCTACGTCATAGAGGCCCTCACCGACCGGCTGGAGCGGCAGGCCTACGACTACTTCGCCCGCATTGAGGCGCTGGGCGGGGTCATCCCGGCGATTGAGGCTGGCTTCTTCCAGAAGGAGATTGCCGACTCCGCCTACCGCTACCAGCGGGAGATAGACGAACGGCGGCGCATCGTGGTGGGTGTCAACGAGTTCGTCGCCGAGGAGCCCCTGAAAGTGCCCCTCTTGAGGATGGACCCGGAGGGGTACCGGCGCCAGTGCAAGCGGCTGGCCCGGGTGCGGGCGGAGCGGGATAACGGCGCCGTGGGGCAGGCGCTGGACCGACTGCGCATCGCCGCCCAGGGGACGGAGAACGTCATGCCCCACATTCTCAACGCCGTCCGCGCCTACGCCACCCTGCAGGAAATCATGGACATCTTCCGGGAGGTCTTCGGACTCTACCGGGAGCCGATGGTGCTGTAACATTGGGGGGAGGAATCCGATGAACCGCTGGCAGTATCGGGTGACCGTGCACAGCGTCGACGAAGTCCTGCACTGGCTACAGGAGCCGGTGACCCAGGTGCCACCGATGCTCTATTGCGACACCGAGGGCATCTGTTACTTTGACGCCGGGGACCCGTTCCTGCGCGCGATAGAGGCGGTACTGAACGGCCCCGGCGAGCAGGGATGGGAACTGGTGCAGGTCACCTTCCGCTCCCAGCAGATGATTTGCTTCTGGAAGCGGCCGAAGTAAAAAGCAAGTGACGGTCACCTTGGAGGTGACCGTCACTTTCATCGCTGGCACTGGGGGCAGAAGTGGGCGCTCCGGCCCCCCACGCGGGTGCGGGCAATCGGAGCACCGCATCGGGGGCAGGGGGCGCCCTCCCGCCCGTAGACCGCCAGATGGGCCGCGAACTCCCCGGGGCGCCCGTCGGGGAGAACATACCGCCGGTCTGCCAGGGTGGTGCCCCGGCGAGCGATGGCTTCCTCCAGCACCTCCCGCATGGCCCCGTGCAGGCAGGTCACCTCCTCGGGCGTCAGCGTGCCGGCGCAACGGAGAGGGTGCAGGCCCGCCCGCCAGAGCACCTCGTCGGCGTAGATGTTCCCCAGGCCTGCCAGGAAGCGCTGGTCGGCCAGCAGAGCCTTCAGGCGGACCCGACGGCCCCGCAGCATCCCCGCCAGCCGCTCCGGCGTCAGGTCCGGGTCCAGCGGCTCCGGCCCCAGGCCTCCCAGCCAGTCCTCCGGACAGGCCGTCAGCACCATCCGCCCGAACTTGCGGGGGTCGGAGAAGCGCAGCCGCCGCCCGTCGTCCAGATAGAAGACCACCCGGTTGTGGGCATCCTCGGGGGCGTCGGCGCTCTCCATGGCCAGCCGTCCGCTCATCCGCAGGTGGACCAGCAGCCAATCCCCCTCGTCCAGGCCCAGGAGCAGCCACTTCCCCCGGCGTCGGATTTCCCGGATGCGGCGCCCGACCAGTCGCCGGACGAACGTCTCCGGGTCCGGCGCGGCGACGGTGCGCGGCCAGCAGACCTCCACCCCGACAATGCTCCGCCCGACCAGCACCCCTCTCAGTTCCCGCGCCAGCGTCTCCACTTCCGGCAGTTCAGGCATACGGACTTCCTTAAAACCACGAAGGACTCAAAGGTCACACAAAGGACACGAAGAAATTTTACAGGACTTACGCAGTTGGCGGATAAACTTCGGAATTCGCCACGAATTTCACGAATTGGCACGAATTTTTTCTTTTCATTCGTGTAAATTCGTGCAATTCGTGGCAAAAAAGACCGCCTGCGTAACTCCTGTCACAGGGAGATCACCCGCGTCTCCGGATAGTCAAATCCGTTGTACGTCTTTGCCGAAGCGATGTAGGCGCCCGCCGGATAAATGAGCAAAAAGTCGCCCGCTTTCAGAGCCTGACTCAAATGGGCCTGTGGGCTGAACACGTCGTGGCTATCGCAGGTCGGACCGGAGACGACATATTCCGCCAGCGGCGGTTGCTCTTCAGTGGGGGAGATCACAGCATACTCCAGACCGCCCATAATCCACTGGAATCCCTGGTTGATGCCGGTATCCACATAGACCCACGTTCGCCGGGCCCGCCTGACCACATCAATGACCCGGGTCACGACCACCCCCGCGTCGGCCGCCAGAAAGGACCCCGGTTCGGCGTAAATCTCCATCCCGTACGTTGAGCGAACGTGCATCAGGACGGGGTTGATGGTACGCGCGATCTCCCCCAGAAAGGCGTGGGAGTCCACCATATGGGCCGGGAAACCACCGCCGATATTCAGGAACCTCAACGAAACGCCAGCCCGACGGCACTCTTCAATAACGTGCAATGCGTCTTGCACCACCCGCTCCCACGTCGCCAGGTCCATATTGTTCCAGCCCACGTGGAAAGAAACGCCCGCCGGTTGGAGGTGCAACTCCTGCGCCTGCTGGAACATGTGGACCGCTTCGCTCACCGGGCAACCGAACTTCTCCGAGAGGTCCCACTGGGCGCCGCGATTGGAGACGTCCAGCCGCAGGTAAATTTCAGCACCGGGCGCGTGTCGCTCCACTTTCGCCAGTTCGCTTTCCGTATCTACGGCGAAAACCAGAACACCGGCCTGTGCGGCCCGGGCAATGTGTTCTTCAACCCCGATCGGATTGCCGAAAAAGATGCTGGACGCCGGGATGTGCAGGGCCAGGAGCAGTTCCAACTCACCGAATGAAGCGATCTCAAGAGAAAGCCCCGCCTGCTTCAAAACGGTCAGTACGCCCGGATGATTGTTCACTTTGACGGGAAAGTACAGTTGGTGAACGGGCAGTTGTGTGAAGAAGGCCCGGACGTTCTCCAGGAGCCGTTGCTCGGAAAACAGGAGAACCGGTGTATGGGGATGTCCTTCCTGCAGGAAAGATTGCACCATCTGACGAACCGGTGTGGGTAAATGGCTGAAAGTAAGAGGTTTCAATTCCTGTGCCCCCCATGAAAAAAGTCACCCCCCGGTGGGGGGTATCTGCTCAAACCAGCCGCAGGTCCGGCTCCACATCCAGGTCCCAGCCCGCGCGGGCGCCGGACCGGTAGCGGAAGTAGCCGCATGCGGCGACCATGGCCGCGTTGTCGGTGCAGAGGATGGGGGGCGGGTAGTAGACGGGGACCCCGGCGCGCGCCCGCATCGCCGCCCGCAGCGCCTGATTGGCCGAGACGCCCCCGGAAAGCAGGATGGCCGTCGCGCCGTAGTCCTGCGCTGCCGCCACCGTCTTGGTCACCAGCACGTCCACCACCGCCTCCTGGAAGGCGGCGGCCAGGTCGGGGATGAAGCGCGGGGGGATTTCCTGCGGCTGGATCAGGCGCGCGACGGCGGTCTTCAGCCCGCTGAAACTGAAGTCGTACGTCCCCTCCAGCCAGGCGCGCGGGAGGCGGAAACGGGCCGGGTCGCCCGAACGGGCCGCCTGCTCTATGCTGGGGCCGCCGGGATAGGGAAGCCCCAGCAGCCGCCCCACCTTGTCAAACGCCTCGCCCGCCGCGTCGTCCAGCGTCCCCCCCAGGTAGAGGTAGTCGCCGTGGCCCCGCATCAGGACCAGTTCCGTATGCCCGCCGGAGACGATGAGGACCAGGAGGGGGAAGGAGAGGTCGGACGGGGCCGCGCCCTCCGAGTCCGATTCCAGCCAGTTGGCGTAGAGGTGGGCCTCCAGGTGGTTGACCGGGACCAGCGGCAACCCGCGCCCCAGCGCCAGCCCTTTGGCAACGTTCACCCCCACCAGCAGCGACCCCACCAGCCCCGGCCCGACGGTGACCGCGATGGCCGTCAGGTCGTCCCAGGTCGCCCCGGCCTGCGCCATCGCCTCCCGGATCACCGGGACGATAGCCTCAATGTGGGCACGGGAGGCCAGTTCGGGGAATACTCCACCGTAGCGGGCGTGCAGGTCCACCTGCGAGGCGACTACGTTGGAGAGGATGCGGCGGCCGTCGGCCACGACGGCCGCCGCCGTCTCATCGCAGGAAGTCTCTATCCCCAGGATCAACATTGCGCGTCCCCTACCGCTGGTAGGCCCGGTACCTGCTCAGCGCCTTGTTGATTTCCGACACCACCGCCGGGACGAAGATCAGAGGCAGGATGACCTCCCACTCCCGCCAGCCCAGCGGCACCGTGTCAAAAACCGGCTGGAGGAAGGGAAGGTAGACCGCCGCCAGGAGGAGGACCACCGACGCCCCAACCGCATACTGCATATAGGGGTTGCTGAATACGCCCAGCCGAAGGAGCGGATACCGTTCGGAGCGGATGGTATAGGCCAGGGGCAGTTCGCCCAGAGCCAGAGCCACGAAGGCCATCGTCCGGGCCAGCGTCAGGTCGCCATTACCCCATTTCACCCCCAACAGGAAGGCCGCCAGGACAGCCACGGTCAGGGAGAGGCTGATGAGGATAATCCCCCGCAGCATCGGGCGGTTGATGACCGGCTCCTTCGGCGGGCGCGGGGGCTGATCCATAATGTCCGGGTCGCCCTTCTCCAGCCCCAACGCCAGCGCGGGCGCGCCGTCGGTCAGCAGGTTGATCCACAACAACTGGATGGGCGTCAGCGGGGGCAGGTACCCCGCCAGGGTCGCGACGAAGATGGTCAGAATCTCCGCGATGTTGGCCGAGAGGAGGTAGTAGACAAACTTGCGGATGTTGGAGTAGATGATGCGGCCCTGCTCTATCGCGGAGACGATGGAGGCGTAGTTGTCGTCGGTGAGCACCATGTCCGCCACCTCTTTGGTGACGTCGGTGCCGGTGATGCCCATCGCCACGCCGATGTCGGCCCGCTTGAGGGCCGGCGCGTCGTTGACGCCGTCGCCCGTCATCGCCACAACGTGGCCATGGGCCTTCAGCGCCTCCACAATGCGCACTTTGTGCTGAGGGCTCACCCGTGCGAAGACATCTATCTTCTCAATCCGCTCCCGCAATTCCTCATCGCTCATCCCGTCCAGTTCGGCGCCGGTCACCACATGCCCGACCGGGCGGAGAAGCCGGATGTCGCGGGCGATGGCCTGGGCCGTATCCGGGTAGTCGCCGGTAATCATAATAGTACGGATGCCTGCCGTGCGGGCCTTCTCCACCGCCGGGCGCACCTCCAGACGGGCCGGGTCCCGCATCGCCACCAGCCCGATGAAGGTCAGGTCCCGCTCCACCTGCTCCGGGTCCTGGGAAGCGATCAGGTCCTGCGCCCCTTCGGGCAGTAGACGGCAGGCCACCGCCAGCACCCGCAGCGCCTCCCGCCCCAGGTCCCGGTTGACGTTCTCTATGTGCGCCCGCCGGGCCGGCGTCATTGGCACGCTGATGCCGTTCTCCAGGATGTGCGTACAGCGGGGGAGGACGGAATCGGGGGCACCTTTGACGTAGACAATGTAGCCGCCGGGCCGCTCCCCCTCCGGCCCGCGCATCGGGCGCCCGTCCATCTGGTGGACAGTCGCCATCCGCTTGCGGTCGGAGTCAAAGGGTATCTCGCCCACCCGGGGCAACCCGGCCTCCACCTCCTCCCGCCAGAGCCCGGCCTTCGCCGCCGCCACCACCAGCGCGCCCTCGGTGGGGTCGCCCACCATCCGGTAACCGTCCCCGTCCCTCTCCAGTTGGGCGTCGGAGCAGAGCAGCCCGCCGCGCAGGAGGGCCATCAGGTCCGGATAGTCCTGGGGGTTGATGGGCCGGCCGTCGGCGGAGAAACCGCCGCTGGGCTGGTAGCCCTCCCCGGAGACATCCACCCACATGTCCGCGACGTAGAGACGGACGACGGTCATCTGGTTCTGGGTGAGGGTGCCGGTCTTGTCGGAGCAGATGGCGGTGGCGGAGCCCAGGGTCTCCACGGCGGGGAGGCGACGGATGAGGGCATTGCGGCGGACCATCTCCCGCATCCCCAGGGCCAGGCAGATGGTGACGACGGCGGGCAATCCCTCCGGGACCGCCGCAATCGCCAGGCTGACCGCCGTCAGGAAGAGTTCCACCACCATAGAGAGGTATTGCTGGAAGTAGGCCACCGGGCCGGCCTGGAAGAGCACCCGCAGGTCGGTATCCTGGATCAACGTCTCCAGGAAGACGATGCCGCAGATGATCAGCGCGCCGATGCCCAGCCAGCGGCCCAGTTGGTCCAGGCGGCGCTGGAGCGGCGTGGCCTCCTCTTCATAGGACTGGATCAGTTCGGCAATCTGGCCCAACTGGGTCTGCATGCCGGTGGCGGTCACCACCCCCTTCCCACGCCCATAGGTCACGATGGTGCCCATAAAGGCGACGTTGACCCGGTCCCCCAGCCCCGAATCCTCCGGGAGGACGACGTCGTGCCGTTTTTCCACCGCCACCGACTCCCCGGTCAGCGAGGCCTCGTCTATGCGCAGGTTGACGGTTTCTATCAGCCGGAGGTCGGCCGGGACATAGTTACCGGCCTCCAGAAAGACGATGTCGCCGGGGACCAGTTCACGGGCCGGGACGGTGATGCGGTGGCCGTCCCGCAGGACCCGGGCGTCCGGGGCGGCCATTTTCTTCAGAGCCGCCAGTGCCTCCTCGGCCCGCCGTTCCTGGATCACGCCCAGAACAGCGTTGAGGAGAACGATGGTGAAGATGGCCACGGTCTCCTCTATCTCCCCCAGGACCAGGGAGATGAGGGCGGCCGCGATGAGGAGGAAGACGAGGAAATTGTTGAACTGGTCCAGGAGCATCTTCCAGAAAGTCGGTCGTGGACGCTCCGCCAGTTCATTGGGGCCGAATTGGGCCAGCCTCAGACGGGCCTCTTCGGTTGTAAGGCCGTGCTGGGGGTCGGTATTCACATCCCGAAAGGTCTCCTCCACCGATCGGGCATGCCATGCTCTCTGTTGAGCCATTCTCTCCTCCGGCATCGTTGCTGCGGTCGTTAGTTTCCTAACCACGCCCGAATTATATCCAACTCTGGCAGAATGTCAATCCAACGTAACTGTTCAGCCTCACCCCTCCCCCAGCGGCTTCGCCGCTGCCGCCGCAGGCCTCGGCCCGAAGGGCCTTCGGCCCGAGGGCGGCGGGGGTGGGGTGAGGAAGCCTGAATAGTTACAATCCAACTTGACTTTTGGGCAGATAGTGGTAAACTAAATACAGGTCTCAAATCCACCGCCCGTGAGCGGCCAGGGCAGCCCGGTATTGTGCTCCCCATCTCCCCATTGCCGTCAGCCGGGTCCTCTGATGGTTCATGGCTGGCGGAAATGAGATACTTTTGTCAGGGAGATAGTAAGATGAAGAAGCAATTTGTATGGGGAGCCATTGCGCTGCTGGTCCTGGCCGCGATGGCCTGTTCACTGGGCGGGAAGACCGCCACTCCACCCCCCCAGGCAACCAGTGCCCCGCCCTCCGGAGGCGAAGCCACATCCGTCGCTCCCGCCACCGAAGAGGCCCCGCCGCTGGAAATCGCCCCCAACGCGCTGGAGAACCTCAACAGTTACCGTTCCCGCCTTGTCTGGCGGCAGACGGTAGAAGGCAAACCCACTGAGACGCTCACGATGGAGCAGGAAGAGACGCGCCAGCCCCCCGCCCGGCGGATTGTCCTCACCTCCGAAGGGGGCGAGAATCCGGGCACAATGGAGTTGGTCCAGATTGGCAATACGTCCTGGATGTGCAGTCCGGATGGCGGCTGTATCCAGACCCAGCAATCCGGCGAAGAGAGCACACCCACTTTTGGTGAAGGGATGATCTGGAAGCCCGAAGACTTCGCCTCCTCCGATTACCAGTATGTGGGCCGGGATACCGTGAACGGCGTCCGCAGCCGCCATTACACCATGAATCTGACCCCAGAGATGCTGGCGGGGATGGTCCAGGGCACGGTGACCGCGACGAAAGCCGACGTCTGGGTAGCGGATGAGGCCGGGGTACCGGCATACGTCACCCGCTTCACCATCTCCTATGAGGGCACCCAGGAGGACGGGAAGAAAATCCAGGGCGACTGGACCTACGAGGTCTACGACGTGAATCAGCCCATCACCATCCAGCCGCCGGAGGGCGCGACAGGTGTACCCGAGGACATCCCGGTCTATCCGGGAGCGACAGACCAGGCCATCATGGGCGCCCTCATCATGTTCTCCAGCGCGGACGCGGTGGAGGATGTGGCGGAGTTCTACCGCACCCAGATGCCCGCTCAGGGCTGGACGGCGGGCGAGGAGAGCACCCTGGGCAATATGGTCACCCAGGAATGGACGAAGGGCGACCGCAAGGCCAGCCTGATGATCTCCCCGAAGGATGAGGGCGGCTGCAGCGTGATGATCAGCATAGAGCAACCGTAACAAAACCCCGATCCGGAGGTCAGCGATGTGCCAGGCACGGGAGACGTGCCTGGCACATCCATTTTCAGGGCGTGTCCCAATTTCGTCGGGCATGGCCGCTTTGTAGGACAACTGCTCGCAGTTGTCCTACAATCTTGGGACACACCCATTTTCAGACCTTATTGACAAGCCGGAAGAGATATGGCATAATAAGCATAACTTTAATGGGCAACTGTTCGCAGTTGCCCTGCCTGATCCCCCAACCGCAGGCCCCAGAAAGGTCACCAGGAGGACAAATGCGGGCCATAGACATCATTGAGAAAAAGCGGGATGGCCTTGAACTGACCGCTGAGGAGATAGATTTCTTCATCCAGGGTTACACCCGGGGAGACATCCCCGATTATCAGGCCGCCGCCTGGCTGATGGCGGTCTACCTGCGCGGGATGAGCGAGCGGGAAACCCGCGACCTGACCCTGGCGATGGCCCGATCCGGAGAAATGCTGGATTTGAGCGACGTGGCCCCTGTGGTAGCCGACAAGCACTCCAGCGGCGGCATCGGCGATAAAGTCACCCTGGTGGTTGCCCCCATCGTCGCGGCATGCGGTGTGCCCGTGGGCAAGATGACCGGGCGCGGCCTGGGCTTCACCGGCGGCACGGTGGACAAACTGGAATCCATCCCCGGCTTCCGTACCGACCTTTCTCCTCAGGAGTTCAAAGCCCAACTGGCCCGCATCGGCATCGTCATCACCGGCCAGTCGGAAAATCTGGCCCCCGCCGACCGCAAACTCTACGCACTCCGGGACGTCACCGGGACGGTCTCCTCTCTGCCGCTGATTGTCAGTTCCATCATGAGCAAAAAACTGGCCGGTGGCGCGACGGCCATTCTGCTGGATGTGAAAGTCGGCAGCGGGGCGTTCATGAAGACGGTGGATGAGGCCACTCGCCTGGCTGAGGCGATGGTCCGCCTGGGTCGGGAACTGGGCCGTCGGGTCGGCGCGCTCGTCTCCGATATGAACCAGCCCCTGGGATGGACCGTGGGGAACGCTCTGGAAGTCCAGGAGGCCATCAATGTTCTTCACGAGGATGGGCCACCGGACCTGCGGGAGCACTGCCTGGTCGTCGCTGCGGAGATGCTGGCGCTGGCGGGCCGGGTCGCCGACTCCACCGAAGGGGTGGAACTGGCCGCCCAGGCCATCGCCGATGGCAGCGCATGGCGCAAATTCCGCGCCCTGATCGCCGCCCAGGGTGGGGATGTCCGTTTCGTGGACGAGCCCGACCGGTTGCCCCGCGCCCCCATTGTAGAACCCATCCCCGCCCCGACCGACGGGTACCTCCAGAAAGTGGACGCCGCGCAGGTCGGGATGGCCGTGGTGGACCTGGGTGGCGGTCGGGAGAAGAAAGAGGACCCCATAGACCACTCCGTCGGGGTCATCGTCCACTACAAGGTCGGCGACCGGGTCCAGAAAGGGACTCCCCTGTGCACCATCCACGCCAGCGACCGGGTCCGGCTGGAACGGGCAAAAGTTCGCCTCCTCCAGGCCCACACCATCGGGCCGGAGCCCGTTCCTCCCCTGCCGTTGTTCTACAAGAAAATCGCGCAATAAGGAGTCAGAATGCCGGCTGCATCTCCTCCGCCTGCCAATCCGATGAGCGCACTCCTGGAAGAGTGCCGGAAAGAGTACCAGCAGGTCCAGAGCGAACTGAAAGAAGTGGACATGCTGATCCAACAGACGGCCAGCGAGGTGGACCGTCTGGCTCAGCGCAGCACCCAGGCCGCCAACCACCTCCAGCAGGTGGAAGCGCATTTTGACACCATCCCCCGCCAGGATATTCGCGAAGCGTACCAGGCACTGGTGGAGACCCAGCAGCGCCTGTTCACCATGCGGGGGCAACTGGAGAAACTCCAATCCGACCAGCGCCACCTCCAGCAATACGCCCGCCTTCTGCAACGAGTCCTGGAATCCTGCCAGGAAGGAGCCGTGCCTCAGGAACGGGTTCAGCCTGCGGCCGAGGGGGTCCCCGCGGTCGTGCGGGCCATTGAGGCCCAGGAGCGGGAGCGCCAGATTCTGGCCCGCCAGATGCACGACGGCCCGGCCCAGGCGCTGACCAACCTGGTCCTCCAGGCCGAAATCTGCGAACGGTTGTTTGAGAGCAACCCGGAGCAGGCCCGCGCGGAACTGGCGAACCTGAAGGCCGCCGTCGTGGCGACCTTCCAGAAAGTACGGACCTTCATCTCCAACCTGCGCCCGATGATGCTGGACGACCTGGGGCTGGTCCCCACGCTGCGACGGCACATTGAGGACATCGGGGAAGGGGAAGGATTCCGGGTGAACCTGACCATCACCGGGCGGGAGCGCCGGTTTGCCCCCTACAAAGAGGTGACCGTCTTCCGGGTGATTCAGGAACTCCTGACCAACGCCCGGGATGTTTCCTACGCGACGCGCGCTCAGGTCAATGTAGACATCGGAGAGGACCGGATTCTGGTCTCCGTAGAGGATGACGGCAGCGGCTTTGAGATGAGCGAACTGGGCCGGGGAGGCACTGTGGCTGAACGAATGGGGCTGGACACTCTGCGGGAGCGGGTGGAGATGCTGGGGGGACGGTTCCAGATAGAAAGCACCCCTGGCAGAGGCACCCGCGCGCTCTTTGAACTTCCCCTACCATGAGGATCCCAACCAGGGCTCTCCCTGTGAATCGTATCGTTGCTCCCAATATCACTGAAAGGGGAAGCCATGGCCCGCAAACTGCGCGTCCTGGTGGTGGATGACCAATCAGAGATGCTGGAAATGTTGAAACTTATTCTGACGGCCGCCGGCTTTGAGGTGATACCGGCCATGGATGGACCCTCCGGGCTCCGCTGCGCGTATCAGCACCATCCGGATGCCATCCTGCTGGACGTCATGATGCCGGGGATGGACGGGTTTGAGGTCTGCCGTCGGATGAGAGACCTGACGGAAGTGCCCATTATCTTTGTCACGGCCAAAGCAAACATTGAGGACATTGTAGCCGGTTTCGCCGCAGGAGCGGATGACTATCTGGTCAAACCCTTTCACCAGGTTGAACTGGTCACCCGCCTGACCGCTGCTCTGCGGCGGTCGGTGGAGCGCAGCGGTGAGAAAGAACATGTGATTTTCCCGTCACCCTCTATGATGCTGGACTGCGACCGGCATGAACTGGAGATCGGCGGCCGAAAAGTCTATCTGACCCCCATTGAGTTCAAGGTCCTTCGCCTGCTGATGCAGCACGCCGGGCGGGTGTTGAGCGCGGACGCCATTCTTTCCCGTATCTGGGGGCCCGAGTACATTGGCGAACCCGACCTGGTGAAGCAGTACATCTATCGGCTGCGCCGCAAGATAGAGCCAGACCCGGATGCCCCCCGATACATCCACACCGTGCGGGGAGAGGGGTATTATTTTGAACCGGGGGAGTAACGATTCACCGTTCACTGATCAGGCGACCGGCATCCAGCAGATGCCGGTCGCTTTCGTTTCCCGCGCGGAAATCCTCCCCGGTTTCCGGATTGACGCACACATCCCCCACCCGCAGAGCGTCCACCTCATTCAGGGAATGCGCCGGGGTGAGGAGAAGGACGGTTTTCCGGGCCAGGTCCGCTTCCAGAACAATGCCCAGGGCCAGCGCGAACCCCCGGCGGTCCTCCATCGCCACCAGTTGGTAGCGGGTGAAGCAGGGGGCCGGAAATACGGCCAGCCGGGCCCAGGAGATTTCCAGCGGATAGGCATTGGCGAAGTAGCGGGCGAAGAGGCGAGCCCGGTGGGCCCGGCGGGTCATCATATCCCGCGGCTGGACCGCAGAAGCGGGGGGCAATTCCACCACGCGCGTGCGGGCCGAACGGCGCAACGGGCCCAGAATGGGCTCCAACTCACTTCCCCGCTGAATGGCAAACACGACACATGGCTCCAGCAGGTCCACTTTGGCCAGTTTCAGCGCCGGTCCCCCCTGCTCCGGCGCGACCAGCCCCGTGGTATCCAGCACGGTCGCCGTGGCGCCCAGTTCCTGGGCCCGCCGGGCCAGTTTGTGGACCCCGATCAGGGTCGGCAACATATGCCCGCGCGGAGAATTGGCGCCCACAAACACCCGCACGCGCGGGCCGCCGGGGGGAAACCCCGTCTCTCCGCCCTGCCGCAGAGCCAGCGTCATCGTCGTCGGGGGACCCAGGCTGGCCTGACCGATGTCGCCGTCAATGAACGCCACCCGTTCATGCAGCGCGCAGAGACGGGTGTAGAGGTACCGGGCGAAGGTGGACTTCCCCGTATCCGGCGCGCCAACGACCATCAGGACGCCGGAGAGGCCCTCCAGGTTCAGTTGTTCCCAGTACGGGGGGATTTCTATGTTGACCACGGACGACGGACCACAGACGACGGACGACTGACCACGGACGATAGACCACAGACCACGGACGACAGACCACGGACGACAGACGACGGACTACTGACGACTGACCACTGACGGCTGACGGCTAACTGCTGGCGGCTGACGGCTAACTACTGGCGGCTGACGGCTAACTACTGACGGCTGACGGCTAACTACTGGCGGCTGACGGCTGACGGCTATCCAACAGGGAACGAAGAACCGCCAGATTCTCTATGTCCTCGTGCAGGTCGTCGCTCTTAGGGGTCTCCAACAGGCCCGGCAGCGCGGCCAGGCGCGGGTCGTTGACCACCATCCGGAAGGTCTCCAGTCCCAATACCCCCTTGCCAATGTGCTCATGCCGGTCCACCCGACTGCCCAGACCGTTTTTGCTGTCGTTGAGGTGGACCGCCAGGAGACGGGAGAGGCCGATGATGCGGTCAAATTCCTCCAGAGTGGCCTCGTACCCCTCCGGCGTCCGCAACTCGTAACCGGCGGCAAAGGCATGGCACGTATCCAGGCAGACCCCCAACCGCTCCCCCTCCGGGGTGTTTTCTATCAGCCAGGCCAGTTGTTCAAACCGGTAGCCCAGATTGGTGCCCTGCCCGGCAGTGGTCTCTAACAAAATGCGGGCCCGAAAGCCGCGCGTGGCGGCGTGGACCTCCCCCAACGCCCGGGCCACCCGCTTCAGCCCCTCTTCCTCCCCGGCGTCCATGTGCGAGCCGGGATGCAACACCAGATAGGGAATGTCCAGCGCCTCACACCGCTCCAGTTCTACGATGAGCGTATCCCGGGACTTCCGCCAGAGTTCCTCATCCGGCGCGGCCGGGTTCAGGAGATAGGACGCATGCCCGACGGCCGGGTGGATGCCGGTCTCGGCGGCCTTCTCTTTGAAGAGGCGGATGTCCTCATCGGTCAGCGGCTTGACGGCCCAGGCGCGGTTGGATTTGACGAACAGTTGGACGGCATCACACCCCACCGTGCGGGCCCGGTCAAAGGCCAGGTGCAGCCCCCCCGCGATGGACTCATGTGCGCCCAGTCTCATCGTCCCCCTCCGATTCCTGGACGAGTCGTTCCAGTTCCTCCTCCAGACTCTCCAGTTCCTGCAGCATTGCCGGCGGGACGGAGTGCCTGGGGAGACGGGCCTTCAGGTCGGCAATCCGACGCTCCAGTTCGGCAACCCGTTCATGCTTCATCATTCACCCGACACGCTTCCGTCTGGATCACAGGAGAAAGGTCGGCGAAGGCCGACCAAAAACCTGCGGCCCAAATAGGCTGGCTTCCAGTCAGCGCATATTTCAGCCGATTGAAATCGCCCTCCTTGGGCACTTCGTGCCAGGTGTCGGCCTTCGCCGACACCCCTTATGTGCGCATCAACGAGAGACCTGGTCGGCGAAGGCCGACCATCGGCCCCAGGCCCAAAAAGGCTGACTTCCAGTCAGCGCATCGCTCCCATTTCCCTCCGCTGGGCATCCAGCAATCCGGCGGGCGCGCCCTCCAGCATCATCTCCACCACCCGCTCCGCCGCGACGAAGGCCCAACAGAGCCCCCAGCCGCCCAGTCCCAGAGCAAAATAGACCCCCGTCAGATGCGGCAACGCCCCGACAACGGGAACACCGTCGGGAGTGCAGCCGATCATCCCGGTCCAGCGCTGGATAATGTGCCCCTCCACCTCCGGGAAGTATCGGCGGACAAAGCGGGAGAGCCCCTCCCGCAACGCCGCATCCGGGTCGGGGGAATTTTCTGCCGAGGACGGGCGCCGGGGATACCGCCATGCGCCCATGAGCAGACGGCCGTCCGGGAGAGAACAGGCGTACTCGTAGCCGTAGTCGGCATAACAGGGAGTGTCCAGTGACCGATCACCTTCTACCTGACCGGCCACCAGCAGGGCATGCCCCGGGCTCACCCATCGGGAAAGGGTTGGCTCCAGCGTCGGGGCGTATCCACCCGCCGCCAGCACCACCGCGCCGCAGCGGACAGTCCGCCGATACGCCCACACCCGGATGTCGGCCCCCTCGGCCTCCAGGCCCTGGACCTCGGTGCCCGTGTGGACAGTAACTGGCGCGGAGGCCAGGAGCGCGCGGGTCAGGTCGGCCGCGTCCACCACCCCGTCGTCGGGGCGCTGCAGGGCGGCCAGAAACCCCCGTTGCAGCGGGTCGGTCCTGCTGAACCCGGCATCAAATCCGTCCTCCCGCAGGAGTTCCGCCGAGGCCCGCAGCGCCTCCGCTTCTTCTTCCGTCACTGCCAGAGCCAGACTTCCCGTCCGCTCCACCCGCACGCCCAGGTGAGCGGCCGCCTCCATCAGATGTTCCCGCCCTTCCACGGAGAGTTCCCAGAGCGCCCGCGCCGCCTCCCGCCCGAAGAACCGGACGGCCCAGTGGTAGTGGCCCGGCACACCGGTCAGCAACAGGCCGGCGCTGCGGCCCGTGGCGCCGCCCGCCACCTGCTGGGCCTCCAGGACGGCCACCCGCAGGCCCTGTCGGGCCAGCCGGGCGGCCACGGCCGCCCCCACAATCCCCGCGCCCACCACGACCACATCGCATACGTCTGCCCGCTGCTCCGCGCCTTCCACCCCGTCCTCCTCCGGATGCGCCGACTGGGCGACTTTTCGCCCATTATACAGAGGTTACAGAGGGCTGTCAACTGGACAATCCGGCCCAAACGGATATAATACATCACACAAAGGCACAAATTCCTCACACAAAGACACAAAGACACAAAGATAAATAATAAAAAAATTTCTTCTTTGTGTCTTTGTGTCTCCGTGTGAGATATGGAGCAAACGGGATGAGCCACTGCCCCAGTTGTGGACGGTTCGTCGGCCCGTACGAGGCGTGCCCCTACTGCGGCGCCCGACAGGCTCCCCGCGTCTCCCTGCGCGCGGTGAAATGGGGGGCCATCCTGCTGGCCACCGTCGGGCTGGCCCTCTTATGGATCGCCGCCGCCCGCGCCCCCCTCCCCCACATCTCCATCCAGCAGGCCGCCGCCACCATGAACTTCGCCTACGTGGAGATTGCCGGGCAAGTCGTCCGCAGCCCCACCTACAACCCCAATTCCCGCTCCCTCTCCTTCATCGTGGACGACGGCACCGGCCAGATGCGCGTCTGGGCCTTCCGGGACGTGGTGGACAAACTGCGCGCCGCCGGACGCATCCCCGGCCTGGGAGACCGGGTCATCGTCGCCGGCACCCTGCGGGTCCGGGAAGAGAACGCCTCCCTCACCCTCAACGTCCCCGAACACCTGGAAATCGGGCGCGCGGCGGCTGAAGAGCGCGCCATCGGTTCCATCACCGCCGCCGATGCCCTCCGGCGGGTCCGGGTCCGGGGCCAGGTCTGGGACGTCCGCGAGCCCTACTCCGGCCTCACCCTCATCACCCTGCGGGACGCCACCGGCGCGGTGGACGTGGCCGTGGACGCCAGCCTCCGCCACCTGACCGGCGACTTCTCACCACCGGAAGTCGGCCAGTCCCTGGAAGTGACCGCCACCGTCTCCCTGTACCGAGATACCCCCCAACTGGTCCCGCCGTCGGTGGGGGACATCGTCCCGCTGGCGGAGACGGTCCCTGTCGCCGAGAGGCGGCCCATCGGCTCTCTCTCCGCCGCCGACGAGGACCGCCTGGTGACCGTCCAGGGAACCGTCCGGCAGGCCGAACCGTTCTCCGCCGGGTACCGGATGACCCTGGACGACGGCACCGGTTCGGTGACCGTCCTGCTCTGGAACGACCTCTACCGCGCCCTGCCGGACCCCTCCTCCCTGCGGACGGACGCGCAACTGGAAGTGACTGGCGAAGTCGCCATTTACCGGGACACCCTGGAGATCATCCCCGTCCGCCCGCGCGATGTGGTCTTGTTGACGGGGCCCCCATCGGCTCGCGCGCTTTCTATCGGCGCGCTGGCGGATCAACCTCTCGGGGCGACGGTGACCGTAGAGGGCACAGTCATTGCGGCCGAATCCTTCCAGAACGGCTTCCGCCTCACCCTGGACGACGGCACCGGGCAGGTAGTCCTGCTCCTGTGGCTTTCGGCCTACGACCGACTCGCCGACCCCGCCCGATTGCAGACCGGCGTGCGGGTCCGGGCGACGGGCGAACTGGATGAGTATCGGGGCCAGCGGGAAGTGGTGCCGGCCCGGGGGAGCGACGTCATCATCACCCAGGCCGCGCCGGCCCCCGCGCAGCGGGACATCGCCTCCATCACCCCGGCCGATATGGGCGCCGTCGTGGCCGTAGAGGGAACCGTCACCCGCAGCGAACCCTTCTCCCAGGGCTACCGGGTCTGGATAGACGACGGTAGCGGGGAGATCATGCTCCTCCTCTGGGAGAACATTTACGGACGGGTGGCGGGCCGGGAACGCCTCACTGCCGGAGCGCGGGTGCAGGCCATCGGCATCGTAGAGGAATATCGGGGGACCCTGGAAATCATCCCCCAACTCCCCGGCGACATAACCGTACAGTAGTTTTTTCTCACACAAAGACACAAAGACGCAAAGACGCAAAGAAGAATATTTTTTTATCTTCGTGTCTCTGTGTCTTTGTGTGAGAAATCTGTGTCTTTGTGTGAGAAATCTGTGTCTTTGTGTGAGCAACCCTTCGGGAGGTCCTTGATGTCCGGACAACGCTGGCTATACTGGATGCTCCTGGTACTCTGCCTCATCCCGGTCCTGGTCAGTTGCGGGGGGCCGTCGCCGACGCCCACGCCGCTCAGTTTGCCGCCCACCCGCCCGCCGGCGACGCCGACTGTGGCGCCCTCCCCCACCCCCATCCCGCCGACACCTGCACTCACGCCGACGCCCCGCCCCAGCCCGACGGCACTGCCTTCTCCCACGCCGGAACCCTCCCCCACCCCGGCCCCGCCCACCCCCACGCCCATCCCCACCGTCCCCATCGGGCGACTGCCGGAGCGAATGGGCGAGGAAGTGACGATAGAGGGCCGGGTCATCGCCACCGCGTCCTTCTCCAAAGGGTTCAAATTCACCCTGGACGACGGCACCGGACAGGTTGTCCTGCTGATGTGGCTCAACGTCTACGACGATTGCTGGGACGCGCGGAAAATCAACCTCGGCGCCCGGGTGCGGGCCACCGGCACCGTGCAGACCTACGAGGGGCAGTTGCAGATCGCGCCGCAGTGGGGGCGGCAGGTGAAAGCCCTCCAGGCCGCCGCCCCGTCGGCCCCGACGCGCCCGATCGCCTCCATCACCCCGGCCGACGAGGGGCAGCGGGTGCAGATAGAGGGAACGGTTGCCCGCATAGAGAAGAGCGAGTCCAGTGTACGGCTGTTCGTCAACGACGGGAGCGGTGAGATTCTGGTTCTCCTCTGGCCGAACATCTACGACCGAATCCCGAACCGGGAACGGCTGGATACCCCCGGCACGCCGGTACAGGTGGTGGGAGAAGTCAAAATCTACAGGGGGACGCTGGAAGTGATTCCGGTATTGCCGTACGATGTGGTGGTCCGGTAGTACGTATAAAAAACCACAAAGGACACAAAGGCCACACAAAGGGCACGAAGGAATTTTCGCCGTCAGGGGTCAGTCGTCAGGGGTCAGCCTATTTTTCTAACCCCTAACCCCTGATCACTAACCCCTAAACTTTGTGTCCTTTGTGAGTACTTCGTGCCTTGTGGTAGGTAAATTACCAGGGAATTCGGTATGGACAT
>Ga0308310_1000107_pt1 | contig 29491 bp, 30 predicted proteins | sample HotsprSampleMS65_FD_203672 | JGI IMG/M metagenome (GOLD analysis project Ga0308310, IMG submission 203672) | Hot spring phototrophic mat microbial communities from Mushroom Spring, Yellowstone National Park, Wyoming, United States - 20090730_MS65 ...
CTGGTGGGCCCATCGCGTAAACGGTTTATCGGAGAGCTTGCTGGCAACATGGAAGCAGATCGCCTCCCCGGTACCGTCGCCACGGTCCTGTTCCTGGCCGCAAAGGGCGTACAAATTATCCGAGTGCACGATGTGGGTGCTATACGCCAGGCCCTCGAGGTGTTCGCTTCCCTGGGCGGAATTCCCGACGGAAAGGTACCATCCCCGCCGGGAGCCTCAACTTAAAGGAGACCGTCCACCCGCAGGTGATGTTCGCTTTTTTGCCATGAGACAGCCCCGACTTACCCCAACCGTCAAAAAGCTCGAGCCGAATCCCGCACCGTTTTTTGCCTGGGATCGCAAAACCCCTCAGTACTATCGGAGCCTCCGCATCGGGGCAGACACGCATCTCCACGAGCAGATCTTCTCCCTAATTGCCCGCGTTATTCCCCCGGAAAATGCCGGCAGGCAATCGCTCGTTGTGGACCTAGGTTGTGGAGAGGGAGCTCTAGCCCAGCGACTTTGGGATGCAGGGTACTCCGTGATTGGGGTCGATAAACAGCGGGAAGCTTTTCGGGCTTGGGGACCTCGGTTTGTATTTGCCGATTTCGATCGGCCGGAAGAGGCGGAAGGGTTCCTCAGTGAATGGATGGGGAAGGTGGACCTAGTTGTCGCGGTGGAAATCATCGAGCATCTTCGCCGCCCCTGGGAATTTGTACAACTTTGTCATAAACTGGCCCGGCCGGGAGGACAGCTAGTAGTCACCACGCCCAATGTGGCAAGTTGGTGGAGTCGCCTTTGGTTTCTTCTCCGCGGGGAACTGTGGGGGTTTGGATTCGAAAGCTGGCATGATCCGGGTCATGTGCATCCCTTTACATATGTGGAATTGGAAAAACTGTTAGAAGAGGTGGGATTTCGAGCTTGTGGAGTGTATTTGGGTGGATGTTTGCCTGTAATTTGGGGTTACAACTGGAAGCGGTTTTTAGCGAGCCTGGCATTACTGCCCCTTCGGCCGCTGATGGGCGGCTTCCGCGACGGCTGGGTCCTATGCATCCACGCCGAAAAGCCCGTAAATGGAGAATCTCCGAACTCCTCCCCGAGGGCCCAAACCTTGCCCCCTTCCCAATAATCCGCAGTCGGCCGATAGAGAAAACCAAATCTTCCGAAAACACGAACCTCCCACGGTCGGATTCGTTGCCCACCCCAGCCCGCTCCGGGTTTTTCGCAGGCGGGGAGAAATCCACCTTCGCTTCTTTAGCGGGGATAAAAAAGTGCCTTTTCCCCATGAAGCTCGCTTGGTGGGATGTGCTCTTGAGGCAGTTTCAGGTTGTGTTTGAGGGTGTCTCAGATTCTCAGGTTAGGACGGCAGTGAAGGGTCCTAAGCCTACCAGTTGACTCGACCTCTCCAAAGTCACAGTGGCCAGTAGGCACGGCAACATCCGTGACCGACAATAACTGCGAAACAAAGCTATGGCGACCGGAGCAGAGGCACAATCGGTCATCCGGGCTGCTCTCCCGCGGTCACAGTTGATGATATTTGGTCATCCTGTGGCCGAATGGCCCTTTGCGGAATAAGCACCTTCTGGTGCCCCGCCCCGCACGGGTGGTTGAACGACGGCGTGTTTTGGAGCCTGCGGGCCATGACCCCTGGTCCTTGTGGGATCCGGAGCCGCTCTGCCGAATTCCCCAACCCGCGTCACGGGCCCACGGCTATTTGGTCATCAGCTCGAACCGAAAAGAGTTTCTACCCGGATCAGTGCTTGCCTCAACGTTAGCTGTTAGGGTGCTTTCCGTGTTATATCGAGCCGGGATGTAATTCACCTTGGCCGGTTGAGCTTCCTCTCCGTACATTTCCCGTGCCACTGGATCCAATTCCATTTTGTAAGCGTAAATTTCGACGCGTTTCGGGCCGGCCGTGGCTTGCAGCTGGAATTTGCCATCCTTTATTGGCCCGAGATGCACCTCACCCTTTGCCGGGTCTTTAAAAATGATTTCCCCCTCCGCTAAAGGTTGCCCATCGAGGGTCACGGTTCCCGAAACCGGGTAGGTCTTCTCTGCTGGCCTCCCGCCTGAAGAGCATCCTCCTGCCAAGGCGAAGGCTGCCAGCACCACTCCCAAGAACCTGAGCGCCAGTTTCGTGTGCATAGATTCCGTCCTTTCTGATGAAAAGCCGAGGTGACAAAAGGCAACCCGATCGGTAGAGGCCAGCCTCCACGCGAACCGCCGTAAGAAGTGCTTTCGTGCCGAACAATCCAGGCCGAACTTAAGTACCCGACGCACATCCGTCGCGTGCCATCCGGCCGTCAGGCGCCTGGCCGCAATACTAGCGAGCCAACCACCCCCAGGGTGAGGTTAGGGATCAGAACTGCACCGTCTGACCATCATCCCGAATAGCGAGTCGGCCCAAGGTGGCGAGATCCATCGTTTCGCTGAGGAACCGCACCGAGCCATCGCAAAACAACCCGTTCACCCCACCCGGGTGTTCTGAATTCAGCGGAATGTTATTCCCGACATTGTCGCAGACCCCCAGAGCCCCACAGTTGCCCGGCGGATCCGGCCAACCGCGTTTCTGGTTAATATTGTAGCGAACGGTTGTCATATTAAAGTGTCGGGCATCTCCTCCTGAATGGTAATTGGGGGGCCGCCGGTCTACCGTGGGACTCCCTCCAGCTGCCCCGATAAACCAACCATGAAGGTTCCCTGTCCCCCAATAAACGCGGGTGCCATTTTGGGTGTAAAGATATCCAGATTGCTCGCTGACGGCTAGAACGTTGGAGGTTCCATCGTTAATATCCGAGAAACGGATCTTACTGAAGGGGAAGAGAACCCCGCTCCCGCCGGCAATTCCGCCACAACAACAACCCGCATTACCGCAGCCGTTGTTTTGTCGGGTCTCGTTGTAGTTGGGAATCAGGCCATTAACTGCCCCTGCAACCCCCGGATAGTTGTTGGGACCCGTCTTCCCGCCTCCAAAGATTCCACCATAAGTTTCAGTAAATGGAGCCGAAGGACAAAGGAAAGTCGGGATAATCTTGTTGCGAATCACATCTGAGACAGCAGCGTCCCCCCATCCTGGGTTCGGCGACTGCAGGTTAACCTGGCCATACAGGGCCGACTGTTCCACGTAAGGCAACACAAAAAACACCCACGAAGCCCCCCAGCCTGCTTCCCCAGATGGTGGAACATACTACCCCCATGGGTCTATGAAGCTAGCCCCACCCGGCGGAAATCGTTTGTACACGTCATGATGATTATGCAAGGCGAGCCCAATCTGTTTCAAATTGTTGGTACATTGGGCCCGGCGCGCTGCCTCCCGCGCGGCTTGAACCGCAGGTAACAATAGGGCGATCAAAATTCCAATAATAGCGATTACCACGAGCAACTCGACCAGAGTAAACCCGGACCTCCTCATGGCAGTTCCTCCTTTTTAGAAAAGGACCCTCGGACCCACAAGACCCATACTGACTTTTAAAAAAGACCACTAGACGCACACTGAGCTTACAAAAGATAAAGGAACTTAGGCCGGCTTTCATGAGGTGCTGCCCCCAATTTAAGCTTTGGGCGAAGAGCCTGTGAAGAATCCAGCCTTTGCAACCTAACATGCCAGTGGGGCGAAGCTTCTGGGCAAATCTTTCTAGGGCCTAGACACCTGACAAAAATCCCAGCAGTTTCCGATGTTTGTACCAAAAGAAGCTGTAACAATTCGCAAATATCTTCGAATTAGTCGAGGCACAGGGCACTTGCAATTACAGCCACGTCTGGGCTCAGTGGTGCATCTACCGGCGGCACAAAGGTTCCGATGTTAAACCTCGGACGATTCGGACAGACACACTGAAGCGGAGGAGATAAAGCCCCTGTCGTCACTCCGCTTTTGCAATTCGTTGTTTGGGAGTGGGGGGTTCTTTTTGGGGTCGGAGCTACTCCACGGGACTGGCAAGGCAGGCGATCTAGGGAAACCGTAAGAGCAAAAGTGCCCATTGGGGTTTTCCGGGTTGGTGTTAGGGGCTTTGGGGGATTGCTTAAGGGCTTCGGGGAATCCACTCCAGACTAAAATTGACTGCCTTGGCTGAATGCGTGAGTGCCCCTACGCTAATGCGTTCGACACCCGTCTCTGCTACTTGCCGGACCGTCTCCAAGGTGATCCCTCCGGAAGCTTCGAGTTCTACCTTGGGATTGACCTGATTGCGGATTTCCGCAGCACGCCGGAGTTCCTCCGGCGACATATTGTCGAGCAGAACGAGGTCGGGACCTGCCTCGAGCACAAGGTCGAAGTCTTGCAAGCTTTCTACCTCCACTTCTACGAGGAGGTATTGCCCCTGACGGGCCAAGGCTTCGCGATATCGGAGGGCCATTCGGACCGCTTCGGCAGCTAGTTGCCCGTGGGAAAGCCCGGGATGCCGCTCTGCTAGAAAAGAGAGGTGATTGTCTTTGATGAGGATGCCTTCATGAAGTCCGCACCGATGATTCCAACCACCCCCACAACGGACGGCATATTTTTCCAGGCGTCGCCATCCGGGCGTAGTCTTCCGGGTGTCAAAGATTCGAGCTCCGGTGCCGGCAACAGCCTCCACAAACCGGCGGGTTAAAGTCGCAATTCCCGACAGACGCCCAAGAATGTTCAAGATGATCCTTTCGACGCAGAGGAGCTTTCTGGCAGGACCGGCGATCTCGGCCACAGGGCTTGGTGTGGCGACGAAATCCCCATCTTGGGCCGAAAATCTCACCGTCAACTCGGGATCCGTTTTTGCAAGGATGAGCGGCACGGCCGGGAGACCGGCTAATACCCCAGGAGATTGCAAAATAATTGCGGCTTGGCCGATAGCTTCCGGCGGGATGAGTGCCTCGGTCGTAAAGTCGTGCCAGTCGCCTAAGTCCTCTCTCAGAGCAAGATCCAACAGCAAAGAGAGGTCAGCCTCTAACTCCCGGTCCCACTCAATTTGCTCAAAGTCGGTGCGAACCATGGGAACCTCGGTGTTCGACATCCGGTATCGATCTTTTTAACCTCTCCCCCAACACCCCGGGTATGGCGGCCTGAGTTATCAAAACACAGCCGATTCCGGGGAAGACCAATTCCCTAAAGGGATTTTTAGAAAATTCCCTCCGCCTGGAGTGCTTTTCAAGACTCCCGATTTGCACCTCTAAAAAAATTTTCTCACCCGAGAGAAAGCCTCCTATCGGCAAACGGCAACAGGGGGCATCGTCGGCGGGTTGCCATCTTCCGGGGCCCTGAGGAAAGGCTCGGATCCTGGCTGACATGGGAAACCTTGTAGGCATTGGAGCACGGGACCCAGGGCAAACTCCGCCCTCTTTTAAGCCAGGATTAATTTCGTGGCGTGTAAGCTACCCAATCCGCAATTGGACCGCCGCAATCTTCTTTACGGTCATTTCCCCAAAGCAAGAGCGGTCGACGTTGCCTCCCCCATCTCCCCGAGGCTGTGAGGCCTGTTTTCGGATGCAAATGAAAATTAGGAAACATCCCCCGCAAGGCCAACTGAAACTTCCCCGAAGGCCAATTGATCTTCCTCCGCTTAAGCTCTGCCTTGCCGGATTCAAACCTTCCCGGGGGGCCTCCCTCCGCAGGTGGCTAAGAGGTCGACTCGTGCTGATTTCCATAATCTTACCCGCTTGGAGCTGGAATCTCCGGCCAATCTGCCCACTTCGAAAATCCCGTCCACTCGGCCTTCCGGCCCGTAGTGCTTGAGCAACGTGATCCCCCGGAGACAATCCCACATCGTTACTGCTCGGAGACCGTAAGAATCCATGGGATAAAGAACTCCGAACCAATGCTTGCCGATTCGACCTCTTGGAGGCAGTTCGCCGAGAATTTACCCCAAACGAACCTCTCCGGTTCCAAGAAAAACTTATTCGGCTGAACAATGTGCCGCTACTGGAGATGGTCGTCCCTTGACCACCCTGGCAAAACCCGATCTGTCGGTTCCACCAATTCCATCTTCACCCCCCTTTTGCACTGAATCATAATCCATCTTCACCACCCCTTTTGGACTGAATCATAATCCAAAGGTGCCCTCAGCCCCTGCCCGGAAACGGCCGATGGCAACCAAGATTGCAAAGGAACCTATCCCATGCCGATATTAGCCAGGGGCCTCGGCTTTCCCCGCTTGCCGACGGTGGATCCTCCATTTTTCTTCCGCGTTATTCCCACCCGAGGGTTCGCTTTGATCATGGGCGATTTTTGGGTTCTCGCCCAAAAATTCTCAGGGCACTAGCGGATCGCCGGAATCCCACAGTATGCCCGCGAAAATGCAAATTCCGATAAAAGATAGCTAATATAAAGGTTGGTTCTAGGCAAAGGGGCTAGGGAGCCCATTTTCTGCCGGCGAAGGACCATCACCCATCGAAGCCACCAGAAGTACTCCATGCCTGAGCACCCTGGCCCGCCTCGAGCGAAAATCGATAGATCCATTGTCCATATCTCGGGGATCTTCCGTCGCCTCCCGGCGGGAGCAAAATCGGAAGAACGTGACTCCAAGGTTAGATAACAATTTCTAAAATCGTAGATTGCGAAGAACTAAGTGGCCTCCGGGCGCCTCTGGAAGAATGATGACGGTCTGTGGAAGACCACGGAAGCCTGTCCGCATGCTCCCGGCTCGCAGAAGCCTCTGAGTCCGGTGCCCCTTGAGCTTATTGGGGGAATGCAGCGGGAAAGGAGGCGTTGTATTCTGGGCGGCCCCGGCAGATTCAGCAGTAGCTCTGCCCCTTTTTCCCGTTATTTCCATAATTCGGTTTGCCTATAGGTGGGAGGAAGGGATCTTTCTTCTGCACACTTAAGGCAGACGTTTATGCCGGTTGAGTTCGTGAATAGCCCGCCCAGTTTCCTCCTTTTGTGAGGCTCTACAGTAAAAAGGCCTCATAGAGAAAGATAGGTAGCTCGGAGGGCATCCCACTGAATTTGGGCAAATTCTCCGCCAGTAACCTGTGAAAACCCAGCGGAAACACCCGCGGATAAGAATAGAACTGAAGACTCACTTACCACGGAGTGCCCGGATGCTTCGGCGACGAGATCAAGCCACCTGGGCTTGTCTTCTTGTAGGAATGTTTGTCCTTCTAATTCCGGGAATTGTGCGAGTGCTCACAAGCGAGTGGGTTTCGGTAGAAACACCGCCCCGCTACTTTGCCCACTTTACAGTGGATGTGAACCAGGCAGATTGGCCCGAGTTGTCCCTCCTACCGGGGATTGGCGAGGTTGTTGCCCGGCGGATTGTGGAATATAGGAAACAGCACGGCCCTTTTGAAAAAGTAGAGGATCTTTTAAAAGTTCCGGGGATAGGTCCAAAGACTTTTTCCCGAATTCGGCCCTTCGTCAGAATCACCCTTGCGGATCCCGTCCCCGAGGAAAACCTTGATTTGCCTTCCCAATAATCGCCGAGTTTTGGGAAGCACTTTGTTCTCCATGCGGTTAGCGGCCAGCTTGTCGAAGCCTTTTAGCACCTCCTCCGTCTCTCCCACGGAGAATCCACGATTGTTCGTTATTTGGCGGACTGTTAATTCGTTATTTGTCGGACTATTAAGGAGTCATTAGGAAAGATTCATCAGAGGTTTTTCGCTTGCTCTAGGACTGAATCCAAGGCTCTAACGGATGAATCCAAGGGCCTAATGGACTCGATTGACAGGGATTGAGGCCTCTGGAAACTCGAAGGACCGAAGCTCGGCACTGCTTTTCTCAGAATGACTCTGGCAATTGGGCCTCGCACGTTAGCTTCGTAGATCGCAAGTTCTCGCGTGTGACAAAGGGTCGGTTCCCTAAAACCGAGATGAAGCTTGAGACTCCATGGGAAATAGAAGGTGGCAAGGCCTCTCATTGTTACTCTCCACGACTCTCCCATGGCTATTTGAGGATGAGAGTGGATTCACAGAGCTCGTGCTTCTTACTTCCACACTGGTTCTTAGAACAAAACATCAACATATTGAGTAGAATGAAAGAGAAAAGGTCTTGCATCGATTAGGAATTCTGCTACCATATTCGATAGAAGAGATCTTTGACAAGCAAAGAGTAATCTAAATCAGGTGGGATGTTCGGCAACAGCCGAGAAAAGAAACCTGAGGTTGACGTGTGTGCACAGACGGATCCGTCCAGGAGACAGGCACCCGGAAGAAGCAGTTCTGCCATCCGAACTAGGATGTTCGGAAGGAAAAGTTGCTTCCAAGGGTGAATGTCGTTTTGGGGTGGTGCCCCTGCAGGTCTTGGTGGCCAGGTTGGACCCTGTAGGGCACCTTTGGTAAGTAGGTGTGGGGAGTTTGGGCGACTCGAGGCTTGAGGTTCGGCCCCAGCCCAAGTTGGCGGAATGTCGCCCGGGACGTCGTAGCAGAAGGAGGTACAGCGGTGGCCAAGAAGACGGCAACCACCAAGAAGGCGGCGACCAAAAAGGCTGCCCCCAAGAAGGCGGCAACCAAGAAGGCCTCCGCCAAGAAGGCAGCCCCGAAGAAAGCGGCTGGCAAGTAAGCCACTTTTGGGTGCCTTCTCAGCAGGTCCTAGCGACCGCCAAGCTCATGTGTCCCGACGAGAAAGAGGTGTCCGGAAGTTCGACGCTTCCGGACACCTCTGTTTTTTTATAAATGGTAACACTTCTATCGGAGTCCGTTGCCGGAAACATTGATTGGGATCCAAAAACGAAAGCCTCTTCCAAGGCAGTTCTGGGCACAAACCGAACCGGCGACGAAGAAACTCCCGTGCCGAAATGGGGACCTGTTCGGCATGCCCCTCGGCTAGGCCACGTTCCGTCGGCCCAATTTTTCACTCTCCGTAGTGATCAAAAGGAACTACACGAGCGGAAGGAAACCTGGGGGTTAAGGCCTTTCACAGAATTCCGCAAAAGGGCCAAGGGGCAAACAAGAAGGGCACCCGGCCGAGAGCTTGGAGAAAATCACCCTCTTCCTAACATTGGAGGGAAAAGTTCCGATTTTCCAGCGGTAGAAAGGACTTTCCCGAGGGCCTAGTACCTACCTCCTCATCGAGGTCCTTCGCACCGTTTAAGCTCGCCTTATCGCAGGGTACCCAAGAGGGGTCTAAAATAAAGAGCTTCGATCGCTCTTGAATTTGGGACAATGATCAAGCTTGGAGCCTTAATCTATTCGAGGGAACATGGGTAATTTGGTCTGCCGGCTGCACGGCACGGATCTCCTCTTTGTCTGCCCAAACAATCTGGATTGCGGGTTCAGGAGGCAGCTTAGTCTTCTTGGTGTACCGAATCAGAGTAGCTGTCGCCTTTTCCACAATCGCTTCTGTAATCTCCCCGGTAATCAATACATCCGGACCGGGGAAATTCGCCGGGTGCAAATAGACGCACTCCGGCGAACGATGCTCACGAAAGGTTGCCTCCAGGATTGCGTTCTCCTGAGCATTGCGGCCCACAACAATTTTGGCCCTATCACCCAGCGGGAGGTGCCGGCCCACCCGCAGCAGGTCGAATTCCCACAATTTGGCACCCGGTCGAATTCGAAGCAAATCGAACACGCGGGGAGCGAAACTCGGTTGCGTCAAAAGGCACCCTATTGATGGCTGAGGGATCTCCCGCACCCCCAGCTGATGGGCCAATTCGATCAGCGGCTTCCGGCCCCGCCCAGTAAACTGATACAGCTTATCCCGATCCACCAATCCTTCTAGTTCGGGGATTGTGGGAGATAGCAATTTGGCCGACAGTGGCCGCAGAAGCCGCCCCTTGAGGCCCGAGTGTTTCTCCACCAAATTTAGCTGGGCTCGCTGCTGACTCATCGGTCGTTGGCCAAGGAGCTCCCCGGTGACCACCAGGCAGGCACCACGTTCCTCCATCAGTTTTTTGGCCAGTCGGCACATGTAAATCCGGCAGTCGATGCAGGGATTAGCCCCTTGGCCGTAGCCGAACCGGGGAGACCGAATAATCTCCACATACTCATCCTGGGGCGGGATGACTGTCAACGGTACCCCGAGATCTGCGGCGTTTTTCCATACACCGGGATGGCATCGCTCGAAGACCGTCTCCACAAAGAGGGCTTCCACCTCAAAACCTTGAAGCTGCATGATCCGCACAGCCAGGGAACTGTCCAACCCGCCAGAAAAGAGGGCGATCGCCCGTTTGCTCCCCGAAGGAGATTGGCAGGACTTCCCTTTGGCCGGCTCTTCCGACTTGGCCGGTTCTTCCGACCTCGGGCCTTTCTTTTCGATTCCATGCGGTGGAGATCCAGCAGGTTTGTCCATTTTAAGCACTTCCTCAGAAAGAAATTTGTCGCTCATCCGAGGCCCGCCTCACCAAAACGCCCTTTGGCACTTGCCAAAAAAACCGGCAGGAAGGCATCGTCGAGCCAAGTTCGCCCGCAGGCTGTTTCGCTCAAAGGAAGGAATTCGTCTTTTGTGCCGAGAATTTGTGTTAGGCTGCCCCCCGCCAACAAGGGAGAAAATGCCTGGTCCATAGATCAACCGCTGAGCCCCTTTTGACGAGCCGCCCAGCAAGACAGTATTTCTCTGGGCGGTCAAGCAACTCTGGGGCTCAGGAGGCGAATCCTTCGAGGGGGAGACGGCCGGGACTTCTTTGCCATCCACCTGTCTCACGAATTCAAAAGCTGTGCCCAGCCCGTGTGGTTATTGGATTCTCTAGCTTGACGTCCGATGGACTTTGGCCATTTTCACCAGGATCTGGCCCGGCTACTCCAGGACTCTTCGAAATTTCGGCTTACCCAAATTTCCTAAAGGGCGGGAATTCGAAATGGTAAAGTCTGCCCAAATTTGTGGGCAAAAAATTCCGTGCCTGCTTTCCTCACTCTCGCTTTCGAAAGTGTCCCAATGCCCCTCACCAAAGCCCAGGAGTTTGGGGAGACCGTCGGTAGGGCAAGCGTGTTATGAAGATTACCTCGAGGGGACCACAAGCAACAAAAACCCCGAACCGCACGCCCTCAGCCTGGAAAAGGAGGGCTTTCCCCTGCCAGCTCGCTCAACGCATTCTGGGCTGCCCGTTGTTCCGCCTCTTTCTTACTGCGACCCCAAGCAGGAGTAAAAACTTTGTCTCCTATCCGGGCAGCTACTTTGAACCATTTCGAATGATCCGGCCCAGACTCTTCCATCAGAGGATAGGTCGGCAATTGACCGAACTCCCGCTGAGCCAGCAACTGTAACTCCGACTTGTAGTCACCCAGTCGCTGTTGCTGAACTGCACGGTCAATTTCCGGCCCAAGATATTGCTCCACAAAACGCTTGGCTGCTTCCAAGCCGCTATCCAGATAAATCGCTGCAATCAGCGATTCGAATGCATTAGCCATCAAGGAGGTCGGAATTGTCTGGGCAGAGGTGACGGCCTTCCCTGTGATCAGAAACTCTTGCAGCCCCAATTGGTCCCCAATCCGAGCACAAGTAGAGCGGCTGACAATCGCCGATTTCAATCGGGTGAGCTCCCCCTCCAGATAAGAAGGGAAACGGCGGAAGAGGAGCTCGCACACGATGGCCCCCAGAATTGCATCACCAAGGAATTCCAACCGTTCGTTCGATTCCAGCCGATTCGTGGCTCCGGAAGCATGAGTGAGGGCCACACGAAGTAACCCTTTGTTGCGAAATGTGTATCCGATCCGCTTTTCGCAATCGGTCAATTCCGGATGGGAATCTTCAGAATTCACACACATCTTCCACAAGCACACGGGTTGTTCAAACCACCAACCTTATGGGGCTGCATGTCTTTATTAAGGTTATCCAATTAGTGGTCATTAGTCAATCCCGGGCCTTCTGTGACAAATCCTGCCCAATTGACCGCCGAAGCTCCAGGGCCTCTTTCCGTGTCGCTGATGGCCAAACTCTTGCCAAGCCCCTCCACCAAGGCCCTTTTGCAACGGCGGCCGCTACCGCTAGATACAGTGAAAAGCTCCCCCAGTGTCCGCACCGCGCGAGCTGGCATCAAAGGCCCTCTCCGTATGGTAACACTCCCGGGCTCTCCCCTCGGGAGATCACACCCCGACGATGCTACCCTCCCGACAACCCTGCTAGCTCTCCAAAGGTTTCCTGGATTCCTTCGGTTATCTCTGTCCCTTGGCTTTTAGGAATGTGATTCGTTAGCCATTACATCCTGCACCTCCGGTCGTAAGGATGCCGCCCATGGAGGGTAATCCTCGACAGAAAACGCGCGCAAATTTTCAGAGAGCCTTTCCGGAGCCCCCACCGGCTGTGATTAGAACCGCTTCAATTATTCCAAACGATTCGGACGGCCTCTTCAAAGAATTCGGACAGGTTCCCCCGCCCGGTCACCTCAAGGAGTCCGGTTCTCTGGCGGGTACCTGGGAGGAGCGATGGAGGATGAACCACAGAAAACCTCCGGCAAAAGGGAACCAGAGAAAACGTCCGGCAAATGGAGTTTTTGAAACGAATTGGCTTTCCCAGCCCATGCCCCTTTGGACAAAACAGTCTTTCGGAATTGGCCGGCATCTGAGTTGAGCCGTCATCTCCCAAAAGATTCTCTCTCTTTTTTGCATGGAGCTACTTTTTTCGAGATTGCTTGGAGCTACTTTTTTGGAGATCCTTAAGGCATTCCAATTCCCCGACGGGTAAAAACCAAACCCAAAAAGCTTGCGGAACAAAATTTGAGTGGCAGGCAGGCTCCAGGCCGATGCCTTGGCGGAAAAAGCCCGACCTACCCAGGGAAAACACTTCCTCCGGATTCCGTTTGCCGACACCCGCAGGGAAATCTGTTTTTGCACGTTTTGCTCTGCCTAGTCCCTCCAAGGGGATAGCATCTCCCGGGCAAAACAGATGCCTTTCTTGGAAAAATCCGGCTGTGGCCTCATTCCGACGGGGAATGTTCTCCCCATCCCTTTCCCTTATCCCCCGTTCCCTTCTCAGGGGAGAAGGGGTCGGCGGCTTGCCCGGGCGGGTTCCCAAGTTCAAAATTACAGTAGAGCAGGCATGAAGGCGATATTCCCTGCGGTGTCTCGGCAATCTTGATGGATGTGGGCCGTCTTTAACACCACTATGTCAAAGTTGGGCGGGGGTATACCTCCGGTCCCGCCGGTTATTGCTGAGATTCAAATCTGTAAGGTTAATGAAAGGAAAACCTTGCCTGGAAAGGTACTTTCGGCATGCCGTTAGGGGCGGGTCGCGAAGGTAAGTCCGCTGCCAATTTCGAGGTTGCCGGTATTTCAGAGGGGACAGGGCAAGGCATCAGAGGTGAAAAATCTTGCTGGTACCGAGTCCGGCCACCGAAATCGAACTTCCCTAGCGAATAAAATGATCCCGAAGAACCGGCTTTCAAGCCAGTGACACCCGGTAATCGCTTGCTCAGGCAAGGTACCAGGGATGGAGACCCAAGTGGTGCTTCTTGGGTAGAGAAAAGCTTTAGCGATACTGTAACCAAACTCTAGATCTTTCAAACTCTAAATCTTTGGAAGAACAAATCATGAGCTCCCGCGGAATGGTAATTTGGCGGATTTTGGCAATTTTGGGTTGGCTAGGGGTAGTTGCGGCGTTTGGAACCTTTCAAGTGTGGCGTCAACATGGGGGGATTGTTGGAACCCTCGCAGCCCAAGAGTCCCCGGTGGGGTGGCCGAAAGGGGAATATTTTCTTAGGGGTTCACCCGAGCCCACCTCCGATCCCGAGGTAGCCTCCGCTTTGGCCCAGGCAAAGAGTTTGTCGCGAGCTTTCCGCTATGCAGCTCAACAAGTGATTCCCACGGTAGTGAAAATTCGTACCGTCACTCTACCGGATCGCCTGGGAGGTGAGCGGTTGCCAAGTTTCCCGTTCGGGGAGATGTTCCCGAACCCGGAAACTCCTTTTTCTCCGCGGTTCCAGCCCTCTCCAGGCCTGGGATCTGGAGTGGTTATCCATCCGGAAGGCATTGTATTGACCAATCGTCATGTGGTGGAGGACAGCCAAGAGGTTAGAGTTCAACTCAACGATGGGCGAGAGTTCCGGGCTGTGGATGTGCGGAGTGACGATCAAACAGATTTGGCGGTGGTACGAATTATTCCTGACGGTCCCCTGCCGGCAGCCCGCCTGGGCGATTCCGATCAGCTAGAAATTGGCGATTGGGTTATCGCCATTGGTCACCCGTTTGAGCTTGAGCAAACTGTGAGTGCAGGAATCATCAGTGCCAAAGGACGCACCCTCAGTGCCGTGCAAAGAGCGAGATTTCTCCAAACCGACGCGGCCATCAATCCGGGGAATTCCGGAGGTCCTTTAGTCAACTTGGAGGGAGAAGTGGTCGGAATCAATACTGCCATCTTCTCACGAACGGGGGGAAACCAGGGAATCGGATTTGCTATCCCGATCAATTTAGCCAAATGGGTAGTCCCGCAGCTTATTGAATTCGGGCGTGTTCCTCGATCTTATATCGGCATCGAGTTGCTCGAATTATCTGCCACTGACGCCAAACGGGCTGGGGCCGAATATGGGGTTCTGGTGGGCGGGGTTTTCCCCGGATCCCCCGCAGAAAAAGCAGGCCTGCGGCGAGAGGATATTATCATAAGTTACGACGGTCGTCCCATCCGGCATGCAGCAGATCTCCAGGAGCTTGTGGAGCGATCCCCAGCCGATACCGAGCATCAAATCGAAGTGTTGCGGGGGGGCAAGAAAATAGCTCTGACTGTAGTGGTCAAGGCGATGCCGGAGGACTTCGGTCCCAAGAGTCTCGGAGGTTTTTATCAGAATCGGGAGTGGGGGATGCTCGCCACGGACATGACTCCGCAGGCCGCCCGCCGGCTAGGAGTCAAAATTAATCGGGGAGTGCTGGTAATCCATGTCGACCCCGGTCGCCCGGCCGCTGTCGCAGGACTTCGTGAAGGAATGATCATCGTTGAAGTTGGGGGGAAAGCCGTCGCCAACACCGCCGAATTTCGCGAGGCAATCCGGAACTTTTCCCTGAGCGAGGGAATTCCGATTACCGTGGAAAGCCGCGACGGCCAACAGCAACTAATTGTCCGGAAGAATTAACAAGTTGCAGTCGATGAATGCTCAGCTGTTACCTGAGCTGTCCCTAGATACTTAAAGAGTTCTGTCAGACGGAAACCGGAGGGCCGAGAATTTTTCCTTCCCTCCAGACAACGCGGGGCTTCGCGGGTAGCGGGGAATTCACTCTCGAGTCCAGTCGGCAGTAAATTCGGCAACTCAGGCGAGAACCGATTCCTCCGCGTTCCCCCGCCAGGTGGGCTGCTAGTGTGCTAGGCTGCCGCCTACCTCCCTCCGCTGGGGAAGGGGGGTGCGGGGAGATTCCGCGAGCTTCTCGGTCTGTTCCCCAACAATGGGTGCATGTGGGACATCTTGTTTGCCGATGCTCTTAGGGCTGTAAAATTTCCTCATTTTCGGAGCCTCGGTGCCCACACTTCAAGCCAACATGGTTTGCAAGACCAATGCATCGCGGAGAACACCCATCCGCCGGAGGAGGCTCCTGCGGACTTCGGCACAGCAACAAGGCATCACTGGGTAAGCGGAGGACTAGGGAGTCCCCTCGAGAAAAAGAAGGGGGTGCCTCCGAGCACAAAATGGGTTGCCCGCTTAGGGAATGCCTCTTGGCAGATGAAAAAGCATATTGTTTCCGGGGTGGGACGGAACTGTATAACTTCCCGCCAAGGACCGAAAACGCCTTTCCCGCTAAAGACCGAAAACGCCTTCGGGGACAAACAATTCTGCGTTACATGTGAGGTAGGAGTAGTCGGATGGAGCCGGGGGAAGGATTTCGTTCGACTCCGGTCGGAATCACCCCTTGAAATGCAAACACTCGGAAAGGCAAGGAGTCCGGAATAGATACTCATTTCGGGGTATAAGATCTTCAATTTTGTTGGGGCATAAGATCTTGAATTTTGTGCAGGCTCTGAGCTTTCTTGCGAGGATTTGGGAAGAGGTGCCACAAAGCCGAATGAAATGGGTTCATGCCCGATGAAAACTTATGCCCGTTTGGCAATCGGGACGATTGGAGAGCGGGAAGAACCCCCCTGGGTCATCCTTGGACTGTTGGCTGCTCTCCGAAACGCAAATGTTCATGTCCAGCTTTTCATCGGGCAAGGAGCCTACCCACGGTTTGCAGCTGCTCGGGGAGTCTGCGGGCGGTGCCTCCGCTATCTCGATAGCTGGCTTATGAGCCCGCAGCAGTGCCAGCAAGCCTTCATCCAGGGAATGCAGACCGCCGATTTGGGAGTGGTTGAAGGAAGTTACGCGGGTTCCGAGGAGGCTGAGGGTCAGGAAGGGCTCGAGGTTTTGTGCCAGTGGCTTGACCTGCCGAAAATTGTGATTGTCGATGCCCTCCAGTACGATCCCTGTGTGCCTTGGAAGCTCCCCCAAAACACCGCAGGGGTATTCCTGGAAAAAGTGGAGGATGAACGGCACTACCGGACGTTGCAGACAGATTTAGAGATCCTTTACGGTGTGCCGGTGCTCGGGGGGTTGCCTCGCCTGGCCGATCTGCGTTCGCAGTTTTTCCAGCACTTGGCGTCCGGCTGTATTTCCCGTACCTGGTGGAATGCCCTAGGGCAGCAGTTTGCGCGGTGGTGGGCAAAGGATCAAATATTAGAGATAGCTCGCTCCCGCCCGTGGACTTTTTTGGAAATGCCCCCGCAGGAGGCCGAAAGGGCCCCCCGCCCTACCCATTCCATCCGGCAGGTTGCCCTGGCCTACGATACTGCTTTCAAACGATACTTTTGCGAGACCTTGGATGCCCTGGAGGGTGCGGGGGTGAAAATCGTCGATTTCTCACCCCTCAGGGATGAAAGGCTTCCAGAAAGAACGGATCTCGTTTACATCGGCTGCGGTACCTTAGAACCCCACTTGAAAACCTTGGCCGAAAACCACTGCATGAAAGCTGCATTGCGGCAACACGCGGCAGCCGGACGTCCGATCTATGCCGAAGGCGGGGGGGCCGCCTACCTCTGTCATGAAATTCGGGCCTCGGGCATCTCTTATCCGATGGTGGGGATTCTCCCGGCGGTTGCCTATCCCAAATCTCCATCTCGGGACCTAACCCGGATGGAATGCACCATCGAGAAATCTACATGGCTCTTCTCGGCGGGGCATCAACTTCGGGGTTATCTCAGTCCGGAGTGGACCTGGGAACCACTGGAACCGGATGCCCTCCTTGCCGCAAATGCTTTCTGCCCATCCGCCTTACTGGGAGGCTTCCATGCTATTGGCAGTTTGATTCACATCAACTTTGCCTGGCATCCCTCACTTCTTCAAAGCTTTTTGAACCCCAGAATTTGAATCCCGAACTCTTTTCCCAAGGGTTTCCCCCCAACTCCTGCCCGCTCTGCCAGTCCGGGGAACACGACAGGTTATAAATGAATCGGAGAAACTGCCCCGGGTTTTCCGGTTGTTTTCAAACTTATTTTAGAAATGTAAGGCCAAAATCCTCTCCGAGGGTGAGCAGGCTTGCCCGACTCATATTGACTCCTTCAATTGAGTTCCCTGGGCCCACTGCGGGAGGATAAGGGGCGAAACGAGGGAACCCCTCATCCACAAAGGCACCCGGTGCCAAGTGGGATTCTCGGGATGAGGCCCTCGCAAACCGCCGGCATCACCATCGCTCGGGCAATTTCTCAGTACACTGCCGAAGATTCCACGAATCCCACGTGGAATCAATAATTAATCTTGGTGGCGGAACTTAAACGATGGGTTTTTCCCAGCTCCTTGTTTTTGGTTTGAGCAGAGGCCTAGTTTTTGGTTTGAGGAGAGGCCATAGGCACCTCGGCCCGTTGTCGGTATGCTGAATTGACTACTCTTATCCTGAATCGACCACTTTAACACATATGCTCGATTTACTGTTTTAAGAGATTTAACGGTTTATTGCTTTGACAAACTGAACGTTCTTCCTGTTGGAATACTAACGTCCTTCCGGTTGGAATCTTGATGTGCCAACCGGGAGCGGTTGCCGCGGTTCAGGTGGTCAATATAATGCCCCGATATGCCAGTAATCGAAACGTTCAATTTGACTAAACATTACCGGGTATACCATAAGGAAGAGGGACTTTTTCCTTCTCTCCGAGGCCTGATCTTCCGCGAATTTCGAATTGTGGAGGCCCTTCGGGGAATTAACCTCTCTGTGGAAAAAGGCGAATTTGTTGCCTTCCTTGGCCCCAACGGAGCGGGAAAAACCACCACACTCAAGCTTTTGGCAGGGATTATCACTCCCACCGCCGGGACGGCCCGGGTCCTCGGTCATGTCCCTTGGAAACGAGAGAACGCTTATCGTCGACGTTTTGCTCTTGTAATGGGGCAGAAAAACCAGCTGTGGTGGGACCTCCCGGCCTCGGAGTCCTTCCGCTTACATCAGCATATCTATGGCATTGAACGGACCCAATTCGAGCGGACTCGGGATGAATTGACTTCTTATCTGGGGGTTCGCGATCTACTCCATCGGCCGGTAAGGGAGCTGTCCCTGGGCGAGCGGATGAAACTCGAACTCGTGGCAGCCTTGCTCCACTCGCCGGAGGTTCTCTTCTTAGATGAGCCCACCATCGGGTTGGATGTGGTTGCCCAATACAGTATTCAACAATTCCTAAGGCAGTATCAAGAAGAGAAAAAGACCACCATCATTCTGACCAGCCACTATATGAAAGATGTGGCGGCATTGTGTCGGCGGGTGGTGGTAATTATTGCAGGTCAGATCATTTATGACGGGTCGTTGGCCGGCATCGTGGATCGCTTTAGCCGCCACAAAGTGATTAGCGTGGTTCTGGGTGATGGCCAGCCGGCAACTTGGTTGGGCCAATATGGCGAACTCCTAGCCGCCGAATCCCCTCGGTTCAAACTTCGTGTCCCAAGAGGAAAAGTTACCGACGTTATCGCCTCTATCCTTGCGGGCAGCACCGTGCAGGATATCAGTGTGGAAGATCCTCCCTTGGAAGAAGTCATCGCCGAGGTTTTCTCGCAGGCAAACGGCTTGACTGTGGGCGGTGTAGAAGAGTAAAGCGGTTGTCCCTCAATCCCCGGGCCGAAAAAGCTGGCCAGGCCGAAACGGCATATCCCACCGACAGCTTTGCCGAGTTCCCCGGTCAACAAGCCGCGGTGTGTGCCTCTCGCAATATGCCAAAAAAAGTCCGCTGCCGTTAGAAAACATTATCTTGCCTGAGCCTGTCGGTTCCTTTGCCTTTACCAGACTTTCGGGAGACGTGAGGTTGCCCTTTGGGTGCTTCAACCCTCCGGAAATTTAGCATCCACACCATTTGCTGTGGCTCCGGAGTGGAAATTTTGTAACGATGGTTTCCGCCCTCCTCGGCGGGAGATAGTCGAGGAACAAATTTGCTCGGTGGTCCAGGCATGTGATGCCCCGGGCAAGATAATCCCTTCCATGGTTTATTGGCTTGGAAACGTCGGCATTAAAGTATCGGTAAAAAAGTATGGGTAAAAAGACTTAAAGATGATTAAAAAGATTCCGGGGCACCCCGAAGGATGTCCACATGAGGCCTTGGTGGGAAGAAGCAAGTTTTCCTCGCCTATCCGGCAACATTTGGCCCTTTGGATGGCGATTCTCGAAATTAGCATCGAAGAACGGCTGATTTACCGGGGGGAATTTATCCTCGGTGCGGTGATGCGATTTCTTCCCATCGTCACACAAATCCTTCTTTGGGCTGCGATCTTCGACGCGGTCCAAACTCAGGGAAAAGAAGAGATCGTGGGTTACACCTATCGGCAAGTGGTGGCCTACTACCTCCTGACCATGGTGAGCCGGGCATTCTCCAGCATGCCAGGCCTTGCTAGTGGGATTGCCCGCGATATCCGCGACGGAAGTATCAAGAAGTACCTCATTCAGCCGGTGGATCTGCTCGGATTCTTGCTTTTGTACCGGATTGCCCACAAGCTGGTCTACTATTGGATGGCGATGATTCCGTTTTTTGTGTTGTTTTATCTGTGCCAGGGATTTTTCGATGGTTGGCCCTCGGCTCCGGTAATGCTTGCCTACATTACCTCGCTAATTTTGGCGTTCGTGCTGGGGTTTTTCATTGAGGCAACGCTGGGGCTACTCGGCTTCTGGTTTATGGAGGTCAGTTCACTGATTTTTATTTTCCTGCTCCTCAACTTCTTTTTTTCTGGACACATGTTCCCATTGGACATGCTACCAGGTTTTTGGCAGGGGTTGGTGACTGCCTTGCCGTTTCAGTACCTTGCATACTTCCCATCGGCGATCTTTTTGAGGAAGGTCACAGGGATGGCATTGATCCAGGGTCTGCTGACCCAATTGGCCTGGACCATCCTCTTTGTTGTTGTGGCAAGAGTCACCCTCCGCTTGGGTGTTCGGCACTACAGCGGTTTTGGGGGGTAAAATCCACATCTTGTTTCGCAAAGCTATGCCCTTGGTTGCCGACCCACTCATTGGGAGACTTGCGTCGAGACTACTTCGCCCGGGCAATTTGGGTTCAAATCCGGGATGGCAAATCCCAGATTACCCCAGGTTCCGCCCTGGATGGCTTGGCTTGTGCCGGCAAAACAGGGAACTGTCGGCCGCAGTCGACAAAGACCCTCGTTAGCCTTTGCCCAAGGGCAGGAGATCTAACTCTTACCACCCCCGGGAAAAGCACCAAACGAATGTAGATATTTGTTCATATTACAAACATAGCTGGCAAGGAACGCGAAATTAAAGAACCCTTGAAAATGAAGTCCTGGTTTGGCAGCATGAAAACGGTGGGAATTTCCCAGAGGAACACCCTCATCCAATACTTGTGGGTAATTGCTACTTTTGCCCGCAACAGCTTTGTCCGAGAGATGATATTCCGGGCAAACTTCCTCCTGGAAACGTTCGCCAGTACGTGTTGGGTATTCGCCAACATCGGTTTTTACCTGCTGGTTTTCTATTACACTCCCTCAATCGGAGCGAACACAGGGTGGAGCCGTTTTGAATTCTTCGCCTTTTTGGCAACTAGTCTGATCGTCAATAGCATCGTGCACACCGTTTTCATGCCGAATGCAGACCAGCTCAGCGAGCGGATTCGCACGGGAACACTGGACTTCGCCTTGGTGAAGCCGATGGACACCCAGCTTCTCGTGTCATTTGAACGGCTGGATTTGAGCTCGGCGGGCAACTTTACAGTAGGTATCATCCTTCTCTCTTATTCTCTGTTTCAAATGGGATGGAAATTCGAGATCCTCCCTGCCCTTCTGTACATTTTTTACGTGGGGTGTGGGGTGGCGATTCTTTATTCTCTTATGTTCTCCCTGGCAGCCACGACTGTCTGGCTGGGACGTAACCAAACGCTGTACGATTTTTGGTTTTATCTGACGACCTTCGGTCGCTATCCGATGGAAATCTATCGCGGCCGATTGGGTACACCCCTAGGAATTCTTTTCACCTATGTGATTCCGATCCTTCTGGTGGTCAACGTTCCGGTTCGGTTTTTGCTCAAGCCGCTCCGGCCCCAACAATGGCAAGAATGGTTGCTGCCGGTTTTTGCAGCGATCGTGACCGTGACAAGCCTGTGGATCTGCCGGCAGGTTTTCCGTGCAGCCATCGAGGCTTATCGGAGTGCCAGCAGCTGATCTCGAATCCCTTAAGAACAAGGCCACCTTAGGGGACTGGGAAATTATTCCATGCCATTTGCCCCACACCCGGTTTTGGGATCTTCCTTGGCCAGGAAATCTTCATCAGCGAAAAAAACTCCAATGTGGAGTGTTACTGCAAAAAAGCTCGAGCTTGGTCTCTTTGGAAAGCATTTTGGTGCAATCGGAGTCCCGAGAATGTCATTTCCTGCCAGTCCGAAGTTTCGAAAATAAATGACCATTGAGTTAGGGGAAAAGCCTCCTTTCAGGTTGGGACAAACCATAGGGGATACCGAACCCCTTCGCTTGCAGGGATTTGTCTGGACTTACGCCTAATCGTTGTGACCGAAAAATTGGTAGGGGCTAAATGTTTTGGATGGGTGAGAATCGATTTCCGGCGGTTGGGCCAGCGGAGCCCCACCTAGCCGCCCGGTACCGGACCGCCGTCATTCATCCCCCATTTTCACCCTCTAACCGGAGCGGAAGACATCGGGTTGACGAGCCGAAAAAAGTTCTCCTATAATCGCTAAATCCCATAAAGAACTCCGCCGGAGTGGTGGAACCGGCAGACCTGCGGTAGTTTGGTCCCTTCCGGAATGTGGTTGCCAGCCCTCCGTGAGAACTCCGGGTACTAGGGAGGGGTCACCCGGATTATCCAACCGATTTTCGCCCACGTTCGCGGATGCAGGAGGCGGCGGTGGCTTTGGCAGATTTCCAAAGCATTAAAGAACGGATCAAGCAGGCCATCGACATTGTCGATTTGGTGGGCCGATACATACCCCTTCGGCGGCAAGGTCGGCTTTTCGTCGGTTTGTGTCCGTGGCACGACGATACTCATCCAAGCCTCCAAGTCGATCCCCAGCGGCAAACCTTCCGCTGTTGGGTATGCAACATCGGCGGGGATATCTTTAGCTTCTTGATGAGAATAGAGGGGTTAGAGTTCCGAGAGGCCTTTAAATCCCTGGCCGATCGAGCCGGAATTTCTTTCAGACCACCCTCGCCGAATGTGGGGGCTAAGCCCTCCGGTGCCCCTCCTCAAGTCAGCAAATCAGCACTGCTTGAGGTATTGACGTGGGCGGAAAAGAAGTACCACGAGTGCCTTCTTGCCGGGGCCCAGGGGGAAGTTCCCCGCCAGTATTTAGCCGATCGGGGTATTGCCTCCGACATGGTGGTGAAATTCCGCCTCGGGTTTAGCCCACCGGAACCAGACTGGATTGTTCGAGAAGCTCGCCGACAGAAAATCGACATTGCCCTCCTCATAGCGGCAGGTATTGTGGGCCGCTCGAGCACCGGTGCCCTATTCGACCGCTTCTGTGGCCGGGTTCTCTTCCCCATCCACGATGTTCAAAATCGACCGATAAGCTTTGGCGGGCGAATTCTCCCGGAAAAGTACGGGATTACCCCTAGAATCCCCTTTGGACTTCAGGCCAAGTATCTCAATGGACCCGAGACCCCAGTTTTTGCCAAAAGTCGAATGCTGTATGGGTTGGGGCAAGCCTGGCAGGCAATCACCCGTGCTGGCCGAGCCATCGTAGTGGAAGGATACACAGATTGTATCCTTGCCCACCAATTCGGTTTTCCGGAAACTGTGGCTGTCCTTGGCACGGCTTTTGGGGATTTGCACCTCCGGCTTCTTCAGCGTTACACCAATCAAGTGGTCCTCTTACTGGATGGAGACGAAGCAGGAAGGCAGCGAGCTGCCGAGCTTTTGGAACTTTTCATCGCTGCTGATGTGGATCTTCGGGTGGCGACCCTTCCCGGAGAGACCGATCCGGCAGACTTCCTCACCGAGTTCGGTGCAGAGGCTCTTCGTGATCTTCTGGCCCACCGGGCGATCGATGCCTTCGAACATGCCCGGCGAGTTTTTGTGGGGGAACATCCCCCGGAGGATCTTGCTGCACGACACCGGGTGCTCGAGCGACTACTTCGCACGATTGCCGCCTCGCCTATTCTCCGCTCGGAGGAAAACCAGCTCCGCGAAGCCCTCCTGCTCCAGCGATTGGGCCAACATTTTGGCATAAGCGAGGAAGCATTGCGGCAACGGGTTGCTTTGCTTCGCCGGCAGAGTCCCGGGCGAAGGCTTTCTTCCCGGAGTAGTGGCCCACCAAGGTCCGGCGGGAGAACCTTAAGCGGAAAGGCGTTGACCGCTCCTTTGCCCCCGGGGGACAGGGAAGAAATTCCGGCCCGATGGCAACGAGAATTGTTAGAAATTTTGTTTATGGACCCCACCTTGATCGAGGAAGCAGCCCGAGCCGTCCCTCCAGAACGGATTCGATACCCAGTTTATCGAGAGATTTATCGGGCCATGTGCATGTTGGCCCGCTCGGGTGAGACGGTAAACCTGGATCGGCTCCTTCTTCATTTTGAGGATCCCGAGTATCATTCCGTTCTCGTTTGTTTGGAAGAGGATGCCTCTCGCAAGAAGCTGGAAAATCCCCGGGAAGCACTGGAGGCTTTCCTCGCCGTATTTCACATGCGGCTAACCGAAGAGGAGATTCCCAAAGAAACAAAGAAATTGGAATCAGGCCAGCTGTCGGAGGAAGAGCAACTTTTGTTGCTCCAACACATCGTCGCTCTGCGACGGAAGAAGTAGAGGGAGATGCTCCCCCGGCCAGAGCGGAGGGAAAAAAAGAGTAGAGTCGCACAATCAAATCCGTCTTGTTGCACCGTGGTTTTTCTGCACAATGGGAGAGCGGATTAAGGTCGGTTGCAAAATCCCTGGCATGCCAAGGAGGTAGGCAGTGGATCTGAGCCAAATGGATTTGCAAGGGCTTTTGGCCAAGGGGAAGGCAAAAGGTTATCTCACCTATGACGAACTGAGTGAGTCTTTGCCGAACACGACCCTGGATCCGGAAACTTTCGATTCTCTGCTGATACTGCTCCAAAAAGAGAAGATTGAACTTGTCGAGGAACCTCCTGTTGCCTCAGCGACAGTTCCGGACCTGGGCTTGGAATCCGTCCTTCCCGGAGAGGCAGGCGGCTTGGCAGAGCCGGGCACTCCGGAGCCCGTCCGATGGAGCAGCGATCCGATCCGGCTCTATTTGGCCCAGATGTCGCAAATCCCGCTTTTGACCCGGGAGCAAGAAATCTCTTTAGCAAAGAAGGTTGAAGAATCCCGCCGGCGTTTTCGCCGGGCCGTGCTGGGCTGTCACTACGCCATGCGAGCGGCAGCCAACTTGCTCGGTAAAGTCCACAAAGGCGTGCTGCCGTTTGATCGAATGATCAAAGTGTCGCTCACAGAACAACTGAGCAAGCCCCAAATCCAGGCGAGAATGCCTCATAATTTGGCGACCCTGGAAAAGCTACTCGCTGCCAATCGCGAGGACTTCGGCCGGCTCATTCGTCGCAGCACTCCGCCGGAGGAACGGTTAACCATCCGGAGCCGATTCTTACGCCGGCGGCGTCATGCCCTTGTGCTCCTGGAGGAACTCAGCATCCGTACCCGACGGGTTTATGCTCTATTGCGACAAATGGAGCAAATGTGCGAGCGAATGCAAGAAATCCGCCGGAGGTTGACCGATTTGCGAAACACTCCCGGCAAAGAGGAAGAAAGAGCAAAACTCCGACACGAACTTCGGGAACTCATGGAGGCAACTCAGGAGAGTCCCCGCAGTTTGCAATTGAGGTTACAGTGGGTCCGAAAACATCTTCGGGAATACGAGGAGGCAAAGCGGGATCTCTGTGCCGGCAACTTGCGACTTGTGGTCTCGATTGCTAAAAAGTATCGCAACCGGGGGTTAAGCTTCCTAGATTTGATCCAGGAAGGTAACACCGGGCTCATGCGAGCCGTGGACAAATATGAGTATCGCCGGGGATACAAGTTCTCCACTTATGCCACGTGGTGGATTCGCCAGGCAATTACTCGGGCAATTGCCGAACAGGCCCGGACAATTCGCATACCCGTGAACATGATTGACGCGTATGGGAAATTGAAGAATCGGTTCCGGGCCTTATGCCATCAGCTGGGCCGGGAACCTACTCCGGTAGAGTTAGCAGAATACCTTGGGCTCAGGGAACACGATGTCCGCCGGATTTTTCGGGCGGGGAAGCACCCGACGAGCCTAGATCGGCCTATCGGAGAGGATGAAGAGAGCTCTTTCGGGGAAATTTTGCCCGATACTACTCTCCCGCGACCGGAGCAAGACGCCCATTACGAGCTACTCCGGGAGAAAATCGAAAAAGTCCTGAAGACTTTGACCCATCGCGAGCGGGAAATTATTCGCCTCCGCTACGGGTTAACTGATGGATTCACCTATACCCTGGAGGAAGTTGGGCGGATTTTCCATGTTACCCGGGAACGAGTGCGGCAAATCGAGGCAAAAGCGGTTCGGAAGCTTCGCCACCCGATTCGGGCACGGCAGCTGGAAGGCTTTATCCGCCGAGTGGTCAGCTGAAGGAACTGCTGGGCCGACCTCGGCCGCCCACTTCCTAGGAGGGGGCGGCCTTTTTTGTTGACTGAGCCCGTCTAGCCCTTCCCATGAATGGCAGGAAGATTGAAGTGTGCCCAAAACCCGGAAAGTTCCTGCCGGGCATCCTGAGATCACAGATGAGATTGGAGAGGACCAAAGGAAGCAAACGGGCTTGCCTCCTCCCGAGGAAGCGAACGGGCTTTCTCCCACCCGAGGAACCAAAGCGGCTTGCTGCCAAACGAGAAACCAAAGCGGGTCTCTGCCAAACGAGAAACCAAAGCCAGACTCTGCCAACCGAGGAACCAAAGCGGGTTTCCCCCACCCAAGGTTTAAAGCGGGCCATTGCGGCCGACTGTGTGTAGTGCTTCCGTTGTTATCTTTCCACCAACGGCTATCCCTCCACGGGTTTGGCTGGAAAAAGCTGGTGCCGGCGGTCCTGCCAAATTCATGGGCCTTGTTAAAGGGCGGCCAGGACCCGGAACTAGGAACGGAGCGGTAATCCCTTGCTCAAAGGTGGCTCTGGTAAGATAATCCCTCGCTTAGAGGTGGCTCTGGTAAGATAGAGTAAGACTAATCGAGGTTTTGCTGATAGAGTAAGAGTAATTGAGGCTTGGGTAATATCGTAAAGAAGCGGAGGTTCTGATGGGATCGGGTTTCGGAACTACCCAAGAAAATTTGGGGGCAGAAAAAATTATCGGGTGAGCCGCAAGGAAGGAGAGAATCCACCGATTAAGAGCCCGAGAGGTTTCTTGATTTTGGCAATCGTGCAGACGAAAAATCTTTAGTTTTCAGGCGAGTTTGCGTGTCTTGGTTTTGCAAAGGTGAATAATATCCCCTGAGGGAAACAGGATCTGCCCTTTTGGGGGAAAGTTCTCCCAAAGGCATTATAGACCGGACCCAGGAAAATACACTCCAGAAGTGTAGATCCGTATGGAGCGGCACTTAACAACGCAAAGTCAGATGGCCATGAGCTTTCAGAACCAAGGGGTCTTACCGACGTTGCGAGTTCTCCATCGGATTCACCGGCAAATTCGCGATCTTCGGGATCGATTGGCACAAGGGCCCAGGCAGATTCGGGCTAAAGAAATTACCTGGCGTGAAGCCCAGGAAAGGCTCGCCCATCTTCAGGAGGAGAGCAAGCGGCTCCAAATCGCCATCGACGAGAAACAATTGACGTTGAAGAGTCGGGAGGAGAACGTTCGCAAACGTCGCGCGCAACTGATGGAAGCGAAGAGCAACCGCGAGTACCAACTTCTCCTCGATCAAATTCGGGCCGACGAGGTGGCCAATAGCACCTTGGCAGACGAAATACTCGAAGACATGGAACGGCTCGACCAACTCAAGGAGAAAATTGCCGCCGCGAAGGAGGAAGTGGCAAAGGCCAGGCAAGACTTGGAACAGACTCGACAACAAGTAGCAAATACCGAACCGAAGCTTCGGGCAGAAATGGATGGTCTCATCCGAGAACAGACCCAGGAGGAAAACAAGCTCCCCACCGATTTCCGGGAGCTGTACGACCGGGTGGTTCGGGCCAAAGCCGAAGATGCCCTCGCTCCAGTGGATGGTCAATTCTGCGGAGGGTGCCACCAGCAGGTTCCGCTGAACGCCATTAATGGGATGCTCCGCGGAGAACCTGTGCTGTGTCGAGCCTGCGGACGACTCCTCTACTTGCCGGAAGAGTATGTTGTTCCCAAATAGGTTCTTCGATTTGAAGCTGCGGATAGCTACTTAGGCTTTTCCCACTTCGCCGGCAGGCCGCAGGGGAAACCCAACCGGGAAAATCGACCCGTTTTATCCGGGGGAAAACTAATCCCTTTCTACCCCATAGATTTTGCCGAAAGCTCCTCGAATTTCCCCGCAATTCCCACACCTTGCAGCTAGCGGACGGCCTCAGTCCGGAAAGTTTAATTTCGTACAACGATGGCCGAAAGCTGCCCAAGGCCTTTCGCGTTATTAGATTCCGTCGGCTGGATCATTTATTTCTTCCCCTGGCTCGAGGATCTTTTGCCAGGCCAAACCGGGGTGACAACTTTATTGGAAGGGTTAATAAACCGCGAGCAAAACTCCCGGGCAGAAGACTCGGCAATTTTCGGCGGCAAGAAGAGGGGCATTCCAAATTTGCCGGGAGGTGATCACAGCCCCAGGCAAAAGTAGTGGCCGTGATTGATTCGCAAGTTCTGAAGAATCTCGGGCCTTCTGAGATCAGGTTCCAATTTAATTGGGAGTCCCCGCGTTCCCGTGGCCCCTCTGGTGCTCTGTGCAAACTCCTTCCAAGGACCATCTTCGCGAAGTGGAAACACACAACTCTGGGGGAAACCCGGAGCTTCCCATGGTTCGATAGGAAATACTGATTAATTCCAGGCCCGAAAAGCCAAGGCCCAATTGTTTATTGTCCTGGTTTGTGGATACCGGTTACCCGGGGGGTAGTGCATTCTGTGGAAGTTTCAAGGAATTATCCAAAAGGGTTTTTCAATTGTGATAGTCGGGAAGAGGGGAAGAGGAAAGTTGCGGGAATCTCCTGCGGTTATCCCCTAAAAGCCAAAACCCCAGCCACAGGGGAAGGACGAATCAAGACTAAAACAGCCGATACTGGGTAGGTCGGCCCAGGGAGTGGGCATCCCAGCCCCGGCTTCGAAGATGCTCGACAAAGATCTCCGGACCGTGGAGGCAGTAAACCCGCCTTGGTGAAACCATCTCCACCAGGGAAAGGAGCCCATCAAAGTCGGCATGATCCGAGAGAGGTACAGCCTCGTCCACCCCCCACCGAAACCGAGTTCGGGGATCGATTGCCCATCCGGTAACCGCGATGGTGAAAATCGGTTGCCGGCCCAGGGTGATCGTCGCTCCGGGAGGCATAATCACCACCGCCGGTGGCCGGACGTTAGGTGAAAAAACTTCATATTTGCCTAAACCGATACCGAATCTCCTGTAGACTTCGTGGACTTCATGGATCTTCTTGTGGACGTAAACCGGAAGGGATAGGTCGTTCAAAATCGCCGTCACTTCCTGAGCCTTTCCGAGAGAATAAGCGAAGATAACTGGAAGGAGATCCTTCTCACAGGCCCACTCCACCCGTTCCTTGAGCATGGCGATCGCGGTATCGCGAGGAGGAAGGCGATAACGGGGGTGGCCATAGGTGCTCTCCATAATAAGCACTTCGGCCGGAGGGACTTCAGCCACTTCGGCGGTTGCCGAGGGTCCAAGTCGAAAGTCGCCGGTATAAAGCAAGGAGTGTTCCTTCAGCTCCACCAACAACATGGCCGAGCCCAAGCAGTGGCCGGCAGGGAGAAGAGTAATTCGGGTTCCCCCGATTTCCACCGGTTCGTTAAAAGGCAGCTCCCGGACAGGCCGTCGGCCCAATCGGAGCTGGTATAGTGCCGCTGTTGCCGGTGTGCAGATGACCAGCTCATGCCGGGCAATATGGTCGGAATGAGCATGAGAGACAAACGCCAGGGGCTGACGCCGGGGGATATCCACCGCGATCCCAGATTGCCGCAACTTGATGCCCCCCTGCCAGAAGAAAAGGGGCTCATTAAGGTACTCTCTATCCCGCATAGCTTTGCATCCAAAGGCTATTGGGCTACCAGAAAAAGCCGCCACCCGAGGCAAAAGCTTTCCCTCACACCTGGAGGCGGATTTCCCCGGCCGAGATCCCCGCAATCAACCCTCGGCATCTTA
>Ga0308310_1000110_pt1 | contig 29387 bp, 25 predicted proteins | sample HotsprSampleMS65_FD_203672 | JGI IMG/M metagenome (GOLD analysis project Ga0308310, IMG submission 203672) | Hot spring phototrophic mat microbial communities from Mushroom Spring, Yellowstone National Park, Wyoming, United States - 20090730_MS65 ...
CACGCCGACCGCCACGCCGAACGCCACACCGCCCGCCACGCCGACCGCCACGCCGAACGCCACGCCGCCCGCCACGCCGACCGCCACGCCGAACGCCACACCGCCCGCCACGCCGACCGCCACGCCGACCGCCACGCCGAACGCCACGCCGCCCGCCACGCCGAACGCCACGCCGCCCGCCACGCCGCCCGCCACGCCGCCCGCCACGCCGCCCGCCACGCCGCCCGCCACGCCGACCGCCACGTAGAACGCCAGAATAAAAAAGATGCCGTAAATATCTGAGGAGCCAGGGAGTTGTGCTATTGTGTTCCGAAGAGTCTCACTAAGCAGGTTACTGACAGAGTCGGGGAAAAAAGGGGAAACGAGTAAGATAAGCAAGTACATAGCTATCCCCCAACCTGCCAGGTTCACAAGTGATCTGAGCCTTTTCCAACGTAGCCAGAAACCGATGAGACTCCCAATAATCCAGCCGGTCATCGCTACTATCGCCCATATCCACCCAAACGAAATGTCAGGAACACCGGATTCAGCCAGCCAATTGATAACAGCGCCGATGAAGGGCACTATCACCAGCGGCGTACCGCAGATCAACGTTAATGATAACCAGAGCAGATGGCGCACCCGTGGATCGGCGCGCTGCTCATCCGACAGTTCCCAGAGCGTAAGGTTCTCATCAAGCTCTGGGACGATGCGGCGCGCATACGCTCGCAGGGTAAGCGGTTTGAAGTACATCCAGTACAGTAAGCGTAGCAGGTCGCGGGGAAAGCGCAGGGTGTCGGGCATTGCTGAATATCTCCGCTGATCAACATTGCTATGGGTTGCCACGAATACGCTCAATCAGTTTCAATATCTCGTCGAGGTTGATCGTGATCGAACCAAAGAGCAGCGCAATCATCACAATGATCACGCCCGCGCCAAACATCCAGACGGTGCTCTGGCTCACGTCGTCCTTCTTCAGGCGCAGCACCCCTTCCAGCATGGCGCGTCCCAGCCAGGTAGCAGGCGTGACGACCAGCCAGGATATGGCAGCGGCAAGACGCACGCCTATTGTTTTCCGCCAGGGTTTCGCCAGTCCTACCTGTTCGCATTGATGGTAAAAATCTCGCTGCAGGCGTGACCAGTGCACGGGTTTGCCCTGAGCTTTGGCAATATAGAGCAAACTTCCTGCCAGTTGCAGTTTGTAGGGATGCCTGCCGGCCAGCCGTAGGAGCTTCTCTTGTTCTTGCGGTGTGAAGGGATGGTCGCAATGTGCACCGCGTGCAATCAATTGGCGCGCTTCGCTGTCGGTGAACTCCCCCAACGGGAGAGATGTGAACACATTGAAGAACGGCGATGTGTATTTGCCTGCCTGTGCCAGAGCGGGTAACGGCGTCTTCGAGGCGGTGATAAAGGCCAGCGCATGCTGGTTCATCAATGATCGCCAGGAATCGTAAACATCACCGGGAAATGCTGTTTGTCGTTCGACCAGCTCTTCAAACTCGTCGAGACAGATCACGGGCAAGATGCCTTGTTGTTTTAACGCTATGATCGCGTCCTGAAAGGTCACTAGCGATAGCTGTCCAATCTTCCCGCGTATGCCCAATTCAGTGGTTATCTGGCCGAGCAATCCTTGCAGCGTGTGGCAACGGGCATCTTGCAGATCGAGGTACACAAAACGGTACCGTGCGGCGTTCTGTAAGAAGGCGCTGTAGCGCTGAGTCACGTACCACAACAGCGAGGATTTGCCGATGCGTCGCGGCCCAACGACCGACACACTCTGCATTTGCCCGGTATGAGCAACCTCCAGTGCAGTGAAGATACGGCGCAATTCGCTCTGCCTGCCGACAAACTGATCCGGTTCGACCCGACCGCCGTAGTAGAATGGGTTGGACATTGAGGTTGATCCTTTTGAACGTAGATAGCGATGGCTCTTGTACATTATACTCAGTGCCCGTTGCTAAGCAAAGGTCTCAACACGCTCTGATACCCTGTAAGCATATTCAGAATACCCTGTCGCAGAAGAAGATCGGTTGGGGCACAGCAGCGCTGTGCCCGTACATCTATCAGGTTCATCCGCCGTACTGTGAGACGATTATTCGGGGCTCTACGTGCGGCCCGCTGGCTCATGTTATGCAAGTCATGGCAAGCTACAGGCCGATACATACCCTGCTGCTGCCGGATGGCCCCTCGCACACCGCACCGGCGGGTTGCCCCACCCTCACTACCTGCGGTATACTGCTCTACGGCGTAGTCTTCTGAGCAAAGGAGCATGCCTATGAGCAGCGCAACAATTGGTGTGATCGGTGGGAGCGGTCTATATGCGATGCCTGAATTGAAGAATCCCGAAGAGGTGCGCCTGAGTACACCATTCGGTGATCCCAGCGATGCGTTTATCATTGGTGAGCTAGAGGGGCGACGAGTGGCGTTCTTGCCCCGCCATGGGCGCGGGCATCGGCTGAATCCGAGTGAAGTGCCGGCGCGGGCCAATATCTACGCCTTTAAGCTGTTGGGAGTACGGGCACTGATCTCGGTCAGTGCAGTTGGTTCACTGCGCGAAGATTATGCGCCGGGTCATGCCGTTATCCCCGATCAGATTTTTGATCGTACCAAAGGGATTCGCCCGGCAACGTTCTTCGAGGGTGGGGTCGTTGCCCACGTCGCGTTTGATCGACCGTTCTGCCCCAACTTGAGCAACATTCTTTTGCATGCGGCGCAAGTCGTCGGTGCTACCGTACATCACGGTGGCACGCTGGTCGTGATGGAGGGGCCGCAGTTCTCGACCAAAGCTGAGAGTGAAGAGAACCGGCGCCGTGGTCACAGTTTGATCGGGATGACGGCATTGCCCGAAGCGAAGCTGGCCCGCGAAGCCGAGATTGCTTATGCGACGCTGGCAATGGTGACCGATTACGATGTCTGGCATCCTGAACACGATGCGGTTACCGCCGAACAGGTGATCAGGGTGTTGAGCACGAATGTGACCCTCGCCCAACAGATTGTGCGGCAGGCTGTTGCTCAGATCGACGACACCTTTACCAGTCCGGCTCACGATGCGCTGCGTCATGCAATTGTCACTCACCCCGATTACATTCCGGCAGCAGTTAAAGAGCGGCTGGCGCCGATTGCCGGTCGCTATTGGTCGTGAGGGATTATGCAAGGCGAAATTCGCATCCTGCCGTTGCACGGTATTGGTGAAGTACGACCTGGCGATGACCTGGTGGCGATCCTTGCCACAGCAATTGATGCTGCCGGTGGGCTGGAAACAGGCGATATTCTGGTTGTGACGCAAAAGATCGTCTCGAAGGCTGAAGGTCGTCTGATCGATCCGGCGACGGTTGAGCCGTCGCCGTTTGCCTGTGAGATTGCCCGAACTGCAAAGAAAGATGCTCACTACCAGGAGGTTGTGTTGCGTGAGGCGAAGCGGATCGTGAAGATGGCAAATGGGGTGTTGATTACCGAAACCCATCACGGCTTTGTTTGCGCGAATAGCGGCGTGGATGAATCGAATGTCGATGGTGGCCGACGACTGACATTGCTGCCGCTCGATCCTGATGCAAGTGCTGCTGCGCTCCATAAAGGTCTTGCCAGTCGCTACGGCTACGCGCCGCCGGTGATTATCACCGATACCTTTGGTCGGCCCTGGCGTGAAGGGCAGGTGAATGTGGCGATTGGTGTCGCCGGTATGATGCCGCTGCACGATTTTGCTGGGATTACCGACCCGTATGGCTACACGATGCAGGCGACATTGATCGCAGTTGCCGATGAACTGGCTGCTGCTGCCGAGCTGGTGATGGGTAAAATTGATCGCGTACCGGCAGCGCTGGTGCGTGGGTATCGGTATCAGCCCAGTGCAACGGCTAATGCCCGCCAGTTGATCCGTGATCCGCGCTTTGATCTCTTCCGTTGAGCGTTATGGATTTCTTTACCCTTGTTCAGAATCGGCGCACGGTACGTGCTTTCCGACCCGATCCACCACCACGTGAGGCGATTGAGCAGATTTTGTGGGCAGCCAGTTGGGCGCCATCACCGCACGGGCGTCAGCCATGGCGATTCGTCGTAGTGGAATCCCACGAACGCAAGGCGACGTTGGCAGCGGCAATGGCTGAGACCTGGCGTTATCACCTTGCCCTCGATGGGCATGATCCGGCAACTATCGAACAGCGCTTGCAACGCTCGCAAGAGCGGGTGCTGAACGCGCCAGTGATCATCATTCCCTGTCTTTACCTCAACGACCTTGATGTCTACCCCGACCCCGAACGCCAGACTGCCGAGACGACAATGGCGATCCAGAGTCTGGGTTGTGCAGTGCAGAATATGTTGCTGGCGGCGTTCGCGCTCGGCTTGGCAGCAGGATGGATGTGTGCGCCGTTATTTGCCCCAGCAGCAGTGCGAACAGCTCTCAATCTGGCCGAAGATTTGCACCCGCAGGCGCTGATCCCGATTGGCTATCTGGCGCAGGAACCAAAACGTCGTCCACGCCGATCATTGGACGAACTGGTTGTGCAGTGGTTATAACCCATTGGTTTATTTTGCCACTTCCTTGTTCGCTTGATGGTCTGGGCAAGACAGCAATAGTACCAGCCGGTTCATCTGTTCAGTATGACACGTCTAATCTTTTCTAATTAATTGTAAGGAGTTAATGTATTGCAGACCCTGATCTATCTGGCCGGTTTTGCTCTGATCTGCCTTGCCTCTCACCGTATTGGACAGTGGTTTGCCCGACTGCGTCTACCGTATATCACGGGCTATCTCTTTACCGGTGTATTGGTTGGCTCATTTGGCTTGCAACTCCTGCCGTCAAGTGCGGGTGAGCGTCTGCGCTTCATCGATCAGATAGCGTTGGCAGTGATCGCCTTTGTGGCCGGTAATGAACTGTTCTACAAAGACCTGATGAGCAGTCTACGCGCCATTCTATGGTCACTAGGTATGATCATCGTTACCGCCCTGATGCTGATCGGCGCGAGTCTGTTTGTACTTCTCGAGTTTATCCCATTTGCGCAGGGGCTGGGTACCGGTGAGAAGATCGCCATCGCTCTCCTTGGTACAACGATTCTGTTGGCCCTCTCGCCCCCTTCAACCATCGCAGTGATCAAAGAGCTACGCGCTCGTGGTCCGGCTACTCGCCTGATCCTGGGTGTAACTATTGCAATGGATGTTGCGATCATTGTAATCTTTGCGATTAGTTCATCGTTTGCTACGGCTTTAGTCGAGGGAAGTAGCGTCAATCTTTCCTTCCTTGCCCTGTTGCTTATCGATCTCATCCTATCAGGAGTGGCGGGCTACGGTGTCAGCCAGGTGTTGCGTGTTGTACTCCGGCAGAGCTGGTCGCGCTGGTGGAAACTGGCCGCTATTGTGACACTCGGCTACGGTATCTTTGCTGGGACGGACTGGCTCAAGAGTGTCTCGGCTACGAGCTGGTCATTCAAGATTATGATTGAGCCATTACTGGTTGCATTAATGGGAAGTTTTCTGATCACGAATTTTTCACCGTACCGTAATGAGCTGGGCGAATTATTGCACGATATTAGTCCCGTGGTGTACGTTGCCTTCTTCACTGTCACCGGTCTGGGTCTCAAGCTCGACATCCTGTTGACTGCCCTAATATTTGATGCTGTGCTCTTTTTGGTGCGAGCATTGTCCCTTTTCATTGGGAGTTCATTAGGATTGTCAATTGCCGGTCAACCGTCACGGTTCCGTCCATTATTCTGGTTAGGATTGATCACCCAGGCTGGCATTGCATTAGGACTGGCGCGTGAAGCCTCTCTGCTTTTGCCGTCGATAGGTGATACCTTTGCGACATTGATCATCGCTGTAATCGTCCTCAACGAGATTGCCGGGCCGCTTACCCTGCGTTTTGCCATACAACACCTGGGCGAGGCTAACCTACCCGAACCGGGAATTCGCGAGGATGTGCGTGATGTGCTCATCCTCGGCATTGAGCAACAATCGATTGCATTGGCTCGCCAGTTACGTGCACGAGGCTGGCAAGTGCGTGTCGCCGATACTGATTACGACCACGTACAGCGGCTGATAAGCGAGGATGTTGATGAGCGCTACATTCCTGAGATTAGTCTGCACACGCTGAACGGATTAATCACTCGTGCTACCGATGCAGTCGTTGCTCTGTTAGAAAAAGATGAGGATAACCTACGGGCATGCCAGATCGCGTTCGAGCAATTCGGTGTGCCACGTCTGATTGTTCGGCCTAATCAATCTGAGTTTCGTGAGCAGTTCCGCGAATTAGGTGCAATTATCATTGATCCGGCTACCGCAATGGTAAACCTTCTTGAACAGGCAGTACGGGCACCGCAGTCGCTCAATTTGTTGTTGCATACTGATCCGGTTTACGATGTGGTGCAAATGACGGTAACGAATCGTGAGATTGATGGTCGGCTAGTACGTGATTTACGTTTGCCAGCCGATGTCTTGCTCCTTGAAATTAGCCGTGATGGGCAAGGCATTGTGCCACATGGATATACGAGACTTCGTCTCGGTGATGAACTCACAATTGTTGGCAAGCCCGATAGCCTGCGTGAGGTGAGTCTGCGCATTGGTTAGCGCGAACCCACCTCAATTGGCCCCTCCGATGTCTTGGCGGTTAAGCGTGCGGTAGGCGCTATAGCCAAAGATAGCGCTGTAGACAGCAATCACGATCAGCGCCTGCCACTGCGGTGGCAACAGACTCAGATCGAGCGCGGCGGTCAGCACACTCTGATCGAGACCGAACATACGACTGTTTTCTACCACCAGTCGGTTAATGTTCGGCTGCAACAAGAGATTGACCAGCGCACGAATCATCGGATCAACCGCACCAATCGTATTGAGTGAACCGGCGCTCACATCAAAGGCAAGAAAGATCAAACCGCCACCCACCCCGGCAATCACCGAGCGGCCCACAATGGCACTGGCGCCGGCTATCAGCGTGTACGGTAACATCACGATCAGCGCCCGCAGCATACCAATCGGCAATAACAACAGATCAATAATACCAATCTGCTGCGGTAAACCGAGGATTGTACCGAACAGCAAGGCCAGCAGTGTGCCCATCGCCAGCGTGATGATGATTGCAACCAGCAATGCCAGTTGCAGGGCAACCAGCTTTGCCAGCAAATATGCTCCCCGATGTGGAGCGCGGGTCAACAGAATCCGCAGCGTTCCCCAATTAAAATCGCTCCCAACGATACCGGCAGTCAGGATAATTGCCAGAATGCCACCAGTACCGTTGATTGCACTCAACATAGCGCCGAAGACACCAGGCAAGCTGAGTTGCCGTTTAATCTGTTCAATCGCTGCCGGACTGAGCAGATTAAATGTAACCTGGCCTCCACTGAAGGTTCCCTCTTGCAGAGCGACGACCAGAAACCAGAGGGTTTGCTGCAAAAAGGTCAAAAAGAGAAAGATACCTAGCAAGAGGAGCGCCATCGGACGGCGTGAAATCTTCAGCCATTCGGCAGCCAGCAGGTTGGTAAACATTTTGCGTGTATCCATCGCAGTCACTCGGTTTTAGTCACTGTCAGGAAGAACTCTTCCAGCGAACTATGGTTCGCGCCAATCTCGGCCACCACGATGTCGGCGCGAATCAGCAGAGCATTGATTTCAGCGGCACGCTCGACGGGTGCGTCAATGATAATCGCTTCCTCTTGCACCGTCACACCGCTAACCCATGGTAAGGTACGCAAGAGATGTACTGCCGGTTCGGGATTGCCCTGAACCCGTAACCGCACTCCCTGTCCACGCCGCAGCAACGTTGCCACTTCGCCAGCCGCAATCAGCTTACCCTCTTTCAAAATTGCTACCCGATTGCAGAGCTGCTCGACCTCGTAGAGCAGGTGACTGCACAGCAAAATGGTACGTCCACCGGCGGCCAGTGTGCGAATCAGGTTACGGATCTCGACTGTCCCTGCCGGATCGAGGCCGTTGGTTGGCTCGTCGAGCATAATCAGTTCGGGATCGGGTAAGAGTGCGGCCGCTATCGCCAGCCGTTGTTTCATACCCTGAGAGTAGGTAGCAACCTTATCACGGGCGCGGTCACTTAGCTCGACGGTCTCCAGTACCTCCTTGACTCGCGCAGCCGGTATCCCGCCTGCACGTGCCAGCACACGCAGGTTATCGGCGCCGCTGAGGTACGGATAAAACGCAGGTGCCTCAATCATCGCCCCCACGCGCCGGAGTGCCAGTGCCGGTTCGCGTTGCACATCGTGACCGAGTACAATTGCCTGGCCTTTGGTTGGTCGTACCAGTCCCAGCAGCATGGCAATCGTTGTGGTCTTTCCGGCGCCGTTAGGGCCGAGAAAGCCAAATACTTCACCCTTGCCGACCGTCAGATTTAGTCGATCAACGGCCAGCCGTTTTCCATAGCGTTTGGTGAGGTCAATGGTCTCAATCGCATTCATAGCGTGTGCTCGTGTTATGCTATTTTGCAGTTAATCATAGCACACCTGGTGGAATGAGCGTGTTGGTGTTTCTACGGTCGTTTAGAATAAACCATCGTGTAGCGCGGGAATGGTTGATGGTAGATGGCGTTTTACTGGGAAGAGAAAATAGGAAAGAATGAGCGGGTTCTCAACCCCGATCCGCCCTCCTTCCTCCCCCTGGGTGGGAGAGAAAGGGGCCGAGAGAAAGGTGAGGGCGCCAGAACAAAATTAGCCGGCAATAGACATAAGGAGCTGCAATGATCATCTACACTATCGCAATGCCTAAACCACACTCGCACCTGTTTCATGTCCAGATCGAGATTGATCGCCTCCAGCCCGGCGAGATACGGCTGTCGCTGCCGGCGTGGACACCCGGTTCGTATATGATCCGTGAGTTTGCGCGCCATGTTCAGGAATTTCAGGCAGTTGATGACCAGGGCAACCGGTTGCCCTGGCGCAAGACACGCAAAGATACCTGGCTGATCGAGGCGGGTGCGTCAACCCGAGTGATCGTGACCTATCACGTCTACGCATTTGATCTCACCGTGCGAACCAGCCATCTTGATGGCTCGCACGGCTATTTCAACGGGGCAAATGTGTTTATGTACGTCCACGGTCATACGCACGAACCTCTGACCTTGCACATCGATCTGCCGGTTGGCTGGCGGGCAACGACCGGTCTGACGCCGTTGCCATCTGATCCTACCCGTCCGCAGCGGGCTTCGTTTCAGGCCCTCGATTACGATGAACTGATCGACTGCCCGGTGGAGTGTGGCACCCATCGCCTGTTGACCTTCGCGGTCGACGGTATTCCGCATCAGATCGCGATTTGGGGCCATGGTAATGAAGATGAAGAACGGCTGCTGGCTGATACGCGACGGATTGTTGAAGTACAACGGGCTATGTTTGGCGGCCTGCCGTACCGCGACTATACCTTTATTCTGCATTTGACCGATGGGCGTGGTGGTGGCCTTGAACATCGGAACAGCGCCTCAAATATGGTGGATCGCTGGACATTTACCGACAACTATGAACGATATTTGAGTTTGACCTCGCACGAACTGTTTCACGCCTGGAATGTCAAGCGCTTGCGTCCGGCGCCGTTGGGGCCGTTTGATTATCAGAATGAGAACTACACGCGACTGTTATGGCTGATGGAGGGTGCAACCAGCTATTACGATGATCTGTTGCTGGTGCGCGCTGGCTTGATCAGCGAAGAGCGTTACCTTCAGAAGCTGGCCGATAAGATCGTGCAATTGCAGAACCAACCCGGTCGCCGGTTACAAAGCCTCGAACAGAGTAGTTTCGATGCCTGGATCAAGCTCTACCGTCCTGATGAAAATAGTATCAATTCAAGCATTTCTTATTACCTCAAAGGGGCATTGGTGTGCTGGATCTTCGACATGACGATCCGTGCTCAAACCAATAGTCTACGGAGCTTTGATGACGTGATGCGTTATCTGTACCAGCGTTACCCGATCACCGGGCCGGGTATTCCAGAAGAGGGCGCAGTCCTGGAAGCGCTTGAGCTGATTGGTGGCGCTAATGGTACGTTCCGTGATCTCTACGAACGCTACGTTGTTGGAGTAGACGAACTCGATTACGCTGCCGCCCTGTCGGTTGTAGGTCTTGAACCGTGCTGGAAATACCGTCGGCCCCGTCCTGATGGTCAACCACCAGCCTGGTTGGGGATCAATGTGCGCAAGCAGGGCGACCGCACCTTGGTTGCGTCAGTGCGCAGTGATGGACCGGCCTACGAAGCCGGTGTGTATGCCAACGATGAACTAGTGGCGCTCGATGGCTGGCGGGTCAACGAGGAACGGTTACACCAACGCATCCTTGAACGCCGACCAGGTGATGTAGTGCGGTTAACGCTCTTCCGCGGTGATACCCTGGTTGAAGTACCGGTGACACTGGCCGTCGCACCTTATGATATGCTATCGCTGGTATCGGTAGCCGCGCCGACTGATGCTCAACAGTATGCTCGTGCGGCCTGGCTACAAAAGATGTAAATAGGAGAGAGTGATCCGGTAATGAACACAACATCTGTTTCTGTCGAGGAACTCAAAGCAATGGCAGCGGCAGCAGCCGTAGCATTGGTGCAGCCGGGAATGGTAGTTGGTTTGGGTTTTGGTAGTACAGCAGCTTACGCGACCCGCTTAATCGGCGAGCGTCTGCGACAGGGGGAACTGTACGATATTGTGGGTGTTCCCTGCGCCGAAGGCACTGCACTGCTTGCCCGAGATGTGGGCATCCCATTGACAACACTTGATGAGGTAAACACGGTTGATCTAACTATCGACGGTGCTGATGAAGTTGATCCGCATCTAGCATTAATCAAAGGAGGCGGTGGCGCCTTACTGCGCGAAAAAATGGTTGCTCAGGCCAGCAGTCGGGTAGCAATTATTGTTGATGAGAGTAAACTCTCACCGGCGCTCGGTAGTCGGTTTGCGCTTCCGGTAGAGATTGTTGATTTTGGGCAGCGGGCAACCGCTCGCTGGTTAGAGGCACAGGGTGGCACAGTACGACTGCGGTTGCGGGCTGACGGTCAGCCGTTCCGTACCGATCAGGGGCATCTCATTCTTGATTGGGCCTGTGGCCCGATTGCCGATCCGGCAGCTCTGGCAGAACGGCTGGCAGCACGGGCCGGTATCGTCGAACATGGTCTGTTCATTGGTTTGGCTACCGATCTCTTTGTCGCCGGTGCCACCGGTGTCCGACACGTGGCAGCGTCGGATTGCGGTACAATGACCCGGTAAATGTACGAATACGCTGACAGGAGTGCTATGCGGCTCGCACCTTCGATTCTCACTGCTGATTTTGCGCGCTTGGGCGAACAGGTAGCTGCGGTTTGTGCTGCCGGTATCGATTGGATCCATCTCGATGTGATGGACGGTCGTTTTGTGCCGAACATTAGTTTTGGCCCATTGATCGTGCAGGCATTACGCCCTCTGGCCGATCATTACGGCGCACTGCTCGACACTCATCTGATGATCGTCGAACCTGAACGCTATCTGGCTGATTTTGCTACTGCCGGTGCTGATTTGATAACCATTCACGTTGAAGCAACACCACATCTCCATCGAGCTGTCCAGATGATCCGTGATCTGGGGAAAAAGGCTGGGGTTGCGATCAATCCGGCTACACCGCTGTGTATGATCGAAGAAGTGATCGACCAGGTTGACCTGATCTTGTTGATGACAGTTAATCCTGGTTTTGGTGGTCAAACTCTGATCCCCTCGGTTTTGACGAAAGTCCACCGGTTGAGTACCCTGCTAAACAATCGCCCAATTGACATTATGGTAGACGGTGGGGTCAATCCATCGACGATTGCTGCCTGTGCTGCGGCCGGTGCAACCGTTGCTGTCGTTGGTTCGGCAGTGTTTGGCAACCAGCCCATTGCCGATGCAATCACTGATCTGCGGATTGCGCTGGGAGAAATTCCACGATTGAAGTGAACTGTTCTTGTGTGCGGAGAAAAGGTGTTTTATGTATCTCGCCGGTGATATTGGTGGCACCAAGACCATCCTGGCCCTATTTGATCAGAACAGCGGGCCACACCATCCATTAGTAGAGCATACCTTTCCCAGCGCCCAATATCCAGGGCTGGAAGCGATTATTGCCGAGTTTTGCGCCCAACATCCGGTTTCGATCACCGGCGCTGCCTTCGGGGTCGCCGGGCCGGTGATGGCCGGAAAGGCCAGCATTACCAATTTACACTGGACAATCGATGTCGCTGTGCTAAGTGATGTGCTGAAAGGTGCACCGGTGCGCTTGCTCAACGATCTGGAAGCTATTGCGCAGTCTGTACCGATCCTTGAACCTGCCGATGTCGAGACCCTTGCCGTCGGATCGCCCATCCCCGGCGGCGCGATAGGGGTCATTGCCCCTGGGACAGGCCTAGGTGAGGCATTTCTCACCTGGGACGGTCAGCGCTACCGGCCTCACCCCTCAGAAGGTGGCCATACCACCTTTGCCCCTCGTAACCGGATCGAAAAAGATTTACTCGATTATTTGCACCAGCGCTACACACACGTAAGCTACGAGCGAGTCTGTTCAGGCATCGGCATTCCCAATCTCTACGCCTTTGTCCGTGATTGCCTACTTCAACAGGAAACACCAGAGGTTGCTGAGCAATTGGCTGCCGCGAGCGATCCAACTCCTGTGATCGTTCAGGCCGGCATGTCCACCGAGCAGATGTGTCTGGTATGTCGCACAACCCTTGAACTGTTTGTCGATATTTTGGCTGCCGAAGCCGGGAATCTGGCTCTGAAGGTCTTAGCGACTGGCGGTGTCTATATTGGCGGTGGATTGCCCCCTCGTGTGTTGCCACTGATGAAGCGCAGTCGCTTCTTACAAATCTTCCGCGATAAAGGTCGTTTCAGCGAATTATTAAGCCGGATTCCGGTTCATGTTATCCTCGAACCAAAGGCTGGTCTGCTCGGCGCGGCAGCAGCAGCCATGAGTTGACACCGTTTATACTTTAGTGTATAAACAACACTAATATTAACGGAGGGAGAAACTCGATCATGCAGGATGAACATCCGGTGCCTTACGATGTCAGCAAATATCAATTGCCGGCGGTCACAGTCGATGTCGTAATTTTTAGCCTGATCAATCGCACGCTCCATGTCTTGCTAGTTCAGCGGAAACGCTGGCCATTCGAGGGGCAGTGGGCGATCCCAGGTGGGTTCATCCGGCTTGACGAGTCACTTGAAGAGGCAGCACGCCGTGAGCTTGAGGAAGAGACCGGCGTGCGCGATGTCTATCTTGAACAACTCTATACCTTTGGAGATGTGCATCGCGACCCGCGTCATCGGGTGATCAGCGTCGCCTATATTGCCCTTGTCCGCGCCGATGTGCAGACGATCCGGGTGAGTGACGAAAATAGTGACGTGCGCTGGTTCCCGGTTGATCACCTGCCGACACCGCTTGCTTTCGATCACGATCAGATTCTGGCGTATGCACTTTCACGGCTGCGCTCGAAACTCGAATATACGACTCTGGCCTTTCAGTTGTTGCCCGAACTCTTTTCAATTCTCGAACTGAAACATATTTACGAGCAGATTCTGGGTGAAAAGCTCGATAAAGGTAACTTTTATCGCAAGATCAAGGAGTCTGGTATTCTCGAAGAAACACCGTATATGCGAGAAGGGCGTGGGCGTCCAACCAGGCTTTGGCGCTTTCGTCGTGACCGTCCCGGTGATAAGCAGTTCGTCTTCCGCTGGCGTGAAGATCGTCGCGAGTAACGATGAGGTGAAGAAGGAGCGAGGGAGGATGTTCCTAACCGTTCTTTCCCCTCACACCTGTTTCCACTCTTCACTTTTCGCTCATACAGGTGTGCCGCAGGAGAAATCCTACCGCTTCGCCACCTGAGCACAATGACTGTAAACAACTACCGCTGTAACACACCAGCGTATGATTCCAGTAGATGATTAGCAGCTCCGCGAAGTGAGGCTCACTATGCCTGCGCTCGAAGTGCTGGTTGTTGGCGGCGGAGTAATCGGTGCGGCAACGGCGTATGCTCTTGCCAGGCGTGGTCGTCGAGTCCTTTTACTCGAACAGTTTACTATCGGGCACGCTCGCGGTAGCTCACACGGCTTATCGCGCTCGATCAGCTCTGTTCACCCGCGTCTCCATCACGTGCGATTGGCCGCCGCAGCGCGGCAGGCCTGGCGTCGCCTGGAAGACGATAGTGGTCAACGATTGCTGATCAAGACGGGTGTCCTGGATATTGGCCATGCCGATTCGCCCCCGATCCAAGCAAGCATCGCTCACCTCAGCGCTGTTGATGAGGCGGTTGAAGTACTCGGTCTTTACGAGCTACGTGTCCGTTTTCCGCAGCTCGCCTTGACTGACAAGACCATCGCTATCTATCAGCCTGAAGGTGGTATATTACCGGCATCGCGTTGTGTTGCGACGATGATCGAGCAGGCACGGCGCTATGGGGCAAGGGTTGCTACAGGTGTGCGGGTCAGTCGGATCAAACCAGAGGGTTCAGGGGTGCGAGTCGATGCCGATGGTACGGTGTATTGGGCACAGCGCGCAGTGATCGCGGCTGGTTCATACAGCTCTGTATTGTTGCGGCATCTTGATGTAGCGGTTGACCTATCCACCACCTGCGAGCAGGTTGCCGATTTCTCGCCGCGTCATCGCGTCTTGAGCAAACTGGGGTATTTACCGGTGGTGCGCGATTACGGTCACCACCCCGGCGATCACCTTCTCGTCTGTTATCCTGATTTAGGAGAGGGGATCAAAGTCGAGCGTTACGGGGCTGGGATACCTGTTACTGACCCTTACGAACCACCACCAATACCCGATCCGGCAGAAAATGAACGGATCGCTCAACGGCTCGCGCAAATCATGCCGGGTTTTGTGACTCAAGTGCTGTATGCCGAGACATGTCGCTTCACGCACACGCCCGACGGTGATTTCGTGATTGATACCCATCCGGAGTACAATCAGATTCTCATCGCAATCCCAGGGAGTAGTTGTGGCTTCAGCGTAGCACCAATCGTTGGCGAAATACTGTCTGATCTCGCGATGCATGGCACGACTAGTTACGATATTGCGCCGTTTCGCCTTGCCCGCCTGCATCGGATAGGACGAATGTCCTGATGTTTAGGCCGGTACCCACTCTCCTCACAGCTATATCCCTCTTAAGGAACATTTGCCTGAAGGGACTGGTGCCTGCCTAACCCGCAGCACACCTTTTGCTGAAATACGTGCCTGTCTTTAAGAGCCTATCCGGAATACTCTGTCGCAGAAGAAGATCGGTTGGGGTGCAGCAGCGCCGTGCCCGTACATCTATCAGGTTTCATACGCTGTACTGTGAGACAATTATTCGGATAGGCTCTAAGAATGTAGCCCGCAGCCGAGAACTCTAAGAGCGTGTCTGAAATTTTATCTGGTCGAGGGTTTTGATGTATCCTTGATGGTATGAACGAACAGAACACACGAACATCATATCCTACCGACCTTAGAGATTGGCAACAACGGCGTAGGCAACACCTGTTCATACTCCCCCTTCCTCTCCCGCAGCGCGGGAGAGGAAGGGGGCTGGGGGGGAAGGTGAGGGCCACCAGGCGTACCTGGCAGCACCGGCCCGGTAACCGTCGCCACCCTGTTCCAGCGCATCGCGAAGCGACTTTTCATCGGGCACGTAGCTCTCTACCCCCACCTTCCCCTTCCTCTCCCGCAGCGTGTATTGGATGATATGGAACTACGGACCGTTGATTATCCGTTTCATACTCCCCCTTCCTCTTCAGCAGCGTGGGCGAGCAAGGCTGAGCGACATACCTGCCATCCGATGTTTCATACTCCCCCTTCCTCTCCCGCAGTGCGGGAGAGGAAGGGGGCTGGGGGGAAGGTGAGGGCCACCAGGCGTACCTGGCAGCACCGGCCCGGCAACCGTCGCCACCCTGTTCCAGCGCATCGCGAAGCGACTTTTCATCGGGCACGTAGCTTTCTACCCCCACCTTCCCCTTCCTCTCCCGCAGCGTGTATTGGATGATATGGAACTACGGACCGTTGATTATCCGTTTCATACTCCCCCTTCCTCTCCCGCAGCGTGAGAGGGGAAGGCTGAGTTACATACCTGCTATCCGATGTTTCATACTCCCCCTTCCTCTCCCGCAGCGCGGGAGAGGAAGGGGGCTGGGGGGGAAGGTGAGGGCCACCAGGCGTACCTGGCAGCACCGGCCCGGCAACCGTCGCCACCCTAAATCCCTACCTCATCTGCGGCAAGTATTGTCATCACAGGTAGTCGTTCCACCAAACAGATACCGGTTCCGCGCCACCAATTCGTATAAGGGTTGGGCCAGGGTAAGGGCACCGGGTAATCGCAACATCTCCCCTAACCCCCGTAGAGCTGGCAACTGTAACAACAGCTCGCGCACAGCCTCAGCACCACGGTAGACGGTACCGTCTGGACCGACAACATGCAACTGACTTAGCGCATCCTCGAAGCTGATGTGCGGAAATCGTTCGCGGGCGTGTGCACTATTCGCATCGAGTAATTCGATCCGCTTGTAATCGTCGTAAGCGGCGACGAGTTCAGCCTGGCGGCGGCAGATACGGCAGTTGCCGTCGTAGAGCATCGTGTAGCGCATGGGTTTCTCTTTCATAGGGTGAAGCTGGCTAAGCAAGCGGTGTTAAGGTTTCACTGGCGATTGACGTTTCGTAAGCGGGTTTGCTCAATACCGCTTCTGAAATAGGCGGACGTTCCTAAACGTATCTAAAGTCCAATTCCAATCAGGTGTTGAAACTACCGAATGAAATGTTACAACTTCGGTTTGAAGCGCGGTCAGGAATTCATTTTTCTTCTGTCATTCAGAGTTTTAATACGGCACAATCGCCGTTATCACCAACGCCAGGACCAGGATGCCAATAATGATTGCACTGAGAATACGGAACCATTGCTGATAACGTTTGCGGCTCATAGCACCCTCCGATGTCAATCAGGCTAGATTGTGTTGCTAGCGTAGACTCCCAACCTGCTTCTAAGAGCGTGATCAAAAACTCGCATTTCTGATGAGTCTCTTACCGTGCATCTGCGATCATTGCGTTCAGTGGCCAACGTTCTGTGCCGTCATCCGCCACCCGTTCCCGCTGCCGAGTGGGTAGCGCCAGGTGCTGCAGGCGGCCCTCACCCCCAACCCCTCTCCCGCAGCACGGGAGAGAGGTAATCTGAGTTCATAGCCTCGGCAAGATACTAGCGCAGAACCGCTCCTGCTCCGCTCATCTCCCCCTTCCTCTCCTGCAGCGTGTATTGGATGACATGGAACTACGGACCGTTGATCATCCGTTTCATACTCCCCCTTCCTCTCCCGCAGCGTGGGAGGAGAAGGCCGAGCGACATACCTGCCATCCGATGTTTCATACTCCCCCTTCCTCTCCCGCAGCGCGGGAGAGGAAGGGGGCTGGGGGGAAGGTGAGGGCCACCAGGCGTACTCCGCAGCACCGGCCCTGCAACCGTTGTCACCCTATTCTGCGGGGACGTATGCCTTATCCACCAGCGTTCCCCGACATCCTCTATTGCGTATAACGAGCCTCATCAACAGCCCGGGTTGTCGATCAGGCTCTAAGCTATTGTCTCTATCATTATACCTCGTAATGTCTCTTCGTCTCCCTCACACGTCGGTCGGGGCTTTTCAACGTTCTTTTCCGATCCAAAAAAGGAGAGAGGAGTTGGATCTAGGAATAAGCGGTCGGTGCAAGTTCCACCCTTCGTCCTCCACAAATGGGGCTGGGAGCGCTCATTCTGCGTAGAAGCCGGAGGACCGCACTCCCAGCTAAGGGGAATCCGGACACATTGAAAAACCTTACACTTCATTCCCAATGCTCTGTAATACACTATCCACGACTGCCGCCGAAACCTCGTGATGACGGTATGGTGGTGGTGTACGTTTGGGGTATGTTCGATTGCAGAGCAGTACGATTGCCAGTCCCTGTGACGGAACGCCGATGATGATCGGGCCGGTAAATCCACTGTGCCCAAACCCTTCAGCCTTTGCCGCACCCATATACGGTCGGTTCAACATCCAGCCCAGACCGCTTGCCGGATGCGCGGGATGTGTATCCGGCTCTGGTCGTGGCTGAAGCGCTATGCGGACAGTTGCCGGTTTCAGCAGTTGCTGTCCATCCCACCATCCCTCTTGCAAGAAGAGTTGCACCAGTCGCAGCACATCACTTGCGCTACCGAAGAGACCGGCGTGACCGGCAACACCCCCTAAGGCATAGGCACTCTCGTCGTGAACGATACCGTGTACCAGCCCACCACGCCACTCCTCATCCCATTCGGTAGGAGCAATGCGTGCTCGCCATTCTACCGGTGGACAGAAGCGGGTTGTCCGTATGCCGAGTGGTTGGCAAACCAGTTCGCTGAGCGCATCGACCAGCGAACCACCGTAAACGGTTGCGATGACGTCTCCTAATAGGAGTGTGTTGACATTGGCATACCTGGTGACATAGCCTGGGGGATGGGTGGGTGTAGCCGCGTATACCACTTCTCTGATCGTCGCTATTCCACCGCGCGCCAATGGCGCCAGTTGTACTGCCAATCCACTACGGTGACTGAGCAAGTGTCGAATGGTAATATCAGCAGCGTGCAGGTTTGGTAACCAGTGTTGAACTGGTCGATCAAGAGGTAATAGACCGGCGTCGTGAAGTCGCAAGGCGGCAGTTGCGGTGAAGACTTTAGTTAGTGAGGCCAGGTCGTAGATGGTATCGAGCGTGACTGTGCTCGTTCCCGGATCATCGTACATCGTTGTACCGTATGCCGCAGCGTGCAGCAATCGATTGTTCTGGGTTACGACGATCACTGCTCCTGGAAAGATGCGTGCACGAATTGCCGTTGTGATGATTGCGTCAATATCATCTATCATAGTAAACTCGATTTAACCGCGGATGATTGTAGTCTCAAATCCATCACCTTAAGCCTCGATTCCTCCGCAATGCAATCTCGACCAGCCAGAACACAAGGGCCAGCCCGGCCAACAACGGCCACCAGACCGTTGATGTCGGTTGCGGGGATGATGTTAACGAGGTAGTGAGATCAAACTCCAGGTTGCCGCCGGTAACGACAGCGATCTGGCGTAAGAGTGCTTCGCCTGTGTTCGACGTTTGTATAGCGTACTCCGCCGGTGGGGGTTGAACATAGCCAATACTGCGCTGCAGGGTTTGTTGCCCGCTAAACAGCGCAACCGTGATCTCATACGGGCCGCTGCTGGTAAACGTCAGATCGCGAGTATAGTACCCCGGCGCCATCTGCTCCAAACGAAAGCTCTGCTCACTGCCATCAGGTAGGGTGATGCGGGCGTTAACCTGGGCTAAATCGATAGGGTCGCCGCCCGCTGTTTGTGCCTCAACCACCAGGCGAGTCCCATTTGTTGTCGGTTCCAGTCGTACCTGAAGTGGCCCACTGTCAGGTGTTGGTATGGTATACCGTACAACTTGTGCCCAAAACCGCTCGTACCCTTGCCAGCCAGTCCAAGCGTCAGCCCACGGCTCCGCAGCGCTAGCTGTCCAGGCCACACTACGCCCTAAACCGTATTGCCAGACAGCTAACAGCGGGTCTTCTGTCGGGCTTTTGAGGACAACAGTAGCCTCGTTGCGTGGTTGCAAAGCAATGTATCCGTCGAGCAGAGGAAGTTCACGGGGATCGAGGTTGCGTATCATTGGGTGAGCTTGATTCACCAGTACCGGCACCGGTTGCTCAACCGTCGGTTCGGCTGCCGCAATTTCACTCTCTTGCAACGTGAGCCGTGGCAGATCGGTGGCATCTGCCACGAAGTAGTACCGTCCATTTCCCCATTGAGCCAACTGATCTAGTAATTCCGTGTCGGCGTCGGTACCGATAGCTATCGTCGAAAGGGTTATTTGGGCCGCACGAGCCGTTTCAATCAATTGTTGGTAACGCGGATAATTATTAATGTAACTGCGTCCGTCGGTCAATAGCACTGCATGTCGGGTGCGGTACGGTTCATTTGCCAGCGTCGGCAAGCCAACAGCCAGCGCTCGCTCGATGTTAGTGCCGCCACCGATTGTCATCCGTGCGATCTGACTTTGCAAATCGGCCAAGTGTGCCCCTTCGCCAACCTCCTGAAAGGGGATCGTCCAGATTGTGTCGGTATCAAAGGCTAGTACACCGACCCGATCTTGTGATTGCAAGGCGGTCAGAGCAAGGATTGCTGCCTCTTTCGCCATGTCAAACTTTGTCACCCCGAAGGAAGAGCTCATGCTGGCTGAGCGATCGATGATCAGCAAGAGCGATACCGGTGCCCGTTGTGGCCTTGGCGGTGGAGTCATCAATAGCGGTAGAACATCGGCCAGCGGTGTGTCCGCATACCCGCCTAGGGTAAACGATTGTCTCCCGCCGAGAACAGTTAGCCCCTTCCCTTCACTGCGCACCGCTTCGCGGATCGCCATCATCTGATCGAGCGTCAGTTGATGGGCCGCTACGTCAATCATGACGACCCCTTCAAACCTACGCAAGAGTTCGAGGTTGGTGGGAAATGCACTCGCCGGGATACGTTCAACTTCTATGCCGGCCTGGCGCAGAGTAGCACCCAGTATCGCGCCGCTCTCACGGCTACCTTCCACCAACAAGATGCGTGGTGATGGTATGACCAGTGCGGTCATGGCAGCGCTGTTGTTCGCGGCAAAGGTATCATTCCCAGTAGGAATAATTTCGGCACGCAGACTGAGGATTCCCGGTTTGGTTGCGCTGTGCGTTGTGACAAACTGGTACTGTCCAGGTGGGATGAAGACCGACTCTGCGGTGAGCAATTCACCCTCTGCCCATAAGTTCAGGCGAGCAGATAGCGGATCGGCGTTATCTGTTGGTTGATAAAAGGTAGAAATCACGATGTCGAACGTTTCGCCACTCCGCAAGAGGGTAGGGGCATCAATGCGCGTAACCGCAACTTCGGGTATTGGCGGTGGAGCAACAAAACGCACGTCGATCTGGATACCGGCCCGTGCAGCCTGTTGTGCGGCAACCAGGGCATTGCCACCAGTTGCCTGACCGTCACTGATCAGGATTACCCTACCACCGCCAGGTAACAGTTGTTGAGCAGTCGTGATCGCTGCTGCCAAATCACTCCCTGCGCCATCTGGTAGTCGGTCGCGACCTGCCACGACTGTCGCCCCAAATGCCAGCAAGCGCGTTTCTGGGCCGGCCGCAGTGGCAATTGATTCTGCTTCAGCTCGAATCGCAGCGCGACCGGCAGCAGTCAGACTGTCTGATTGATCGTACAGCACAATCAGCGGGCTATTACCCGGTTTGCCGGCCTTCGGTAGTACCGGATCGGCCAACGCGCCTATCAAGAAGGTAACGATGACGAGCCGCAACCCCAGCACTGACCAGGGTAACTGACTGCCACTACGCCTCCAGATTAAGACCAGCGCTGGGAGCGTCAACAGGAGCCAGAACATATGTGGTGCTTGCCAGATCATCGTACCTCCTGGACAGATCAGCGCTGAATGTAGAGCCATTCCACAACCAAGATGATAATTGCCATCATGATTAACCATGACCACAATGGTTTCGGTGTTGCTATCGGTTTGGTCTGGGTGAGTGTGACGGCAGGGCTGATCGTTGTGTTTGACATCCGTGGCGTCGAGTCAGCTTCGGCAAGCGTGCCGGCGTTGACGGGGAGGTGCGCCTCGTGGATAGCCTGATCGTCAGCCCATTCACGGATGCGGAAGAGACCGGTTTGGGTCAAGGTGATAGCAACCGGAAGAGCCGGTTGAACATCGAATACATCACGTTTACCATCAGGAGCAGTGATCTCTAATTGGGTTGTCCGCAGATCGGCCTGATAGAGTAGGGTTTCCCCTGTTATGACCGCAGCCGGCAGTGGCGGTGGCGCCAGACTACGAATAGTACGCGCTACCAGTAACGGAAACGCCAGCCGTCGGGTCAGGGGATGATCGGTGAGATCAACATTCCAAACGGCTACCTCACTACGTTCAACCCGACCACGCAGGATAAGCGGGTGATCACCACTGAACGCCAGCGGTGTTAACCAATCTGGAGGTTCAATAACGGTAATTGCTCCCCAGTCAATGCCGCTCAGGTTAACGTCGCGCAAGAGCGTTTCTCCGGCAGGTGTGAGTGTAATCGAAGGAATAGCGGTTGTTGTTCCTCGTACATCGAGCAGTGATCCGGCGGGCGGGTTGATGACGAGCACACCACCTGTCGGCCAGCGTGCCGGCAATGTCTGTACCAAGATGGTGACATCGGCAGTAGTCGATTGCTCGGCAACGTAGGCGGCTGGTGTCACGGCTGTTACGACAACGTCTGGCATGGCCTGCAACGCCCGTACCAGCGCCGGTGAATCGTCGGCGACCAAGAGTACCCGAATGGGGCGCTGGTTATTCACTATAACAGTCGCAGTATCGTCGAGCGGTAAGCCATCAGCGCCATCGAACGCTAACCGCACCTGCTGCGCTGGCCCCGGAAGAGTCCAGCTTAGTTCGAGTACAGCACCTGCTTGCATACTGACCTGCTCAGTCAATTGCAGTTGATCATCAAGCCAGAGCTGCACCGGCCCCCTAAATAGGCGATTACCGGCATTGACGAGCCGGGCATAGATATGAATGGCCTGAGCCGCATCTGTTCGAGCAGCCAGTGTCGCTACTGCCCGATTCGGTTGTTCAGTGCCGATTACTTCAATGTGTATAGGAAAGCGGATATTGCTGACATTGGGTGGAGATAATGCCCCGTCAGTAAGTACGAAAATCTCGGCTCCTGGTTGGTCAAGAAGCAACGTTTCAGCGATAGTGAACGCACTAACCAAATCACTCCCGCTCCCTTCAACATCAAGCGCGGTCAGGGCTCCTAGCAGCCGTGCCCTATCGGCAACGTGGCCACGGTCGATCAATCGTGGTCGCGGGCCAGCACTGATCAATGCCACCTGATCAGCACCACGCATCTCTCTGATCAAGACTGCCGCACGCTGGCGGGCACGTTCGAGACGACTGCTGGTACCTTCTACCAGAGCCATACTGGTTGACGTATCAATAATGATTGCTCGCGTGCGTGCATTCGTCCAGGGCAAAGTTATCTCAGGCTGTGCTAATGCAACGCCAATGAGCGACGCAACTAATAAATGCAGCAACAAGAGCAACGTTAGCCGAAGACGCCGTCGGCGGCGTGCAGTAGCCTGCAACGGAATCTGCCGCCAGAGGAGCAGAGATGGTACCTCAACGCGCCGACGGCGCGACTGCATCATATGCAAGACAACGATGATTGGTAGCGTGAGGAGTGACAGCAGAGCTAGCGGAGCGAGCAGTGTCATACCGATCCTGAGCTAGTGCGTTACGTTAGAAAACGACGAACCCGTAGAAACGGAATAATCTGGCGTTCAATAACCCAATCGGTCATGATGGATGCATAACTTATCCCGTATGCTAAGCAATGGCGAGCGATTGCCGACCGCCAGTTCTGAACTGCGGTGCGATAGGCTGCCAGCGTCTCGGCATCAAGATCGACCGCCATCCGTTCGCCGGTTTCGCTATCAACCAGTTCTAGCGGTCCTTGCAGATTCGGCGCCGTCTCCGTTCTACTCAGGAGATGTAACACCATCACCTGCCAACGCGGCGCCGGTAGAATCTGGGCGAGTCGTTCCATCGGCATCGCTGTGAGCAGATCGGAAAGGAACAACACCAGGCCACCCCGCGAGCTGCGCTGGGCTATCTGGTAGGCTGCCTGTACCAAATCGGTGCGTAGTGTCGGTGTTACTTCACGCAATGCAGTGAACAGTTCAACCGCCTGCATCTTGCCACGCGCTGGACCAAAAATGAGGGATGACCGATCACCGGCCAGTACACTCACCCGATCACCGTGGGCCAGTGCCAGATAACCGATTGCTCCGCTAAGCTGGATTGCCAGCCGCAATCGATCCGGTTCACCCATCGCCATGCTTCGCGACGTGTCGAGAATCACACTGACTGCCACGTCTTGTTCGGTTTCGCCTAGACGTACCAAAAGCTGCTCTTGCCGGGCGTAGACATTCCAGTCGAGATAACGCAGATCATCACCGGGAACATACGGACGATGATCGCTAAAAATCGTTGCCGGCATTGGTTGCCGACCAGGATAACGCCCGACAATCGGTGTGCCGCGCAAAGTACGTTGCGCTTGCAGGCTTAGTCGCTCTAGCCGACGCAGAAATGCTTCGTCGAACAATGGCGGCGGTGTACTCGATTTACGGCGAAAAATAGTTGCGAACCACATCGCGGACATCCGTGGGTATCTGAAGTGGATCATCGGCAGCTTGCACCGGTCCACCGTTCCCAAATCCTCCTGAGCGAATGATCGGGGTTCCTGTCTGAGCGTTAGTGGTCTGTTCGCCAGGGGTACCGGTGGTTGGAAGCTGACCTTGACCGTCGGTTGTTAACTCTAGTGGCTTACCCTCAACCCCACTTGGGCGAAAGGGTTGCTCGCGGCGCTGGCTCCCCGGCGCGTTCCCCGCACCACCACTGCCACTTGCAACAGATTCAGATGAACCAGGTTGCCTTTCGAGGGCATCTGCCAGCGCCTCAAGACCGGCAGCACCGGCAACAGAATCACCAAATTGTAGCGCATCGGCGGTCGCCCGCATCTGATCGGCCAGATCAGGGCGGCTACGCTGAATCGTGCGGGCTGCTTCACGGAGGGCATCGGCTAACGCTTCACGGGTAGCCGGTGAGACCTCACCCATCTGGTCGGCCAGTTCACGGAGGGCATCAGCAGCACTTGCCACATTTCCCTGATCGAGGGCCTCAGCAATCTGTCGGGTCATGCCCTGATCACGTAACGCATCGGCCAGCGCAGAGAGTGTGCCCGGATCGCTGCTCGCTGCCGGAACCGAAACCGGGCTGGTTGGTTGCTGATCGGATGGCATCGCTACCGGGTCGGGCCTTATTAGATCGGGCAATGGTTCGGCAGTGCTAGCCGGAGGTATTGGTGGTGTTGCCAGCACAAGTAGACCGATAAGAATGAAGAAGAGTGAGACCGGGGTGAGTGCTTCTGACCAAAGTGGTGTCCTGATTCGATTGACATAATTTTGCACGCGATCCAAACTCTCTTGAACCTGTGCCTGCAACCGGGCCGCGATCCCGACTTGATTGCCTCGTAGTTCCAACGCAGTGCTCACCTGTTCGTGCAGGCCAAAGCGGCGATCAAGGCGGCGTGCCACCGTCGCTAATGACAACTGGAACATCATGGCCCGCAAGCTACCTACAAGCACACTACCGGCAATAATCCAGCCTGCTCCATAGCGTGGGAATGAACCGAGACCAACGATCGGCAAGAGCGCACCGATACAGGCAATCAACAGCCCAACACTGACAGACCGAACCAACTCCTCGATTGCGTGCTGCCGCCAGCGTTGGGTTTTGAGGGAACGAAGTTGTTTTACCAATTGATCCTGCATATTGGCAGTGTACCACAATCTGATCGATTACAATATGGATCACCGATGATTTTTCGCGATCTGATTGCCTTGCCGTTGATTAATAGAAGGGAAAATGTATGAATGACCTGCTCTCGCTCCTGGCCCGTCGGGTTGCTGAAGGACGGCCCTTACGGGTAGGCCTCATCGGCGCCGGGAAATTTGGGACAATGTTTCTGGCGCAGGCGCGTCGGGTAAGTGGTCTCCATGTTCTTGGTGTGGCCGATCTGTCTCCTGAACGAGCGCGGATCGCATTCGAGCGTGCTGGTTGGCCTGCTGAACAATACGCAGCTACCTCGCTGGCCGATGCCCTACGGCATGGAACAACCCACGTTGGCGATGACGCGGCAGCTCTTATTGCCGCAGATGGCCTTGAAGTGATTGTTGAGGCAACTGGTGCACCTGCCGCCGGAGTCGCGCATTGTCTGCTGGCAATTGAGCATCACCGTCACGTGGTCATGGTTAACGTCGAGGCTGATGCCCTGCTCGGTCCCCTGCTCGCCCAGCGGGCCGCTGAGGCAGGTGTTATTTACTCACTGGCGTATGGTGATCAGCCAGCTCTGATCGCCGAGCAAGTAGAATGGGCGCGGGCTTGTGGCTTCGAGGTTATTTGTGCCGGTAAGGGTACCCGGTACTTACCGCATTATCATCAGAGCACGCCGGATACCGTCTGGCAGTATTACGGCCTGAGCGCCGAGCAGGCAGCGGCGGGTGGCATGAATCCACAAATGTTCAATTCCTTTCTCGACGGAACCAAATCGGCTATCGAGATGGCAGCAGTTGCCAATGCCTGCCTGCTGCGCCCACAACCTCATGGGCTGGCATTTCCTCCCTGCGGAGTTGACGATCTCCCTCATGTGTTACGACCCCAAACGGCCGGTGGGCAGCTAACGCATGCTGGTACCGTTGAGGTTGTTTCATCGCTCGAGCGTGATGGCCGTCCGGTATTTCGCGATCTACGGTGGGGCGTCTACGTAGTCTTCGCGGCTCCCGACGACTATGTGCGACGTTGTTTTGCCGAATACGGCCTGGTCACCGATGCCAGTGGTGTTTACAGTGCGCTGTACCGTCCTTCCCACCTGATTGGACTGGAATTGCCGATTTCGGTGTTGCGAGTAGGTCTACGCCAGGAACCAACCGGTTATCCGCGCGCATTCTTGGGTGATGTGGTGGCAGTCGCCAAACGCGATCTTGCTGAAGGTGAGGTTCTTGACGGTGAAGGTGGGTATACCGTTTACGGGAAGCTCATGCCAGCAGCCGATTCGGTGGCTATGGGAGCATTGCCGATCGGGTTGGCCCACAATACCCGCACCTTACGGCCGATCCCGGCAGGTACTGTTGTGCGCTGGGATGATGTTGATTACGAAACCAACCATCCGACCGTCCGTCTACGCCGCTTTATGGAGCGCACGATGACCGGGCGCGTTTCTGAAGGTATGCCCCCGTTTCCAGGGATGGCGGGTTAACGCCCCGTGTCGTTGTGACGCAGCCGGGTCATCTCTGCTCCGGCGACAGCTATGATCGACGAACAGAACCATCCTGCTGACGGCGGCATGTCGGAGTTTCATTGAAAGGGGCTTGGCAGTACATCTGTCAGGACAGGAATGTTCAGACACTCTCTGCGGGGATAAGCCAATGACGATCGCACTGTTTGGGTTAGGGTTAATGGGGCGGCCAATGGCGCGCACATTATTGGCTGCCGGATTTAACATCATCGGCTGGAATCGTTCACCACTTGACCCATCGTTGACCGAAGGTATCCCACTGGCCACCACCCTCGCCGAAGCGGCGCAGGCCGAGACACTGATTCTGATGTTGAGTGACTCGGCTGCGGTTGACGAGATGTTGCGCCGCCTCGATCCACTGTTACAGCCAGGACAACTGGTCATCGATATGGGTAGCTCTGATCCGCTGCACTCCAAAGCGCACGCAGCAAGGCTGGCCGAACGAGGTGTTGGCTGGGTCGATGCGCCAGTATCAGGTGGGCCCGAAGGGGCAGCAGCAGGAACGTTGGCAATTATGGTCGGCGGCATGACTGAGGATGTTAGTCGTGCGCAGCCGATATTGCGGGCATTGGGGCGACCAACCCACGTTGGCCCACCGGGTGCCGGTCATACTGCGAAAGTGATTAATCAACTGATCGTCGGACTAACCATTCAAGCCGTCGCCGAAGCGATCGTACTGGCCGAAGCCTACGGAGTCGATCCGGCACTCTTGCGCACAGCGTTAGCTGGCGGTTTTGCCGATTCGAAGATACTGCAAATTCACGGCGCACGGATGGCGGAGCGGCGCTATGTTCCTGGCGGCAAGGTCAAGACACAGCTCAAAGATTTGCGGCTGGCAGCAGCAATGGCACAGGCCGCAGGGGTTGAGTTACCGCATCTGACCGACACCATTGCTCGTTACGAACTTCTAGTCGAACGCGGTCTTGGTGAACTGGATCACTCGGCGTTGCATGTGTTATTGACAAGTGAGGGGAGAGGAGTCAGAGGCGGGGAGTGAGCAGCGAATCGACAGTATGGTGGGTTCCCAACTTGCCCTTTCCTTTTGTGCCATGAGGTCGTAAGTGGAGCGAAGTAGTTTTGACGCAGCAGAAGCAGGTTCCCCACCTGCTATCGTGGAAGGAGAAGTTCATCGCGACAATGGTGAGAGCCGACCCACTATTCACTGTGATTAAACCGATAGCCAACGTGTGGCTCGGTAAGGATGTAACGCGGGTGTGAAGGGTCCGGTTCTAACTTTAACCGCAAGCGTCGGATGACGCCTTTGACATAGTCGGTTGAGTCGATATACTGAGGACCCCACACCCGTTGTACGATCTGGCGTGCCGTAATTACACCGTCGCGATGAGTCACCAATTCGGCTAACACTGCGTATTCAATTGGGGTCAAACTGACGATTTGTCCCTGACGTTGCACCAATCTGCGGGTTGTATCGATCACGAGATCGGCGCATTGTATTACTCTCTGTTCGCTACGGCCACGACGCAGGACAGCGCGAATGCGTGCCAGGAGCTCACGCAACCGAAAGGGTTTTACCAGATAGTCGTCAGCACCATTATCGAGTGCAGTTACAATATCAGCTTCAGCACCTTTCACACTGACAACAATGATCGGGGTTGAGCTTTGCTGACGGATTCGCTGACAAACGGCTATACCATGCACTGATGGCATAACGAGATCGAGCAATACCAGATCAGGTGCAAACTGTGTGAACAAGGCTAGAGCGCGATCACCATCATGCGCAACCGCAATATCATACCCCTGCGCTTTTAACGAGGGTGTGATTGCGGCCACAATCCCCGGATCGTCATCAACAATAAGAATACGCTGCTTCATACTGACTCTCTGCTGTGATACTCTAACGGACACCAGGCAGTTGGTTGTTCGTTGATAAACGGCAACATGATCCGAAAAATACTGCCACCACCAGGTCGCTCATCAACCCAGATACTTCCCTGATGTGCGGCAACAATACCGTGGCAGATTGCGAGCCCCAACCCACTCCCATTACGATGACTACGACGGTCACGTTCCAGACGGTAAAACCGATCAAAGATACGATGTCGTTCATTGATGGGGATGCCCGGACCGCGATCACTAATACTTATCACCAGATCGGTATTCGTGCAGAATGCTTCTATGGTGATAGGACCTTCGGGCGGACCGTACTTCTGAGCGTTTTCAAGAATATTCCACAGCACTTGAGTAATGAGCGTCGGGTCAATATATAACGGCGGCAACGTTGGCGACAGGAAGATTTCGATCCGACATACAGGGTATTGTTGCTGGAAGTTGGTGATAACATCGTGCACTAATGCGTGTAATTCAACCCACTCACGATCAATTGGGAGTGTACCGGCTTCAATCCGCGAAAGATCGAGTAGCTGATCAACAAAACGGCTTAAACGCGCTGTTTCACGTGCGATATTCGACAAGAGCGCTCGATGATCGATGGGTGACACCTCATGTTGACGTTCCAACAAGTCTTCGACTGAAGCCCGAATAGCGGTTAACGGCGAGCGAAGATCATGGGATACACTCGCCAAAAACACACT
>Ga0308310_1000114_pt1 | contig 29137 bp, 28 predicted proteins | sample HotsprSampleMS65_FD_203672 | JGI IMG/M metagenome (GOLD analysis project Ga0308310, IMG submission 203672) | Hot spring phototrophic mat microbial communities from Mushroom Spring, Yellowstone National Park, Wyoming, United States - 20090730_MS65 ...
CCCAGACGATCTCGTTCCGAAACCGCGCGCGGCCAAACAGCGCGTCGGACAAGAGGCGCAGATAGTGGCTCATGCGCACATCGCAATGTAGATAGAGGCTGCCGGTGGGCTTGAGCACGCGCCGCATTTCGCTCAGGCTCTCGGCCAGCTTGGCGCAGTAGATCAGGTCGCCGCTCTCTCCCAGAATGCGACGCAGTGCTTCCAGGGCGTCCACCAGAGCGGTTGATAAACCAGCCAGCGTCTCCTCGTATGCCCGTGCATCCCAGCGCCAGACGTCCAGGAAGCGCGGGCCCTCGGCGCGCCTGCCGGTGAAGTAGTAAGCGTGGCCGGAGTTGAAGGGAGGATCGGCGTAGATCAGGTCAACCGAGGCATCTGGGACGTGGGCGCGCAGGACGCGGACGTTATCGCCGCAGAAGAGCCGGCCACCGGGCAGCTCAAGCACGCCCAGCTCATCGTCCGCTGCCGATGAGCTTCTCATAGATGGCTTCAAATTCCTCTTCCGAGTAGAACTCAATGATGATGCGCCCACCTTTGCGGCTGCGCACGAGCGCGACCTTGGTGCCCAGCGCCTCGCGCAGCCGCGACTCGTACTCTTTTGCCCCTTGCCAGCGTTGGTCACGCTGCGCTTTCTTCTCGGTAGTCTTCGGGCTGTTCAGGCGGCGGATCAGCTCTTCGGTCTGGCGCACGTTTAGATCGTGTGCTTTGATCTCGTTGAGGACGGCCAGTTGGTCAACTGCTGAACTCAAGCTCAGCAGCGCGCGTGCGTGCCCCTCGCTGATCTCGCCCTGCATCAGCGCGGCCTGAATTTGGCCAGGGAGCTTGAGCAAGCGCAGCGTGTTGTAGATGGCGACGCGGCTCTTGCCCACCCGCTCTGCCACCGCGTCGGGCGTAAGCCCGAACTCGTTAATGAGCTGCTGGAAGGCCGCCGCTTCCTCGAGCGGGCTGAGGTCGTTGCGCTGGATGTTCTCGACCAGCGCGATCTCCAGCATCTCTTGGGGGGTGACTTCTTTGATGATGGCCGGCACGCGGGCCAGGCCGGCCAACTGCGCCGCGCGCCAGCGTCGCTCGCCCGCCACCAACGTGTAGGGCGCGCCCGGCCCTTCCGTGCGGGTGACGATCAGCGGCTGGATGACGCCGTGTTCTTTGATGCTGGCGGCCAGCTCTTCCAGTTGTAGCGCCTCTTGGCTGCGCACCAGGCGAGGCTGGCGCGGGTTGGCCCGGATGTCGGTTACCGCGATCTCGACGACGCCGGCGCGAGATGCCTCGATCTCGTTCGTCCCTGGTATCAGCGCGCCTAAGCCTCTCCCAAGTCCCGGTTTGGGTGCCATCTTTGCCCTGGTTTGCTCAACTCACCGGAATGGCGCCGTTGACCCTGGCAGCCTGATCTTGAAGCAGCAATTCCTCGGCCAAGCTCTTATACGCCAGCCCACCTGGCGAGGTTGGCGCGTAGGTCACGATGGGTTGGCCGTAACTCGGCGCTTCGCTCAGCCGAACGTTGCGCGGGATGCGGGTGCGAAAGACTTTCCCGCCGAAGAATTGTTCCACTTCGCTCACCACCTGCTGGGCGAGCGCAGTGCGCGGATCGTACATCGTCATCAGCAACCCACGGATTTCTAACTGCGGATTCAAGCGTTGGCGCACCAGTTGGATGGTGCGCATGAGCTGCGATAGGCCCTCCAGGGCAAGATATTCGCACTGCACAGGCACCAGCACACCGGTCGCGGCGGTGAGCGCGTTGACGGTGAGCAGGCCAAGCGACGGCGGGCAATCAATCAGCACGTAGTCGTATTTGCTGGCTTCGGCGGCCAGCGCCTGGCGCAGGCGATACTCGCGGGCCAGCTCGCCAACCAGCTCAACTTCAGCGGCAGCCAAGCTGGGCGACGCTGGCAGCACGGTGAGGTTGAGCTTGGCGTTTCTCAGCAGCGCCTTGCTGGGGGGGGCAGTGCCGAGCAGCACCTCGTATGTGGAGACTGCGATCTTGTTCTTGTCGAGGCCCAGGCTGCTGCTGGCGTTGCATTGTGGATCCAAATCAAGCAGCAGCACCTGCCGGCCGGCCAGCGCAAGGTAAGCGCTCAGGTTCACTGCCGTGGTGGTCTTGCCCACGCCGCCCTTCTGGTTGGCGATTGCGTAAATGTGCGCCATTGCTACCGCTTGTAAAAAAGCCCGACGAGGATTTCTATAGCCACCCTGGTGGCAAGATTGTACTGCACCGCGCCAGATCTGCCGGGGTGGGCAGGCTGTCCAGCCCGCTGCGGGTGACGGACTGCGCGGCGATGCAGTTGGCGAATTCGCACGCAGTGATCGGGTGAAGCCCACGCCGTAGCGCGATGAACAGCGTTGCGGCGAAGATATCCCCCGCGCCCGTGGGGTCAACCTCTTCAACCGCCGGCGCGGGGATGCGATAGGGCTTGCCTTTTAGAAACAGAGTGCAGCCGTCGGCGCTCTCGGTGACCACGAACAGCGCTGTCTGGGCGGCCCACGTGAGCGCCAGCGGCCATTCGCCGGCAACGTCATCAATGCTGATCACCGTGGCGTTCGCACGCCTCAGCACACGCGGCGCAGCGTCCCAGGGCTTAGGGTGGACGCGGCCCGTCTCATCCCAGCGCCGCAGCCATCCCTGTGGGGTCACGCCGATAAACACGTCGGGCGGAAAGGCATCAACAAAATCGGGGCTGACTTCGTCGCAGACCGGCGCTAAATGCACAATATGGCTCTGGCGAAGCTCTGCCGTGAGATGGGCCGGCGTCAAACGCACCGGGCTGGGCCGCGTGTATTGAATTCGGCCGGCGGGTGTGTAGATGTTCTCAAACTGCGTCGTGGTGGGAGATGCCAAGCGATAAGCGCAAATACCGGGCAGGTGACGCGCGACGTCGTAATCCTCACCGGCTGCGGTGAGCACGCTGACGTTCTCCACCATGCGCCGCGCTGCCAATGCAGAGAACCAGGCTGTGCCCCCTGGGGTAATCCGTCCGTCGCGCCAAACGTCCGCCGTGACGTGCCCAATAGCCAGGTAGTCAGGCGGCATGCTCTACATTCGCGCGGCGGAGGCGTCTTGGCTGCGCGGCTTGATCTGCACCTTGCGGGATTCGCCCTCGCCGATGCTCTCGGTGAACACCCCAGCGTAGTCGCGCAGGGCCAGATGCACGATGCGGCGTTCGTCGGCTGGCATTGGTTCAAGGGTGATCGCTCTGCCGCTGGCGATCACCTTCTCCGCCAGCCGCCGCGCCATGTTGGTCAACTGCTGTTCACGCCGCTGCCGCCGACCATTGACATCAACGTTCAGGCGTGCGCTGCTCTTGGTTTGGTGCGACCACATCACTTGTGCGATCGCTTGCAGCGCTTTCAACCCCTCGCGCTGATGGCCCAGCAGCAGCGCTTCTTCCTGTTTGCCGAGCGCAACCTCGACCCAGAGGTAAGGTTCTTCCTGGCCGTTGGCGGGGAAGACGCTGCGCGCCGTCGCCTTTGATGGGCGCATGCCCATGCGCTGCAGCAGCGCCTCTACCAATGTGCGGGCCAGCTCTTCCCCTTCGATCTTCGGCGATGGCTCGTCTGCTGTTTGCTCGGGCGCAGGTTGTGACGGCACATTATCCACCGAGGCGGACGATTGCACGCTGTGCTCCGCCGGCGCTGCTATCACCAAGCTCTCCGGCGCTGCTGATGCGGTCTCTGTTGCTGATGGCTGAGCCAGCTCGGCAAACGGCGTTAGGCGAACCCGCGCTGGTCGGCTGCCTATGCCGAACACGCCTCGGCTGCCCTCGTCGAGGATCTCGATCTTGACTTCGGCGCGAATCAGATTAAGCTGGCTAAGACCTTGCGCAATTGCGCTCTCGACATCAGGTGCTTGGACTTCGATGGCGGGCATCTTGTATCGCAAACAGAAAGATGTTCAAACGAACTAAGAGGGGGGGATGAGCCTCTCACCCTTGCCGCCGGGCATAGGCTTCAGTTTGGATGCGGAGCGGTTGACTCGACCAGTGGACTTCATCTTCACCTTGGTCTTTGGCGGCTCGAAGAGTGGTTTATCGCTCACCTCTGCGTTCGCGGGTTGGGTCGAGCTGACCGCAGCAGCCGGCCCCAGATGCAGCGCGCGCGCGCGATCCAGGCTGGGCTTGGTGATGAAGTACTGCACTATCCCCACTAAATTGGACACGATCCAGTATATCCCCAGGCCAACCGGCGTGCTGAGCATGAAGAAGCCGAACATCATCGGCATCATCAACTGCATCATCTGGTTTGTCTGTCGCATCGCTGGGTCGGTGGTGGGCGGGGTCATCAGCTTATTCGCAAAGTAAGTGCTCACCACCACCAAGATCGGGATGATGAGAAAGGAATCGGCTTGGCCGAGGTCCCAGATGAGGAAGCGCGAATCAATCGGCACCAGCGTGGACAGGCCGGGCAAAAAACTATAGAGGTGACTGCCCAGCTCCAGCGTGCTGAGCGGGGTGACTGCGAGCGTGCGGATGATGGCCTGATATAGCCCCAGCAGGATGGGAAGCTGGATCAGCAAAGGCAAACAGCCGCTGAACGGGTTAAACCCCAGTTTGCGCATCTCGGCCTGCAAACGCTGGGGGTCATTCTTGTATTTCTCCTGAAGCGCCTTGATTTGCGGTTGCAGCGCCTGCATCTTAAAGCTGCTGATCTGTTGCTTGATGGTGAGCGGCAGGGTCAGCAAGCGGATGATCAGGGTGAGCGCGATGATGGCGAGCACATACTGGTTGAAGAGCAACCCGTATAGCACCATCAGCGCGTTCGTCATCGGGTTGACGATGAAGAAGTCGAAGATATTACCCATTGGACTCGGATGATCTTACTGAGCCGCGCTGTTGCCTTCTGAGGGCTTGCCGGCAACTGCCGGCTTGGCCTTGGCTTCAGCAGCCGCCTTCTTCTTGGCCTCTTCCGCTGCTCGCTCGTTCAGCTCGCGCTGCCAATCGGTCGGATGGATCGAAGCGTGATAGGTGTCGGGCTTGGTCAGCCGCGCCTTGTCGTGCACCAGCCGCGCGCTTGGTTCCTGCTCCGGGTAGTAGCTCAACTCGTAGTCGTGGTCCATCTTAATAGCGTCGAAGGGGCAAAACTCCGCGCAATACCCGCAGTTCATGCAGATGGTCGTGTCTATGTAGAACTCTTTTGGCTGCGGGATCGGGCGCTTGGTCACCGGGTCCTCCGTCCGCACGATCCAGATACACTGCGGCGGGCAGACTTTGGCGCAAATGCCGCACGAAGTGCACTTGTCGTCTTGCTTCTCAGTATCATAGACCAAGAAGGGCACGTAGCGGAAGTTCTCCGGCAGCGGCAGGCGCTCTTTAGGATATTCAACGGTGACCAGCCCTCTGACCTTGGGGCTTTGCCGGCGCAGCGGGCGCGGCTGTTGGACCCCGCTCTTGTTGAGCATGTATTTCAAATCCTCAGCGTAGGTGTCAATGAAGTGCCGCAGCGTCACGCCAAGGCCCTTCAAGATTCCAGTTCCCAGCAAACCCATGGTTTGACTCCTGATATACGGAAGGCTACCTGTCCACTTCTCCTAACACGATGTCCAGCGACCCAAGGATCACCACCGCATCGGCGACCTTGTGTCCTACCACCATTTCCTTAAGCGAGTTCAAATTGATGAACGAGCTGGAGCGCACATGGTAACGGTAAGGGTTCTGACCGCCATCGCTCACCAGATAGAAGCCCAGCTCACCCTTGGGCGTCTCCACGCGGCCGTAGGCCTGTCCGGCGGGGACACGATGGTTATAGGCCTTCTTGCCCGCCTGGATATCCCCTGGCTTGGTCTGGTCGAGCTGATTCAGCGCTTGCTGGACGATCCGCACCGACTGGCGCATCTCAGCCACCCGCACGCGATAGCGATCATATACGTCCGCGCCATAGAAGACCGGAATATCGAAGTCAAAGCGGTCATAGATACTGTAAGGATCGGCGCGGCGGATGTCGTAGGGCACGCCAGCAGCGCGCAGGCAAGGACCGGTGAGGCTGTAGTTAATGCTCCGCTCCGCCGGCAGATACCCTACGCCAACGGTGCGCGCCTTGATGATCTCGTTGTCGGTCAGCAGTTGCTCCAGCTCATCTATCTTGCGCGGGATGCGCTCGAAAGCCAGCTCGCGCGCGCGCATGATCTGATCCTCGGTGAAGTCGCGGCTGACCCCGCCGAAGCGCATGTAGTTGCACATCAGCCGGCTGCCGGTCACTGCCTCGAACAGGTCCAAGATCAGGTCGCGCTCGGTGATGAAGTACAGCGCCGGCGTGTAGAAGGCACCTAGGTCGTTCAGCAGGAAGCCGATCGCCCAGAAGTGCGATTCGATGCGCGTCAGTTCGGCCATGATCACGCGCAGGTACTCCGCGCGCTCCGGCGGCTTGATCCCCATCATCTTCTCGACGGTGATCACGTAGCCAAATTCGTTGGCCAAACCGCAGATGTAATCCAGACGGTCGGTGTAAGGGATGTTGTGAAGCCAGGTGTTGCGCTCGCCGATCTTCTCGTGGTTGCGGTGGAGATACCCCAGCACCAGTTTCAGGTCAGTCACCGTTTCGCCGTCGAGCTTGACCACCATGCGCAGCACGCCGTGGGTGGAGGGGTGCTGCGGCCCCATGTTGACGATGATCTGATCGGTGCGCAGTTCCTCTTCGTCGACCAGCAGGTTGCTGTTGCGGTCCAGGACGGAGACCGCTGCCCCCACGCCGGCGACCTGGGCGTGTCCGTTGGACGCGCTGCCGTCGTCGAGTCCGGGCACACCGCTGCGCATCGTATCGTATAGCCCAGCATCGGGGTTTGCTTGGTAATTCAGCGGGTCGAAGCCGGGTGGATAGTTGACGTTGTCGTGCCAGGGCACGCGCTCTTCGGCGAGCTGGTGATGGCCGCCGGGCCAGCGCGAGTCGAAGGGCTTGGTGTCGCCTTCGTAATATGGCTCGCGCCAATCCTTACGCAGCGGCCAGCCGTAGAAGCCTTCCCAGGTGAGGATGCGGCGCAGGTCAGGATGCCCCTCGAAGCGCACGCCGAACATGTCGTAAATCTCTCGCTCCTGGAACTCCGCGCCGGCATACACCGGCACCAGCGAAGGCACCGCCACAGGCGCGGGCGCAACTGGGTCATCGCCGCGCGGCACGCGCACCTTAAGGGTCAGTGGCTCGCCGCCGCGTGAGCGCTGCGGATGATAGACGACCTCGATGTAGCCTTCCTTGATGTAGTCCACCGCTGTGGCGTTGGCCAGCATGTCATAGCCCAATTGGTCGCGCACATAAGTCATCACCTCGCGCAGTTTGCCCAGGTCGTTCACCAGGACGCCCACGTATGGCGCTGGCGCAATCACCGCTTCGCCAAAGTGCTGCTGAAGCTGTAGGAGTTCTGGGGTCGGGGTTGCCAAGGGTGGCGCTTTTTGGGCTGCCGGCTTGGCCGGCGTCGGCTTCGCAGCAGCCGCAGGCTTGGCGGCCGCCGCGGGATTGGTCATCTCTTCTGACATCGCTTCTCTCCCTAATCTCTCTAATCGGCGCGATAATTCTAACGGCGCGGCGGGCGAGACACTCACGCCCTTCTCAGACAGGAGGGCGCAAGTAGCACCCCGTGTTCTTATAGTCCGTGCATCGCGCGGCGACGAAGGTCGTCAACTCAACCAGCTTTTTCTCCGCCTGCGCCTTCTCCAGCCACAGGTTCAGCGCCTTCGCGCGCGTGATCAGTTTGTCCATCAAATCATAGACCACGGTTGAATCCACCCCAACCCAATGCGCAACGCGCGAGATAAGCTGCTGCTTGTGCGCCTTCAAGAAGGTCTCAGCGCGCATGAACCGGCCAAACAGCTCACGGCGATTCAGGCGCTTCGGCTGGGCGCGGAACATCTCCTTCAGGCTCGGATCGACGTAGCCGGTGGCCTTTTTGTAGTAGTGGCTCGGCTTGGCCTTCATGAACTGGGCTACCGTTATCTTGACCTCCTCATAGGGTTCGATCTTCCAGCTCTCGTCGGCCTCGACCAAGGGCGGGCATGGCCCAAGTTCCTTCACAATGCGCTCGGTGTAACGCAGCTTTTGTAGCGCGCGCGGATAGTGCTTATAGGTCCGCCGCCAATTTGAGCGTGGCGTGAGCCACACAGTGAATGTCTCGGCGAAATCCTCATCGGGATGTTTCTGGGCGTAGTAATCCCCGTTCGGGTTCACGTAGCTGCGGCTCCACGGGTTGTAAGTGTATCGGTCGTCCTCTGGATACGTGTGGAAGAAGTGACCATGCACGTCGAACAGCTCGCGAAAGTCCTTGCGCCGATAGAGCTTATACGAATAGCAGAATGCGTGGCCGCATTCGTGGCGCAGCAGGTCAATGATGTCCGCGTCGCTGTAGCGCCAACCGCGAAACTCCTCGTTCAACTCTTTCAACAGGGGGTGAAAGTCGTAGAACCCCAACGAGATGATCGGCTGGCCGGCGATGCACCCATAACCAGTGGAAATATAGAAGATCGGCTCCAACCGTCGGATGCCGGCACGCCGCAGCTCCTCTTTAACCAGCGGGATGGCTTGGGCGAAGATCGTCCCTTCGATTTTGAGGTCGAGCTGGTTGATCGGCGTATTGAGCAGCTCCAGCTTGAGCGTCTCGGTCTGAAACAGCAACTGGCGCGTGCGTCGCATAGGTCAGCGAGAGCTGAGTGTAACGCGCTTCGGCCTGGACATAAAAATAATTACTTTAAGTACACTTATTGCAATAAACATCAAATCAAGCCATTGATAGATGCGAAAGGGGCCGAGCAGGGCGGCTGAATCGCCGCGCAGGAATTGCCAGCCGAAGTCGCCGATGGCGAAGCAGGGCACTAATACTTCCGGCACGCGCACCTTGGCCAGCCAGAGGACGGTCCCACAGCCGGCCATCCAGGCCGCCATAAGCACCTGGGTCGGCCAACGCGGGTTGCGCACCTGATAAGCGTCTGGCCAGTCCACCCGCATCTGCCAGGCTAACGAGGCTTCGCCATCAGTTTGCCAGAACACCTCGCGCCCATAGGCACAGCCGGCCTCGATGCACCCAAGCGAAGCAGCAATCGCAACCAGCACGAAGGCAGCCAAACATACTGATCCCAGGTGCGCAGGAGGCGGGTGAACGGCGCGGCGCAGGATCAAATAGGCCGCCATCCCGCCGGCGATTGCCCCATGCTCAGACAGGCCAGCGAATCCGATGACCTCAGCGCGATGTTCGCTGAAGTATTCCCAGTGAATAAGCACATACGCCGCGCGCCCTGCTAACATCGCTGACCCAGCGATGAACAGCGCAGCAGAGAAGAGGCGCTGATCGCGGCTGCGCACGAAGGCCAACCCCAAAGGTGCGAGCAGGGCAAACGCCAACAGGGTTGTGTATTCGCTGATGAGCAGAATTGTAGCCGCTAATCACGAAGACGCATTTTTTCGCGCGCGGCCTCCACAAATTCGTCAAAGAGATGGATGGCATCATGCGGGCCGGGCGATGCCTCTGGGTGATACTGGACGCCAAAGGCGCGCAGCCTTGGAACGCGCAATCCCTCTACACATCCGTCGTTTAAGTTGACGTGGGTGACCTCGACATCTGCGGGTAAGCTCTCGGCGCGCACCGCAAAGCCGTGGTTGTGGCTGCTGATCTCGACGTGGCCGCCGGCGAGCACGGGCTGATTGCCGCCGCGATGGCCGAACTTCATCTTGTAGGTGCGTCCGCCCAGCGCTAGACCGAGGATCTGATGACCCAGGCAGATGCCGAACAGCGGCACGCGGCCCAATAACTGGCGGGTCGCCTCAATGGCATAGGTGCAGGCAGCCGGATCGCCAGGGCCGTTGGAGAGGAAGACCCCGTCCGGCTGTAGCGCCAACACCTCGTCGGCCGGCGTGGTGGCCGGCACCACAGTTACCCGACAACCGCGCGAAGTGAGCAGGCGCAGGATGTTGCGTTTGACCCCGAAATCATAGGCCACGATATGGGGCTGTTCGGGCGTTGGCGCGCTCGACGGCGCGGGCAACCCCACATACCATTGCGGGTCCACGCCGCTCGTCCAGCGATATGGCTCGTCGCAGGTCACCTCGCGCGCCAGGTCTGCCCCGTTCATGTCGCGGCTGGCGCGCGCCATCGCCAGCAGGCGATCGGGGTCTAGGTTCACCGTTGAAATCGCGCCGCGCATGGCGCCCTTCTCCCGAATGTGTTTCACCAAGGCGCGCGTGCTCAGGCCGGTGACGCCGACCACACCGCGCTCGGCCAGATACTCATCCAGCGGCTGGCGGCTGCGATAGTTGCTGACGATTGGGCTGAGGTCGCGCACCACAAAGCCGGCGACCCAGGCGCGATGTGACTCGTCATCGTCGGGGTTGGTGCCCACGTTCCCGATCTGCGGGGCGGTCATCACCACGATCTGGCCGTAGTAGGACGGATCGGTGATCACCTCCTGGTAACCGGTCATAGATGTGTTGAAGACCACCTCGCCGGTCGTCTCGCCGAGGTGGCCGAAGCCAAAGCCCGGCCACACCGTGCCATCTTCGAGGACGAGGAGCGCAGGAGGGCGTTTCATAGTGGATGTCAAGCGATGTTGGAGAGCAGCGCGTCCGCAGATGCGCCGTTACGCAGCAGGGTGCGCCATGCTTCGGGCAGGCGCGTCGGCGCGTTCAGGGCGAAGTTAAAGCACACTTGGACCGTTTTGCCGGTTGCGATCAGCTTGCCATCGCTACGCCGGATGATCCGGTAATGCAGCGCGTATGAAGAGTTGCGCACTTCGCCGACGGTCACCTCTATGTCGAGCTGGTCGCCGAGCAGGGCCGGCGCGCGGTAGTCCACCTCTGCGTGGGCGATCACCGTGCTGCGCTCCGGCGAGAATAGGTCGCGTAGGCCAATGGCGGTGATGAACGCGATGCGCGCCTCCTCGAAGTAGGTCAGATACACCGCGTTGTTGACGTGGTTATAGGCGTCCAGGTCGCGAAAGCGCACCCGCAGGCTATGGACGAACATGCTTACTTCTTCTCTGCCACGCTGATCGCCGTGATCTTATCGCCCTGCTTGTCGCCCTCGGCTGCCGTCAGCGCCCGAACCACGTCCAGGCCGCTGGTGATGCGCCCGATGACCGAGAACTGGTTGTCGAGCGCCTGGGTGGGTGAGTAGGTGAAGATGAACTGCGCAATGCTGCTATCGTTGTCGCCGAAGAGCGCGACGACCCCCGGCTGCGCCATCAATCCGGGCCTGGTTTCCACGCTGCACTCGAAGCCGGGATTGCCCGTCACAATTGGGCTGCCCGTCAGCACGGCACCCAGCCGCGTGTCGTTCAACAGCACCGGCGCGTTCTCGAAGTAACCCTTCTGGATGAGGAAGACAATCGCGTTGACGTTGACCGGAGCGATCGCCGGGTCGAGCTCGGCCACGATGTCACCGCGCGTGGTCTTCACCGTCATGACGTACTTGGCAGCTTTGTCAATCACCTGCTCAGGGCGGTCAAAGCTGAATACTTTGTTGCTCAGGCTGGCCGCAGCTTGCGCGCGCTGCGCAGCGTAGTTACGTAGCCCTGTCCCGCTCTCCTGGCCTTGAAAGACCTGAGGCTCGATTGGGTTGCCGTCTAGGAACGTAAACGGCGTGCCATTGACGCCGGCAGCTTCGCCACTCTCCAGATCGCGCTGGACGCGCGCGGCCACCGCGCTGCTGGCCAGGTCGCGCTCGAAGCGAGCCAGATCGAGGCCGAGCTGCTGCGCGTAAGCCTTGAAGGTCGTGGTGATCTCCGCAACCGGTTTGTCCTTCCATTCACCTTGCTTCTCATAAAGCAGGTCGTGCATCTCCCAGAACTTGTCCTGGAGCGCGGCGGCCTCGGCAGCTTGGGCCGCAATGCGCGCCTTATTGTGCTGGGGAAGCGGAAAGTGGCGATAGACCAGCCGCACGGTATCGCTCACAGCCGTCATCAGTGCTTTCATCTGCGGCGCAAACCTTGCGCACGCTGGGCACTGGAAGTCGGCATATTCGATGATCGTCGTGGTCGCCTGCGGGTTGCCCTTGATGTGGTCATCCGCGCGGACGTTGAGGGGGAAGGGGGCACAGGTGGCCGGCTTCGGCACGGGCGTGGGCGAAGGCGCTGCCGTCGGCTGTAACGGCGCTGCGGCCACCGCTCCGCCATCGGCTGTCGTCACCTCGATGCGCTCGATCACATCGCCGACCTGAATGGCGCGCACCACCTCTTTGCCGCGGATGGTGACGCCAAACACGGTGTAGTTATTGTCGAGGTTCGGCTGCGGGCCGATCGTGATGTAGAACTGGCTGCCGCTGCTTGGGGTCGTCTCCGGCGGGCCGCCCCGGCGCGCCATGGCGATCGCCCCGTCCACGTGCGTTAGCTTGATCTCCGGCGGCAGGTCGTAGCCAGGTCCACCGGTGCCGTTGCCCAGCGGGTCACCACCCTGGATGACAAACCCCGGCTCCACGCGATGGAAGGTCAGTCCGTCGTAAAAGCCATTTTGGGAGAGATAAACGAAGTTGTTGACAGTTTGCGGGGCAGCGCTGGGATCAAGTTCTACGACGATATCTCCCTTGCGCGTCTTGATCGTGGCGATGTATTTCTTGCTCGTGTCTATCGTCAGCGGTGGGGGGGCGCTGCCCACGCGCGTGCGCTGTTCGGGCGGAAGTTGGGCGAATGGACGGCTGGCAGGCTGCTGTTGTGTGGGGATAGGTTGAGTCGGCTGAGCATCGGCCGAGGGTGCGGTGAATGGCGTAGAGGTTGGCAGATTTGCCGGCTGTGCGCCACACGCCGACAACGCGAATGCTGCGACCACAGACCACGCCAAAGGCGCAAAACGATTTCTAATCACCAAAACCTCCTGAGCTTCTCTGCGCTTCCTGACAAGAGTGGCAGACAAACTGGCAAAGCGAGGGCCGTTGATCCATGGGGCATGCAGAGTTTAGTTGTCGGATTATACTTTAGCAAGCATGTCATCAACGATGAGTGATGGGAACATCGGTCAACACGGGCGACCCAGAGGGCTAGGCGCGCGAGCCGTCGTCGCCCTGACGATGAGCGCGCTCGTAGGCTTGTTGGCGGTGGGCGCGCCGGCTCGGGCGAGTGCGCCCGAGCGCGGGAGCGCAGCCAACTACACTTGCCTTTGGTACACCGTCCGCGCCGGCGATACGCTGAACGCTATCGCCCGACGCTATGGAGTCACAGTGATCGAGCTGCGCCGGGTCAACGGCCTGCGCGACACGCGCATCTACGTTGGCCAGCGCTTGTGCGTCCCGCAGCCAGTGAGTGCGCCGCCCTCTCAGCCAGCCGGCCCGTGGCGGGCTGAGTATTGGAACAACACCATCCAATCTGGGCCGCCTGCCCTGACGCGCAATGAGTCGGCCATCAACTTCGACTGGGGCTTCGGCTCTCCCGATCTCCAGCGCGTCCAACCGGATTTCTTCTCGGCCCGCTGGACGCGCACGTTCAACCTCTCGGCCGGCGTGTGGCGCTTTGCGGTACAGGCCGATGATGGCATCCGGGTATTCATTAACGATCAGGCGATCATTGACGCTTACGACTTCGTCGGGTTGCAAACGCCCAGCGTGGATGTGCCGCTTAATCAAGGGCGCTACACCGTTCGGGTGGACTATGTGGAGCAGACGCAGCGCGCGCTCGCGCGCTTGACCATCACGCGGGTGGGCAACCTGCCGCAGCCCACCGCGCCGCCGCCACCGCCGGCAGGTGGGGGCTTCAACAACGGCCCGTGGCAGGTGGATTTCTTCCCCAACCCCAATCTCGCCGGTCCGCCGGCGGTCTCGCGGGTGGTGTGTTGTCTGCAATTCGACTGGCGCGGAGCCCCTCCGGTGGCTGGTGTGCCAGCCACGTTCTTCTCGGCGCGCTTTAGCCAGGTGCGCTACTTCCCCGCCGGCGTATATCAGTTCGTCGTGCGCGCCGACGACGGCGTCCGGCTTTTCCTGGATGGACAGTTGCTCATCAATGAGTTTCGCGAGCAGTCGGCTCGGACGTTCGTGGCGAACGCCAATCTGGGGGCCGGCAATCACTCCCTCATCGTCGAGTATGTCCAGTATGGCGGGCAATCAAACCTCTCGCTCTACTGGGACTTCTTGGGGGACCCCGGCGGGCCGCGCGCTTCGGCCTTGTCCTCGCCGCCGCCCTTCTTCCCGCCGCTGCCCTGAGTCACGCTGATGACGTGCTAGGTGGGGGCGTTTACCAAACACAGAGGCGAGGCTATCGCGTCGCCTCCTTTGTTCGCTGACAAGCAGTCGGCGCTTGTTTCGCCGCCACTCGTGTGATGGACTGACACGGCGAACCGCCTCTATTGGGTGAGTGCACCTATCTAAAGGTTCGCCTGCTGTTTGCGCGCTCATCCATTGGCGTTCATCCGTCGTCGGGCTGCGTTGGCGTGTGCGTGGAGGTCTTCTGCCTCAGCCAATTTGACCGCTGCCGGCGCAAGCCGTTGGGCAGTGGCCTCGTCGAGCGCGACCACGTTCGTCACGCGCACGAAGTCGAGCGCGCTGAGCGGCGAGGCAAAGCGCGCTGTGCCGCCGGTCGGCATCACATGGCTGGGGCCGGCGACATAATCCCCTAATACTTCGTACGAGTGCTCACCGACGAAGATTCCGCCTGCGTTGTGGATCGCGTCTACCCAGGCCCAGGGGTCCTTGACCGACAAGCACAGATGCTCAGGGGCGAAGTCGTTGGCCAGTGCGACGGCCTCCGCCAAGTCCTGCGTGACCACCGCGCCGCTGCGCTGGGCGAGCGATTCGGTCACCGCCTCTCGGTTGGGTTGGGGCAAATCGGCGAGCTGCGCGGCCACTGCCGCGCTCACCGCTTCGGCCAACGGGCGCGACGGCGTGAGCAGCAGCGCCGTGCCGCCGAGGTGCTCGGCCTGCGCCAATAGATCAGCCGCGACCCAGGTCGGGTTGGCGCTCTCGTCGGCGATGACCACCGTCTCGGTCGGGCCGGGCAGTGAATCTATCCCGCAGACGCCAAAGACCTGGCGCTTGGCGAGCACGACGAAGGTATTGCCCGGTCCGCAGATCTTGTCCACCCGTCTGATCGTCGCCGTGCCGTAGGCCATCGCGCCGATGGCCTGCGCCCCGCCGACGGCGTATATCTCGTCCACTTGGGCGATGTCGGCGGCGACCAGGATGACGGGATGCGGCAAAGGCGGTCGGGTGCTGCTCGGCGGCGCGCAGACGATCACCTCCTTTACGCCGGCCTGACGCGCCGGGATCACCGTCATCAGCAGCGTCGAAGCCAGCGGCGCGCTGCCGCCGGGGATGTACACGCCAACCCGGCGCAGCGGGCGGACAACTTGTCCCAGCACCCCGCCGAGTTCTGTGGTCATCCAAGTCTGCGCTACCGGACGGGCGTGAAAGCGGGCGATGCGCTCAGCAGCCTGTCTGAGGGCCAGCACCACCTTCTCGTCCACCCTGTCGTAGGCTGCGGCAACATCGGCCTTGCGCACGGCGATCTGTTCAGCAGCGAGCGCGACCCCGTCCAGCTTATGCGTCCATGTGATCAGCGCGGCATCGCCCTCGCTGCGCACGTCGCGCAGGATGCGCCGCACGGCCTCCTCTGGGGGTAAGTCTTCTCCAAAGGCAGCCAGCGTGCGCCGGCGCATGCTCTCAGTGACCACGATCTCGTCCACATCTGGCCGGCGCAGCAGGGTTGTGCGCGCTTGCTCCACGTTCAAAATCTTCAGCATAGTTTGTCTGGCCGATTGTAACGAACGACCTAGCTGATTGGCCAGTTGTGAAATCGGTCACGAAGGGGATGTGCGCGGACGCATCATGTGCATCATATGAATCAACGGTGAGTGCAAGAGGCGCTGCATGAGCGAGTTACTGACGACGCATCAGGTGCAAGACCTGCTCAAGGTTGATCGGTCCACGATCTACCGGATGGTGGAAGCGGGGCGGCTGCCGGCCATCCGCGTCGGCAAGCAGTGGCGATTCGACTCAGAACAGTTGCACCGTTGGCTCAGCGAGCGGGCCATCTTAGCCACCTTGAGCGCACCCACCCAGCCAGCGTCCGGGCTGGCCGCGCTGCTCCCCTTGGGGTGCGTGCAAATGATCCAAGACGCCTTCGCCGAAGCGCTGGAGGTCATGATGCTCACAACCGACATGAGCGGTCAGCCGTTCACCGCGCTCAGTCGGCCGTGCGGCTTCTTTGGCGCGCTGGTGGGCAAGGCTGATGCGCTCATCGGCACGTGGCAGCAGCTCGCCATTGAGCCGGCGTTGGAACCTCGCTTCCTGCGCAGCGAGATCGGGCTGCTGTTTGCGCGCGGCCTCATTCGCGTAGGTGACAAGCTGATAGGCATGGTCATCGCCGGCGGGGCAGCGCCAGCGGACTGGCCGCCTGCTGAGCGCGAGTGGCGGAGCTGGGCGCGACGCTTCGGTGCCGACGAGGCAGCCGTCCACGCCAACTTGGACGGCGTCTATCGCCTGGATGCCGACCAGCGCACGAAAGTATTGCGCACTGTTCAGCGCGTGGCCGATATCTTCTCACACGTCGCCGCCATCCGGCAAATGGACAACGCGATTGGATTGCAGACGACTGCTCACTTTGGTTAAGGAGTTAGCAAGATGAAACAGTTGGTTATTTTAGGCGCCGGCACCGCCGGCACAATGGTCGCTAACCGCCTCAGGCGCACGCTCGCAGACGACTGGCGCATCACGCTGGTCGATCAGAGCGAGACGCACTACTACCAACCCGGCTTTTTGTTCATCCCGTTCGGCATCTATAGCCAGCGCGACGTGGTCAAGCCAGAGCGCGACTTCGTCCCGCCGGGGGTGGAGTTCGTCGTCTCGCCGATTGAGCTGATCGAGCCGGAACGCCGGCGCGTGCGGTTGAGCAAGGACGGGCGTTCGCTGGACTACGACTTCTTGGTGATCGCCACCGGCACGCACATCCGCCCGGATCAAACCCCTGGCCTGGCCGAGCATGAGTGGCGGCGGTCAATCTTCGACTTCTACACGCTGGAGGGCGCTGTGGCGCTGGCCAAGCACCTGCGCATATGGAAGGGCGGCCGGCTGGTGGTGAACGTCGTGGATAACCCGATCAAGTGCCCGGTGGCGCCACTGGAATTCTTGATGCTGGCCGATTGGTTCTTCCGCGAGCGCGGCATGCGCGACCGCGTCGAGCTCATCTACGCCACGCCGCTCTCGGGCGCGTTCACCAAGCCGATCGCGGCCAAGCACCTGAGCAATCTGCTCCAGGAGAAAGAGATTCAGGTCGTGCCCGATTTCATGGTCGAGCGCGTGGACCCAGACGCCAAGAAGCTGATCTCCTATGACGAGCAGGAGGTGGCGTATGACCTGTTGGTGAGCGTGCCGCTCAACATGGGCGCGGAGGTGATCGCCCGCTCCGGCCTTGGGGATTCGTTGAACTACGTCGCAGTGGATAAACACACGTTTGTCTCGCCGAAGTACCCCGAGATCTTCGCGCTGGGCGACGCAGCAGCCCTGCCTACTTCGAAAGCCGGCTCGGTGGCGCATTTCGCGGTGGAATGCTTTGCCGAGAACTTTGTGCATTACGTGGAAGGGTTGGAGATGCCGCACAAGTTCGACGGACATGCCAACTGCTTCATCGAATCCGGCTTTGGCAAGGCGCTGTTGATTGACTTTAACTACGACGTAGAACCGCTGCCCGGACACTATCCTTTGCCGGGGATTGGGCCGCTCACCTTGCTCAAGGAGTCGGAGGCGAACCACTGGGGCAAGCTGATGTTCCGTTGGGTGTATTGGCATGTCCTGCTCAAGGGCAGGCCGCTGCCGCTGCCGGCGCTGATGAGCATGGCCGGCAAGTGGCAACACAACTGAGGAGGAAATATGAACCCGCCTATCGCCTCGAATGGCTATGCCGCTCACGACGCGCCGCCACAGATGTTGGCCGAGCTACATCAGAAGCTCGATGCGTTGGCCGCCCAGGTGCAATATCTGGCCGAACAGGCCAAGCAAGAGCGACAAGCGCGCGATGAACTGTTCGACACCTTGATGCCGATCCTCAACGACGCGCTGCGGCTTACCGGCGAGCAACTGGCCGAGGTGCAGGCCGATGTGCAACTGCCCGATTTGGTCCGCCTGCTCAAGCGGTTGGCGCGCAATCGGCAAAACATCGAGCGTTTGCTTGACCTCATGGAGGCCTTGTTCGAGTTCGCCGATGTGCTCGCGCCCATCGGCAGCGAAGCGTTCGCCAAGCTCACCGCCAGCCTCAGCGAGGCAGAGCGACGAGGCTACTTCGTCTTCGCCCGTGGTGGCCTGCGCATTCTGGATGAGATCGTCACCTCCTTCGGCGAGGAGGACATCAAGCAGCTTGGGGACAACATCGTGCTCATCCTACAGACCATCAAACAGATGACGCAACCGGAGGTCATGAACTTCCTCCGCCGGACGATTGTGACGGTTGAAGAGCAAGCCGGCGCGCCGGTGGACATCTCTTACCGCGCCCTGCTCGCGCAACTGCGCGATCCCAACGTCCGCCGCGGGCTGGCGCTCATCCTGCGCACGCTCAGCAAGATCGGCGCAGAACAAGGAGGGGCACATAAGACGTAATACGAAATACGGAATACGTATTACGTATTGCGTATTACGTATTGCGTATTCGTATGTGGTGTAAGGAGGATAAATACGATGATACGTTCGATTGCAGGTCAGGCTGTTCATGTGAATGAGGAAGGATTCCTCACCGCACTGGACGAGTGGAACAAGGACATCGCAGCAGAGATCGCCAAGGAAGAAGGGATTGCAGAACTGACGCCGGCCCATTGGAAGGTGATCGAGTGGTGTCGCGCGCATGCGGTGAACGGCCGCTCGCCCACCCTGCGCCAGATCACCGAAGGCACGGGCATCAGCACAAAGGAGATGTTTGCGCTGTTTCCCAAAGGGCCGGCCAAGAAGGTCGCCCGCATCGCCGGCTTGGGCAAGCCGGAGGGATGCGTGTGAAGGAGGAACAACCATGGGCGAAGATACCCGCAAGATGGCCTTTATCTGCTCTAAGGGCACGCTCGATATGGCCTACCCCGCCCTGGTGATGGGCTGGGCCGCCTTGGGCAACGGTGTGGATGTCACCATCTTCTTCACCTTCTGGGGGCTGGACATCATCCGCAAATCCCGCCAAGATCACCTTGAGATCGCGCCGGTGGGCAACACCAGCATGAAAATGAGCATGATGGGCGTCCATGCCGACAACGTCGGCATCCCCAGCCTGGTCGGCGTGCTGCCGGGGATGACCGCGCTGGCCACCAAGCTCATGAAGGACAAGATGCGCGCGCTCGGCGTGCCGCCGGTGAGCGAGTACCTTCAGATGCTAGTGGATGGCGGCGCAAAGCTCTATGCGTGCAAGCTCTCGGTGGACATGATGGGCCTGAAGAAGGAGGACCTGGTGGATGGCGTGATTGACATCGTCACTGCCAGCGACTTCATTGACATGACCGAGGGCGCGCAGATCATCTTTATCTGAGGTTGCCCCTTGTTTCCTCGGCGTGTGCCCCCTCTTGTCCTCTCCGCTGGGTGCAGGAGGACGAGAGGGGGCTGCGCGCAGAAGATAAACTGGACAAGGGATAAGGAACGAGCAGTGGCCGTCACGATCACCAACGTGCGTTGCATCCTGACCGCGCCGGCGGGCATCGGCTTGGCCATCGTCAAGGTCGAGACTTCCGATGCCGGCCTCTATGGCTTAGGCTGCGCCACGTTTACCCAGCGCTTGACCGCAGTCAAAGCTGCGGTTGAGGATTACCTCCATCCGTTGCTGATTGGCCGAGACGTCGCGCGCATCGAAGACATCTGGCAGTTGTGCTACCAAAACAGCTACTGGCGCAACAGCCCAGTGCTCAACAATGCCATCAGCGGAGTGGATCAAGCCCTCTGGGACATCAAAGGCAAACAGGCCAACCTGCCCTTGTACGACCTGCTTGGCGGCAAGAGCCGCGATGGGGTCGCCGTCTATCGCCACGCCGATGGGCGCGACCCTCAGGAAGTGCTGGACAACGTTTACCGCTTGAAAGCGCAGGGGATTATGTATATCCGCTGTCAGCTTGGCGGGTACGGCGGGCCGGCCCGCCGCGCCGACGCGCGACCTTACGACAACGTGGGCGTTTATGGCGGGATCAAAGGGCAAGTGCGCAGCCCAGAAGGCGCGCTTGAGGGCGAATACTACGACCCGGACGCATACATGCGCTCCGTGATCGAGATGTTTGATTTTCTGCGCAGCAAGCTTGGCTTCGAGACGCCGCTGCTTCACGACGTGCATGAGCGGCTGCCGCCCATCGAGGCGGTGCGCTTTGCCAAGTTGCTGGAGCCCTACCGACTGTTCTTCCTGGAAGATCCGCTGCCGCCTGAGCATATCGAGTGGTTCCGCCGCATTCGGCAACACGCAGCCGTGCCCTTGGCAATGGGCGAGCTGTTCACCCATCCGCTGGAGTGGAAGCCGCTGATCACCGAGCAGCTGATAGACTTCATCCGCGTCCACATCAGCGCCATCGGTGGAATCACGCCGGCGCGCAAGCTGGCCGCACTATGCGAAGCTTTCGGCGTGCGCACCGCCTGGCACGGACCGGGGGACGTCTCACCGGTTGGCCACGCGGCTAACGTGCATCTCGATCTCCATCTACATAACTTCGGCATTCAGGAATTCAGCGGCCTGCCCGATCCGCTGCCGGAGGTTTTTCCGGGCTGCCCAGAGCTGCGCAATGGCTACCTCTACGTGAGTGACCGCCCCGGCCTGGGCATTGACATCAACGAATCCTTGGCGGCCAAATATCCGCTCCACGACGAGATGAGCCAGTTCAAGGGCGGCGTGGTGCGCTGGACGCAGAGCCGGCTGCCGGACGGCACACTCTGGCGCCCTTAAATGCCGAACATACTGCTGACGGGGTGATCAAGCTCACTTGCGCTTCATTCAGGCTAGATAGAATCTCCTAAGAGGTGTAGGGAGTATGAAGCCCAAATTTATGCTCGGGATCAGCCTCATTTTGACGGCTGTGATCGCGGTCATGGCATTCACCATCGCCGGCAACAGCAGCATGGAGGTTCAAGTCAACGAACTGCTCGCCAAGCAGCGCGCAGGTCAGATTACGCCTGACCGTTCGCTCAAACTGATTGGGTGGGTGGTCGGCGACAGCATCGTATATGACCCCAACTCGCTGCATCTGGAGTTCGACCTGGTTCAGACGCGTGAGGAATTATTCAAGGTCACTTCAAACACTGAACGCGTGCGGGTGGTCTATCGCGGGGTGAAGCCGGATACGTTGGTCAACGAAGCGCGCGCCATCGTGACCGGCAAACTCAACAGCGACGGCAAGTTCTACGCGGGCAACTCACCGGATTCGCTGCTGCTTCAGTGCCCGACCAAATACGAGAACGCTGCGAAGGAAGCCAGCACGAACTAGGTACGCTTGCTGACCAGCGGTCTGTTAGCAGTTGCTCTTAGGTAGTGCACGCATCCATGCGCCTGGGATGCGTGCACTACGACAAACAGCACGGCGTGAGCGAAGCATCTGAACGCACGCCCTAATCGTTGGCGCGGCCAGTTACCTGGATGCTTTGCTCGCTCGGCATGATGATGGATCTGCATCACGGAGGGAAGAGGGCGTTCACCTCTATTGCCCTTTGATGACGCGGCGCACCTCACGCACCACCACGTCGGTGGGTGTGTTTATGCCATAGACCAGCCGCCAGCGCCCCTGCGCGTCCAGGACGAAGGTATCGCCGCTGTGGTCCACCGTGTAGCGCTCCTCGTTGCCCACGCGGTTAGACCGGAAGTGCGCGCCATACTCCAGCGCGATCAGGCGCACTTGGTCTTCTGGTCCGGTGAGGCCGATGAAGGTCGGGTCGAAGATGCGCAGGTGACGTCGCAGTTGCTCCGGCGTGTCGCGCGTCCCGTCAACGCTGATGAAGACGAAGGCAACGCGCTCAGCGTCCCGGCCCAGCGCAACCTTGACCTTGCGCATCTCGCTGAGCGCCAGCGGGCAGATGTCAGGACAATTGGTGTATCCGAAGAAGATCAACACAACCTTGCCCCGCAGATCGCTCAGGCGGGTCACGCCGCCCTGAGCGTTGGTCAGCGCGAAGTCCGGCATGGGGCGCGGCGGGGTGAGGTAGGCGACTGGCACGGAAGGCTGGATGGCCGTGCGGTTCGCCTCGCCCATGAGGTAGCCTGCGCCGGCCATGGCCGGAAAGGTGAGCGCCACGAGGCCGGCAGTGGCCAGGCTGAGCCTGGTTGATGGGCGAATCAACAACAGGCTCGCGGAGAGCAAGCCAAGCGCCCCAGCGATCAGGAGCAACGGCGCCGTCATGCCATCGGCCAGCGGCTGGCCACAGAGAAACTCCCAGAAAGCGGCCGGCGCTTCGGCCAGCAGGCGCACGTCTTGCAGATAGGCTGCGCCCAGGAAAGTCATCACCGCCCCGAAGCCAGCCAAGACAGACGCTGCGATTAACCTAACGAGCGCAAGCTTGGGGGCGGCCTGAGAGAGAGCAGCGTTCGCGGTAATCATAAGCAGGCTTTTAAGGGGTGTAGTGGTCTGATCTAAACCACTACACCCCTGTCACATCAAGGCATCGGCGCGTTACTGGTCGGCATATAACGCAGGATGTTCCAGCCCTCCTGAAAGTCCAGCACCTCGGCAAACACCGGTCCATAGGCGATCAGCAAGAGCACGCCCAACGCGCCCAGCCAGATGCCCCAGCGCTCCAGCCAGAGCGGCGAGGTGCGGTCGCCGCTGACCGTCTCGATTGGCACTTCGCCCGCCGGCGCCGGCTGGCGAGAGAGGAAGAGTGTGCCGAAGAAGTTGACGTAGAGCAGGACCGAGCTGATCATCAAGATGACGCCGGATACAGCGGTCATGTCCAGCCAGAAGGCGGCAGCTGGCGAGAGATACGGCGCTTGGCCGGTGATGGCGCGGCGCGGCGCGCCCTGCAGGCCGGCCTCGCCCATCGCCAAGCCAAACAGCGTCATGCCGATCAGCCACGTGAAGACCTGGGCCAGGGCGAGCGGCTTGCTGAAGAGCGCGCGCCCGCGGATGGCCGGCAGCAGCCAATACAAGATAGCGATATATGTGAGCGTGACGCCGCCGCCCAGCGTCTGATGGAAGTGGGCCGGCACCCAGGAGGTGTTGTGGATGGTGGCGTTAAGCTGGGCCGAGGCGTTGATCAAACCGCTGAAGCCGCCGGCGATGAAGAGCAGCATGCCGGCTAGCTGCGCGGCCACGACCGGATCGCCCCACTTTTGCTTGAACGGCCAGTCGAACAACGTCTTCGCTCCGCGGTTGCGTGCGGCGCTCTCCAGCGCCGCGCCCACGTTGAAGGCCGTCATGAAGCTGGGGACGCTGACGATCAAGGTGAGCAGCGTGTGAATGCCCTTCGACGAGGCGCTGACGCCTGGGTCGCTGAATTGATGGTGCAGCCCGACTGGCACGGAGAACACCAGGAACATCAGGAAGGCGACGCGGGCCAACGGTTCGCTAAACAGCCTGCCGCCAGCCTGGCGCGGCAGCATGGTGTACCACGATACATAGGCCGGCAACAGCCAGAAGTAGACCAGTGGGTGGCCAAAGAACCAGAACAGCGTGCGCGCGAGCTGCGGATCGGTCGTCTTTAAAATGCCCAGCGAGGCCGGCAACAGCATGAAGAGCACCTCTACGGCTACGCCGATCGTCGCCACGCACCATACGATAAAGTTCACCAAGATGGCAAACACCGCCAGCGGGACGCGCTCGTTCGGGTGCTCGCGCTTCCAGTCCCGATAGGTCAAGAAGATATTGGCTGAAGCCAACCACGACCCCACGACTAATAGCACCAGCCCGATGTAGAACAGCGCTGGCGCGATGTTCGGTGGATAGAACGTGTAGAGCACAGCTGATTGCTGGGGCGATCCCAAAATGGTGATCAGCATGATGACCAGCCCGATCGCCATCAAGACATACGCGACCCATCCCATGCGCACCGACTTAAGCAGCCGCTGGAGGGAGCGCTCCACCACAAAGTAGGAGAAGCCGACGATAAAAAACGTGGTGAAGAACAGCGCGTTCATCACCCCGTGTACCGTCACCGCCTGGTAGTAGTAGGTGAAGACCGGGATGGTGGGGAAGTACTGGATGAACGTTGGCGAGCGGTGGAAGGCTTGGAACGGCCCCATGAAGATGCCCGACATCAGCGCCAACATCGCTGTGATGATGTGCGCGCCGATCATCAGCCGTTCGCGCTGAACCAATTTCAACGTCCCAGGCGTCCCTGGAACCTCGATGAGCTGGGGAAGGGTAATGCTTGCCATAGGATATTCACTCAACAATGATGGTGCCGTACATCACGTGATGGCCGGCCCCGCAATAGTGATTACAGATGATGTTGTATTCACCAGGGCGATTGAAGTTGACCGTGGCGCGCGCCACTTGGCCGGGCACCAGCTCCAAGTTAATCGTGTGCCCCTCGATCTGAAAGCCGTGCATTACGTCCTGGCTGGTCACGTAAAACGTCACCTGCGAGCGGCGCGGGAAGCGCAACACAGGAGGACTGCCCGCCTCCGGGCCAGCGTTAAACGCCCACGACTTGGCGACGATCACTGCCTCGTAGCGGTTGTCGGCGATCTTGCGCACGCCTGGGCTGGCGAAGATGGTTTGATCCAGCCGCTGTGGATTGACGCGCTCCACAGGCGACGGCAACCGGATGCCGAAGACGGTGACAGCCACGATCGTTGCCGCAATGAACGCGCCCAAGGTCAGCCCAACAGCGATCAACCAATAGCGCTCGAACTTGTTGATCTCCATACGCAACGCTCCTTCGCGCTTAACCGCCTGTGCCGCGCTCGATCACGGTAATGAACCACAGATAGGCCCAATACAGGCCATATCCCAACAACATCAGAAAGACAAAAAGGACGATGCCGCGCGGTTGAAAGCCAGAATGTTCGCCATCCGGCTCTGGGGGAGGATTCGTCACCCGCTCTTCCATAACGACTACTCCACTCTCAGACTAGGCAAATTCAAAAGAGAGTCTATGGAAGGCCGAAGCAGCCAACATCCGGCAAGCGAATAGTTGGCGAACTGGCCAGCCAGCCAGTTCAGCGCGCCCCCAGGAGCGGATGGGCCGCACGCGGGCTGAGCAACACAACGCGCTCAAAGCCACTCCGATGTAGCGCGGCCATGAGCGCGCCCGCCCACACAGGACATGCGTCTGCTGCGCGCTGGGTAAGCACAGCCACGCGGTGCGCAGCAGCGGGGATGCCTTTGAGTCCGCCTTCAGGATGGACGAGCAGGTTGATCAGCATCGTGGGGGTGATGGGGTGGGCCAGTCGAGCGCCGGCAAGCTGCGTCGCGCGCGCAGCGCGATGGACAGTCTGATCGTCCAGCGGCCGACCGACCGCGTCCAGGCTGGCCAGCACGCACACCAGGTCGGCGCAGGGCGGGATAGCCGGCTCATGCAGCCCAGGCGCTTTAACGAGCAAGCCACGTGCGCCGTCGGCCTCCACCAGCCACGTGGCCTTGAGCACCGCCTTGAGGTTGGCGATCACCTCGGTCGGGAAGCCGAGCAGCTTGGTGCGCACACAGGGCATGGCGGCCTCGCGGATCGGCGCGGCATCAGGCTGGCCCTGGATGTCCTGGGCCAGACAGGCTGTTCGCCAGTCGGTAGCAGCGCAAAGCCGGCGCAGGATGTCGTCGGGCGGGCCGATGCACAGCCGATCGAACGTGCCTTCGGCGGGCTGCCAGATGCGGGTGGTCGTGGTGAAGATCACCCGTTCGCCGGCGGCGGCCAGCGCCTGGGTCAGCCGCCAACAGAGGGTGGTCTTGCCGCCAGCCCCGACGACGGCGACGCACATGCCGGCACGCAGGCCCAGCGCCTCGGCCAGCGCGTTAGTTGCCTGCTGGCGCGTCATCTTCCGCGTCGGCCGACGGGCTGACGAAGGGCGGCTGGGGGTGAGGCGCAGCGATGGCGCGGGCGAAGATCAAATAGCCGGTGTGGGCGATCATGCGATCGTGCGGGCGCAGGCGGTCGGGCACTGGCTTATAGCGCCGCAGCAATATCTCCTCAACCTCGATCAATCCAAAGCCGGCCTGCGCCAACGCGCGCAGCAGGTGGCTGACCTGGTTCGTGGTGGGCAGCAGCGAGCCGAAGAACCCCCCGTCTTTCAGCACTGCGCGCGCCTGCGCGACGCAAGTCTCCGGCTGCGGCATGTCCAGGAAGACGGCATCCACGGGCGGCTGGATGTTGAAGCCTTGGGTGCTGTCGGCGTGAATAAACGTGACGAAGGCGTCCAAGCCGGCGCGCTCCAGGTTGCGCCGAGCCAGCGCGATGAAGTCCTCGCGGATCTCTTGCGAATACACATGACCGGTCGGCATCACAGCAGATGCCAGCGCCAGCGTCAGCCCGCCGCTGCCACAGCCGCTCTCTAGGACGCGCACGCCCGGCTTGATGTTCATCCGCATCATGATGTAGGCGCTGTCCTTCGGGTAAATCACCTGCGAGCTGCGCTTGATGTGTGTGATGAGGTCAGCCGTGCTAGGCGGCACGACCAAGTAGGGGTGGCCAAGCGAGGAATGGACGATACAGCCCCAAGGCTGGCCGATTAGCGCGTCGTAAGGGATGATGCCGTGGTGGGTCTCGAACTTCTGACCAGCGCGCACCTTCACCAAATGTGACTTGGCGCGCGCATCCACAAGTAGGGCCAAGTCCTGATCTTGGATAGTGCTCACAACGCTCGTGCAATTCTACGCAGCCGGAGTCTGCTCATCGCAAGGGGGTGTGCTCACACACTGCGTTGTCCGCTGGCTGTGCCGACCTGTTGCCGGCGAAGCATCTAAGCGCCTGCCTAACCAAGCATCACCCCCTGTGTCGTCGTTTACCCACCCTAAGCTCTGGTCATTGTCTGCGGTATCATCTTCCGCGCATGGTTGCCGACAAAATCGCCGTCGCTGTCCTGGGCGCCACTGGCGCGGTTGGGGTGCGCTTCGTCCAACTGCTCAGCCGACATCCGCTCTTTCGCATCGCCGCGTTGACCGCGTCGGATCGCAGCGAGGGCAAGTGCTATGCGGAAGCCGCGCATTGGGTGGTGGAGGGCGAGATGCCTGCCGAGGTGCGCGAGATGGTGCTGCTGCCCACCGACCCAGAGGCCGTGCGGCGGTTTGCGCCGGAGGTGCGGGCGGTCTTCAGCGCGCTGCCCAACGAATCCGCGGCGCAAGCCGAGCCGGCCTTCGCCCGGGCCGGCCTGCTGGTGTTCTCCAACGCTTCTTACCACCGCATGATGCCCGACGTGCCGCTGGTCATCCCAGAGGTCAACCCCGATCACTTGGACCTGCTGGGCCACCAGCGAAGGGCGCGGGATTGGTCGGGCGGGATCATCTGCAACACGAACTGCACGGTGAGCGGGCCGGCGATGGTCCTGCGGCCGATCTACGACGCCTTCGGCGTGCGGCGGGTATTCTGTGCCTCGCTCCAGGCGATCAGCGGCGCGGGCTATCCCGGCGTGCCGGCGCTGGACATCACCGACAATATTCTGCCATTCATCAAGAACGAAGAGGAGAAGCTGGAAGCCGAAGCGCGCAAACTGCTGGGCCGATTGGAGGACGGGACGATTCGCGAAGCGGACTTCAGCTTAAGCGCGCACTGCCACCGCGTGCCGGTGATTGACGGCCACGTGGTGGCCATGTCGGTGGAGACCGAACGGCCGGTCGCGCCGGAGGAAGCTGCGCATCTGATGCGGACATTCTGCCGGCCAGAGGTGGCCGGTTTGCCCACTGCGCCGGAGCACCCTATCATCGTCCGTGAGGAGGTCGATCGCCCGCAGCCGCGGCGCGACCGACTGAGCGGTGGGCCGGTGGGCGGCATGAGCGTGGTCGTCGGGCGTGTGCGGCGCGAGCCGCTGTTTGGCGAGCGCGGGTTGAAGCTCGTCACGCTGGCTCACAACACCATTCGCGGCGCCGCCGGCGGCAGCCTCTTAAACGCCGAGCTGGCGTGGCGCCGAGGAATTCTCGCTGTGTAAACTTCCACGAGGAGGGGATGAGCACGCCATGAAGAACATCGCTGTGATCGGCGTAGGGTATGTCGGGCTGGTCACCGGCACCTGCTTTGCCGACCTGGGCAACCGCGTGATCTGCGTGGACATAGACGAAGCACGGATTGAGAAGTTGAAGCAGGGCATCATGCCGATTTACGAGCCGGGGCTGGAGGAGATGGTGCGGCGCAACGTCGCTGCGGGCCGCCTGTCGTTCACCACGTCCTACCATGAAGCGATCAATAACCCGGATGGGCCGGCGGAGATCGTCTTCATCGCGGTGAACACGCCGATGGGCGTGGATGGCGAAGCGGAGCTGCGCTACGTGCGCGCCGTCGCCGAGCGCATTGCCGAGGTCATGGACCACCCGCTGATCGTGGTGAACAAGAGCACTGTGCCCGTCGGCACTGGCGACTGGGTGGCGGACATCATCAAGAATCGGCAGCCGCGCCCGATCCCCTTCAGCGTGGTCAGCAACCCAGAGTTCCTGCGCGAGGGATCTGCGATCAGCGACTTCATGAACCCCGACCGCGTAGTGCTCGGCTCGCTCGATGAGGAAGCGGCCCAGAAGGTGGCCCAGCTCTACCTGCCCTTGCGCATCCAAGGGCCGATCATGATCACCGACCTGCGCACGGCCGAGATGATCAAGTACGCCAGCAACGCCTTCCTGGCCACTAAGATCTCGTTCATCAACGAGATCGCCAACATCTGCGAGGCGCTGGGGGCGGACGTAAAAGAGGTTGCCGACGGGATGGGCTACGACAAGCGGATCGGGCGGGCCTTCCTGGATGCCGGGCTGGGCTATGGCGGCTCGTGCTTCCCGAAGGACGTGAAGGCGCTGGCCCACATGGCCAACGTCCAGGGCAAGCATCCACAGTTGCTGGAGGCCGTGATGCAGATCAACGCCGACGCGCGCCGCAACATCGTCGCCAAAGTATGCGCGCTGGTGGGCAATAACGGCTTCCACCTCAGCCGGCTGGAGGGCAAGACGATCGGCGTGCTCGGCCTGTCGTTCAAGGCCAACACCGACGATATCCGCGACTCCCAGCCGATTGACATCATCCGCATGATCCAGGCCGAGGGCGGGACGGTGAAAGCCTACGATCCAGTCGCGATGCCGAACGCCGCCCAGGTCTTGCACAACGTCAAGCTATGCAACGACCCCTACGAGGTCGCCGAGGGGAGCGATGCGCTGATCCTGGCCACGGAGTGGAACGAGTTCAAGAACCTCGACCTGCTGC
>Ga0308310_1000135_pt1 | contig 27197 bp, 14 predicted proteins | sample HotsprSampleMS65_FD_203672 | JGI IMG/M metagenome (GOLD analysis project Ga0308310, IMG submission 203672) | Hot spring phototrophic mat microbial communities from Mushroom Spring, Yellowstone National Park, Wyoming, United States - 20090730_MS65 ...
ACCATCTTCCGATTTCTCCTCCTCGGAAGCAGGAGGTTTGCCCTCGGATGCCCCGGACGAAGCACCCCCAGACTGTTCGGCTGCAGCCTCCGCGGGTAATTCCGGCAGCGGTGTCAATTCGGGCTTCGGTATCCCCTCCGGATTGAACTCCGCCATGACAAATAGATACCGGTTTGTCCCCGATCCGGAGCTTCCAGAACCTGCTTTTTCCTCTCCAGACCCAGATGGCCCCGCAGCAATCCCTCCGAAACGCAGCACGTACTGGACCCCATCCTTCATGAGGACCGTAAAATCGCCTTCACTCGAGAGGAGCTCATATCGATTCCCCACACGAACTATGTAAAACCCCCGGTCAGCCAAAGACTTTGCACTCTCTGCGTCCCATTTGACTTCACCCAACTCTCGGAGATTTTGTGTCATTCCCGGAGGCTTTCGACGCACATCCACGATCTTCAGATCGTCCAGAGCCCATTTCATATCGTTGAGCTTGGTGGAATCCAACTCCTCATCCTCAGCCAAAGCTTGATCAACCCAGCGGTCCTCCTGGAATACCCGGCACTCCTTAAGTGTCCATTTCACCTCCTTGTCGTCATATTCCACCACCATGTAGCTGCGGGGAATTTGAATTCCCTGGACGATGTCGATCGAGTAATCATTTATGGTGACCTGGCGAATGTCCCAAGTATTCAGCTGCAAAAGATCGCGCTCGATCCAATCTTCGAACTTGGTAGTCAGCTTGTCAGTTCGCAAAGACACAATGTAGACCTGGGGTTCTTTCCGCCTTCTGACATATCGGAGGCCTTCCCGTCCAGGCACCTCTTTTCCTACGATTAAATTCAAAAGTTCCTCTCCCTCCGCATTTCGCATGATTACCCGCATCCCTACGCCGGTCGCCCCCGCAGCAAGAGTTTCGGGATCCGGATCAACTACCCCATACAAAGGATGATCCCCTGGATTGTCCGTTATTTCCTCCAAGACCCTAAGCCCGATTAAGCTTGCAGCGGCATCGGCCAACTGATCTTTGGCATCAGCGGGGTAGTTTTCGTGTGAAGGAATACACCAGCGATTGTTTACCAACGCAACCTTAAAAGGCTGCATTTCCGCTTTAGATTCGTCGTACTTGATGATTTCCAAACTTGCGGCAGCCAGTGGGTCCTTGAAGTTCTCGAACAACTCCTTTCCCACCATTGTTTCCGCTTCAGGACCGGGCAAGCGAGGCTGTGTCAACCACGCCACCAAAACCGCCAGTACAGCTATCGCGACAAAGCCTGCCGTCCGTTGAAGTTGCGCGCCGTTCATACTGCCTCCCTCGCGCCAGTGGCCAAAATGCATCTACAGTAGCGATCTAATCGGCCGGATTTATACCTATCCCGGAGGCCATTCCGCCGACAGCACATTTCCGGCAAATTTCCGTTTTGCCGGCCCAAACTGCTCTTTTTCGCGAATTTGTATTTTCTTTTTCGCGAATTTGTATTTTGCCAATTCCTTCTCTTTCCAGGGTACAAGCCTGGAGGAATTTACGCCTCCAAGGATTTCTGCCACCTAAATGGGAAACGTTGACGCAAGCGGTGCCTTTCCACAGTCTCGTATTCTCGGAATCTCCGATAGAAAAAGACAGACAATCCCACCAGCAACGGCGGAATTGGGGGCCAAATCACGGCCCATTGCTTGTACATATTCTGAATTCGCCGAATATGAAGATTCAGCTCGGTCTCGATCCGATTTATTTCCGCATCCCTTTTTTGCCGGGCTTGCTCCAACTTGACATCCAAACGCCGCTGCCCCTCCTTTTGAGCCATCGCCACCCGGATGAGAATATCCTGCAAAGGAATGTCTCCCCGCTTCTTGAACTCCTCTTCCAGCTTTTTTACGCGCTCTTGGAGTTCCCGCTCTTCCTTCTCTTTTAATTCTTCGAACTCCCGTATAGCCTTTTCGCGCGCTGAAAGGCTTTCCCTCCGTGCCTTCTCCGTTACCCTTTCAATCCGCACAAGTGTCCGGTGTTGAGGCCGCCGCTTGCGAAGCTCCAGGAACCGTTCTTCACCCGCGAGCAGGTCGATAACATTTAGCACGAAAGTTACGTTATCAAAATCGAAGCGGATCCCAGCCTCCGGAATATCGCCCTCTTCCCTTAACCGGAAAAACTCCCGATGCAGCATGTCAATGTCGGCCACCACGATGACGTTGATTTCCGCGCCTGGCTCCGGAGCCCCACTCTCCCCCGAGCTCCTCTCAGGCTTTTGTGCCGCCGAGGTTTCTGTAGAAGTTTCTTTCTCGGAACCTGCTGTTTGCGATCCCTCGCTGCTTCCATTTCCATCGGCGTGCACACCACTCGGCGAGCCTCCCAAAGACAGTCCTTTTTTGTCGTCAGAACTAATTCCACTTCCCCCTGATGACGCCGGGGGTATCCGTCCCCTGATATGGGCTGCAAGAACATAGGGCACCTGAGTTGGATATTGGCGACGAGTGGGATTCAGACGCCCCGGACTTCCAAACAAAGACATTTCTAAGAGGTCCTGATACCGGACAAAACCCGTCCGATCGCCGGTCCGAACAAGCGGCCGAAAGTCGAGCTGAGATACATTCAACGGCTGAATCGATCCAGGGAAAGGAAACAAAAGATGCTGCAATCCGGAGGTAATGGGATGGGTGGGATCAAAAGGTTGCAAAGCTCCGCAAGCCGGATCGATGAAAACAAACTCCCGGTCTAACTGAGCTAACTTTGGATAAGGATTGTAATCCTGCCAGATGATCTGATCTGCCGCCATATCAATTCCCAGCAGCCGCCAAAGCTCGTTAATGTCACCCTTTTCCAATGGGCCAGCCATGAACATCGGACCGCCCGGTGGCATCCGCGGCGCGCTCGTCCCGGGAACAGAGCCTGCAAATGCAGGGAACGGATCCTCGAAAATAGCAGTGGGTTGTCCCCGCTTGATAGCCTCCACAAAATTTTTCATCTCTTGTGGCCCCAAAGTGGATGGCTGTACCGCCACCAGCACGTCGAACCGCTCGTTGATCGGTTGCGATGGATCCACCTCCACCACCGTATACTGTTTTTCCAACTCCGTCACGATCGGCCAATTGCCACTACTCGTCATCGTCCGAAAATCCAACGAGCCATACAAGCGAGCGTCCGTTCGCAGAATTCCCACACGTTTACGGTGCTGCTGGGTTACAGTGGCCAACGACCGTACCAGCTCGTATTCAATCGGAATCCCCCGGTCGATAAATGGCAGAGCAACCCGCTCCAACCCGCAACGGAAGGCTACCCCCATAAAAAGATGACTTTCCACATACGCGCCCCGGTCAAGTGTCACCCGCCGTTGTGGGGTGATGTTATACCGTTTCTCCGCCAACGCCGCTTCCTCACTGTAGCGATCGGTATCATAAATCCGGACCTGAACTTTGCCGCGCGCTCGGGCTGCAATCTCCCGAAGAGTATTGATCAGATTCAGTCGCGTCTGAACATAAAGCTCCGGCACCTGCGGGCTGATGAATGCCTCAATCAGCACAGGTCTTTCCGGTTTTATATTCCGAAGAAGTGTGATCGTATGGGGGGATAGCGAATTCAACCGCTCACTCGTGAGGTCTCGACGAACCGGATAGTTATAGCAAATCACCACCACCGCGAAGCCTATTAAAAACGCGCAAACTACGCGCACCGCGTAATGGAGCTTCATCCATCGGGACTGGATGCCGATGATCCAGTGGCGACGACTAATCAAGATCATACTGAGGTATACCATCGCCACCACAACGGTTAGAAAGTAGATTATTGCCGAAAGCGACACCACACCCCTGGTAAATTCTCGGAGATGTTCGTCATAGCTCCAAAATTTTAAAATCCGAGCTATACTCTGGGTCAAAACCACATCTGCATGACCCACAAACACAAAGGGTAGGTTGAACACCGCCCCAAGAATGTAGGCCACCGTCAAGTTGTCCGTTAAGAACGAAGCGACCATTCCCACGGCCAGCATGGATAGCCCAACAAACCAGTAGCCCAAATATGTGGCAAAAAAGAGCCCCATATCTGGATTTCCCAAAAAGGCCAACACTGAATAGTTGCAAAACGCAGAAAAAAGAAGCGATACCGAATAGATCGCCACCGCCGCCGCATACTTTCCCAAAACGATATCCCAATCGCTGGCTGGCAGCGTCAGCAAAAGCTCATCAGTTCCCTGGCGACGCTCATCTGCCCAGATCGACATCGTGATCGCCGGCACAAAGATTAGCAGAATCAGAGTATACCATTTGTTGAGCTGATCCAGGTTTGCCAAATTCGCGATAAAGAAATCATTTGGCCAAAAGGCGCATATCGTAGTCAAAAGGACAAACACACAAATAAACACGTAACCAGTCGGATTGAAAAAGTAACTGATAAAGTTTCGCTTAAAGACCGCCCACCAGACCTTCGTATCCATATCCTTCCCCTACCCTGCGTGCGATATCTCCTGATAACCAGACGCGTTAGAAAAACCTTACGCGTTATAAAAACCTTGCCAGCTCTGATGGAATCGTTCCAAGAGGTAGTAAACTATTTGCCACAAACCCGTAATATCCGCCTTCCCATTTCGGGAAAATCACAACAGGCCCCAAAACCCCAAATTCGTAACCCGCAAAACCACTGACTCAATCACCCCATTTGCGTATCAAGTCTTTGAGGCAAATGCCAGCATAAGTCCACAATCGGAAAGCTGAATACAGGGGTTGGCTCCGAACTAGGTGTCAACGGTGACAATCTATCTTGCCCCCGCCAACTTTCCTCGCCATACCCCAAGCTACTTAGGACCGCCCGAAGAAGCCCCACGAGCACCGTCCCCCGGAGCTCAAACCAAGTCTATTACTGTGAAGGGACCTTTACTTTTTCCCCCTTCTTTCCGTCAGCCGCTTTCTCTCCAGCACCCGTCAATTCGCGAAATGCATCTTCCAGCCTCTTATTTCCCGCAACCAAATCGGCAATCGGGCCGTCGAAAACTAGCCGGCCACCGTCAATAAACAAAGCGCGACTTGCCATAGCCTCCACTTCTTGGAGGATATGGGTGGACAAAAGAATAGTTTTTTGTCGAGCTAACTTGCGAATGGTCTCGCGGACTTCATGAATCTGGTTTGGATCAAGGCCCGCTGTGGGTTCATCCAAAATGAGAACTTCCGGTTCGTGCAGCAGGGCCTGTGCCATGCCCACACGCTGCCGGTAACCACGCGAGAGCTTCCCAATCGGTTTGTTCAATACGTACTGCAAATCACACAAATCGACGACTGCCCAAATCCGCTCTTTTAACCGGTTGCGCGGTAGTCCCCTAGCTTCACCAAAGAACCGTAGCAGTTCCAAAGGAGTCATATCCAAATAGAGGGGACCATTTTCCGGCAAATACCCCAAAACGGCAGCACCCGCCAACCGATCCGTGGCCATATCGTGTCCGGCGATCCGAGCAACCCCTGCGGAGGGCGCTAAGTAACCCGTCAACAATTTCAACGTGGTACTTTTTCCTGCCCCGTTCGGTCCCAATAAAGCCACTACCTCTCCCCGGAAAATCTTAAACGACACGTCCCGAACCGCCGCAAAGCTCCCGTAATATCGGGTTAAACCGCACGCCTCAATCATCGGAACCGTCTGAGGGGAATCATTCATCATCGCAACACCCCTTACGACGCTGGCATCCTTTCGAAACGGGGAAACTTCACCGATGGTAAGGGGACTGCCGTGCCTCCAGGGCCGCCCGGCTCCCCTCTTCGCTCGCTACATCAATCTGCGCCCGGCCTAAAGATTCAATTTCTTCTACGAGGTAAACTCGCCGGGGTTCCTAAAAACAGCCTCTCACACTCTCCAGGGGGAAACTCCCCGTTAAGGTGGAGTTCGATTCGGAGGGAGGGACGGAAATAAGTATTGTCTAAATATTGTGATAGTTGGAAGGGGTGGTGCAAGTACTGCTGGCCAATGATTTGGAGACGATTGAGAGTCCGGAAGCCAGCTGGGAATGAGTAAAGCCGTCAGCTACGTTGCCCCTCGAAGGTTTCCCGCAGCTCACAACATCTTAATTTCCCACCCATCTTGGCTAGAGAAGGGGTTTCCTTCCTCCCTAAAAGATCGCTCCATAACATTGGGCCCATTGAAAGAATTAAACAATTGACGATTTAAAAGCACTAAGTAAATAATGATTGACATGTTAAAGAAACTTTGGAAACTGTCGGTAAGTTTATTTGAATTCCCAACAAAAACCTACCTGACCATGAATTTATCCTCCCATTAAGTCTCCGCATTCGCTCCGATACACTTTGCATCCGCTCTTACACCTGAGGACATTGCCTGCGACTGAACCTTGAAAGGCCTCCTAACCGGTCTCACAGTAAACTTCCTGCGTCCGATCACTATCCCGGAGCTTGCTCCAGTCTCCTCGAACCTGTTGCTCGCAGGTCCCGGACACGGTGGCCGACAAACCGTTGATCCCGTCCGAGACCGAGGAGTGCCATGTCCCTGTTCCTGCTCGGACCATTGGCAAGAGATGGTCCTACACCCACTTTTCGAAACCTATTTCCCCCCGAACCCCATGCAGGTCCTGCCGCTACGAAAGTTTTGGCTCAAGAGAAACATTCCCCAGCCACCGAAAGAATGAAAAAACGAACGCTTTCGAAAGTAAATTACCGGTCGAGCCTAGTTTCGACAACTTGGAGAAGATAGGCAAAAAATTAAATCTAAGGAGCGGAGCAATCGGCTGAGAAATTGTTGAAGGGGAGGACTTCGTTATAAACACCCGCGGGCTTTCGGCAGGAAGCTGAGTTCCCGTTGGCCTGGGAAAAGAACTTAACGACCTCGTGGGTATTTCAACCCCATCAGGATGTGCCGCATGATATCCAAGGATGGAGCCACCATGCGACAACCAGAAGTTTCCATTGGTGTGAGAATCTTACTCGCGCTAGGGCTCATTATGTCGAGCCGACTTGCAGAGGGCGAAGTAGAATCTGGGTTATACCCGTACGATACCCCTCCGGCATCTTTCCAAACGGTGCCACTCGCGCTAGCAGCGGCCCATCAACCGGCATATCCATGGTCTTCTGGCCCGTCCTTTCCGGATGTGCGCTCATACGGCATCGTCCCGCGCGGAGGATCGGATATCCCTAATGCCCAGCCTAATCCCCAGGGATCGACCTTTCCCAATGTAGACCCCGGATATTTGCCGCAGCAGGGATCCATCCCGACATTAAACTCGGGAAGCCATCCCCAAGCAGCCAACCCAGCGGAAACGTTGACCGACTCACCAGCTTTCATCACGGTTGGAGGATCCGCAGCAGGGGCCCCTGGCGGTAACCCGAGCAATTCGGCCCCGGACTCTCAGAGTTCTTCCGGCCCCGGGATTACTCTCGAACAAGTGCGAGAAGAGGCTCGGAAATGGGCATGGACAAAGGGGGACTTCAAAATTGTCCCGTACGGAATTCTATGGTTTAACATGGCTTACGAAACTCAGCGGACGGTCGACGGAGACTTTACGCTATATGTTTATTCACCAGATGTCCGCGATTACGATGCTTTCCACGTGAATGCTAGGGCTACCCGGCTGGGCTTAGATCTCTCCGGGCCCAAAATACCCTTTTTCCGTGATGCGGCAAGTGGGGGTAAGGTCGAGATTGACTTCTTTTCCCCCGTTCAAGTCTCCGAAAACCGTGGCGCGGTTATGTTACGGCACGCCTATTGGGAGGTGAAAAACGAATACTTCCGCTTGTTAGCAGGGCAAACCTGGGATCTTCAATCCCCCCTTCTTCCAGGTACTCTCATGTACTCTGTCGGGTGGGGCGTCGGCAACCTAGGGTTTCGTCGGGCACAGCTTCGCTATGAACGATATATTCCTGTGTCGAATCTCCTGCAATTTGCTCTGCAGGGTGCGTTGGCTGTGGATCTTGCCGATGATACTCCAGGACTTAACGGCGATCACGAAGGCTGGCCCATAATTGAACTGAGAACAGCGGTAACTCTTGGAGAAAGGGGGCAAGGGAAACGCCCCATTACCTTGGGTTTTTCCGGCCATATCGGCGAACAGTTCTACGAGCGAAACCCTGCCGTAGACACGGATGACGGGAAAGAGAAGACTTGGTCGTTCGGTGTGGACCTTCACATGCCTCTTACTGAAAGACTAGGCGTCCAGGGTGAATTCTTTACTGGAGCCAATTTGGGACATTTCATGGGCGGAATCGTACAAGGCATAAACCCCACAACCGGCCGGGCTATTCGGTCGACGGGTGGTTGGTTCGAACTTTGGTATGACTGGACCAAACGCTGGCACAGCCATATAGGTTACGGCATCGATGACCCCATAAACCGAGATGTGCACTCCGGAGGTCGACTCTACAACGATTTCATCTTTGCTAATATCATGTACGACTTCACCGACCGTTTCCTCGTGGGATTTGAATACACCCATTGGAAAACGCACTACCAAGCACGCTCGGCGGGTGAATCGGACCATTTTGAGTTTGCTGCAAAATACAGCTTCTAAACCATCGAAAAGTAAGGCCGCCCTCTATCCTCCAAGGAGGCACAGGGCAAATCTGAGGTGCAGGAAACACTACTTACGCTTCCCTGAAGAATTAGCCGGAAACGGCACCCGCCAAATGAGCAGAAGATTGCCGCTGCACCCTGCCGAACTATGCGGAATACCCATGGATCAAAAGTTGCTCGACAGGTGGAGTCGCAAAGAGGTGCAGCTTTTAACCTCAGATTTCGCCCCAGGAATCGCTGCTATACCGGCCCGGATGCTCAGCCGAGAACCACTCGCCATCCGAGAATGTCGCATAACCCAACACCGTTTTCAAGGGAGCCTGCCGGAATAATCAGATTCACCGTTTTCCTTCACCTTCGGAAGAGACTTCGAAATGCCACGTTTCTCAAAGGAGTAGCAACTGGTTTTTCCGGAGGCTCCCAGACTTTCTCTGGACCAAAGGAGCTCCAAATTTTCCGTGTACACGACCTTACGGGTAAGTTTTAGAAGTCGCAATCCGGCCCCCTCGAGTGTATCGGCCCCCAACCGTTCAAAAGCTAAAGTTCAAAACTCGCCCTTATTAAGCACCTAAGGTTCGGGCTGGGAGGATGTTGTCACCAGCACATAGTTCTGGCTAAAACATTCGCGCGCAGCCCGGATCACCTCTTCCAATCTCACGGCCTCGATTATCGCGTCGAACCTCTTATCGTAGTCATATCCTAATCCAAACAACTCATCTAGAGCGGCTTGTTGCGCCTGAGCCGCCAAAGTGGTCTTCTCTTGAGCTCGAAGATTTAGAACCATTTCTTTTGCTGTTTGAAATTCCTCCTCCGTGATATCCCCAGCTTTCGCCCGCTCCAAGTTTCGCCAAATCCGTTCAATCACCTCCTGTAAGCGGGTAGGATCCGTCTGCGCCAACACCACAAAGTAGCCCGGAGCCGGACCGGTCATTTGGAATGCATGGACCATATACACCAGTCCTGCCCCCCGCAGTTCGTTGTGGAGCCAGCCTCCTGGATAACCATAGCCGGAAGTAATCGCATCCAAAAGGGTTAAGGCAGCATAACGCTCAGAGTCAAAAATACTCACACCGGGAAACGCGATCATCACCAAACCGGTATCTTTTCCTGTCTGTTTATGGCGACGAACTACTTCTGTTACCACATTTGGACGATCGAACGAAACTTCAGGGACCTCCTCGGCAGGAGCAAATTGCCCGAAATTTTTTTCCACGAGAGCGAGGGCCAATTCGGGAACCACGTCACCAAACACAGTGACCAACATATTTTCCGGGACAAAATATTTCCGCAAATATGCGCGCAAATCTTCGATGGTAAGTCGCTCGACCGACTCCTTTTTCCCACCCAACACAATATGGTAAGGAGAACTCGGCACCAAACAGTCCGCCAATAATTCCGAAATCTCCTGATGCGGATCGTCCGCGCGGCGCGCTATTGCTTGCAAGGCCAGTTCCTTTGCTTTCCGGAATTCATCTTCCGGAAAAGTCGCGCGAAACAGACACTCCCTCAACATTTCCATTGCCTGGGGCAGATCCTCACGGAGCACAGTAAGATTCGCACTTATGGTGTTTCTCCCAGCCTGAACGGAAAATTCAGCTCCCAATGAGTCGAAAAATTGAGCGATTTCTTGAGCAGAATAGCGATCTGTCCCTCTTGTCAACATGGTTGCCAGAAGGGAGGCTCGGCCAGCCAGTTCCGGGGTATCCACGAGAGCACCACCCAATACATAAACCTGCAGGTTAACTATTGGCAAATGTGCCTGCCGCTTTACCAACACGCGGAGCCCGTTGGGCAGTCGGTGCAGCTGTACGGGTGTCTCGACCAAGTCCTTGCCCGTCTCCACCCGAGGCATTTGGTAGCCCTTGGGAGCAATCACTACCCGGCATAGCCGTTCCGGCACAAAATACCGCCGTGCGACCTCGCGAATTTCTTCAGCCGTTACCTTTTGAATGCGCGCGACATAGTAATCGTCAAAGAGGGGGTCACCCGTCGCCAGGAAACTGGTTGCCAAACTACTCGCCGCTGCTTGGACTCGTTGCTGAGCGAATAGATGCTCTGTAAGCTTCTGCCGTTTTGCCCGGGCAAGTTCCTCCTCGCTCACCAGCTCATCGCACATTCGATATACTTCTTTCAGAATTGCTTCTTCCGCCTCTTTCCAATTGGCTGGGGAAGCCACTGCAAATACCCCAAACCAACCCCGAACAAATTGCGGAGTGTAGCTACTGGCCCGAACGGAGAGAGCAAGTTGGCGCTCGTTTCGGACGCGTTGCACCAAGCGCGAACTTTCCCCTTCCGCCAAGATAAAGGCAGCTAAATCGAGGGGATAGAGATCTGGATGCCCCAACCGAATGGTTGGCCATGCCCACACAAGATCGAAGGTTTTTCCATCCATTTCCCGCCAGGCTTCCCGCGGGCTTAAGGGCAGTGGCTCGTCGGGGATCGTTAGACACACCTCCTTCCCACGAGGACTATCTCCCCATAAGCGCGCCACTGCCGCCAAAATAGCGTCCGTTTGGACATCGCCCACCACAACCACCAATTGGTTATTCGGCACGTACCGTTCTCGGTAGAACGCCACAATTTCCTCATTCGTCGTCCGCATGAGGACATCCGCATAGCCAATGATGGGATGCCGTGCTGGATGTTCCAAGTACATTATCTGGCTCAAGAGGTTCCAAATTACTCTCCGCCGATTGACCTCTCCATCGGCCAACTCCTGGCGAACGACCTTCAACTCCCGCTCAAATTCGTCTGGAGCAAAGGCACAGTTTTGCATGAAATCTGCGATGAGCTCTAATGCGGTAAATACGTGCTTTGAGGGGCAATCGATGTAATAACCGGTGACATCCAGTGACGTAAAGGCGTTGGTAGCACCGCCGATGGAATCGATGATCCGCTCAATTTCCTTTTCCGTCCGCCGGGTGGTAGTTCCCCCAGCGACAATGTGCTCCAAGACATGGCTGATGCCAGAACCGAGATGTTCTCCCTCGAAGGCGCTTCCTGTATTCCGCACATAACAGCGGACCGTAACCACTGGGGCGGCATGATTTTCCTGGACGATCACCGTTAGACCATTGGGCAGGACCGCCAAAGTGGTGGCCTTCGGCAGCCGGCGGATACTTTGGTAGTGAGAAAGATCGACGGGTGCAGCCTTCGCCTGGACCTCTTCGCCTACGGCAGTGACAGCTTGAAGAATACCGATCTTTTCCTGCTTGCACTCCATCACATCACCCCAGGCTAAACACGCAATTCCCAAAACCACAAGCAAACCTATTCCGCTCACGAAGACACGCCGGTAAAGCAGCCTCCTTTGGCGGGTTTCGAGCCCGGCGAAGGTATACTCGGCAAACTGCGTGAACTCGGAAATAAGCCGAAACACGGATTTTTCAAATCCACCCAATACGGGGGAAATAAGGAAACCTCCATTCCGTGCCATACCTACCGGCCCACGAGGATCTCGCCGGACATCCCCGCCACCATAACTCCTGGACCCTATGAAAGCGAAAGCTTGAGTGGACATCGCCTTTACCCGAGTAAGTTTCTTCGCCGGAGGCTTACTGGAAGCAATCGCAACCACCGGGAAATCATGAAAACCGTGAAAAATTGAAGACGCCAACCGAAGTCAGTCCCAACCCGGATCCCTAGTTTCAAAGGGTTTGTCGACATTCTACGTCACAGGCAGGCACACAGAGCGGATAATTTCACTCAACTAGCAAGAAATAACCAATAGGAATAAACCTTATCGCTTTTCCTTATAACTTCTATTCCAATCAACTTAATCAACAAGATTTTGCAACAATTCCGTGGCACCAAGTGGCCAGAAATGTGCACTGCTCGGAATACTGAGGACGAAATGGCCTGGCAGTTCGATCAACCTAGGTAAGTCGCCGCTGCCAGCTTGGATAGCCCTACAGGAAGGTCTAAGATGCTATCTCTTTGGCTGGCCAGCTTTTGCGGCAATTCTGTCGATCTTTTTCCGCAGAACTGTACCCCGCAACCGGGGAAATTAGGAAGTTCCGGCTTTTGCTGGTGAAACATACGCAAGAGTAAGGCGTAGGGTAAATCCCGTGCCCCCCACCCAAAAAAGCCGACGGAAACTTAATGATCATCGGCAGCTCTCGGAAGACCGGTCGATTCAGCCAAAAAACCAACAAAAATGCTCACCTAGATGATGAAAAAGAAACGCCGGAAAACTCCCATCACTAGATGATAAAAGTAATCCTCATGAGTTGACAATAATTATCGAGATTCCGGAAAATGATCGGAGATAAAGTCTGGTGCTGTGGAGTGGGATCGCGGACCGAGCTCTCGAGGGGCTGGCAGAAAGTTTTCGGACGGGAGTTGTGCAATCACTGTCGGTTGTAGCCTTTCGAGGGCGTAAATGTTTCACCACGATCCCCCGGCAAGTCTCTGAGTGAACCCTTCCTCGCCGGGAGTGCCCCACCCTGGACAAGTTTCCGCGGTGCGGGTGCAGGGAGAAGCCGACGTTAAAACGTAGTGCTCCAAAGTTCTAGTCGACCGCGCGTTCAACGATAACGATCGGTTTTTAAGGAAAGGCGTGCTCCTGCTTAGGCAAGCTCCTTAATGCAAAGGGCTAAGCATGATGGAAAAAACCCACCTGAACGAGGGCATACGTGGCTCCAGTAATTCGGGCCTTGGACAATCAGTGCGTCCTCGATTGACGGATCTGCCAGAATGGCAGGCCTTGCAGGAACATTTCCAAGAAATTAAGGACGTCCACCTCCGCGATTTATTTGCAGAGGATCCAGAACGCGCAGAGCGATTTTGGATCGAGGATATTGGCCTTGTGTTAGATTATTCGAAAAATCGAGTCACAAGGAAGACTATAGAGCTTCTTCTTGCTTTGGCTGAAAGTCCGAGCATAGGCCTTCGCCGCATGATTTCTTCCATGTTTGCTGGTGAGCCGATCAATTTTACCGAAGGCCGGGCAGTGCTTCACTGTGCCCTGCGTAACCGCTCAGGCAAACCGTGGTTTGTCGGCGGTGAAGACATCATGCATCGTGTGGGAAATTCTCCGGGAGTTCTTTCTGTACTTGAGAAGGTATGCGATTTTGCGAAAGAGCTGCGCGAACGCCGCTGGCTTGGTTGGAGCGGAAAACCGATCCGCAATATTGTAAACATAGGGATTGGAGGATCGGATTTAGGGCCCGCAATGGCGTACGAGGCGCTCCGCCCCTACACTGACCGGGACCTCACATTTCGGTTTGTCTCAAATGTCGATGGCGCTCACTTGCAGGAAGCATTATACGGACTTGCCCCGGAGGAAACCCTGTTTATCGTGGCTAGCAAAACGTTCACGACTTTGGAAACGCTGACAAATGCGCGCTCGGCCCGGGAATGGCTTCTCAGCCATCTGCCGGACAGATCAGTCGAGGCAGAGCAGCAGGCTCTGGCTCGACATTTCGTGGCAGTTTCTGCCAACCCGAAGGAGGTGCGCGCTTTTGGCATCAACCCGGATACAAACTTGTTTCTCTTCTGGGAATGGGTAGGCGGGCGGTATAGCATCTGGTCGGCTATCGGCCTTCCCCTTGCCATTGCCATCGGTCCGGAAAACTTTTTGGCGTTTTTAGGAGGAGCTTGGCAAATGGACGAGCATTTCCGGAGCCGACCATTTCGGGAGAATATGCCGGTAATACTTGCCCTGCTAGGAATTTGGTATATCAACTTGTTTGGTTTTCGCGCCCACGCTGTCCTTCCCTATGATCAATCGCTGGCCCGATTCCCGGCCTATCTCCAGCAACTCGACATGGAATCCAACGGAAAGCGTGCGCGAGTGCATGCTGACCCTTCCGATCCCTGGGTCCATTGGGCAACGGGCCCGATTGTCTGGGGGGAAACCGGAACAAATGGACAGCATGCTTTCTTCCAACTCCTCCACCAAGGTACAACAATTGTTCCAGCGGATTTCATCGGCTTTGCAAAAACGCATTATCCGATCGGCGACCATCATCCAAAGCTGTTGGCCAATCTTTTTGCTCAGACCGAAGCCTTAGCCTTTGGGAAAACTGAGGAGGAAGTTGCAGCGGAACTCCGAGAGGAATCTAAAAGGACGGGCAAACCGATGCAAACCGAGCTCATACCTCATCGCAGTTTTCCGGGAAACCGACCTTCAAACACGATCTTGGCCGAGCAGTTGGATCCACCAACGCTAGGAAAACTTATCGCGCTGTACGAGCACAAAGTATTTGTACAAGGAGTCATTTGGGACATTAATAGTTTTGACCAGTGGGGTGTGGAACTTGGAAAACAGCTTGCTTCCAAGCTTCTACCGTGTCTAAAGGATTCAGCACTTCCCATCGACTCGCCTAACCCGTCTACCCGTCGGCTCATCCAATGGGTCCGAAGCCGATCTCAAGGGTAGAAGCAGAAGTAACGAGCGGTATCTTTTAGCGATAGAAGTTCCCTCTTTGTGTGTACGGCAGGAATTAGCCCTAAGCCGCCAACTTTCGCAAGCTGCTTAAAAGAACAAACGCCATTCTGGGAGGGCAAGCACGTAGCTCAAGTTGCAAAGCCACCTTAACAGCATCTTAAGCGGGATGAAAAGCATCGTAAGAAGGAGCAACTGAAGAAACCAATATTTGCCTTTCCCTAGCTTTTCGTAAATTTGCCGACACAAATTACGCGCAAGCCACCAGGGCAACCCCAAAAAGTATGCTCCCAAGAGCAAAATACCGGGCAATTCCCGTCCGAGTGCGAGCACGTAGCGATAAACTCGCGGAAGACGATCTGCCTCACGAAACAAACTTATTCCCAGGCATTTTTCCCAGACGATGGCCGATAAAGTATTCGCCGCCTCGGCGACTTCCAATTCCTCGGTAGCGGAGGGTGAATACCTGACAAACGCCCAGTCCGCACCGCGGAAAAACATCCCCACAAGAATGAGATACCACCATAGCCCCAAGAAGCCAAAAAGAAAAACTGCGATCGCCACCGGCCTTTCCCTGAGCGTGTAATAGCCGCAACCCTTCGGATTACTGTCCAGAAAGGGGAGAACAAGCAGGCCGATAACTGCCAAGAGCGGAAGAACGGTGCCTGCGATGGATGCATCAAAATATACGAGAAGTTCCTGCAAGCCGACGAAGTACCAAGGGGCCTTTGCGGGATTTGGGGTGACCGCCGGATTGGCGGGAGCCTCCAAAGGAGCTTTCACGGCAAGTCCCCAAAGCACTAAGCCCCCTAACACTATAACCGCACAAATCGCTTCGATATAAACCAAATCGGGCCATGTGGGCACCTTTTCGGCGTAGAGAGCCTCCCAGGGTTTTTGGCCCGCTTTCATCCTTTCGTCGTTTGCAACGGCTTGTCGGATGCCAAACCACACAAAAAACGCGGTGACACCCAACGCCATCAACACCGCGAGGTGATCTCCGGTTACGATACTCTGCTCCGGCTCCATTGAGCCCAAGGCAACGAGCACGATTAGCACCAAAATATTCAATAAATTCCAAGCCACCGTACCGCGAGTAAAAAACCGAGCTCTCCAGAGCAGTACAACAAGAAAGCCCCAAATCAACCCCGCGATACTCAGGGGCGTAATAAAAACGCTTAGCTGTGCACTTGCAATCTTGAGAATTCCCCGGAGATCCGCAACCACGCCTGCCCCCGCAAGAGCGAAAAATACAAGAGCTAATATTGAAGGGCTTAGAAGTTCTTTCCAAGTGGCTCTGCGCGCTTGTCGTGCCACAACGACAAGATTGGCCACGCCAATTAGCACGAATAGAACGATTAACGCCCCGAGTTTCATAGCTTCGACCGCTTGCCACCCCAGGTCAACTGGACTTTGGTTACTCGTTGTTTCAGCTGCTGTATCCCCAAAAAGATACAAAAATTTGGAAATTCCGTACGTAGATCGACGAGGAACTTTTTACAACTCCGCTTCGAGGTATGGTGACGGCCTAAGGACACCCCTCCGATCCCACCTTATCCCAATCAACCTTATGCTGCCCCCTGAAATTCCCCCCGGGACCGTTAACACCGGACCTGTTCAACTCCGTGAGTGCACCAGCATTTTTCGCGTAGTTTTTGGTATTCCGCTTCGGAACTGCCGAGTCTTCTTTCCCAAATGACGCTCCGCCGATTACAACGGTCCGCTAACTCCCCCATCCTTTCGCACTCGCCAGAAATGAACCGCCATCAGGACTGAGGCCAATACCGGTAGAGCCACACAATGAAGGATATAAAATCGATTCAAGGTCTCCTCGCCAATCTCGCCTCCTCCAAGAAGCAAAGCCCGGACGTCGGACTGGCGCGTAATCGCGGGTCCCCAAGGGGTCCGCAATAATTCATGTCCTGGCCCTTCATGTCCCACAAGGGGGACTGCCCCTGCCATATTCGTAGCTACCGTTACCGCCCACAACGACAACTGATCCCACGGCAGAAGATATCCCGTAAATGCCATAAACAGCGTCAGCACGAGAAGGACGACCCCAACAACCCAGTTAAATTCGCGCGGAGGTTTGTAGCTGCCGGTCATAAAAACGCGCAACATGTGCAACCACACAGCCACGAGCATAGCGTGCCCCGCCCAACGATGGATTTCCCGGAGGATCCCAAGCGAAACCACCTCCCGCAACGCGACCATGTCCTGGTATGCGTGCTGAACTGTCGGCCGATAATAAAACATTAGCAGAACGCCCGTGACAACTTCCACCACGAAAAGCAAGAAAGCGATTCCCCCCATACACCAGGTGTAGCGATACTGGAGAGCGTGTTTACGAATCTGGGAGGGATGAAGGTGCAGAAAGAAATTTGCGCGAATAATCCGCAGACGACCTTTGCGATCCCGAGGAAGTGGCTCCCGAAAGATTGCGCGCCACAACCGCCCTCGGCTTTGTTGCGTGCGGTCAGCTGGTACCCCAGCCGCTTCTAAATTATCTCCAGCCCTCTTTTCCATCTTTGGCCCTTCTGAGGTCATGACGGTCCTCCAACCTCCTAACCCTTATCCATCCACGGAACGGAGAATTGCCAAAGGAGAAAGAAGTGGGATCCCCACTTGAACCCAGCCCGCTTCCGATTCTAGCACACATACAAAAGAGCAAATCTCTTCTTTCGCCGCCAAAATTAATCGTGCACTTGAATCGGCCAAATTTCTTTAGTCTGTAGGTTCTTCGATGGCAACAAAAGAACCTGGCGGATCCCCGGCATACACTCCCCCCGGGAACCGCACGGATGTATCCACTTCTATCTGGTCATCCGGGCGTAATCGGATCGCAAACCGCGTCAACGGACGAGAAGCAGGCCCCACGAGATTCTTCCCCTTGGGGGAAAATTCACTCCCGTGACAAGGACAGCGGAATCGCCGACGGTTTTCATCCCACGTCACTTGGCAACCCAGATGTGTGCAGGTAGCATCCAAGGCATAAATCCGTTGCTGTCCCTCGGCAACCCCCCGGACGAGCCAAAGCCGATGGGTCTCCTGGAAACGCCCGTCCACCTCACCGTGTCGGAATTGCCGGATCGGACCGACAATCAGCCGGCTGCCACCCCCGGGAAGCACATTGGAAAATGAAAATCGGAAAATCGCCAGCCCCCAAAGACCACCACCGATCGCCGCAACATATGCCCCCACCTTTCCGGCCAGCCGGGTTACCAGTCGCCACAACTCTCTTCGAGCATATCGCCCAAGAAAATCTTCCATGGAAGTTCCACCCTATCTTATGGATGCTCTTAACAACCCGCTTCAAATGCCGAGCAGTGCTTTCGCTCAAAAAACCGCCTTTGCATTGAGCTAGGCTCAAGATGATCCGCCTAAAATCGAAGCCTCAGCAGTGAAATTTCGCCAACCCGAGAGTGACAGACTGCCAAGCTGGTCGCCGAGAAAAATCGTTCCTCGGGCCCCCCGGCCACTGCTGCCCCAGCCTCCGAGAGTGTTTATCCTGTTCCAATGAGGGTATCGGGAGCACCTGTTCCCACCATCAGGCATCCCTGCCCGTTGTCCTTTTGACTATTTGTTTTACCCCAGGTGGCCAAATCGGGTTTAAACCCGCCGAGGAGGTATCTCGTTGTGTAACCAAGAAGAGTCCGCCCCACAATTTCCCAAGATGTCGATGAGGGCGTTCGAGCCCTCCCCAATTGCGTTTTCGGGTCTCACTTCTCATCCCGCAAACTATGGAAGCATCGAGCTGGCAAGTTATCCGTGGTGTATGCGTTTTTTGCTTTTCGAATGACGAAGAACTTCCTCCCCCTATACCTACCTCCCGCTATATCTTTCCGGCCGAACCAACTACTAAAGAACGACCAACCACCGGCGATCCTGCTTTCGAAATGTAATCTGTGTTTGATTGAACAAAATCGGCTCGGTCAGCTCTGCGGTCGCCGTTTCCTCTTGGATCCGCACCTCCTTTAACTGAGTCCGATGAACTTGCGAAAGGAAAGAGCGGTCGCCAAACCCTTTAGCTTGGAGCCAACGGTTAGTTTCCCGCAAAAACTCCGGTCGATTTTTTATTTGTGTCATTTTTTGCTCAATTTCTTTGGCGATTTTTTCCGGCTCCGCTTTCCCAAGGAATAACCCAAGCAAAGCAGGTCCCAAGACGCTTTGTACCGAGACATCGAATTTTTGAAGCAGTTCGTCGGCTTGTTTATCCGCAAGGGAAGCCAGTGCCACAACAGCCCAATGAATAGCCACAAGCTTTGTTTGGGATTGTTCATCCATTGCGGTGAGGATTTCTTGCCAATTCTCCTCAGCCACAGCTTTTTTCAATCGTTGAAAAGCTTGCTGGGGAGAATCGCCTCCGAAAATTCCGCAGCCCCATATCGGAAGCAGAACCCCTGCCGCCCCTGCCCACGCCACGACAACCAAACTCCACCAGACGCCCGCTTTTCGGATGAGACCTGACGATGGCATTGGCGATCTCCTCGTCCCGCTAGACCCTACGCCGAAGCCGCCGGAGCCCCGTGACATTCCACCACATTGTGGGGCACTTCCCCAGCCGGGAAAAAGCCCCAAAAGTTGGCAGCCAGGAGAAGAAGGTTAATGATCTTTATACAGAAATCTACTAACCGCGAAGCAAATTTTTCCGCACCTCATAAACAGCCAACTGACAGCCGCAGAAGGCAAATTCTTCGCCAGCAAGCTCAGAGATTCGGGTGCTGCATTGCCCCCGAATCCCGGCCGCATGTACGGAGAGGTTCTCCGCTTAAGGGTTTGCCCGCCGTCCCTTGTGCATGAAATGATTAAGGACTTGACTTTTTAAGGATTTAACTTTCCCGAAGCCCACAGGATGGCACGATGTACCAGGCGGCGATAACTCGGGTTGTCGTACGCACCGCGATCATGGCCAAACTGGAGATACACCACCCGGCTTGCCCCATACTGAGTTGTCCATGCAACAATAGGATTGTTCTGGGGATGATCGGTCCGCAAAAGGATGTGAATCCCAGGGCTAGTGTAAAACCGACCGTACGTCTCGTCCTCAATCTCAAAATCTGTAACACCCTCGGTGATCGGATGCTGGCTGTCTACCACCTGAACTTTCAACCGTTGCCCGTGAGCCCAGGAAGTCGGTTTGTAGGATTGCCCGTCAATCTCACAGGGCTCGAAAATGAATTTCCCCCCGATAATCTTGCGATACTCATCCCAGTCCCGGTTGGCTCCTAAGTTATGGTGAAGCGAGACGACACCGATTCCTTTCCGCAATAACTCAGCAAAACTTTCCCGAGCCTTATTCGGTATTTCCCGCACCATGTCGTAAAGCACCAAACAGTCGATCTTCTCCCGCAAATCAGGCCGAAGGATGTCCGCCTGTTTGGGTAACTCAATTGTCTCGAAAACAACCCCCGGCATTTCCCGAAACATCCCGTAAAAACCCTCGGCGTCAAACCCATGACCTCCGGTGGTTAAAAGAATTCGTACTTCCGTAGCAGGATTGTCCGATGCCGCAAGGAGCCCACCTGGCATCAAACCCACGGCTAGAACTAATACCGCAAACAGTGAAAATCTCCGCAAGTTCATCGTCTTACCTCCTTAAATAATGGAAAGCCGTTGATCGACTCAGGCTTTGAAATCCGCTCCCCTCCCGAGGAATTCACAAATCTGGGGCAAGTTTTATCATGCTAAATGGTCGCTACTGTCTCCTTAGCAGTCCTTTTGTCCGACCTACTGTTATTGTGACGGCGTGCACCAAGGATTACAACAATGAGAACCGAACCCACCGGACCTCCCCCTTTCCGGAAGCAACAGCTTGAGGGTGAGGGCGGACGTTTGTCGGGCCGAGCCCGGGGGGACTAGGCGAAAGCACTGTACCATCGGTATTTCGGCGTCCACAGGAGTGGTACAACTCAAGGTTAAAGCAACAAGGAGGAAGAGCATTGAGCTATACCGGCGCGCGATGGATGGTGGATTTTCTCGCTGAACTTGGGGTGCAATATCTTTTTGGGAACCCAGGCACAACGGAGCTGCCCATTAACGATGCGATTCTATCTTGTCCCGTTCGGTATGTTCTGGGCCTTCAAGAAATCCCCGTGATGGCCATGGCTGACGGCTATGCCCAAGCCAGCGGGACTGTTGCTGTGGTCAACCTCCACATAAGCTGCGGATTGGGAAATGCTATGGGAATGCTATACAATGCATTCCGGGCGGGAACCCCGCTGGTTGTCACTGCCGGTCAACAAGACCAGAGATTTATTCATACGGAACCGATTTTGTGGGGCGAGATGGTGTCGGTGGTTCGCCCCTGGACTAAGTGGGCCGCGGAGGTCCGCTCGGTCCGGGAACTCCCTCGGTTGTTGGCCCGGGCAATCCAAATCGCTCAGACACCGCCGACAGGACCGGTGTTTCTTTCGTTACCTCTCGATGTGCAAACGGCAGAGATGCCCGAGGATGTCGTTTGCCCAAAGCCGAAAACGCTCCACCTGGCAGGTCTTCCCTCCCAAGAAGTTTTTCAACGGGCTGCCAGTGTTCTGGCTGGTGCCAAAAATCCGGGGATCCTCGTGGGCAGCAAGCCGCTCGGGCGGCAAGGCATCGAATTTCTGACCCGACTGGCCGACAATTTGGGTGCCCCTGTCTTTCACGAGCCTTATTACACCCATGGGCGGTGTAACTTTCCCGCCGGCCACCCCCTTTCCGCTGGGTTACTCCCTTTTTGGTCGCCCGAGATCCGCGAGCGTTTGGAATCCTTCGATGTCCTTTTGGCTATCGGAATTAAGCTTTTTGAGGAGTATATCTACCATGGAGATATCAGTTGCATCCCCTCTTCGACTCGGCTAATCCACCTGGATGACGATCCCAGAGAGATCAATAAGAACTACCCGGCGGAAATCGGTTTAGCCGGCAACATCCCAAAAATGTTAGAGGCGATAACGAAGGAGTTAGAGGCCGATCCCGCGTTTCCAAAAGCGGAAGCTTTAGCGCGCCGAAGTCGGTGGGTTCAGGAGATCGAAAGGGCTCGCTCGCAATTGCGAAACCAAGCCCGAACTGAATTTCCCTTGCGGCCAATGACCCCCCTAGCCATGCTCGAAGCACTGGCGGCGGTGCTGCCCCCGAACGTGGCGGTGGTAGAGGAGGCTCCCACCACATCCGGCAGCTATTTTGAGAGAACAGGCACACTTCCCACCCCGGAAGGCTTCTTCGCTCAGCGAGGATGGGCTCTGGGGTGGGGACTGGGATGTGCCATTGGGATTCGCCTGGCTTGGCCGGATCGACCGGTACTCGCCCTGCTGGGAGACGGGTCCGCTCTCTATGGGATACAAGGATTGTGGACAGCCGCTCACTATCGAATCCCGGTAACCTTCGTTATTGCCAACAATTGTCAGTATGCGATTCTGAAAAACTGTGCCCGGGTTCTCCGTTTGCCCGAAGCATTGCAAGGTCGGTTCGAGGCTGTGGACCTTTCCCCGCCGAGTATCGACTATGTGGGTTTGGCAAAGAGTTTTGGGGTTCAGGCTGCCCGGGCAGATTCTCCCGAATCCCTGAGCGAATTGGCCCGGGAAAGTTTCCGATCGCAGTATCCGATGGTCATCGAGGTTCCGCTGGAATCGTCGGCCGGCCGAGCCCAGCTGGGCTGAGACTGGGTCAGCCGCAGCTTGCAGGAGGGACTCGGGCGATCTGAACTCTAAAGCGGGCAGCTGGAGCCACCTAGTCTGGAGCTTCACCGTGCGAACGCCAGAAAAGGGTCTGGTGGTAGTTCCGGGTGCCTCACCCCAAAGAGCCCAGGCCGGCCTATTCCAGAGGAGTTGGCCAGCGGTAGTGGTACTCAAACGCCGTATGCTTGGTGGGGTCAGGCCCGGTCGTCTTGTGATACTTTTTAAAAGGACGCTCCATGATCCCTTTTCGGGCGGCCAAAGCTTAGTTCGAAGATACAAACCAGACAACTGACGGCACCTACTCAACCCATTGAAACTAAACGCCAGATGTAAACACCAGATTTCAGCTGAAGTGCGGGAAGATTTTGTTAGGAAGACGATGAAGATTCCGGCTTGGCGAGGGCCGAAAACGTCGAGATTCAGACACGACTAGTCCCGCCGTAGTAGCCAACACGTCAAATCAGGAGCACCTTCGCGGGGTTTTTGTCGCCCCTATGGGGGTACCTTCGATTGGTCCGGCCAACAAAGGCGGGGAGCGAGCAGGGGCAGTCCTTCAACTACCTGGGGGCCCGAATGTTTCCGAATTTATTGAACTTTGACAATCAGGCTGAGTGCTAAATACTCTGCTGGCGGCCAGGTCGCGTTTGATTATTAACGACCTCACCCCAGAATACTGATATAAGCCCGCTTGCCGCCCGGTAAGGAGGGTTGCAATCCGATCCGGACAGTTATCGGCCCGGCTCCCCAGCCACTTGGAGCCCCGTGCCTAACTATAAGCCGATTAGAGGAACCTCTGAATAATCCGTTCCTATGCCCGAAAGAACCGGCAAGAGAACGATATTTAGCCACACAATGGGCTAAGTAATCAATAGGTTGGGCGGCAGCCTTTTGGGCCTCGAACTGTTCAGAGTTTCCCAGAATCGACCAGCGGATTGCGAGTCCCAACAAATTAGGCGAGTGCTTCCGGATTTGGAAAGTTCTTCCGGATTTGTAAAAGGCTGTTCCCCGGCTTTGGGGGGCAGTCCTGACAGTGCCGGGCCGCCAGCCAAGGTTCAGGTGCCGAACCCGGAGGGCCATCTGGGCGATCCTTCATCGGAGCTTAGGCGACCCCGGAGAGAAATTTAAGCCCTTAAGTTTGTGCACCGTTTTTGACCCTAACGTAAGTTTCGTGGACGTTGGCCTGAAAGGCTGTCGCCGAATCAGGCATCCCCACTTCAGGTTATAAATGAAAAGGGCCGGTGAAGCAAACAAGGCGACAATAAAGCGGCAAAGGCCAGAAGGCGAGTAAGGCACCCAAAGGCAATATCCTGAGAAGCCAATTACTACCTTTGTACAGCAAGAAATCTTGGAGGCCGAGCATTGCACCAATCATTCCACCGACCCAACTCAAGAACTTCCCGGTTTTTTGACTGTTGTTCTGGCAAGCAATCCAAGCATCCTCTGATTACTCGGCCGAGAGTCATTTTCTATCTCTGGATAATCCTTGTTGGAGCAGGTTTCTTGGGTTGGGGGAGTTGCCACGCGGTTGCCGACGAGCTTGCTCGGACCTATCGCCAGTTAATCGAAAAGTATCAACGCCAGTTGGAAGAACTTGCCGTCTGGTGTGAAGAACGGGGGCTGCATCAGCGAGCAGCAGAAACCCGGGCATGGTTTCATCCACCGGTTTCTGACAAGATCTATTTTCCGATCATTCCCAAAGAACGAGGGGCAGGAACCGCGTCCGGCTCGCTTTCTGAGGACGAGAACGAATGGCAGAGCCGGTTTTTCCGACTCCGTCGGGCACATGCAGGATCACTTTTTGATTTAGCCCGCCGGGCAGTCCGTACAGGGCGGGCTACGTGGGGGTTTGAGCTCCTCCTAGCTGCACTCCGAGAAAATCCCGATGACGAAGGGATCCGCCGAATCTTGGGCTTCCAGTTTTACCAGGGTGGATGGCGGACACCTTACGAGGTACGTCGGTTAAGGGCAGGAGAAATCTGGCATGAGAAGTACGGGTGGATCCCACGGCAACATCTGGCACGGTATGAAGCCGGGCTTCGACCGTATGAGGGCCGTTGGCTTGCGGCAACCGAGGTCCAACAGCTCCGACAGAATATCCAGAATGGATGGGTCGTGGAAACAGAGCGCTATCGTATTGTCACAAACCATAGCTTGGAGACCGGGGTAAGACTGGCAGAAGAACTTGCCAAACTGTACCAAGTGTGGGCTCAGCTCTTCGTCCGATTTTACATCACCGATGCTCAAGTGACGGCCATTTTCGACGCTCAGTCTCGTTACGCTCTACCTCCCCTTCCGAGGATGCTCGTGGTGTGCTTCCGGGACCGAGAAGATTTCCGCCAATCCCTAAGGAATGCCTTTCCAATGATCGACCGGGTCAATATCACCGGAGTTTATTACGGTCCCAAGCGAGCAGCTTACTTTTTCTGGTCGGAGCCTCCGGACTGGACCAATATTTATCATGAGGCCACACACCAGCTATTTGCTGAAACCCGCCGGATGGCCGCCACCGCGGGCAAAAACCAGAACTTTTGGGTGATGGAGGGGGCAGCTTTGTACATGGAAACACTTCGCGAGGAGAACGGTTATTTCGTCCTTGGTGGGTGGGAATCGCAGCGATTATGTGATGCCCGATTTAACCTGACCGCGAAGGGAATCCATATTCCCTTGGAACAACTTGTCAGCTTCGGAATGGAGCAGTTCCAAAGCTTCCCAAACTTAGGTGAGCTGTATTCACAGTGTGCGGCTGTGATGCATTTTCTGATGCACTACGAGATGGGTCGGTATCGCGATGCTGTGGTCCGGTATTTGGATCATGTGTATACTGGCCGCGACGACCTCCTAACACTCTCCCGTCTCACCGGGAAGACACTATCGGAGCTCGATAAGGAATACCAATCCTATATGAGATCGGGCCCGGAACTTGTTCCCATCGAAATACGTGCGTCTTTTTGAGGTACTCAACCTCGCACAAGTACTATCAGCTCCGAAGCTCCAAAACTTGGGGGGTAAGCCAGCTGACCTCCGGCCAACCTCGTTTTGAATACCACGCCAAGAAGAATCAGTTTCCGTATGTTTGGCCGAGAACCGCAAGGATCTCCGAGAGTAAACCACAAGCCAGAGAGGAACTTTTCAGGTTTTCAAGCTGCCCTCCCGGTTACCAGAATTCATCGGGAACGGACCATCTCATGGGCCAATACAGGCCAACACAATTGTTGCCGAAAAAGCCTTTCCGCTTGCAGGGGGTCAAGTTCGCTGGGGAAGTTGATTGGGGCAGATTTATTGATTCCGGAAAAGAAGGATACTTTCCGCTGGGGTCAGCGACTTTGGTAAACTTCAAGTGTTCAATCTTTGATTGGAGCGGCAACTACTTAAAGGCGGGGTCGCAGCCAAAATTCACGCCAAAAGGCCTGGTCTCGAGAGCGTGGCCTGCCCCGAGCCCGTTGCCTAAACAAATATCCATCGGAATATTTTTTCCCGAGGGATCTCAGGCTTCCTATCATGCCAAGGAAGCACGCCTTGCCTTCCGAATATATTCCTCCCGAACCGGGGCGGTTAGCTCATAAATTGTATCCCACATCTTTTCCATCGCCGCTGTCCAGGAACATTTCCGCCGACTCATCGCAACGGCCGCAGTCTTGTAAAGGCTTTGTTTTCCGTACCCCTTGCTGAAATTACCATCCAAGTACCAGATAAACGAGGGGATAAACTTCGGAAGCGGCTTCCCTGTGGCCATGATGACCGTCATTGCCCCCACATAGGCCCCTGTGTTCAGGAGGGTACCGATGGAGGTCTTTGTGTGATCGCCAATCAGAGAACCCACCTTTGGAGAACCGGTAGCTATGGGCCTTCTTCCGTCGAGAATAACGTCCACCGAAGAATAGTCGTTCTTTAAGTCGCTATTAGTGGTTAAAGCACCTAGGTTCACCCATTCGCCCACATAAGCATGACCGAGGAAACCGTCGTGATATTTATTCGAGTAACCTTGAATAATGGATTCCTCGATTTCCCCGCCCACGCGGCAGACCGGACCGATGGTGTTACCTTCCCGGCATTTGGCACCTAACAACACGGACTTTTTTCCGATATAGCACGGCCCTTCTATGCGGGTAAAAGGATGGATTTCCGCATCGGCATCTATGTACACCGGTCCACCTGTAACGTCGATTACTACCATCGGATGAACGCGGACCCCCAGGCCAATATAAAGATCGTCCCGGTTGCCCCGAATGGCAATGGGCTGTTCCACCTCTCCCTCTATCCCAAACCGACCAAGAGCAGCAAAGTCGGCCCGTAATTCATCTGGGTTGGCAAGCACAAGTTCCCAAATGAAGTTCCACGTCGGAATCTCATATTTGCTATGAGGAAGGTTATCGGCCAACGACCTTAGGAACACATCGACACTATCGAAACACAACCGCGATAAATCACCCCGTCGGATCCTCGCAAGCAAAATTTGGTTATCATCATCGAAGACCACCTCGCTTGGCCCCTCCGCGTCATATTCCCAACCTCGAGCCTTTACCCGCCCGTGAATCACCAAAATATCGTCGTTCGAATCTTTCAGCCCCGACAAGTCATTTACCGGCCACGGGGTTTGCGATCGACACACCTCTGCCATATATTCGGGTACAATCCAAGTGACCGTCTGTGGCTGAAAACGCATCTCCAA
>Ga0308310_1000153_pt1 | contig 25977 bp, 23 predicted proteins | sample HotsprSampleMS65_FD_203672 | JGI IMG/M metagenome (GOLD analysis project Ga0308310, IMG submission 203672) | Hot spring phototrophic mat microbial communities from Mushroom Spring, Yellowstone National Park, Wyoming, United States - 20090730_MS65 ...
ATAGCGAAGAGGACGCGCGGGCGTTCTACGACGAGCTGTGCTACATGCTGGCCAAACAGATGGCCGCCCCCAACAGCCCGCAGTGGTTCAACACGGGGTTGAACTGGGCCTACGGCATCACCGGGCCGGCACAGGGACACTACTACGTGGATCCAGCGACGGGCAAGGTCAAGCCGTCCGAGGATGCCTACACGCATCCGCAACCCCACGCATGTCTGCCATATCGCGCGCTTGTGTCAACGCCGGCCGGTCCCATCCAGATCGGCACAATCGTTGAGCGGCGCATGATCGGCCTGCAGGTGTATGACGCAGCCGGCGTAACACGGGTAGTAGCCGTCAAATACAACGGTGTTAAGCCAGTTTACAAGATTACACTTGCCAACGGCAATTTCATCGAAGCAACAGCCGATCACCTTGTGCTGGCGTGTGATACGCACAAGGGCCGACGCATCTGGCGCGAAGTGCGGCACTTAAAGCCAGGCATGCGGCTCATCCAGCGCACAGATACGTCAATTGAAACAGAATCTGAAGATCGGGCAGAGGACGAGGCAGCGCTCGCTGGTTGGTTACAAGCTGATGGTTTCGTCGGTCAATACGAAACCGGTACAAACACCAGTCTCACACTGGAAGCGATGACGATCAATGACAATGAACGCACATATGTCGATCATCTCATTACCCAGGTCTTCCCGAGCGCGCATTACCACGTCCGGCACGTAGATGCACGGGACTCATCACTGGATATTCGTCGCATACGTATCTATGGTGAACAAGCTCGTGACTTCGTCACTCGCTATGAACTGTTGAACCGCCATCTGGAGATGGAGGTGCCGCAGAGGGTGCTCAACGGCGGGCACAGTGTTGTGGTGGCTTACTTACGCTCACTCTTTCAAGCAGTTCGAATCCGTAAAGACCGCCAGACCAGCGACATTGTCTTTGGCACGATCTCGCCCAAGCTGGCCGTGGGCGTGTCGCACTTACTGAACAACCTAGGCATCTATAACCGCATTGTGCCGTGTAAAGACTCACGTGACAACCGTCAAACCTACTACCAGGTTGTCATTGCATGGAAGAGCGAGAAAGCCAAGTTTGCGGAGATGATAGGTTTTGTCTCCGCAGACAAGCAGGCCAAGTTGGCCGAAGCATTAAGGCTCGATGGCCGTTCAGTCGCATCCACACGAGAGGAGATCATCGAATCTATCGAATACGTGGGCGACGAGGATGTTTACGATATCGAGACAGAGAGCCACACCTTCCTTACCAACAACGTTGTTGTTCATAACTGCTTTATCCAGTCCATCGAAGACGACCTGGTGAACGAGGGCGGCATCATGGACCTCTGGGTGCGCGAGGCGCGCATCTTCAAGTACGGCAGCGGCACCGGCAGCAACTTCTCCAAGCTGCGGGCCGAGAACGAGCCGCTCAGCGGCGGCGGCAAGTCCTCCGGCATGATGAGCTTCCTCAAGATCGGCGACCGCGCCGCCGGCGCGATTAAGAGCGGCGGCACAACCCGCCGCGCCGCCAAGATGGTCATCGTGGACGTGGACCATCCCGACATCGAGGAATTCATCGAATGGAAGGTGATCGAAGAACAAAAAGTGGCCGCCCTGGTCACCGGCAGCAAGCTCAACAACAGGCATCTTAACGCCATCATGCGGGCCTGCCACGAATGGCCCGATCCGGCCACCCGCTTCGACCGCAAGCAAAACACCAAGCTGGCCAAGGCGATCGCCGAGGCGCGCCAAGCGATGATCTCGCCGAATTACATCGAGCGCGTCATCCAGTTTGCCAAACAAGGCTACACCAGCATTCACTTCCCCGAATATGATACCGACTGGAACAGCGAAGCCTATGCTACCGTCAGCGGTCAGAACAGCAACAACAGCGTGCGCGTCACCAACGCGTTCATGCAGGCGGTGGTCGAGGATAAAGAATGGGCGCTGTTCTGGCGCACCGAGCTGGAGAAAGCCAAAAAGGAAGGCCGCCCGCCCAAGCCCCACCGCACCGTGCGCGCGCGGCAGATCTGGGACAAGATCTGCGAGGCCGCCTGGCACTGCGCCGACCCCGGCCTGCAGTTCCACACCACGATCAACGAATGGCACACCTGTCCGGTGGACGGCGAAATCCGCGCCAGCAACCCGTGTGTGACAGGCGACACGCTGATCGCCACCGACCGGGGTCTGGAGCGCATCGGCGCGCTGATCGGCCAGCGGCGCAACATCAAGGGCATTGACGGCCAGCTCTACCGGGCCGAGGCAATCTTCCGCACGGGGACAGAGCCGGTGTATGCGCTGCGCACCCAGTGCGGATACCGCGTGAAGCTGACCGGCGACCATCTGGTGTTCACCGAGAATCGCGGTGACGTGCGCGCCTATGACCTGCGCAAAGGCGACGTGGTTCGCCTGGTCGGCGCGCCGTTCGGCCAAAAGACGACCGGCTCGGTCGAGATCGCCCAGTGGATTGGGCTGGCCGTGGGGAAGCGATGCGCGGCGTTGGAAGGCGCAGCAACCCCCCAGGCCGGATGGCACGTCCCGCAGGCAGCTGGACACAGCGAGGTCGCGCTGGCCAGCGCGCAGGGGCAGCACCACACTCGGCTTCCAGAGGCGTGTGTAGATGACGCAATCGCCACCGTCACAGCCTCGATCAGCGACCTGAGGGTGCTCGAGGACATAGGGGACGATGCCCTGGTCTTCACCGACGAGATCTTCCAGCTCGATCAACATGAGCAGGCAGCGCTGCTGAGGGGGCTATTCACCGCCGGCGGGACGTTCGCACACTATGCCGACGATACACACCCCTGCGTCACGCTGAGGGCAGCATCGCCGGAGTTGCTGGAGCAGGTGCAGTTGCTCCTGCTCAACTTCGGCATCAAGGCACAGATCATCGAACAGGCGGAGGCGGCAAACGGCAAGCTGGGCGCACGGCCCGTGCATTGTCTGCGCATCAGCCCAGGCGCTCATGCCCGGTTCGAGGAGGCGATCGGCTTCTTGGCGCAAAGCCCGAAGGCGGCCATGCTGGCCGAGCGCAACCGCGCCGCCGGCAACCAGGACGAGCCGCTGGTCGATCCGGTCGCGTCGCTGACATACGTCGGCGTGGAGCCTGTCTTCGATCTCAGCGAGCCGATCGCGCAGCACTTCGTCGCCAACGGCATCGGCGTGCACAATTGTTCCGAGTATATGTTCCTCGACGACACGGCGTGCAACCTGGCTTCGCTGAACCTAGCGTCGTTCTACGACGTGGAGAGCGGCCAGTTCGACATCGAAGCCTACCGACACGCCGCGCGGCTGTGGACGATCGTCTTAGAGATCAGCGTGCTGATGGCCCAATTTCCCAGCCGGCGGGTGGCCGAACTGAGCTATGCCTTTCGCACCCTGGGCTTGGGCTATGCCAACCTGGGCACGCTGCTGATGCTCCAGGGCATCCCCTACGATTCACCTGAGGGACGCGCGATCTGTGGGGCGCTGACGGCTATCTTGCACTGCACCGCATACGCGACCAGCGCCGAGATGGCCAAGGAACTCGGTCCCTTCCCCGGCTACGAGCGCAATAAGGAACACATGCTGCGCGTGATCCGCAACCACCGCCGCGCGGCATATAACGCGCCCGCCGCAGAATACGAGGGGCTATCCATGCCGCCGATGGGCATTGACCCACAATACTGTCCGCCGGCCCTGCTCAAAGCGGCCCGCGAAGATGCGGATCGCATGCTTGAGCTGGGCGAGCGCTACGGCTTTCGCAACGCGCAGGCGACGGTGATCGCGCCCACCGGCACGATCGGGCTGCTGATGGATTGCGACACCACCGGCATCGAACCAGACTTCGCTTTGGTCAAGTTCAAGAAGCTGGCCGGCGGCGGCTACTTCAAGATCGTCAACCAGAGCGTGCCGCCGGCGCTCCGCCGGCTGGGCTACAGCGAAGCCCAGATCAACGATATCGTTAAATACGCCGTCGGTCATGGCACGCTGGTCGGCTGCCCTTACATTAACCACGAGACCTTGAAGGCGCGCGGCTTTACCGACCAGGCGCTGGCCAAGGTAGAGAGCGCGCTGGCCTCTGCCTTTGAGGTGCAGTTCGCCTTCAATAAATGGACGCTGGGCGAGGACTTTTGCAAAGGCACGCTCGGCTTCACCGACGATCAGCTCAACGACCCGAAGTTCAACATGCTGGAGGCGCTGGGCTTCACCAAAGCCGAGATCAGCGCAGCGAACGATTACGTGTGCGGCACAATGACCGTAGAGGGCGCGCCGCACCTGAAGCCAGAACACCTACCCGTGTTCGACTGCGCCAATCGCTGCGGCAGGTACGGCAAGCGCTTTATCAAGCCCGAGGGACACATCATGATGATGGCCGCCGCCCAGCCCTTCCTCAGCGGGGCGATCAGCAAGACGATCAACCTACCCAACGACGCCACGATTACCGATGTGTCGAACGCATACATGCTATCGTGGAAGATGGGCCTAAAGGCCAATGCCCTCTATCGTGATGGCTCGAAGCTCAGCCAGCCGCTGAGCACGCTCAGCGAGGATGAAGAGGCGCTCGCGGCGCTTGTGGGTGAGATCAGCCAAGAATTGCCGGCGCCGCCACAACAGCAACAGGTGGTGGAGAAAGTCGTGGTGCGCTACTTGGCCAAGCAGCGCCGCCTGCCCAACCGCCGCAAAGGCTATACCCAAAAAGCCAAGATCGGCGGCCAAAGCATCTTCCTGCGCACCGGCGAGTATGAGGACGGCACGCTGGGCGAGATCTTCATTGACATGCACAAAGAGGGCGCAGCCTTCCGCAGCCTGCTCAATTGCTTCGCCATCGCCGTCTCGCTCGGCCTCCAATACGGTGTGCCGTTGGACGAGTTCGTCGATCAGTTCATCTTCACCAAGTTCGAGCCATCCGGCGTCGTCGTCGGCAACGACCATATCAAGATGGCGACCAGCGTGATCGACTACATCTTCCGCGAGCTGGCCATCACCTACCTGGGCCGGCAAGACCTGGCCCATAGCGGCGGCTCAAGTGAGGTGCCGGAGCCGGAATATCACAGCGAAGAGGTGATCAGCGAGCGGCGGATCCCGCCCACCCAACTTCGGCTGCCCAGTCGCGCCTTCTCCGAGGAAGCGCATGCCGACGAGCATGCGACGAATGGGGCGCAGGCAAGCCCTGCACACCGACCCGCGAACGGACGATCAACTGGGCAGTCCGGGGGCGCGGTCACGATGCTGACAAGCGCGCAAGAGCGCGCCGAACTGGCCAGGCGTGCCCGCATGCGCGGCTACGAGGGCGACCCGTGCCCGGAGTGCGGCGCTTGGACGCTGGTGCGCAATGGCACCTGCTTGAAGTGCGAGACCTGCGGAGCAACGACGGGCTGCTCATAGGCCGGCGCCGCGCACAAAACGCTCCATCAAGACGCCCTGCCCCAGCTCGTGGCAGGGCGTCTGCTTTCGCGCCCCTACCACCGCCGGCTGTCCTGGACGCCTCTGGAGTAGCCGGCGATGTAAGCCAGGAGTGCGATGATGACAACCACCAGAGCGATGGTCTCCGGATTCATCCTTCACCTCCTTTTACTTTCGGAATCAGCGCGCAGGTTGCGCGCTCATTCCGACCCCCTAAAAAACCAACCACTCCTCGAGGCTGTGGCGTGCTGCCACCTGTTTGGGTGTAGTCTGCGAGGAAGAACAACGTGGTTCACCCCTAGCGTAAATGCGAAATTCTAAGAAAAGTTAAAGCTGGTATTAAGAAACGGATGTCAAGCGGCTGTCAAGTCAGCGGACAAGTTCGGTCAGATGTGAGCGCGCACAGATCACTACCATAGGCACGAGTAGTGATGAGTGTCGCGCTGACCATGCAAGATAACCTGGACTTTCGGCGGGCGCGCTCCAAGTGCCTGTTGCGGCGCGCCTGGGGCGTGCTCTCTGGCCATAGGACTGATCTGCTGCCCTGGGAGGAGGTGCGCGACAAACTGAAGTTGCGCGGGCTGATCCGGCGCGGCATCCAGACCGTGCCGATTGAGAAGATCAAGGGCAGCGTCGGGCGCTATAAGGACTTCGATGACGCATTTCTACCCACCAACGACGGCGTGAGCAATCGCTGGCGCAAGATCAATCGCGCCTTCTACGAGGACATTCACCTGCCGCCCATCTCGCTGTACAAAGTCGGAGACGCTTACTTCGTCCTCGACGGCAACCATCGCGTCTCGGTGGCGCGCGAGCACGGGATCAAGTTCATTGACGCAGAGGTTCAAGAGGCGACCACGCCCGTGCCGGTGACGGCCGATGACATTGACGCCGAGTCGCTGACGCTGCTGGGCGAATACGCCGACTTCCTGGAGCGCACGCGCCTTCACCTGCTGCGGCCAGGCCAGAACATCCGCTTCTCGATCGGCGGTGGCTACGCGCGCCTGCTCGAGCACATCGCGGTGCATCGCTACTTTATGGGGCTGGAGCGCCGGCGCGAGGTGAGCGAGGACGAGGCGGTCGCCGATTGGTACGACAACCTCTACATGCCCATCGTGGAGGCAATTCGCAAGACGGGCGCGCTCTCCGACTTCCCCGGCCGCACCGAGGCCGACCTGTATCTGTGGATCATGGATCACCGGCATTTCCTAAAGGAACAATACGGCCGAGACGTTTCGCCGGAACAGGCCACGGCCGACTACACCAGGCAATACGCCCAGAAATCGCGGCTGCACAGCGCACAACAGGCCTTCCGCCACATGGCCGATAGGCTGCGCACCTTCCTCACCTACAAGCCAAGGTCAATGCTCGCCCACGCTGCTGCTCACTGAGCAGGCGCTAGCGCAGATGGCACTGGCTGTTCAACATGCGCAGGTGCCAACGCCGGCCGTCGTAATGCACCTCAGTCACCGAAGCGTTGGCGAAGCTGAACGGCTGCCGGCGGGCGACCGGCAGTCCCAGCATGGTCGCCAAGAGGGCACCGAGCGTGCCACCATGGGAGACGGCGAGGACGGTCTGGCCTTCATGCTGGGCGATCACATCGCGCAGCCAAGCCGACACCCGCGCATGCACCTGATCCGCGCGCTCGCCGTTCGGGATTTGAAGCTCGACGTCCGCTGTTTCGCAAGTTGTTGAGGGAAGCGCGAGGATCTCCTCGCGGGTCAAGCCCGACCAGTCCCCCATGTGATACTCGCGCAGCCGTTCGTCGGCGATCACCTGGCAGCCACACGCCTCGGCGATCACGCGCGCGGTGTGGGCCGCCCGCACCAACGGACTGGTGTAGATGATCTGGACGCCCTGGTCGCGGAAGTGCTGCGCCAGCTTCTCGGCCTGCGCGCGGCCCGTCTCGTCCAGCGGCACATCCAACCAGCCCTGGACGCGGCCCTGGGCGTTAAACGCGGTCTGGCCATGGCGCACAAGGGATAGCCTGAGCATCGTTGCGGTCAGGGCTGTGAGTCGGCGGAGGCCGGCGAGAACACCTCTCGCAGCAGCGTCGCGGCGGCCTCGTCGGGGTGCAACTGACGGCTGGCGCACGCCTCGGCCAGGGCGCGGAGGCGGGCATCCGATATGTGCTGCGCCACCTGCTGCCATACCAGGTCGCGCAGCCGCCGAAGCACTTCCTGCTCCATGCGCTGCGCGGCGCGCGCGCGACCGTCACCTAGGAAGTGGCGGTGGCGCTCGACCGCGTCCAACAGGTCAGCAACGCCCACGTCCTCCGTGGCAACGGTCTTCAGCACCGGCACCTGCCAGCGCTCGGCCGTCGTTGTCGCCGTAGCGACAGATGTCGGCGCTGCCGGCCCATGGTGACCGGCGGCAAGCGGCGCGCTGATCTCCAGGGCAGCCTGCAGCGCGCTGAGCGTTCGCTCTGCCCCCTCGCGGTCTGCCTTGTTGACCACCAAGATATCGGCGATTTCAAGGATGCCGGCTTTGATGGCTTGGACATCGTCCCCCATGCCTGGCGCCTCGACCACGACGACGGTATCGGCAAGGCGGGCGATCTCCACCTCAGATTGCCCTGCCCCGACCGTCTCGACGAAGATCAGCTCATAGCCGGCGGCGTCAATCGCGCTCACGACATCGGCCGTGGCGCGGGCGATGCCGCCGGGCGCGCCGCGGTTGGCCATGCTGCGGATGAACACCCCTGGATCCTCAAAGAGGTCGCGCATGCGGATGCGATCGCCCAGGAGCGCGCCGCCGCTGAACGGGCTGCTGGGGTCCACCGAGATGATGGCCACCGTCCGACCGCGCCTGCGCGCAAGCCTGGTCAGCGCGGCGATCAGGGTGCTCTTGCCGCTGCCCGGCGCGCCGGTGACGCCAACGACGTGGGCATGCCCCGTTAGGGCATACTGGGCGCGCAGCGTGCGCAGCGCCGCCGGCTCGCCGTTCTCGATGCCAGTGATCAGGCGGGCTAAGTCACGCTTGGCCGCCATCGGTGAAGACTCAAGCGACGTTGAGGATGACATGCGCTATCAGTGACGAGGCGGCGTGTGGTCGCGGATGAACTGCACGATCTCGCTCAGCGGGGTGCCGGGGCCGAACACGGCGGCGATCCCGGCAGCTTTTAGGCCGGGGATGTCTTCTTCGGGGATGATGCCGCCGGCGAAGACGGGCACATCGCCAAGGCCGTATTCGCGCAACAAGGCCACCACGCGCGGCAGGAGCGTGTTGTGCGCGCCGCTGAGGATGCTCAGACCAACCGCATCCACGTCCTCCTGCACTGCCGCCGCAGCGATCATCTCCGGCGTTTGGCGCAGGCCGGTGTAGATCACCTCCATGCCAGCGTCGCGCAAGGCACGGGCGATCACCTTCGCGCCGCGGTCATGCCCATCCAGGCCGGGCTTGGCGATCAGGATGCGCAGCGGGCGAGTGGCCTCCGGTGCTTGCGCCATGCTGAGATTTTAGCGCCGATGCGAAGCACATGGGTGCATGCACAGCTAAGGGCGGAGCCTGGGTGAGCAACGGCAGTGCCGTCGCCCGCTCACCCAATCAGAATGGTGGTCTCCGGATAGGTGATTAAGGTCTTATGGCGAGGCGTTGCCAGCGCCGCCACAACCGTGAGCGCGCCCAGCCGTCCCCAGAACATCATCAGCATGATCACAAACTGGCCGGCTAGGCTGAGCTTGCTTGTCGTCCCCAGCGAAAGCCCACAGGTGGCGAAAGCCGAGACGACCTCGAAGATGACTTCCAAAAAGCTGGCGGTGGGCGTGGTGAGGATAACGAGGTAAGCCGCGGTGATCACGACGACGAGCGAGACGGTCAGCACGGCGGCAGCGCGCCGCGTGCTCTCCTGGCCAATGGTGCGGCCCAGCAAGCGCGCGCTGGGGAATCCTCGCACGTAGCTCCACATGGAGATCAACATAGCGACGAAGGTGCCGGTGGTGATGCCGCCGCCCATCGAGGCCGGCGCGGAGCCGATGAACATCAGGCTAATCAGCGCCAGATGCGCGCCGGGAGAGAGCGTATCGAGCTCAGAAATGGCGGAGAAAACAGCCGTGCGCGCCGAGATGACCTGGAAGAGCGACACGGCAGATCAAGCAGCGACCGCTCGCTCAGCACGCCTTGCGCCAACGTCTCGGCGACCAGGATCGCCAACGCGCCGCTCAGGTTTAGCCACCCCACGATCAACAGCGTCAGGCGAGTATGCGGCGAAAGCGACCGCGAGCGAGGCCAAGAGAGCAAATCGGCGATCACGGGAATGCCCAACCCGCCGAGCACGATCAAAACCGCGAAGATGAGCAAGGTCACGCCATCTTTGGGCAAGCCATCCGGGAAGCGCGGATGGCTGTTGAACAGGTCAAAGCCGGCGTTGCAGAACGCCGAGACCGCGTGAAAGAGCGCATAGCGGATCACCTCGCCCTCGCTCAAGGGCAGCACAGCTCGCCAGTGCAGCCATAACAACAGCGCGCCAATCAGCTCGAGAACGACGACGACTTGCAAGATGCGGCGCGTCAGCGTGATGATCTCCGTCAAACTCACCAGACCCAGCGAGTCGCGCAGCGCCAAGCGCTCCTCCAGCAGCATCTCTCGCCCGATCAGCCGATAGACCAGCAGGGCCAACACCATGAAGCCCACACCGCCGATCTGGATGAGCAACATCAGCACAAGCTGGCCAAGTGGGGTGAGGTCGCGGCCCGGCGCGATGACGGTGAGGCCGGTCACGGAAAGGGCAGAGACCGCCGTAAACAGAGCTTCGTTGAACTGCAGCGGCCGCGCCGCAACGCCGGGCAAGCTGAGGGCCAGCGACCCGATAAAGGTCAGCAATGCCAAGCCCAGTACCAGACGTAGGGGAGGTGGAGGGTGAAAAGCTTTGCGCCGGGAGCGGACCATCTAGTCCTCTGCGCAGCGCTCAACGTCGGCCAGTTTGCCGAGCACAACGAGCACATCTTCAGTCTGGGGGACAAAGTCTTGCGAGGGGGAGACGATCAGGTGATCGCCACGCTTCACGGCCAGCACATTCAGGTTGCGCTTGGCGAAGTCGGACCGATTCAGCGGCTGATTGGCGATCCGGCTGGGGGTTTTGATCTCGCTGATCGTATAGCCTGGGCCTAAATCAATCTGTCCGAGCATGCCAGGGATGGTGAGTTCAAGCGCCAAACGGTAGCCGGCCTCGTATTCCGGCAGCACAACGCGATTTGCGCCGACCTTCAACAGGATGTCGCGCTGGCGCAGATTCAGCGCCTTGCAGATGATGTTATTTACCCCTAACTCACGCAAGGCCACCGTCGTCAACAGGTTTGCCTCGAAGTTCGAACCGATGGCGACGATGACCGTGCTGAAGGCAGCGATATCCACCTCACGCAGGGCGGCCTCGTTGGTGGCGTCTAGCACCACCGTCTGCGTCAACTCATCAGCCAGCTCTTGAACTGGCTCCGGCGAACGGTCAATGCCGAGCACCGATGCGCCCCGGCTGACCAGCGTGCGGGCCAAACTGGAGCCAAACCGGCCCAGGCCGATGACAGCGAATTCGTCTCTATTGCCGCCTGAAGATACTTTAGGCAGACGCATGCTGAGCGCGCGAGCGAAAGCGCACCGGCAACGGCGGCGGCTCACGGTTTGGGTCGAGGTAGTCCAGCTTAGAGGCCATTTTGGCCGGCGCAAAGCCGAAGACGCGGTGCACGCCGCCGATCTCCGTGGTGCGATTGTAAGCCAGCGCGTCCATCTCTAACTCGGTCAGCGCGTTCCGGCAGCGCTTGAGGAAGGCGACGACCTGCTTGGTCAACGCGCTTGGGACGCGCACGATGCGCCGGCGGCGCTTCATCGCCTGGGTCGTGATCTGGGCGATGTCGCTCAGGCTCAACGCCTGCGGACCGCCGATCGGCACCACCTGGCGAAAGGTCGAGCGGGTGCTCAAGCAGCGCTCAACACAGGCGGCGACGTCGCCCACCCAGATCGGCTGGAGCTTAGTGGCGCCGCTGTGCGGCAGCGGCATCACAAACGGGAAGTCGGTTGCAATGCCGGCCAGCCAAGATGTCAACCAGTCGCCCTCTCCATAGACGACCGCCGATTTCAACACGGTGAAGTTCAGGCCGCTGGCGCGCACGATCTCCTCGGCCTTGCCCAGGCTGCGCTGCAGCGGATAGGGAGAGCGCGATTCCGCGCCCAGGCAGCCCACCACGATCAGGCGCTTGATGTTGGCGCGCTTCATGGCCGAGATCACGTTCCGCGTGCCGGCGATGTTGACCTCGTCGAAGGTGTCCTCTTTGGTCTCGCGGCGAATATAGGCCAGATGCACCACAGTGTCACATGCGCCGCCGTCGGTGATCGCTTCGTAGATTGAGTCTTCGTTGCGCACGTCCCCGCCGGTGATCACCACCCGGCGCGGGCACAAATGTTCGCGCCCCCAGTGAAACAGACACTTCACCTGATGGCCTGAGGAGACAAGCCTTTCCACGACAGCGCGGCCAATGCAACCCGTTGCTCCCGTGACGAGTATCATGTTGTGCGGTTGAACGTCAGGGTCAAGATGGCGATCAGGAAGAGCGCTTGCACAGCAACGCTGCCGGCCCACAGCATGTAGGCAGCCAGCGGCGTGGATGTCTGCGCGTCCTGATCGTTACTATCTGCCAATTTGTCTCTATTATATATTACAAAACCAACTGCCGTGCTGATAATCAGCATGAGGAGGCTGAAGAAGATGGGCACGAACAACTGTTGCTTGCTTCCCAGGCGGTCGGGGAATCCATCGGCGTCGAAGTGCAACGCGATTTGGGTCGGCAGTTCTGGATAGCGCGCCAAGCCCACCGCGAAGATGGTCAGGTTTAGCGCCCATCCGAGCGCCAGCAAGACCAGCGCCAGCCTATCGCGCCAGACCGGCCAGCGGGCGAAGGCGGGCAGCGTCCGGCTCGGCGCGACCACGCGGGTAGGCCCCATCCCCAAGCGCACGTGCAGCGCCTCTACGAAGCCCTCTAAGTCATTCGGCGAGAGCAAGTAGCTACGTTGGGGCGTGACGATCAGCAACTGGCGCTCTGGCGGCTCGGTGGCGTAGGAGCGCACGCGGCCCAACGCAGGATGGCGACCCTCGCCAAACCAACAACCCGGCAGCGGAGGGCGCCACAGCCGGAGTTGGGCAGCAATTTGGCTGCCCTCAGTGACTTCATGAATGTTGCCGGTCGGCACGACCTCGACCATCGTCCCCCAGCGAATAACCAGGGCGTTTCTATCCAGCGAATAGCTCACATCGCGCAATTGATACGCCTGATAGCCCAGCCACGCTGCGATCGCCAACAGGGTGAGCGCACCTATGGCGAACAAAAAGGTCAGCAGCGAGAGCGGAAAGAGGAAGAGCGCGATCGCCAACGCCGAGGCTAAAACCAGCGTCAGCGCGGCAGCCACGACGCTGCTCGTGTAGGCCAGCCGGGCATCCGCCGGGAAGACGTTCATCGCGCAAACGGGCGCAAGTATACAAAAACCACTCCCTCTTCCCTTTCGCAGGTGCATTTGCGCTGATCGCTCATCGCGTCAGCATGTCATGCTGAGCGGCAGCGAAGCATCTAAACGCCTGCCTAACCAGCCCCCACGGATTCATCTATGTCGCTGTGCCGCCAAGCAGCAGCCTTGGGGAGCAATTCGATCAGGCGCAAGTCTAGCTTCTTCGCGGAATGACGGGGTGAGGCAAGGTAGTGGTGATCCTGGCGCAGGATACGCCAAGCATCATCCGTCTGCTCGATTCTGGCGCATTCACGGCTAGGGGCAGAAGCCTGGGTGGGCGACGGCAGTGCCGTCGCCCACCCTCTACACTCACCTGCACTGGAAGCATAAGCCTGGTTTGAGGGTTTGCCCCCATTGGTGAATTGCACCCCTCGATTCTTGGCTTACTGAGCAGTGATTAAGATGCGCTAGTCACTCAGCAGCTCGTCCACAAAGGCTTGAGGGTTGAACTCTTCCAGGTCGTCAACCTTCTCGCCGGTGCCGAGATAGCGAATGGGGATGCCCAGTTCGCCGGCGATGGCGAAGGCCACACCGCCCTTCGGTGTGCCGTCTAGCTTGGTCAAGATAACGCCAGTGACACCCACCGCCCGAGCAAACCCCTTGGCCTGGTTGATGGCGTTCTGGCCGTTGGTCGCGTCAATGACCAGCAGCGTCTGGTGGGGTGCTTCGTGAACGGCGCGGGACAGCACGTTGCGCACCTTCTCCAGCTCCTTCATCAGGTTGTGCTTGGTGTGCAAGCGGCCGGCAGTATCTACGATTAAGAGGTCGCATTTGCGGGCGAAGGCCGCCTGTACAGCGTCAAAGGCCACCGCGCCCGGATCGCTGTTGGGCGCGCCGGCGATTACAGGAATCCCGACCCGCTCGCCCCAAATCTGGAGCTGATCAATGGCAGCAGCGCGAAACGTGTCACAGGCGGCCAGCAGCACCCTGCGCCCCTGCGCCTGATAGCGCTTGCCGAGCTTGGCGATGCTGGTGGTTTTGCCGCTGCCGTTGACGCCTACGACCAGGATCACTTCCAACAAGCGGGGTTTCGCGTGGTCGTCAGCGCCATTTGGCGATAGCAGCCGGCGCAGCTCCTCTTTCAGCGCGCTGCGCAGCGCGTCGGCGCGCACGATGCCCTCTGACTTTGCGCGTCGCTTCAGCGCCTCAAGCAGCTTGGCTGTGGTCGCAGCGCCAACGTCGGCCTGCAGAAGCAGGGCCTCTAGCTCCTCCCATGTGTCGTCGGTGATATCCGTCTGGCCGAGGAGGGCCTGAACCCTGCCGAAGATGCTGTTGCGGGTGCGCGCCAGGGTCTCGCGGAGCGATGCCATCAGCGCTAGCATAGCACGCCCGATGGGGTTGTCCTTCGGGCTAACCCCAAGGTGGGTGACGGCGTGCCGTCGCCCATCTGAGGTTCTGCCCAATGCGCCCATTCGGAGGCGCACACGGGCTAGAATGCCGAGCGGAATTAGCATGCACAAGTTCGCCGAGCGCCTCGTTTTGTTCGCGCTATTGCTGGTTGCAGAACAGACAGCAGCCTGGGCACAACCCACTGCGCCCATCGCGCGCATCATCACCCCTGTGCGCGATCAGACGTTGCGCGGCAGCGTGACCATCCAGGGCAGCGCAAACGCGCCGGCCTTCGCGCGCTACGAACTGGCCTACGCCAGCGAGCCCGAGCTGACAAACTGGGTCGTGATCGGGGGCGGCATTCAACCCGTGGAGTCCGGCTTCCTAGGTGTATGGAACACCCGTGCGTTGCCAGACGGTCAGTATGCGCTCCGCCTCCAAGTCTTCGGCCTAGACGGCAGCATGAGCGAAGCGCTGGCGCGCAACCTCAAGTTGGCTAACGCGCAGGAGGCAGGCGCATCCGCGCCTGCTTCGCCTGCCGCCCAGCCGCCGGCCAGCAGCGTGGTGGCCGAGATACAGACCGCGCGCGACGTGCTCAGCACGCTCATCTCTACTATTGAGCGCGTTCCCGAAGCCTTTCTGCGCGGCGCGCGCCTGGCCGTGCTGGCCCTGCTCGCCTTTGGCGGCTACCTGTTGGTCAAGCGCGTTGCGCTATTCATCTTGGGCCGCTACACCCAACGGCCGATTGATTACGGCCGGTAATCCACGCTGCTTCGCTCGTCATGGAAGAACGCCGTCGCATCATCGTCGGCCTGGGGAATCCGGGCAGGGAGTATGCCAAGCACCGGCACAATGTCGGCTTCATGATCGTGGACAGGCTGGCCGATCAGCACCACCTGAAGTTCAACCGAATGATGAACAAGGCCATCATCGCGCTGGGCGAGATCGCGGGCAACAAGGTGCTGCTGGCCAAACCACAGACGTTTATGAACCTCAGTGGAGAGTCCGTCGGCCCACTCGTCAAGTTCTACAAGGCCGCGCTCAGCGATCTGTTGGTGATCTACGACGAGCTGGACCTGCCGCTGGGTCAGTTGCGCATGCGGCCCAAGGGCAGTGCCGGCGGGCACAATGGGATGAAGTCCATCATCGCCCGGCTGGGCAGCGACGCCTTTCCCCGCCTGCGGATCGGGATCGGGCGGCCACCTGGCCGGCGCGACCCTAAAGACTACGTGCTCGAGGACTTCACCGCCGATGAGCTGGCTGTATTAGAGCCGGCATTTGAGCGCGCCATTGCGGGCATCCAGCGCTGGCTGACTGATGGCATTGACAACGCGATGAACTTTGTCAACCAATCCGCCGGCGGAAGTGAGATGTGACGGAAGGGATGCATTACTCTGATCTCGCCGCGGAGGCGCGGAGAACGCAGACAGGTTGCCCCTGTCGGCGAACGCACTGTGAGGGTTGGGGGCGTTCACCTCGTACGGGCAACCGCTTGCGGGCTGTCACCAGTGAGGGGTGATCTTCTGTAGAGGGCCGGCGACGGCAATGCCGTCCCTCACCCAAAGGTCTGACCATAAACGCACCCGATAGCTTGCGTCCTTGTGAAATTGCGAGATAATCCGAAGGCGTCCACGATGACCCCTTCTCCTAAATACACAGATATCCCAGCAAATCGGAGGAAGACAGAGATGAACAGAAGCAACAACCGTTTCAAGGCGTTGGCAGCGTTCACGCTGCTTGGTGTCATCGCGAGCGCATGCGCTGCGCCCCAGAGTCAACCAGCTCCTAGCGAGCCAACTGCCGCCCCACAGCAGCCGGCTCCCAGCGAGCCAACTGCCGCCCCGCCTGCTGCGGAGCCATTCATCTTCGGCATGGTCATCGTTGGGCCAGTGAACGACAAGGGCTGGAATGAGGCCCACTTCAAGGGCGCTCAGTATGTTGTGGAGAAGCTACCCAACGTCAAATTCGAGTATGTGGACAAGGTCAATCCTGCTGACCGGCCCAACGTCAAGGGGTCACAGGTAGCCGACGAGATGATCGCCAAGGGCGCAAAGTTAATCATCTTCAACTCAGACGACTTCAAAGACGACGCGCTGGAGACGGCGAAGAAACATCCGAATATCGTGGTCATTCACGCATCAGGCGATTACGCTTGGAAGGAAGGGAAGAACTACAAGGGCCAGCCCAATCTGGGCAACTTGATGTCCAAGATGGAGCCGGGCTGGATGATCGCCGGCTGCGCCTCCGCCCTGGGCAGTGAGAATGGCAAGATCGGCACCGTCGGTCCGCTGATCAACGAGGAGACCCGCCGCTATGCCAGCGCGGCATATCTGGGCGCGCGCTACTGCTGGGAGAACTACAAGAAGCGCGATCCCAAAGAGCTGCAGTTCAAGATCACATGGATCGGCTTCTGGTTCAACATCCCCGGCGTCACGCTTGACCCAACCAAGGTGGCTGACGATTTCTACAACAGCGACTTCGATGTGGTGATGAGCGCGATCGACACGCCTGAGGCTGCCATTCAAGGCAAGAAGGCTGCGGAAGCCGGCAAAGCCGTCAAATATCACCACTACAGCTACAAGGGTGGCTGCGAACCAGCGCCTGATATCTGCCTCGGCGTGCATTACTACAACTGGGGGCCGGGCTACCTGAACATCATCAAGCAGGTCATGGCAGGGACCTACACCGGCACATGGACTTGGGCGGAGCCCGACTGGAGCGACCTCAACAACCCCGACACCTCGGCATTCGGCTACATCAAAGGCAAGGCGCTGGGCGCCGAGAACGAGAAGTTCCTCGACCAGTTCATTAAGGGACTGGGGGATGGCTCGATCATTCTCTGGAAGGGTCCGCTGAATTTCCAGGACGGCACCGTCTTTCTGAAGGAAGGCGAGGTCGCCACGGACCAGCAAATCTGGTACTTGCCGCAATTGCTGGAGGGCATGGAAGGCCCAAGCAAGTAAATCAACCAGCGCCGTGGCGTGGGCTTGTTCGCCTGCGCCACGGCGGGCTTTGGGCTTCGCGTGAAGGTCGAACTGCAACACATCCACAAGCGTTTTGGCCCAGTCCACGCCAACGACGACGTCTCACTCACCGTCGAGGCGGGCACAATCCACGGCCTGCTGGGCGAGAACGGCGCCGGCAAGAGCACGCTGGTCAAGATCCTGAGCGGATTCATCACGCGCGATAGCGGCGTCATCCTCCTAGATGGCCGACCGGCGCACATTCGATCCCCTGCCGACGCGCTGCGCTATGGGATCGGCATGCTCCATCAAGACCCGCTGGACTTCCCGCCGCTCACCGTGGTGGAGAACTTCATGGCCGGCTCGCCATCCACGCCGCCGATCCTGAACCCCAGGGCTGCCGAGCGCGAGTTTCGCCGATGGTGCGCGCGGTTTAACTTCGACATTGACCCACATGCCCAGGTGGGCGACCTCACCGTGGGCGAGCGCCAGCAGTTGGAGATCGTCCGTTTATTGGCCAACGGCGTGGGCACGCTTATCCTCGACGAACCTACCACCGGCATCTCGGCCTCTCAAAAGACGCTGCTCTTTCAGACCTTGCGGAGGTTGGCCGATGAAGGAAAGTCCATCATCTTCGTCTCTCATAAGCTGGAGGACGTCGAGGCGTTGTGCGACCGCGTCACGGTGATGCGGCGCGGCCAGGTGGCGGGCGAGCTGGACCTGCGCCCGTTGCACGCAGGCGCGCAGCAAGCATCCTCCCATCACCCGGAGATCGCGGCGCGCATTGTTGAACTCATGTTCGGCAGAGCGCTCGCCATGCCGACCAAGCCGCCGACCCGGCGAGACGAGGTGGTCTTGAGCATCGAGGGGTTGGTGCTGCGCAGCGACCGGCTGGAAATACGGGTAGATCAGCTTTCGCTCCATCGCGGCGAAGTGGTCGGCATCGCCGGCCTAGAGGGCAGCGGCCAGCAACTGTTTCTCACAGCGTGCGCCGGCCTAGAGCCGCCCGCCGCAGGCAGCATCCACATCGCCGGTCACAACCTCACCCACCGGCCCTACGCGGACTTCCTGCGCGCCGGCGTGTGCTACGTGCCGGCTGATCGCCTGCGCGAGGGGCTGATCGCCGGCCTGACCATCCAGGAGCACGTCGCCCTGCGGGCGTCTGGCCGACACTTCTTCATTGACCGCGCCGAGGTGCGCGCCGAGGCAGAGCGCGCGATCGCCGCGTTCAACATCCGTGGCCGGCCCGATACATACGTCGAGCGCCTCTCCGGCGGCAATCAGCAGCGCACCCAGCTCGCGCTGCTCCCTGCGCCGCTCAGCGTGTTAGTGATGGAACACCCCACCCGCGGGCTGGACATCGAATCTACGCTGTGGGTTTGGCAGCAGTTGATCGCCCGCTGCCAACAGGGCACGGCCATCCTCTTCGCCTCATCCGATCTAGACGAGATTGTGCAATACAGCGACCGCGTCATTGTGTTCAGCGGCGGTCGCGTGTCGCCCGCCATCCCCGTGGCCGAGCTTGACGTTGAGCTGCTGGGCCAGATGATCGGCGGACGGTTTTGAAAGCCGCTCATGAACAGCACGATTCCCTCCCAAACAACGCTCCCTTGGCTTTGGCGATTGCCAGCCCTGGTTTATCGCAGCGGCGCGCTGATCATCTCGTTGCTGCTGATTGGCCTGATCGTCCTGCTCTCGGGCGCCTCGCCCATTGAGGTGATCGGTCGCATGCTGGTCGGCGCGGTCAGCACGCCGGATCAGATTGGCCGGGTGGTGGCGACCCTCTCTACGCTGCTGCTTTGCGCTGCCGGGCTGGTCTATACCTTCAACGCCGGCCTATACAACTTGGGCGTGGAAGGACAGGTCACGTTTGGCGCGATCGCAACCACCTTCGTCCTGCGCCTGTTGTATCCGGAGGAAGCGACGGCCAGCCTGCTGCCGCCGCCTTTGACCATCGCGTTGGGCATCCTGGCCGGCGCGCTCGGCGGGGTGCTATGGGGGCTGCTGGCCGGCGCCTTGCATGTCTATGGGCGCATCAGCGAGATCTTCGCCGGCCTGGGCCTGAACTTCGCCGCCACCGGCGTGGCCATCTACCTGATCTTTGGCCCGTGGAAGCGGCCGGGAGTTGCCTCACTCAGCGGCACGCAACCGTTCGATGAATCGCTATGGCTGGGCACCTTTGGCCAGACGGAGGCCACGCCGGTCGGGCTGGGGCTGGGGCTGCTCGCCTTGCTGATCACGATCGTAGTCATGCGCAACACATACTTCGGCTTGCGCCTGCGGGCGGTGGGCAAGAATCAATACGCAGCGCATGTGCTAGGTGTCCCTGCCCGCCAGCAGTTGTTGAGTGCCTTCTTCATCTGTGGCTTGTTCGCCGGCCTGGCCGGCGCGATCCAGGTCGTCGGCGTCTTCCACCGCCTGATCCCCAACATCTCCAGCAACCTCGGTTTCCTGGGCCTGTTGGTGGTGATGTTGGTGAACTTCGATCCGCTCTGGGTTTTGCCGGTGGCCCTCTTCTTCAGCGCGCTGAACATCGGCAGCTTGCAACTGCCGCTCTCGTTGGGGTTAGAGTCGTCGCTGGCCGGCGTGATTCAGGGATTATTGGTGCTCTTCGCGCTGCTCGGTCGCGGCCTGGCCCAGCGCTACGCAGCGAGCTGATATGGATTCCGCACAACTGCTGATCATCCTGGCCACAGCGATCACGACGGCCACGCCGCTGGTCTTCGCCTGCCTGGGCGAGACGCTGACCGAGCGCGCCGGCGTGATCAATCTCTCCGCCGAAGGCACGGTGATGCTGGGGGCGATGGTGGGGTTCGTCGTCGCCAAGACCACCGAGAGCGTCTGGCTGGGCTTCCTGGGCGCGGCAGCGGTGGGAATGTTGGTGGCGTTGATCGTCGCGTATGGGGCGATCACGCTGCGCCAATCGCAAATTGCGATTGGGTTTGTGTTGGCCCTGCTGTGCAGCGATCTCTCGTCGTATCTGGGCAATCCCTACGTGCGCATCCCAGGGCCGACCGTGCCGCCGGCCTTCCCCATCCCGATCCTGGAGGCCATCCCGGTACTTGGCCCGCTGTTCTTCCGCCAGGGGGACGTGTTGGTCTATGCCAGCTACGTCCTGATCATCGGGATGTGGTTCTACTTCTATCGCACACGGGCGGGGTTGACGCTCCGCGCGATCGGCGAACAGCCGGCTGCGGCCTTCGTCCGCGGCCACAACGTGGTTGCCCTGCGCTATCTTTACACGCTGATCGGCGGGGCGATGATAGGCATCGCCGGCGCGGCGTTCTCGCTGGACTTTAAGGCGGGCTGGAGCCATCGCCACACGGCTGGCTATGGCTGGATCGCGCTGGCGATCGTCATCTTCGGCGGGTGGAATCCGCTGCGCGTCGCGCTGGGCGCGTATCTGTTCGGCATCCTCCAGTCGCTGGCCAGCGTGGCGCAGAGCAGCATTCAGGACGTACCCACCCAGGTGTTCACCGTGGCGCCGTTCATCCTGATGATCCTCGTGTTGGTGCTCACCTCGGCTGGCTGGCTGGACCGGCTGTTGGGCTATCTGCCGGTGACCCCGCGCCGAGCGCTGATGCGGGCGCTGCGGACTGCGCCGCCCGCTGCGCTAGGCCGGCCTTTTGAGCAGGACTAGGGTTTAAGCGCCTGCCAGAGCGCGTAAGCCAGCTCGCCGAAGCGCGGGTCGCGCTTGAGTTGAATGGGGTCGCGCGGGCGGGCGAAGGGCACGCGCAGCTCATGGACGATCCGCCCAGGCGCGGAGGACATGACCAGCACGCGGTCGGCCAAGGCGAGCGCTTCGTCAATGGCGTGCGTCACGAAGAGGATCGTCTTCCGCTGTGTTGGCGACTCTGCGCGTTGCGGCCTCTCCCAGAGCTTCAGTAGCTCGTTCTGCAGCACCACGCGCGTTTGTTCGTCCAGCGCGCCGAACGGCTCATCCATCAGCAATACCTGCGGGTCACTCACCCAGGCGCGCGCCAGGGCCACCCGCTGCTTCATCCCGCCGGAGAGCTGATAGGGATACGCTTCGGCGAAGTCAGAGAGACCCACCAGGGCGAGCTGACGGCTCACCGCCGACTCGCGCTCAGGCTCGGACCATCCGCGCAGCTTGAGCGGATACTCGACGTTGTCATGCACGGTGAGCCAAGGGAAGGTGGAATCGCCCTGAAAGACGAGCACCGGCTGCGACGCGCCGACCTCCAGGCTGCCGCTGGTGGGTTGGTCGAGGCCGGCGATCAGTCGCAGCAAGGTGCTCTTGCCACAGCCGCTGGGGCCAACGATGCACACGAACTCGCCGGCGGCCACCTGCAAGTCCAACGGACCCAGGGCGCGGATGGTGCTCCCATCCGGCCCTGGGTAGGTCTTCACCAGTTGGCGGGCCGTGATCATCTCCTACTCAGGGTCCACCGAGCCGCCCAGCGCCTTCAATGCCGCCTCCAGGTACTGCGTATTGATGAATTGCGTCATGTCCACGTCCTGTTCGTGATTCAACAGGCCCTGCTTGCGGTAAAAGCGCTGGAGCGTTCGGATGTCGTCGAGCGCGATCGTCCCATTTGGATCGAAGTGTGGCCGGCGCGCACGCCGGATGACGTCAGGGGCGACCTTGGTGTATTTGGCTATCGCAGCCACGTTCACTTCTTCAAAGTAGCGCTCCCCCTGCAGGTCGCGCGCACCGCGCAGGTAGGCCTTGATGAAGCGCGTGGCAAGCTCAGAATTGGCTGTCACCCATTCCTTGTTAAAGTAGAGATAGGTGGGCTTGAAGCCGTTGACGAAGTCCTCGCTCAGGCGGACGATCAGGCCCTTGTCCTCAGCAGCGGTGGCGAACGGTTCGCTGAGGATGGCGCCGTCGAGCGACCCGCTCTCCAGCGCTGGCGCGATCTGGGGGAACGGCATGCCGATCACCTCTACTTCGGTGATGTCCACCCCACCCTGGCGTAGCGCCTCCGACAGCCACCACTCCGTGGCCGTGCCACGGTTGTTCGTCGCCACCTTCTTGCCCTTCAGATCGCTGATCTTGGTCAGCTCGCCGCTCTCGTAGCGCTTCTTACTCACGACGAACGGGCTGGCCAGCGGCGGACGCTCAGTGTGGAGCGAGGCCGCGATCTCGAAGGCGATGCCGCGCGCCACCGCGTTGAGCATGTTGGCCGAGATGCCGCCGGCGACGACGTCGAAGTTGCCCGCCGCCACCTGCACCACAGCATCTGAACCGCCGTCAACGGGCAGGAACTCCACCTTGATCCCTTCCTCGGCGAAGTAGCCCTTCTCCACAGCGACGTATACCGGGGCGTTGATCACGTTCGGCACAAAGCCGAAGCGGATCGTCTTTGGCTCAGGCGAGCCACTTGCGGGCGCAGTCGGCTGAGCAGCCGGCGGCGCAGCACAGGCAGACAACAACAGAACCAACCCAACGCCAAACCCAACAACTCGTTGATGCTTGATCATGACTCAATGACCTCCACACATATGCTTGCACCTCAAGATAAAATTCGTGACTGAAGTAAATATGAGTAGCCCATCCACGCAACAGCACCGCGAGATCGCCGCCCGACAAGGGCCAGTGCATGTGGCCATCGTCACCGTCAGCGACACGCGCACCCGCGAGAACGACACCGGCGGAGATTTGATTGAAAACCGCATCACGGTCGCCGGCCACAAGGTCGTCTTTCGCACGATCGTGAAGGACGAGCCGGCCCAGATCGGCGCGCTGCTGGACCAAATCGTCAACGAGACTGACGCTCGCCTGATCCTCTTCACCGGCGGCACGGGCATCGCCCCACGCGACACGACCTACGACGTGCTGGCCAGCAAGCTGGAGAAAACGATGCCGGGCTTCGGCGAGTTGTTCCGCATGTTGAGCTATCAGGAAGTGGGTGCGGCGGCGATGCTCTCGCGGGCGACCGCCGGCACGTATCGCGGGCGCGTGGTCATCTCCATGCCCGGCTCGCCCAATGCTGTCCAGTTGGCCATGGACAAGCTGATCATGCCGGAGATTCAGCACTTGGCCTGGGAAGTGGCCCGATAAACACGAAGGAGGTCCACTTAGGACCTCCTCGAAGCTACCTTCGGGATTCGAACCCGAAACCCATCGCTTACGAAGCGATTGCTCTGCCGGTTGAGCTAAGGTAGCATCATTTGCATGATACCCCAACATCGCTCGGCTGTCAATGGGGAATGTTCCAATTCGGAACGAGAGGCCCAGCGCTTCGGTCAAGCGGGCGTTTAGATGCTTCGCCAACGCGAAGCATGACACGCCGGCATGGCGAGTGAGAACGAATGCATGAACCCCCTACGCGCTTTGCGTAGTGTTGGAACGCTTTTGGTTACATCAGGGGCGTTCATGGTCTGGGCGGGCGATGGCAAGGCTGTCGCCCACCCAGCGCTTTGCCCCTATCGTGAATGCACCCGCAACATCTGATGATGGCACGGCCGTCATTTAGCTTGGGGAAACAGCGGCTTCTGTCGCTTCGCTCGGGGATGACAAGACATTGCTGGGGTGACCCTCATGTGCTCAGTACTGGTCACACCAAACGTATGCGCCCCAAATCATGAACGTATCCCGCTGGGAGTGAACCAATCAGAAGAGGTTTAATTCCTAATTTGAGCACTCCCAAAGGGGCGCATCTGTCATGCTGTGCTGAGTAACTGTGGCAGCGATTCGTATAATCCGCTGTGCCTTATGGCCAAGTGCATCGTCGCGCTGGTGGATAACGTGCTCATCCAGCCCCGCATCGAAGCTGCCGCCGCCCATCTGGGCTATGCGGTTGAGTTCGTCGGGCCAACTGACGACCTGGTCGCTTACCTCGTCGCCCGCCAGCCTGTCTTGATCCTCGTGGACCTGAGCACCCGCGCAGTGGACTGGGAAAGATGGGTGATGACGGTAAAGGCCAACGCCGCTACGCGCAAGATGCCCATCCTCGCCTTCGGCCCGCATCTGGACAAAGCTTTGTCTAATCGAGCGCGGCGCGCCGGCTGCGACACCGTGCTTAGCAATGGCGCGTTCTTGTCCGACCCCGCCGGCGCAATTGCCCAACATGCCCGTCCGGACGAGAGCGAACAGCTCCGCCAACAAGCCCAACAGCCCCTGCCGGCGCTGGCCTTGCAGGCGATAGAACAGTTCAATCGCGGCGAGTTCTGGGAGCAGCACGAGACGTTTGAACACGTCTGGCGGGATGAGCCGGGGCCGGTGCGCCAGATGTATCAGGGCATCCTCCAGGTGGGCGTGGCGTATTATCAGATTCAGCGCCGCAATTACGTCGGCGCGCGCCGGCTCTTTCAGCGCGCTTGGCAGTATCTCAGCGCCCTGCCGGATGTGTGCCAGGGCGTGGACATCGCCCAGTTGCGCGCCGACGCGCAAGCGGCGCAGGCCGAATTGGAGCGGCTAGGGCCTGAGCGCATCGCCGAGTTCCCCCCCGAGTTATTCAAGCCCATCCGGCTGGTCAAATAACGCGCACTGCTGAACGGACATGACATACGACTTCTCAGGCAAGATCGCCCTCATCACCGGCAGCGGGCGCGGCATCGGTCGGGCCACCGCGCTGCACTTCGCCCGCCTCGGCGCCGACGTCGTGGTGAACTATCTGCGCAAGCAGAGCGCAGCGGAGGAGACCGCGCGCGCCATCGAGGCGCTGGGCCGACGCGCCCTGGTGGTCAAAGCGGATGTCGGCGACCCTGATGAGCTGGATCAACTGTTCGACACCGTTGAGCGCGAGTGGGGAGGATTGGACTTTCTGATTAACAACGCGGCATCGGGATATATCAGGCCGATCAGTGAGCAAAAGGTAAAGGGCTGGGACTGGACGATGAACATCAACGCGCGGGCGGCGCTGTTTGCCTCGCAGCGGGCCGCCGTAATCATGCGCCGGCGCGGCGGCGGCGCGATCGTCAACGTCAGCAGCATCGGCAGTGCGCGCACCCTCCCGGATTACGTCGTGATCGGGGCCTCCAAAGGCGCGCTGGAGGCGATCACGCGCTATTGCGCGGTGGAGTTCGCGCCGTGGAACATCGTCGTGAACTGCGTCGCCCCCGGCATCATCCACACTGATGCGCTTCAGTTCTTCAAGGACAGCGACCTAATGCTCAAGCTGGCGCTGGAACGCACGCCGGCTGGCCGGCTGGTCACCCCAGAGGACGTGGCGAAGGTGATTGCCTTTCTGTGCAGTCCCGACGCCGTCATGATCCGCGGCCAGGTGATCATGATTGACGGCGGCTGGAGCATAGACGTGGGCCGGCAGTGGGTTCACCAGGCCGCTCAACCTTCTGAATGATGCTGACCGCGCTGGCGCTGCTGTTGCTGGCCGTCCTGCTTTGGCTCGCGGCGCGCTGGCTGCGGCGGCGCAGCGGGCTGCCGGCAGGCCAGGTGATCTACAGCGACACCGACGCCTGGCAGCGCAATGACCGCACCCTCTTTGCCCCCGCTTATCAGCTCATCGGCAAGCCGGACTATCTGGTGCGCCGCGGCGATGAGATCACCCCCGTTGAGGTGAAGTCGGGGCGCGCCCCAAGACGACCCTGGGATAGCCACGTCTTGCAGTTGGCCGCGTATTGCCTCCTGGTCGAGGAGGCGCTCGGCGCGCGCGTCACGCAGGGCATCCTGTGCTATAGCGACAAGCAGTTTGTCATCCCCTACACGCCGGCGCTGAAATCCGCGCTGTTGAACACGCTGACCGAGATGCGAAATGCGCTGAGCGCAGGGGAAGCCCATCGCAACCATAACCAAGCAACGCGCTGCGCTCACTGCGGGCTTCGCCAATCGTGCGATGAGCGGTTGGCTTAACTTTCCCTCATCACGTTTTTAGAACAGCTTAAGTCTAGACGCC